>Ga0315904_10003311_pt1 | contig 23834 bp, 20 predicted proteins | sample LakEriMetagenome_6_FD_203529 | JGI IMG/M metagenome (GOLD analysis project Ga0315904, IMG submission 203529) | Freshwater fungal communities from buoy surface, Lake Erie, Ohio, United States - Buoy 12 MA120 | ecosystem: Environmental > Aquatic > Freshwater > Lake | place: USA: Lake Erie, Ohio... | reverse complement strand
AGCAAAACCCTTGGCCGGGATGAAAACGGTGCTCGCGGGCGGGAGTCGGCCGTGGTAAGGGCGGGCATGCATGTGCCGACCTTGATTGCGGGAAAACGGGACGGGGAGGAAATCGCCGAGAGGGACCTGGTGAAACTGGTGGAGGGCTACACCTCGGGGGAGATTCCGGACTACCAGATGGCGGCCTTCGCGATGGCGGTGTTTTTCAAGGGGATGACGGCGGCGGAGACGGCGGCGCTGACCAAGGCGATGATGCGCAGCGGCGATTGTTTCACGCATCGGGCGGGATCGCCGGTGGTGGACAAGCACTCGACCGGCGGCATTGGCGACAAGGTTTCGCTGGTGCTCGCGCCGCTGGTGGCCTGCGCGGGTTGCCGCGTGCCGATGGTATCCGGTCGCGGGTTGGGAATCACCGGCGGGACTCTCGACAAGCTGGAGTCGATTCCGGGTTTCCGGGTGCGGATGGAAATGGATGAGGCGGCGGCGCAACTGGAGCGGATCGGCGTGGTGATGATGGGGCAGACCGAGCGGTTTTGTCCGGCGGACAAGAAGCTGTATGCACTGCGCGACGTGACAGGCACGGTGCCGTCAATCCCGCTGATCACGGCGTCGATCATGTCCAAGAAGCTGGCGGAGTCGCTGGACCGGCTGGTGCTGGATGTGAAGTATGGCAGTGGCGCGTTCATGCGGAGCAAGCGGGAGGCCGAGGAACTGGCGGCGGCGATGATCGCGGTGGGTCGGGAGATGGGAGTCGAGGTGCATGCGGTGCTCAACGCGATGAGCGAGCCGACGGGCCGCGCCGTGGGCAACGCGTTGGAGGTGATCGAGGCGCTGGAATGCCTCGACGGCGGCGGACCCGCGGATTTGCGGGCGGTGACGCTCGATCTCGCGGAAAAAATCGCCGGGGTTTCCCGTGAGGAGTTGGAACGATGGATCGACGACGGCAGCGCCCGCCGGAAGTTTGATGAAATCGTCGCGGCGCAGGGTGGAAATCCGCAGGATCTCCCGCGGCTCGGTGAGATCCATCGCGCTCCGGTGATCGCCGAAATGCCGGCTCCGACGACTGGCACGGTGACCAAGGTGGATGCCGGGTTGATCGGCCAGGCGGCGCTGCAACTCGGGGCCGGCCGCGCCCGTGCGAGCGATGGCGTGGATCACGCGGTCGGCTTTGATCGCTTGGTGAAAACCGGTGAGGCGGTGCATGCGGGTCATCCGCTGTGCCGCATCCACGCGCGCAACCGGGTGGACTTCGACATGGCCGAGGCGATGCTCGCCAAGGCGGTGAAGATCGCGACGCACTGAGCGGTATCGCGAAATCTCTTTCGTGCTTGGCAGTCCGGCCGTGGGGCGGAAGCATTCCGCCATGGCAGGCGCGATCCGCGAATACGAAGGACTCCGGGTGAAGGTGGACGATGTCGTTTACATGCCAAGTCTCGACGCTCCGCCGGACAAGCCGCACCCGTTTGTCTATTTCATCTCCATCCACAACGACTCGCCGGTGCCGGTCACCATCCGCGGGCGCAAGTGGGTCGTGCGCGAGGACGGTGGCGAGGTGGTGGTGGTCGAGGGGGAGGGCGTGGTGGGTCAAACGCCGCAGATCGATCCCGGCGGACACTTTTCATACAACAGTTATCATGTGGTGGCCCGCGCCGCCGTCGCATCGGGAGCGTTTTTCGGTGAAACCGGCACCGGCGAGTGGGTGTTCACACGCATTCCTGAGTTCCGCCTCGAAGTGCCGGAGTGGGTCTAGGAAGTTGAGAGTTGATGGTTGAGAGTTGAGAGGAAGAGATGGGAATTCCCACTTTCAACTCTCAACCATCAACTCTCAACCTATCCGCAAAGCACCTCATCCATCCGGATGTCATGTTCCTGCGCGAAAGTGTCCGGGACGATCTGCCAGGGAAAGCAAACGCCGAGTTTCAGCGCGTCGGGGCGCGCCATGGAAAGCGCGCGGTCGTAATAACCTTTGCCCCGTCCGAGGCGTCCGCCTTGCTCGTCGAATGCGAGGCCCGGGCAGAGAAACACGTCGATGTCGGACAGTTCGGCGCGCGGACAGTGGTCGGCGGGTTCCATGATGCCGAATGCTCCCGGTTTCAGATCGGCGTGCAGGTCCGCCACGATGCGGAACCCGAGGTTGTCGCCAATCACCTTTGGGAAAACCCAGATCCGTTGCGGGCGCGACCGGGCCAGATCGGTTAGATCCGGTTCGCCCGCGATCGGGTGGAAAGTGGCTACCGTCACACGCTCCGGGTTGGCGTCAAGCCATGCGGCGACGGCTCTGAGAGGCGGTGCGCTTTCGCCCGAACGCTCGGCGACGATGCGGCGCATGGTGCGGCGCAGTTCGTTTTTCGCGGTGGAATGATCGGGAATTGCCACTTGCCAAGGGGAGGGGTTTTCCCATCCTTACTTTCGATGAGGGCATTCTGGCAAGCGGCGATGATCGCGCTCCTGCTCCCGGCGCTTCGGGCCGAGGAGAAATCGCCGTTTGCCATCGATCCGCCGAAGGTCGCCAAGAGCATGTTCACGCCGGATCTGGGCATGCTGGATTCCGAGCGCGAGGAATACTCCACGAATCTCGCGACCTACGCCGCCAACCAGTTTGCCGCGAGCAAGGGCGGTGGCGGATCGGCCGACAATGCCCGCCGTTTCCTCGGGCTCGCCTTGCACCTTTCGCCACGCAACAAGAAGGCGCTGGTGGTCGGTTTCCAGTTGTCCAAGGGCATCGTGCCGGCCGCCACGGATGGCAACTACACGCCGCAGGCGTTCTCGCGGCTTCTGCTCACCCGCGGCCAGTTGTTGGAAAAGCAGGGTGGCGAGGAAAACAAGAAGCTCGCCCGCTATTTCATCCAGCTCGCCGCCGAACTCGATCCACGCAACGAGGACGCCGTGTATGCCAGCGAGGTCCATCGCCTCGATCAGGGCGACGTCGATTGGTCCGCCGTGACCGGAACAGCGGAGACGAAACCGGACGCAAAGCCCCAACCCGCGCCGACCCGTGGGGATTGAAATCGAGCGCAAGTTTCTTGTCGCGGATCGCTCGTGCCTCATGGGCGTCAACGGCGTGCGAATCGCCCAGGGATATCTCTCGCTCGATCCCGATCGGACCGTGCGCGTGAGACTCGCCGGCGATGATGCGTGGATTACGATCAAGGGGCGTTCGGACGGTCTGCGGCGCGCCGAATTCGAGTTTCCCATTCCCCCCGATGATGCCAGCGAACTGCTGGCGATGTGCCTGCACTCGGTCATCGACAAAACCCGGCACCGCATCGCATCCGGCGACCACGTTTGGGAAGTGGACGTGTTCCACGGCGACAACCAGGGACTGGTCATCGCCGAAGTGGAACTGAGCGACGAGTCCGATCTTCCGCACCTTCCTCCGTGGCTCGGTGCGGAGGTCACGCACGATCCGCGATTCCTCAACGCGAACCTTGCCACCGCGCCGTTCCGCTCGTTTCACGACGCGCTTTGACGGGCTCCGTCATCGCGCCCCATCTTCCGCTTGCCAGCGGCGGGGGAGCACCTACCCTTGGCGGCGAAGCACCCATGAAAATCTGGCTCGACGGCAAACTTGTAGATGAATCCGAGGCGAAAATCTCGGTTTTCGACCACGGTCTCCTTTATGGCGACGGAGTATTCGAAGGCATCCGCTTTTACAACGGACGCATCTTCCGTCTGGAGGAACACATCCGCAGGCTCTTCGATTCCTCACGCGCCATCATTCTCGACTTGCCGTGGACCCAGGAGGAAGTCTGCCGTTTCACTTGTGAAACCGTAGCTGCGAATGGCCTGACCGACGGTTACATCCGTTTGGTGGTCACCCGCGGTGCGGGCGAACTCGGCCTCAATCCCTACCTTTGCCCGAGGCCCTCGATGTTCATCATCGCCTCCACCATCAAGCTCTATCCGGACGAATACTACAAGAACGGCCTAGCCATCATCACATGCGCCACCCGACGCCCCGCGCCCGGAGCGCTGATGCCGCAGGTGAAGTCGCTCAACTACCTCAACAACATCATGGCGAAGGTCGAGGCCATCCAGGCCAACGCTCTCGAAGCCGTCATGCTCAACGAGCAGGGATACGTCGCCGAATGCACCGGTGACAACCTGTTCCTGATGAAGAACGGCACGCTGCTCACCCCGCTCATCAGTGATGGCGCGCTCGACGGCATCACCCGCGCCGTCATCATCGAGATCGCCGGAAACCTCGGTATTCCCGTGGTCGAGAAATCGCTCACGCGATATGACATCTTCACCGCCGACGAATGTTTCCTCACCGGCACCGCCGCCGAGGTCATTCCGGTGGTCGCGCTCGACCGCCGCACTATCGGCACCGGCAGTCCGGGTCCCTTCACCGAACGGTTCCTCGATGCCTTCCACAAGCTCGCCATGAGCACCGGTACACCCATCTGTTGATTTCCATCCTCGCGTTCCGCCAAACCCGCTCCATCTTGCCGCATCCCGCATGAAATGTGACTTCTGCGACAAAAAGGCGACTGTCTTCCTGACCCAACTCGTCGAGGGCCAGATGAAGAAGGTGTGCCTCTGCGATGAATGCGCCAAGGAGCGTGGAGTCACCGATCCCACCGGCTTTTCACTCGCCGATCTTCTGTTAGGCGGGGTGGCCGCCGCCGGTGCCGCGAAGCTCTCGGGAGCCCCGTCTCCCGCCCAGCAGGGTGGAGGCCGCCGCTGCCCCACCTGCGGATTCTCCCTGGAGGACTTGCGCCGGGTGCGTCGTTTCGGTTGCAGCGATTGCTACTCCACCTTCGCCGAGGAAGTCTCCCAGATGGTACGCGGCATGCACAAGGGGACCACGCATATCGGCAAGGTTCCCGCCGGGCTCATGGCCATGCAAGTGCTCCACCAGCGCCTCGAAGAACTCCGCTCCCGCCTCGATCAGGCCGTGGCTTCCGAAAGCTACGAGGAGGCCGCCGGCATCCGCGATGAGATCCGGAACCTGGAGTTAAGCACGAAATCCTAAGCACGAAATCTGAAACGAAGAAACCCTCCGACCATGATTTTCCGCCTGCGCCCGATTTCCGGCCTCTTCGTTTCAAATTTCCTGCTTCGAATTTAGTGCTTCCAAGACAGCCATGATGCGCTTCTCCACCCTCATCAAGTATCCCGCCGATTGGATGACCGGCGGGCAGGGAGACCATGGCGCGGTGATGACCTCGCGCATCCGTTTGGCGCGAAATCTCCGCCGCCATCCGTTTCCCGGATGGGCCAAGCGCGACCAGCGCGCCGCCGCGCTCGACCTCATGCGCCCCGCCGTCGAGGCGCTGCCCGCGATGAAGGATGCCTTTTCGCAGGAACTCGGCGACCTCACCTCCGTCCAGAAGCAGGTGCTCGTCGAGCGCCACCTGATTTCCCGCGAACACGCCGCCCGTGGCGACGGTTCCGCCGCCGTGATCGAGCGCCGCCAGACCTTTAGCCTCATGCTCAATGAGGAGGATCACCTCCGCATGCAGGCCATCCGCCCCGGTCTCCAGCTTTCCGCCGCCTTCAACGCGCTCTCCGAACTCGATTCGGAACTGGAAAACTCCCTCGAATTCGCCTTTGACCCCTCGCTTGGCTACCTCACCACCTGCCCGACCAATCTCGGCACCGGCCTGCGCGCCTCCGCCATGCTCCACCTTCCCGGCCTCGTCCTCAGCGACCAGATCGGCCAGGTGCTCCAGGCCGTGAACAAGATCGGCCTTGCCGTCCGCGGCCTCTACGGCGAGGGCACCGAGTCCCTCGGCAACCTCTATCAGATTTCCAACCAATCCACCCTCGGCGAGTCCGAGGAAACCATCATCCGCCGCCTCGAACGCGTCATTTCCCAGGTCTCGGGCCACGAGCGGAACGCCCGCGAGAAACTCCTGGAGGACGATCCGGAGATGGTCGCCGATAAGATTGGCCGCGCCTACGGGGTTCTGCGCCACGCCCACATCATCGACTCCAAGGAGGCCCTCAACCTGCTCTCCCTCATCCGCCTCGGCGGGACCCTCGGGTTTTTCCCGCCCCAGACCGTGATGCTTTGCGACTCGCTGCTCATGGACATCCAGCCCGCCCACCTGCAGCTCCACTCCGGCCGGAAGCTCGGCCCGGAGGAGCGCGACGCGATTCGCGCGGAAATCGTACGCTCCCGTTTGCATTCCCTCGATTCCCCTGATAATCATACTCCAAGCCGAGAATCGAATCCGGCTCCCGACACACCCAACCCCGGAGACGCATGAACAACTTCACCCCACGCGCCCAGCAAGTCCTCGCCCTCGCCCGCAAGGAGGCGGACCGATTCAACCACTCCTACGTCGGCACCGAGCACCTGCTCCTCGGCCTGATCAAGCTCGGCCAGGGTGTGGCCGTGAACGTGCTCGAACGCATGGGCCTCGAACTCGAGGCCGTCCGCATGGAGGTCGAGAAGGAGGTCGGCTCCGGCCCGCCGCAGAAATCCGCAGGCAACATCCCCTACACGCCCCGGGTGAAAAAGGTCCTCGCCCTCGCCAACAAGGAGGCCAAGGCGCTCAATCACTCCTATGTCGGCACCGAGCACCTGCTGCTAGGCCTGCTCCGCGAGGGCGAAGGCGTCGCCGCGCGCGTTCTCAAGCGCCTCGACGTGGACATCCAGCGCACCCGCAACGAGATTCTGGCGGAAATCGATCCCAATTTCTCGCCCGACGATCAGGACGAGGACGACGATGAGGAAGAAACCGAGGATGGCGACGGCCCCTTCGAGGAGGAGTCCCAACCCCAGCAGGCCGCCCAGGAAGGCGAGGGGAAAACCAAAACCCCGGCGCTCAAGGCCTTCGGTCGCGACCTGACCAAGGTCGCCAAGGAAGGCGGACTCGATCCGGTCATCGGCCGCGAATCCGAAATCGAACGCGTCATTCAAATCCTCTGCCGCCGGACCAAGAACAACCCGGTGCTCATCGGCGAGGCCGGCGTCGGCAAGACCGCCATCGTCGAGGGTCTCGCCCAGGAAATCGCCAATGGCAACGTCCCGGAAATCCTACGCGACAAACGCGTGGTCACCCTCGACCTCGCGCTGATGGTCGCAGGCACCAAATACCGCGGCCAGTTCGAGGAGCGCATCAAGGCTGTGATGGACGAGATCCGCAAGGTGAAGAACGTCATCCTGTTCATCGACGAACTCCACACCATCGTCGGTGCGGGTTCGGCCGAGGGGGCGATGGACGCGTCCAACATCATCAAGCCCGCCCTTTCCCGCGCGGAACTCCAGTGCGTCGGTGCCACCACGCTCAACGAATATCGCAAATACATCGAGAAGGACTCCGCCCTTGAGCGCCGTTTCCAACAGGTGAAGGTGGAGGAACCCTCGGTGCAGGATGCCATCAAGATCATGCAGGGGCTTCAGGAGAAATACGAAGCCCACCACAAGGCCAAGTTCACTCCCGAGGCCATCGAGTCCGCCGTGAAGCTCACGTCCCGATACCTCACGTCCCGCTACCTGCCGGACAAGGCCATCGACGTGCTCGACGAGGCCGGCGCGCGCGCCCGCATCGCCACCATGACCCGTCCGCCCGCCATCAAGGAGCTCGAGGCGGAGATCGACCGCATTAACCGCGCGAAACTCGCCGCCATCGCCGAGCAGAACTTCGAAACCGCCGCCGCCCTGCGCGACGACGAGAAACACGCGAAGAAGAACCTCGACGAGACCCTCAAGTCCTGGCGCACCGCTTCCGAAGAAACCATCGTCACCGTTTCCGATGACGACATCATGGCCGTCGTCTCGAAATGGACCGGCGTGCCGCTCCGCCGCATGGAGGAGAAGGAAACCGAAAAACTCCTCAAGATGGAGGACGACCTCAAGGGCCGTGTCATCGGTCAGGACGAGGCGGTCATCGCCATTTCCAAGGCACTCCGCCGCTCACGCGCCGACCTCAAAGACCCGCGCCGCCCGATCGGTTCGTTCCTGTTCCTCGGACCCACCGGCGTGGGCAAGACCTACCTCGCGCGCAACCTCGCCGAGTTCATGTTTGGCGATCCGGATGCCCTCATCCAGATCGACATGTCCGAATACATGGAGAAGTTCACCGCCAGCCGCCTCATCGGCTCGCCTCCGGGATATGTCGGATACGAGGAGGGCGGGCAGCTCTCCGAGGCTGTGAGACGCCGTCCGTATTCCGTCGTGCTCTTCGACGAAGTGGAAAAGGCCCATCCGGATGTGATGAACCTGCTGCTCCAGATTCTGGAGGAAGGCACCGTCACCGACTCGCTCGGTCGCAAGATCGATTTCCGCAACACGATCATCATCATGACCTCCAACGTCGGCGCATCCTCCATCAAGCGCCAGACCTCGCTCGGTTTCGGCGCCATGGCCGAGGACCAGGCCGACTTCGAGGGCATGAAGGAGAAAATCCTCGAGGAGTCGAAACGCTACTTCAAACCCGAGTTCCTCAACCGTCTCGACGATCTGGTCGTCTTCCACATGCTGGAGAAGAAGGACCTCAACCACATCGTCGATCTGGAAGTGGACAAGCTCGTCAAGCGCCTCAAGGAGAAGGAGATCACTCTCACTCTCACCGCCGAGTCCCGCGATTTCCTCTCGGAAAAAGGCTTCGATCCGTCCTACGGCGCGCGCCCGATGCGCCGCGCTGTCGAGCGCTTCCTCGAAGACCCGCTCGCCGAAGCGCTGCTGCGTGGTGATGTGAAGGTCGGCGACTCGGTCAATGTCGTCAAAAAGACCGACACCGAGCAACTCGACTTCGTTGCCACTCGCCCCGAAACCCAGGAAGAAGCGAAGGTCTGAGCAGGGCCGCCCGGATGTCGGTCCCTGCCATCGGCACGATCCGACCGCGCACCCGGAATGACCGGCTACATTTCCTCCGGCAGCGTGAGCAATTCCTCGTCCTCCTCGCGATACTGCTCTAACAGGAAGCCGTCGTTGGCGTGCCAGCGCAGCCAGACCGGGTCGCCCCACTTCGGCGGGAGTTCGTCCAACAGGAACGTGCGGTGCTGTTGCTCGGCGCAGACGCGGTATTCGCCGCAGCGCACCCAGTAGCGGGTGTGGGAGCCGAAGTAGATGACATCCTCGATGGTGCCCGGGATGGCGTTGTCCCACTGGCTTTCGGCCGGTTTCTCGCGCGAGACGCTGAGTTTTTCCGGGCGCAGCGAGAGGTGGATGCGGTCACCGGGGCGGACGGGCTTGTCGTTATCGATCATCACCGCGCCGAGACCGGGAATGTCGGCGCGGGAGAAGCGCTCGCTGATGGATTCGGTCACTCGGCCTTCGAGGAAGTTCGTATCGCCGATGAACGCGGCGACAAACGAGGTGCGCGGCGTTTCGTAAATCTCGGCGGGTTTGCCGATCTGCTCGATGCGGCCTTTGTTCATCACGGCGATGGTGTCCGAGATCGACATGGCCTCGCCCTGGTCGTGGGTGACGTAGAGGAACGTGATGCCGACCTCGTCGTGGATGGCGTCCAGTTCGACGAGCAGGCGCTGGCGGAGTTTCAGGTCGAGCGCGGCGAGCGGCTCGTCGAGCAGCAGCACCTTCGGCTTGTTGGCCAGCGCGCGGGCGATGCCGACGCGTTGCTTCTGCCCGCCGGAGAGCTTGGCGGGCATCTTGTCGGCGTGCTCGGTGAGGTCCACGAGATCGAGCATGCGGTCCACTTCGCTGCGGATTTCCTGCTTGGGGAGTTTCTTGATGCGCAGGCCGAACGCGATGTTTTCCCGGATGGTGAGGTGTGGGAAGAGCGCGTAGTTCTGAAACACGGTGTTCACCGGGCGTTCCTCGGGCGGGAGGTCGGTGATGTCCCTGCCATCGAGCAGCACCCGGCCCTCGTCCGGTTGTTCAAAACCCGCGGCCATGCGCAGTAAGGTGGTTTTCCCGCAGCCGGACGGACCTAACAGCGAGAAGGTCATGCCATGCGGGATCTCCAGCGTCACGCCGTTCACCGCGGTGAACGAGCCGAAGCGCTTGGTGACATTCTCGAAGCGGAGGGTGCCTTGCATCCGTGTGCGGACTTTGGGGATTTCCGGCCGGAGTTCAAGCGCTCTCATTCGGCAAGCGTCACCCGCAGCCGCACAAACAGGCGGCCATCGTTCGCAGGAATGCCGACCGTCACTTGTTCGAATCCCTCCGCGGCCGGCACCAAAGGGGCGCTCGAAACGACGGCGCCCGTTGGAAGATCGTCGGTCCACCCTCCCTCGGTACTGGCGGAAAACTCGATCCCGTAGGCCAGCCCCCGCGAGGCGGCATCCGTCCGGCGGGCGTGGGAGAACTCGATCAGGTTTCCGTTGCGTCTCATCTCCGGCCTGAGCGGATAGCCGGCCGGGGAATCGGCGGCGGCAGTCCCGGCAGCGCCACCGAGCGCGTACTCGAGCAAATTGGACAGACCGTCCTGATCAGGGTCCGCATCCTGCGACGGGTCCGCGGCTCCCTGGACCCATGAGGCATAACTCCCGATGACCGGGATCGAAATCATGGTCGTTTCCGTGTTTCCGCCGTCATAAGAGCGGATGGCGCTGACCTGGATTTCAGCGACATCCGGGATGGTATTCCAATTCGCCGTGACGGTGGCGGTGGCCGACTCTAACAGTCCTCCCCTGCGGCACCTCCACGCGCCCGGAGCCGTCGCGTCACATGCCGTGCCGCTTCCCTGCACCGTCGCGGGGGCATGGGGGAAGCCGAGTGACAGCACGAGATTGTGGGCCGCGGCAGAGCCGGTGTTCTGCAGGTGGAAGGAAACCGATCCCGGCATCATCCGCCGGAGCGGCGGTCCGGAAACATTCAGCGCCACGCCGGTGGCCGCAGGGCGCGAGCGTATCAGATGGAATCCCTTCGCCTCCATCAACGCATCCACCCGGGTGAGATACTCGGGAATGAAGGCGATGTAGTTTCTCGAAATGTTCGCCGGCAGTCCGCCCCATCCCTGCGGATCGCGGCCGGAGGCAATGCCGATCAGCGCCGGGTTCCCCCCATCCATGATGAAGGTGGGTGCGCCCGAATCTCCTCCCTGATAGTCACAGTCGTGAATCCCGCCGCCATTGTGGTTGTAGTCGAAGTAGGCGAATCGCGTGGTGTCGAATCCGGGATCGTTGACCAGCGTGGCGAATCCTGCCAGCGGCATCCGGCCTGCCGTGACGAAACTGCCGAAGACAATCATCTCCTGATTCTGATAGGCGGACTCCGATGCGAGGTTCAGCACGGGAAAGGGGCTGATGCCCGTGGACGGATCCACTTCCGCCGACAACTCGCACAACATCAGGTCCGTCGTCTGCCCGAGAGCGTTGATGATCGGCGTCTGGCTGGTGATGCCGTAGGTGTGTTGCCTGCCGTCGCCACCCGCAAAGGCGATCTGCCAATTCGCGCCAAGCGGGTAGTGGGTGGCGTAAACGAAGTGCCGTGGAGAAACCAAGGCCATCTGGCGCGTCCAATCGGTGGCGTGCGCGGGCCACCCGATCCCCCGGAACCGCGCCGCGGGAGCATGGGTGAAATCCGGGTTCGGCGCCGGGATTTGCGGATAGACCGGCGCTCCGGGGAACGACACGAGACGATGATGCAGCGCTGGGGAAAACGACCTCACCTGCAGCCCGGTTGATGGCTGGACCAACAACAGAAGTCCGGTGAGCGGCGCGAGAATGTGGCGGGGGGGACACATCGGACTCGACTCATGGCGAAGCTTCAAGCGCGCGCTTCCCGGCGAGCAGGGCCTCCTTCGAGGATAGGATCGAGAGGTGGTCCTCATCGAAGCCGCGGACGCCGACGGCGTCGTTGACCGCCTCCTTGCGCGTCTGGCTTGCCACGCTGACCGTGCCGTCGTTTTCCGGCGGCAGGATGCGGGACTTGGTGGCCTTGTGGCTGTAGAACAAATGGTGGTTCACCCGGCCCTTCAGTCGCTTGTCAAAGAGATGATCGAGAAACTCCGAGCCCTTCGCCATGTCCCGCCAAGAAGGCACGACTTCCGGGGCATACTTCACGCCCATGGCCGCCGCCTCGTGGCCGCCCCACGGGCTGGAATAGCTGACGAAGGTGCGGATGTAGTCGTGTCCACCGTCGATCACATTCATCTGGATGAAGCGCCGTGCCACCAGTCCGCCCATGCTGTGCGCGGCGACGTGAAGCCGCTTGAAGCCGTATCGGCCGTGGAGTTGTTCGATCCCCTTGTTCAGGGAAGTCGCCGCCGCGTCAAGACGGAGGCCGGAGGGATAGACGAAAAACCACGGCTGATAGATATCACGGTCGATCCGTTCCATGGCATAGCGCCAGTCCTGCGGAGAACCGGCCGCGCCATGAACGAAGATCACGGGGATCTTCGCCGGATCATAGCGTTCCAGGAAATAGATGCCGAAGCCGCCCTTCATCGCGAAGGTGGCGGGCGTCCAAAGTCCGTCCTCGCCGCGGGTGGCGGCGAATTGCGGGTCGTCGAGATCGGCTTTCTCCCCGAGCGCGAAGCGGATGCCCTGATTGGTGATGTAGCTGGACACGTCACGCCCCTTCAGCGCGGTCTTGATCGCGTCGAGCATGGGCTGAGGCGGCGTTTCGGAGGCGGAGAGCGAGCCCCGGACCTTGGCAACGCGATCGTCGGCGCTCAGTGCGACGGGTTGTGCCTGCCCTGAGTAATCCCGGTGCATCCAGAAGGGCTCACCTTGCTGATAGCGTCCGTCGCGGTTGCTGTCCGCATGGGCGGCGATGTATTGGTTCAGCGGGCTTTTCACCATGAAGGCGAAGGCACCGCCGTCGGTCAGTTCCAACAGATCGGCGGAATGCACCTGGTTCTTCGCACGGTCCCACTCGACGACGAATGCCTTGACCGGTGCGCTTTGCTTTTCCGTTTGATCGATGATGCCGCTGATCCGGTATTCGTCATCCAGAAGCCTGAGATCCCTGCCGAGTTTTCTGAAATTGGCGCACGAGGCGACGAACAGGGGCAAACCGACGGCAAACGTGAGGGTGAGGCGGGCATTCATGGAGCGAAACTGTTAGGGGAAGGCGGAATCGCGGACGAAGGACTTCTTTGCGCTGAGTTTGACCGGCAGCGTCACGGTTTTCGAATCGCCGCGACCGCGCGAGGTGCTGACGACCTTGCCCTTCAGTTCGAGTTTCTCGTCGAGCATGGTATCGAGATTCACGATGACCTCGCCGATCAGTTCGACCGATGCGGACACCTCGCTGCCGTCCGCGCGGTAGTCCGCTCCGGTGCTGCGGATCGAGACGTCGATCACGGCGAACTGTCCCATCAACCCGCGCCGGATCTGGCGGAGGCGCATGGTGCCGATGCTCTGCGCGCGGTGAAGGTCCTTCTCGATGATGTGTTTCACCCAGGTCGGATCGAACTCCCACGAGTCGCCGAGATTCACCTCGCGCTTCGGATACCAGTCGCGCTTGAGATAGACGGTGAGTTCCTCGATTTCCTGGCGCACGCGGCTGAGCGGCACCGATCCGTCGAGTTCGAATTTCCACTCGCCGCGAGGGGCCTTGCTCATGCCAAACATCTTGCCGGTGAGCGGGCTGACGTCCGTGGATTTCTCCTCCTTGCCGTCGATTTTCACCGCCGTGAGCGTCTGGATCTCCGGAACCCGGACCATGCCACGGAGTGTGCCGTCAGCACCGGGTTCGCGGAAGGTCCACACCAGTTCGCGGTCCCGGGTGATGGAAAGGGTGCCGCTGGTGTTGCGTCCGGCGACGCTCTGCTGGACGGTGCCGCCCGGCGTTTCCGAGTGGGTGACGAGCTTGATGCTTTGCCCGGGCTTTCCCTTCACCGGGCCGAACACAATGCCAGCCGCGGCGGGGGACAGAAGAGCCAGTGGAACCAGAGCGGACAGTAAAAGGCGATTCGCGATCATCGGCCGCAAGGCTCTCGCGGCGGACCGGAACGGTCAATTCCAATCCCGTGACTCAATCGCTCATTTCAACAGCGAGAGGATCGGCTGCGGCCAGATGCCGAAGACCAGGGTGGCGGCCGTCATCACGCCCACACAGACCCGGCTGATTGCGGGCAAATGGACTTCCGCCTTCTGGCCGGGGTTCACCCACCACATGGCGCGGACGACGTTGAGATAGTAGTAGAAGCCGGCTGCGGCCCCGATGAAGGCGACGCCGATGGCTGCCCACAGGCCGGAATCCACGGCGAGTTGGAAGACGAAGAACTTGCCGATGAATCCGGCGGTGAGTGGAACGCCAGCGAGTGCGGCAAGCAGCACCGTCAACGCGGCGGCAAGGCCGGGGTTGGTCTTGCCGAGACCGTTGAAGTCGGTGATCGACTCGCCATCGCGCTGGATGCGCACTTGGGCGAGGATGAAGAACACGCCAAGCGTCATGATCAGGTAGGTCGCGAGATAGAGCGAGACCACCTGCGTGGAGCCGAGCATGCCGGTGCCGGCCGATTTTCCCGCAGCGAGTGCGAGAATGAGAAATCCGGCGTGGGCAATCGAGGAATAGCCGAGCAGGCGTTTGAAGTTGGTTTGCGGAATAGCGGCGAGGTTTCCGAAGAGCAGCGTGGCGATGGCGAGGATGAGCAGCAGTTTCAGAACCGGACCGCGGGTGAGTTCACTGGCGAGGAAGGGTTCGAGGAATCGCACCATCAGAATGAAGCCGGCGGCCTTGGAGCCTACGGAAAGGAAAGCGGTCACCGGGGTGGGCGCGCCCTGATAGACGTCGGGAATCCAGACATGCATCGGCACCGCGCCGATCTTGAAACCGAGGCCGACCATCACCAGGGCGATGCCGAAGAGGAGGGCGGTGGAGTTTGGGAGTTGAGGGTTGGGGGTTGAGAGTTCGGCGAAATTCATCGTTCCTGTGGCGCCATAGACCCAGGCGATGCCATACACGAGGAAGCCGGTGCTCAGCGCGCCGAGGATCAGGTATTTCACGCCGGCTTCGAGCGAGCCGACATTCCGGCGCATGTAGGCGACGAGGATGTAAAAAGTGACGGTGACCAGTTCGAGCGCGACGAAGGCTCCGGCGAGATCCTTCGCGGAGGCCAGCCACATCATGCCGGCGCAGGCGAAAACCGGCAGCGCGTAGAATTCACCAGTGCCATTCTCCGAGCCCGGATGATCGGTGAAACGGGCGAGGATCTTGCGATAGTCGATGGACATCAGAACGACCAGAATCGTGGTGAGCAGCGCGAAGCCCTTGTAGAAACAGGCGAGTCCGTCGAACTGATAGAAATTCCACAGCGGCCACTTCGCCCAGCTGGAATCCGGCTTCGCCTCCGGACCGATGGCGAGCGGAAGGCAGATCAGCAGCAGCGCACCAAGCCCGATCGCGGCGAACACACCCACCCATGCCTTGCTCTTCGACGAAACAAAGGCTTCAGCCATGAGCAGGATCAGACCGAGGGTGACGGTAAGGGCTTCTAAGTAGTAGGCGGGCATGGAGAAGGTTTGCTAGTGTTCAGTTTTCAGTTTTCAGGGAAGAAAGCTGAGATCACTTGAGGAGATTGAGCAGGAGGTTCGGGTAAAGCCCCACGGCGAAGAGCGCGAGGACCAGCAGCACGGCCGGGATGCGGTCGGCGAGGGTGAGGTCGGCGGCGGAGGCGGTGGATTTGACCGTTGGCCCCTGGAAGATGGCGCGGTAGGCGCGAAGCATGTAAACGGCGGAGATCACCACGCCCCAGATCGAGAGGATGCAGGCGATTTGAACCGGGCCGAGGCCGGCGGTGGGATCGTAGTTGCGGAACGCGGAGAGAAACACGAGCACCTCACCGGAGAAGTTGGCGAGTCCGGGCAGGCCGATGGATGCCATCGCTGCAATGCCAAAGAGGAATGCCAGTGATGGTGCCGACTTGGCCAGTCCGCCGAGATCCTGGAGATCAAGCGAACCGGTGCCACGCTCGATACGGTCGGCCAGACCGAAGAGCAGCGCGATGGAAACCCCGTGGGCGAACATCAGCAGCACGGCGGCGGGAAGGGCGAGGTCGTTGCCCGGGACAGCAGCCAGCGCGGCGATGGCCAGGAAGATGTAGCCCATGTGCATCACCGAGGAGTTTCCTAGCATGCCGTCGAGGCGCTTCTGGGAGATCGTCACGAAACCGACCCACAGGATATTGCCTAACAGCAGCACCAGCAGCGGCGTGAGCCAGGCCTGCATGCCCTCGGGCACCAGCGGGATGGCCAGCCGCAGCAGGCCGTAGAGGCCGAATTTCTTCAGCACGCCCGCATGGAGCATTGCCACCGGAGCCGGGGCGCTGGCATAGGCGGGAGCCGCCCATGAATGGAAGGGAAACAGCGAAACCAGGGTGCCGAAGCCGACGATGAGCAGCGCGGCGATGCTCTTCTGCGTGGCGGGGTCGATGGTGGCTTTCGCCGCGACCATATCCGTTATGTCGAAGGTGCCGTTGAGATTCGCGAGCCAGACGAGTCCGGCCAACAGAACGACCGAACCAAGGCCGAGATAGATGGTGATCTTCCAGGCGATCTCCTTGCGGTCGCCGCGGCCGAGGATGCCGATCATCAGGAAGGTGGGAATCAGCGCGAGTTCGTGGAAGGCGTAGAAGAAGAACAGATCGGTCGAGGCGAAGGCACCGAGCGCCCCGGCGGAAATCAAAAGCGACGAGCCATACCAGAGTTTCTCACGGCCTTCAGGGCATTTGCCGGAAAGCACGGCCGCCATGGTCACAATCACACTGAGCAGCACCATGATCACGCTCATGCCGTCGGGAAATCCGAACGCGAGGTTCATCTCCGGGTTTTCCAGCACCGGCAGCGAGAGTTTCCAAAAGGATTTGTCCCAGGTGGCGGCGGCAAACAGTCCGAGCGAGAGATTCACCGCGGATGCGGCAATCGCGGTCAGCCGTGCGGGCCCGCCTGCCAGAATGGCGGCGAAAGCGATGATCGGAAGGAAAACGAGAATCGCGAGCATGGGATCAGATGAAAACGGTGAAGTAGATGACGAGCACGACTCCGAGGCCGAAGGCGTAGGCGTAGCCTTGGAGTTGCCCGGACTGGAGCTTGCGGAACAGGTTGCCGAAGCTCACCGCGCCGCGGCTCAGGCCACCGGCAAGCAGGCCGTTGATGAGGAGCTCGTCGAAGAAATGCACGATGGCCGCGAAGGCGTCCTGGAAGTAACGAACGACGATGTTGTCGTAGAAGCGGTCGATATAGAAACGCTCGCGAAACAGCGGGATGGAGAGTGGGTCCTTGTCCTTGCCCGCATACAGGAGAAACGCGGCCACCACCCCGAGCACGACGGCCCCTACGGAAACAAAGGTGACGAATCCGAAATGGATCAGGTGTTCGGGTTGCAGGTAGGCAGGTGAGAGTGGCTTGGCGATGAATGGAAGACCCGCGGTCAGGGCGAGTATGGCAAGGACCGCAAGTGGAACAAACATCAAGGGGCCGACTTCATGGGCATGGTCAGCGTGATCGGATTTGGTTTTTCCGAGAAACGCCACGACGAACAGCCGGGTCATGTAGAATGGCGTCAGGATGGCGACGAGTGCCGCAATCCAGAACAGCGCGGGTTGGCGGTGATGGGCGGCTTCCAGGATCTGTTCCTTCGAGAAGAATCCTGAGGTCCCAGGGATGGCAATCAGCGCGAGAAATCCAACCAGGAACGCGAAACCGGTGATCGGCATCTTCTTGAGCAGTCCGCCCATTTTCCAGATGTCCTGCTCGTGGTGGCAGGCGTAAATCACCGCGCCGGAACCGAGGAACAGGAGCGCCTTGAACCACGCGTGGGTGAACAGGTGGAACATCCCGGCGTCGCCGGCGACCAGGCCCACGGCCATGACCATGTAGCCGAGTTGGGAGAGCGTCGAATAGGCGAGCACGCGCTTGATGTCGTCCTGCTGCACTGCCATCAAAGCGGCGACGAGCGCGGTGATGCCGCCGGTCCAGGCGATGACATCGCTGGCAAGGAGCCCCTCGAAGACATCGAACCCGAGCGACACTTGGAGGCGGAACAGCATGTAAACGCCGGCCGCGACCATGGTGGCGGCGTGAATGAGGGCAGAGACGGGTGTGGGGCCTTCCATTGCGTCGGGCAGCCAGACGTGGAGCGGGAGCTGTGCGGACTTGCCGACGGCACCGCAGAAAACGCAGAGAATCGCGGTTGATAGAATGATGCCGTATGCCGCGGAGTTTTGGGCGAAATGTCCGGCGTTGTCGGCACCAAAGGCAGCCAGGCCGGATTTCATGTCACCAAAGGCCAGCGTGCCGGTGATGCCCCACAGCATGAGGATGCCGATCATGAATCCGAAGTCGCCCACGCGGTTGCAGAGGAAGGCCTTTTTGGCGGCGTCCGCGGCGCTGTCCTTCTGATACCAGTGGCCGATGAGCAGGTAGGAACTCAAGCCAACCAGCTCCCAGAAGATGAAGGTCATGATGAAGTTCGACGACAGCACGATGCCGGTCATCGAGAACATGAACAGCGACAGCCCGGTGAAATAGCGGTTCTTCGCCTCGTCATCGGCCATGTAGGCCAGCGAGAAGATGTGGACCAGCGCGCCGATGCCCGTCACCACGATCATCATGCCGGTGGAAAGCTGGTCGAGTTGGACGCCGATCCGGAGCTTGAAATCACCGATGGCGGCCCAATCAAAGGCATGGGTCCCGGTTTTCCCTAACAGGAGGAACGAAATCACCAGAGTCGCGACAGCCGAGGCGGTGGAAACCAGCGGCACCAGCGGGTTCTTGCGCAGAACAAGCTGGTTGATCGCGGCAACGACCAGTGGCAGGAAGAGGAGGATCCAGGCGAGATTCATTGGAAAGGTGAGCGGTGATCGGTGAGCACTGGTTGGATCAACCTTTGAGACTCGTCAGTTCGTCGGTGTGGATGGTTTGGCGGGCGCGGTAGAGGGCGACGATGATCGCCAGGCCGACGGCGACCTCGGCGGCCGCCACGGTGATGACGAAGAACACGAGCATCTGGCCGTTGTAGTCCGGCAGACCGTTGACGGTGTTGAATCTCGAAAAGGCGACCAGGCTGAGGTTGGCCGCGCTGAGCATCAGTTCGAGGCACATGAAGACCACGATGATGTTTCGCCGAAGCACCACTCCCGCCAGGCCGATGGCGAAGAGCAGGCCGGAGACGAGGAGGTAGTCGTTGAGGGTGGCCATGGAGAGGAGTGATCGGTGATCGGTGGAAGAAGAGTTACTCCGCCTGTTTCTTCGAAAGGGCAACGACTCCGACGGTCGCGACGAGCAGCAGCACGCCTAGGATTTGGAGGGGGAGGTTGTAGCCGGTGAAGAGGGTGTGGCCGATGAGTTGGGTGTCCGGCAGGCGGCCGTCCTTGAGTGCGGCGGCGATTTTGGTGCCCTCGCCGAATTTCTCCGCTGCGACGGTCAGCGATGCCGGGTCGAGCGAGGGGGCTTCCTTGTCAGGGGTCTTCGAAAGGACGCCGACGAGTTGCACGACAAAGGCGAGAACCAGAGAAAGTCCGGCGGCGAGCGGGGCAAGTGCGTTGGTGCGCTTCTGCTCGTCCTTGAGGTCGAGCAGCATGATGATGAACAGGAACAGCACCATCACCGCGCCCGTATAGACGAGGATCTGGATGATCCCGACGAAGAAGGCGCTCAATCCGACAAACAAGCCCGCCAGCCCCACGAAGCAGGTGACCACCGACATCGCGCTGGACACCGGGTTGCGGAACGCAATCACGGCCGCGCCGCCGATGAGCATGACGGTCGCAAATAACCAGAAAAGATAAGATGGCATGGAGTGGGGAAGATCGTGGATGGTTCTACCAATGACCAATGACTGTTGACCGATGACTATTTCAGCTCATTCCATTTGTTGACGAGTCCGGTCCTCACCCCGCCGATCTCGTAGAGTTTCTTCTTGTCGTGGACCATGTCGGCGCGCTTGAGGCCGGTGATGAGGTAGTCCTTGCGGAGGAAGATCGCCTGCTCCGGGCAGACCTCCTCGCACATGCCGCAGTAGATGCAGCGGATCATGTCGATATCGAACTCCTTCGGCCGCTTTTCGACCTTGGCCCAGGGGTCTTCGGACGGGATTTCGCCAGGGATGATCTTGATCGCCTTGGGCGGGCAGATGAATTCGCAGAGTTGGCACGAGACGCAGCGTTCGCGGCCCTGCTCATCGGTGACGAGGGCGGGGGCACCACGGTAGTAATCGGGAAAGTGCGAGTCCCAGCGTTGTTCCGGGAACTGCATCGTCACCCCGAGGCCGGAGGACTCCAGGGACTTCGCACCCATCGACTTGCCCCGCAGCGATTTGATCGCGTGGGTCATCGTGAGGAGGAATCCCTTGATCAGGGCGCCGAAGTAGATCTTCTCACCGAAGCTCAGCTTGGGGCGTTGGACTTTGATGACGGCCATTGGCGGGATCGTGGATGGTGGATTGGGGATGGAAGATGAAGATCAGACGCGCAGCGGTTTCGGGGGGGGCTCGGAGACCTTGGCGACCCAGATCACGGCGGCGGTGAGGGCGACGAGAAGGATCGCACCGATGCCGAGGATGGCGGCGGTGAGGTCCGGGGCGGCGAGGATCAGGGCGGCCAGGAAGACGTTGATGAGCGCGGCCTCGAAGAAGATCACCCAGCCGAGTTTCATGAGTTGGTCGTAGCGGAAACGGGGAACCGTCCAGCGGACGAGAATGAAGAACAGGATGAAGGCGACCAGCTTGGCAACAAAGACGCCGAGATGGATCAGACCACCGATCTGGAACTCGCCGATGCGGAAATCGGCCACGAATTTGTCCAAACCGAAGCCGATTGACCATCCGCCGAGGAAGAGGGTGACGATGAGTGCCGAGCCGATCACCATGGCGGCATACTCGCCCATGAAGAACAGCGCGAACTTCATGGATGAGTATTCGGTGTGGTAGCCGCCGACGAGTTCGGTTTCGCACTCGGGCAGGTCGAAGGGCATGCGGTTGGTCTCCGCGAAGATGGAGATGGTGAAGATGATGAACGCGATGAATGCGGGGATCCAGAACAGGGCGGTCTGCATGTCCGGCAGGGACAGCCGGCCATCTTTCCAGAATGGCAGCAGCAACCAGCCGTTATCAGCCTGGAACTGTACGATCTTGCCGAGGTTCAATTCTCCGAAGTAGAGCAGCACCGGGATGATCGAGAGGCCGAGGCAGATTTCATAGGAAATCATTTGGGCGGTGGAGCGCACGCCGCCGATGAAGGGGAACTTCGAGTTCGACGACCAGCCGGCCAGGGTGATGCCATAGACCGAGAGCGAGGAAATCGCGAAGACGAAGAGCGGGCCGACGTCGATGTCCGCGATGACCAGCTTTTCGGTGTGGCCGAAAATGGTGATCGGCGAACCAAAGGGCACCACGCAGACAGTGATGAGCGCCGGGATCACGGTGAGCGCCGGAGCCATCCAGTAAAAGGCCTTGCGCACGTGGGCCGGGGTGAAGTCCTCCTTGAGGAAGAGCTTGATGCCGTCGGCCATCGGTTGAACCAGACCGAAGAAATGAAAGTCCTTCTTGAACCCTAACAGCGAGAGGGGAATGCCCACGCGGTTCGGTCCCACGCGGTCCTGGATGATGGCGGAGAAGCGGCGTTCGAAATACACCGAGATCGGAACCAGCGGCAGCACCACGATGAACGTCAGCGCGACGATCTTGACGAGGATGATGGCGAGCTGGATGAGAAGTTCCGGCATGGAGGATGGGGTGTGGGAGTTCTGATCAGCCGTTGATCCGTCCAGCGGCTTTGGCGGCGCGCTCGTTGGCGAGCAGGGGAATCTGATAACCGGTTTCCAGGACAGGGACTCCCTGATGGCCGATCTTTGAAAGTGTGAGCCCGTTGAATTCCGTCACCGCGGAGGCCATGCCCTTGAAAACATCCTCAATGAGGTGCACTTCGTTCTTTCCGCCGGTGAGGGAGAGGATCAGATCACGAAGAATTTCCCAATCGTCACGGGCGTGACCGGGCGGTTCGACGGCGCGGTTGAGACGCTGGAGACGACCGGAAAGATTGACCATCGATCCGCGTTTTTCGGCGGATGCGGCGGCGGGCAAAACCAGATGGGCGGTCAAAGCGGTGTGATTGGCGAGGATGTGGGTCTGGAGCAGGAAATCGAGATTTTCGAGGTCGGCCAGATCGAAGCCGGCATCGCCTACCAGATCCTCGCCGAAAACCAGCAGCACCTTGATCTTTCCGGAGCGCACCTTGTCGCGGATCGACTCGAGTTTCCGATAGGGATCTTCCGCACCAAGGACGAGCTTCGCGCCGGTGGTGTTCGGATTGCGGTCGGCGGCGATGAGCAGCTTGTCCGGCTCGGCGAAACGCGGGACGAGGGAGACGTCGGACGTGCCGATTTCCGCGGAGAGCGCGCGGACGAGGAAGAGTTCCTCATTGGTCATGCGGCCGGAGGCGATGATGGCGACCTGGTCGGCGGAGTGGGTTTTGATCTTCTCGGATGCGGCTTGGAGCGCTTCATGCCAGGAGATGGGCGTGTGGTTTGCCCCGTGTCTCGAAAGCGGTTCGGTGAGGCGTGCCTCGCTATCGATGTGGTGGAAATTCAAACGGTGGGAATCCGGCATCCAGCAGGAGTTGACCTCGTCGTTCTGGCGCGGAGTGATGCGGTGGATGGTATTGCCGCGGGTCCAGATGGTGATGTTGGTGCCGGTGCCGCAGTTGACGTCGATGCTCGGGGTTTCCTTGAGGAACCAGACACGCATTTGGAACCGGAAGTCGTTCGAAGTGAGCGCGCCCACCGGGCAGATGTCGGCTGTGTTGAGCGAGTAGTTCGAGTCTAACAGACGTCCGGGATGAACCGTGAGGGTGGTGTGGGTGCCGCGCTGGGTGAACCCGAGGACCGGATCTCCCGCCACCTCGTCCATGAAGCGGATGCAGCGGCTACACATGATGCAACGCTCGTCGTCGAGCCGGATGCGCGGGCCGATGTCCACGTTCTTCGGCTTCTTGACCTTCATGTCCACGAAGCGCGAGACGCCGCGGCCGTGTTCGACCGAATGTTCCTGGAGGCGGCATTCGCCGGCTTGGTCGCAGATCGGGCAGTCGAGCGGGTGGTTGATGAGGAGAAACTCCATCACTCCCTCACGGCATTTCTCCACCAACTCGCCGGTGGTGCGGATGCCCATGTTTTCGGAAACCGTATTGGCGCAGGCGATCACCGGGCGGGGCATCCAACCGATCGGTTCGTAGCCCTCTCCGTCGCGCTGGGGCTCCTGCCCTGGTGCGGGACGCGGGGGCATGCCCATCTGGACCAGGCACATCCGGCAGTTTCCGGGAGCGGTCAGTTTCGGGTGGTAGCAGTAGTGCGGGACGACGGTTCCGGCCTGCTTGCAGGCCTCGATCATCCGGGTGCCCTTGGGAAACTGGTGCCAAACTCCGTCGATCTGCACGTTCACCATGCCTTTTGCGGCCGCAAGGTCTTTAGGCAGTGTCAGTTCCGCAGTTGCAGAAGGGGAGTCGCTCATGGCTCAAATGGAAAACCGGACGGGGAGCAGCGAGCGCCCGGCCGGGTCGCGCGGGACTATGTCGGCACGATCCGTACCGGGCAAGCGTGCTTTTGCGGAAAATTTCGGGGCCAAACGGACGATTCCGGACTCAGCCCGGGTGCGATTTCGGCTGGTGTTTTCAGGGCTCCCGCAGCGGCCAGTCGTCCGTGCGGAACGGCACGGCGGGCAGTCCGGCCTTGTTTTGGAGATTGCAGGGAGGGTTTGGCGACCATCCGTAGCGGACGGCGACCGGCTTGCGCACGGCGGGCGATGAAACCACCACCGTCTCGCCATCCAGCGTGGCTGCGGCGCTGACGAATCTTCGGTCCTCTCCGGCGATGGTGAAACCGGCGAGGATCCCATTCTTGGCCACCAGTCCGCCGTTGGTGTGATCGAATGTCAACCGCACGCGGTTGCCGGTGATTTCCATCGAGCGATACCACGGGCCGGACCATTCGACGTCCTTGCCGTAGGTCTTCCCCAGGGCGCTCAGGGCGAG
>Ga0315904_10003309_pt1 | contig 23838 bp, 25 predicted proteins | sample LakEriMetagenome_6_FD_203529 | JGI IMG/M metagenome (GOLD analysis project Ga0315904, IMG submission 203529) | Freshwater fungal communities from buoy surface, Lake Erie, Ohio, United States - Buoy 12 MA120 | ecosystem: Environmental > Aquatic > Freshwater > Lake | place: USA: Lake Erie, Ohio... | reverse complement strand
ACAGGCCAAGCGCAATCTGGTCTGCGGCGGCGGATGCGGCAATGTCTATTACGGTGAGTGGCGAAGTTATCCGCCCGATTGTGCTGACCCCTGCTATGGCAACGAGTTCGCCGGGGGAGTGGGACCTCGTGTGCCAGGCTGGGCCCCGGGAGCATTGCTTCCGCGCAACCTCGTGCCTGCCTTGTACGGGAAGCGAATTTACCAAAGTGACGATGGCTGCGGCTGCGGAACCTGCAGCGACTGCGGCGGCGGAGACTGCGGCGGTTGCGGCGAATGCAGCGACTGCGGCGCGGTCAGCTACGAAGACAGCGGCGCGGCAATGCACCCCAGTGGCTGCAACTGCGGCGGAGAGCATCTCTCCGGTTATCAGTCGATGCCTTCGGGTCCAGTCGCGAGTTCAACCCGGTCGAGTCAATACATGGCGCGAACGGCCGCACCTGCCCGGACAATGTCTGCACGGACAATGGCTCCTCAGACAATGGCTCCTCAGACAATGTCTGCACGGACAATGTCTGCACGGACAATGTCTGCACGGACAATGTCACCGCAAATGTCACCGCAAATGATGGCTCCTCAAAGCATGCCTGACCGGACAGCGACTCGCACGGTGCCGCGGGCAACCGAGCAGAGGACACGAACGCGGTAGGCTCCGAACGGGCAGCGTATTCCAGCCCGGTTGAGGGTGGCAGACAAAACAAAAGAGATCTGGGGTGCTTGGACCGGGGGGTTACCAAGCACCCCGATTTCGTTTTGCGACTCAGCCTCGAAGAGGTGCGGGCCACATCGCCTCCTCGAGCCGCCCACTCAATCAGGGTGAGTCATCCGAGCAGGAGAGTACGGGGGCGGTGAAACGTGCGAATATCAATCGCATCCATCCCGGCCGCAGCCGCTGCTCGCAGACCCAACTCACTATCCTCATACACGAGGCACTCGCCGGGTACGACTCCCAGAAGTTCCGCCGCCTTCAGAAAGACATCGGGTTCGGGTTTGTGGCGAACCGTATCTTCCGCGGTGACCAGCACATCGAAACAGTCTCCACAACCAATCTGTTCCAGTTGCTGCTTGATAATCCCCCGATAGCCCCCGCTGGCGACCGCCAGAGGAAGCTGGCCGCGAAACTCGCGGACCACTTCGAGGACTGGAACGATCGGGAGCAGATGGTGAATCAATTCCAGAAAGGCGAGTTCCTTCTCGTGTGCCGCCACTGGGGAATCGACGGGAACCCCTTGCTCCGAAGCGAGCAGTTCCACAATTTTTCCCGAGGGCATGCCCCCCATGGCGTAGAAGCGTTCCTCTGGAAAGTCGATCCCGTAGCGGGCCATGGTTCGTCGCCAGGCAACGTAATGGACCGGCATGGAATCAGTCAGGGTCCCGTCACAATCGAAAATGAGGGCCTGATAGGAACGGCGCGGGTAAGCCGGATTCATGGAACTGACTGGTCTGAGGAAAAGTGAAACGTCGAAAGGAGGCTTGCGCGCCGATTGGTCGCAACCAGTCTCAGGCGATTGTGCCGCCGAGGCGATCGATGATAATTCGGCAGTCAGGTTTTTCGCAGGGGGGACGCCATCCGGCCCGGCGACCTGACCAGCCTGGGAGTTTCTCCGTGAATCGAGACTCCTCTCTTTTTGTTGTTCTTTGAGCATCAAGGTCCAGCCGTGAGCAACCAGACGACCTCGGAAACAATCAGGACGAAGCTCGCGGAATTACAGCGGCAGTCGAGTTTGCTGGAGCCTGATCAGCCAACCCTTGGCGAGTGGACCCGCCTTGTTTGCGAGTTTGGGATCGATTTCGTCAAGGGCCTGCCACAGACTCCCGCCTATTCACTCCAGCGGGGCTCGGCAGCCGACGGCTTTCCCATTTCCGAGCAGGCAAGTCCGCTGCCGGAACTGCTGGCCCAAATCGACCGCCGGATGCTCCGCCTGGGATTGAATCCGGCCAGTGGCGGGCACTTGGGTTACATTCCGGGAGGGGGAGTGACGGCAACGGCTTTGGGTGACTTCCTCGCGGCCATCACGAACCAGTACGCGGGAGTCTTTTTCGCCGGGCCCGGTGCGGTGCGCATGGAGAATGACCTGATTCGCTGGCTTTGCCGGCTGGTCGGATTTCCCGATTCGGCCCTGGGAAATCTGGCCAGCGGGGGATCGATCGCCAACCTGATCGCCTTTGTCACCGCCCGCGACGCTTGTGAAATCGATTCCCGGAGCATTCGCCGAGCGGTCATTTATTTGACAACTCAAGTCCATCACTGCGTCCATAAGGCGATTCGAATTGGCGGCCTGGCCGAGGCGATCGTCCGAAACCTTCCCCTCGACGATCGCTTTCGCATGCGAGCCGACCTGCTGGCTGAACAAGTTGAGGCCGACCTGGCCGCGGGACTGAAGCCCTTTCTGGTCGTCGCCTCGGCGGGAACCACAGACACTGGAGCCATTGATCCGCTGGCAGCCATCGCCGAAATCTGCCGGAGGCATGATATGTGGCTGCACGTGGATGCAGCCTATGGCGGGTTCTTCCTGCTGGCTGAAGACTGCGACTCGGAGGGACGGAGCATTGCGGAACGATTTGCCGGAATCTCCCAGGCCGACTCGATTGCGATCGACCCGCACAAGGGTCTGTTCCTCAGTTACGGAGTCGGCGCGGTGCTCGTGCGGGATCCAGCGGCCCTGCAGCGATCGCATTCCTATCAGGCGAACTACATGCAGGACACGCTCGAGGCGATCGAAGAGCCGAGTCCAGCGGATCTCTCACCGGAATTGACCAAGCATTTTCGCGGGATGCGAATGTGGTTGCCGCTGCGCTTGTTCGGGCTCGGTCCATTTCGGGCGGCACTGGAAGAAAAGCTCTGGTTGTGTCGGCTGTTTTATCGGGAAATCAGCGGCCGGGGATTCGAAGTTGGTCCGCCTCCCGAATTATCGGTCTGCATTTACCGCTATGTCCCGCCCGCGGGAGATGCGAATGAATTCAATCGGCGGATAGTGGAAGCAGTCCATCGGGATGGACGAGTCTTTATTTCCTCGACGACGATCGCCGGCCAGATTTGGCTGCGACTGGCAGTGCTTTCCTTTCGCACTCACGTTGGCGAGATCGATTACCTGCTCGAGTTACTGACGCGGGTTGTTCATCAGCTGCTTGCTGAATTCCCGCCGCGATCCGATTCCTGAGGCCGAAGAATCATTGACTCCACCGCACAGTCCGACTGCGAGGTCCGACTGCGAGGTCCAAGGCGCGCGGGCGGGGTGCAGGGACTGCGGGTGAGCCTAGCCGGGAGGCCAGGAAAGCTGCCGGCCGCCAAGCAAATGAAAATGGAGGTGATCGACCGACTGCCCGCCCCACTTGCCGGAGTTGGTGACGACCCGGAAACCATTGGCCAAGCCTTGCTCCCTGGCAATCTTGCTGATGGCCACCATCAGATGCCCCAGCAAGGCAGCATCTTGCTCCTCGACCTCGGCGAGGCTGCGAATTTCTTTTCGGGGAATCACGAGGATATGAGTTGGGGCCCGTGGATCAATATCGCGGAACGCGAGGCAATGCTCATCTTCGTAAATCAATTTGGCTGGCACGTCGCCATCGATGATTTTTTTGAAAACAGTCCGGTTATCTGCCATGGGAAGCTCTCCGTGCTCAAGCGGGCCAGTGCATCTGCGGGCGCAATCGACCACTGAGCGAACGATGTTGACCCAAGTCGCCCGCAAGGAACTGTGGGCGAAAGAAACCAGGGGCGAGGCTGCGGACAACGACCAACCGCACCTGTAAAAACAGCAGCCTGCTTACTCGCTCAGATATCTGGTCGAAACCAGTTGGTCTGCGACCAGTGTAATGATTCCACCGCGCACCGGGATCAGCCAGGTGTTGTTTTCGTTCCGAAGCGCCGCGTCAAACGGAAATTCAACCGGTTCGCCGTTCTGACTGACGACGCCCCCCTGCTTGATGCGGGCATTGATCGTCTCGACGACGGATGGCTCGGCCACACTCACCGGCGAATGGGTCAGGGGACATTGCAGCAGATTGAGGAGTGCCGGATTCAGTTGCGTGCCCATCACCGTTGGCGCCTCTAGAGAGGAAGGGAGAGAGATTTTCCGGGCGTGATTCATGACGTATTCGCTCCTTTTCAGCACAAAGCTTAAGAGCAAAGCACTCAATTTACGAGTTCGAGCAGCACCGTGTTCGAGCAGTACCGTATACGAGCAGTACCGTGATCAACGCTGGGCCTCTCACTGGCGACAATCGCTCGTCACTGGTTGAAGCTCGCTGTCCTTGCCACTTTAACCCGCGCACCTCAATGAAGAACCTTGGCGGTGGGGAGCCCGACCTAGAGAGAAACTCGCGATTGACTGACGAGATAATTCCCCGGCAGGGCCCAAGCCTCAACGATGGCCGATGCCGAAAGCTTACCGAATTAGGGGAGGTTCTCAATAGTTGGTCGAACTCATCTTGGCCAGTTTGGGGGATTTCGGTACCAAATGGACTGTTCGTGGCCGGAACCCTTTTTGAACACTTTGAACGATTTGAGCCCTCTGATGTCCACTCGCCACTCTCTGCTTTTGCTGCTGCTGTTTCTGATTGGCTGGGTAAATGACTCGCTTTTCGGCCAAGAGTCAGCCGCTGGGGGGCTGGAATCAAGTCAGCCATCGGCTCAGGAAGTGCTGCTGGCCGAGTTGTTGGCAAACGTGCCTGAGGAAAGCCGAGCTGCGATGATCGCGCGGGCACTGGCCACGGTTCGGCTTGAGGCGGTTGGTTCCGCCAGCTCCACCTCTGAACTGGGTGAACCCGCGAGAAATCGACTGAGCGTCGAAATGGAGTCGCTGAAGGCCGCGCAAAAACGGCTGCTTGGTGAGCTGCAAAGTCTGCGTCTGGAAACGCGTTTGCTGCGCGCTCAAGTTCAGCACATCCCGCCTGCACCGCAACGCGAACTGGTCCAGACGCCGCTGCTCCCTGCCCCGCCAATTCAGAGCCAAGCCTTCCGGCTGCCAAACTTCCAGCGACCGACGCTCCAGTTTCTGCCTGGCCCCTACGTCAATCAGCCTTCCCCTTCCGTTCCCGTCTGGGGGCCAATGCAACCATCCTCCCCGGCAGCAGCGGCGGAGTTGGCGCAGCTGCAGCGCGACTTGCAGCAGCTCAATGAGCGATTGAAGCAGTGGCAGGAGCCAGGTGCGGCACCGGTTGCCGACCAACCCCGCGAAGCGAGCGAGCCCGCACCCTTGCCGCAAGCCAACCGCCCCTCTCCCTTATTGCCCAGATAGCGGTGTCCAGTGAGACCGCTTTGAGTGCCAGAGGTTTCCAGCAGGATGTTAAGCGGTAGTCGAGGAGAGCCGAGCCAGATTTTCCCAGCACTGTCCGTCGAGCCCCACGCCATTCCAGCGGTCCACTTGGTCTGAGCCATTGTGCGCGACTCCCAACACGGGGATCTGCCAGCCGAGCAGGTCGAGGCAACGGGCCAGCTCCGCTGCGTTCCGCGACTGACTCGGGTCGTGGGGCAACGGCTGGACGGTGCTGAGCACAATCGCGGCGACTTCGAGTCCGGCGGCCCGGGCAGCGATTAGGGTTTGCAGCGTGGCGTTAATGGTTCCGAGTCGATTGGCTGCCACGACGACCAGGGGATAGGCAAACTCGCGGGCGAGATCGATCACAAAATCGCGGTCGCTGACCGGAGAGTAAAGCCCCCCTGCTCCCTCCACCACGACCAGATCACAGGCTCCCTGCCAACTTGCCAATCCGGAACGGAGCAGAGCCGTATCGACTGCTTGTCCCTTGGCAGCGGCAGCCAAGTTCGGCGCCAGCGGCGCCGCGAACCGCTGAGGACAAACCTGATTGAGCGAAGCGGGACGTCCAGCCGCCTCCCAAAGCGCACAGGCGTCACTGGAGCGGAGCTCGCCGTCCACTGATTCACAGCCGCTGGCGACCGGCTTGTAGACTCCCACCCGGTACCCTTTCCGGGTCAAACTTCGTACGATTATCGCTCCCACAAACGTCTTGCCGACATCGGTGTCCGTACCGGTGATGAACAACCCCTTGGCTGGCCAGCCTGACTGGTCCCGGGAGTTTTGGCGAGGTCGACTTGGCGCGGAAAACGAGTCGGCATTCTTTGATTCCGGGGACGACGATTCCGGGGACGACGATTCCGGGGACGACGATTCCGGGGACGATTCCGCCAGAGGAGCTCGCTCCGCGTTCGAATTCAACCCTGAGTTGGCCGGCGAGTTTGTCGTCATATGCTGAAGTGGTGGGAGTGTGTTTTCGATTTCTTGGTTTTGGAACGCACAGGTATTCCATGAAGCAATCGTCTCAGGCTTTGAAGGTCGCCGCCATCCAGTTGAATTGCACCGCCGATGTGGCAGGCAATCTCCAGAATACGATCACGCAGATCGAGTGGGCTGCCAAATCGGGAGCCCAGGTCGTTTGCCTGCAGGAACTTTTTAACAGTCTGTACTTCTGCCAATCGGAAGATCATCAGCATTTTCAGCTGGCTGAACCGATTCCCGGGCCGACAACGGATGCGCTCTGTGCTGTCGCCAAGCGGCTGGGGATCGTCCTTGTCGCCGGTTTGTTCGAACGGCGGGCAGCCGGGTTGTACCACAACTCCGCCGTGGTGATCGATCGGGATGGATCGATCGCCGGCATGTATCGAAAGATGCATATCCCCGACGATCCGTTCTTCATGGAGAAGTTCTACTTTACGCCGGGAGACTTGGGGTTCAAGGCGATCCAGACGTCACTCTGCAAAATCGGCATCCTGATCTGCTGGGACCAGTGGTATCCGGAAGCTGCCCGGCTGACCGCGCTTCAAGGTGCGGAGATCCTCGTCTATCCGACCGCGATTGGCTGGCTGGCCGAGGACAAGCCGGTCTACGGTGCCGCCCAGCGAAACGCTTGGCAAACAATGATGCGGAGTCACGCGATCGCCAATGGCGTCTTTGTCGTTGCCCCCAACCGCTGCGGCGTGGAATCGAGCATCGAGTTCTGGGGCTCATCGTTCATTTGCGACCCCTATGGCAATTTTCTGGCCACGGCGGGCGAGCAACCGGAAGTCATCACTGCGAGTTGCGACCTGCAGTTGATGGATGTGGCCCGAACACACTGGCCGTTCCTTCGCGATCGTCGCATCGACGCCTATCAGAATCTGACCCGACGGTATATCGATGAGCCATCCTGCAGCTAAATCTCACCCAGCCCCCAGCTCTGGTGTTCGCAACGGTTTTGTCTTTCCCGCCGAGTGGTTGCCCCATGCGGCAACGTGGTGCAGCTGGCCGCGGAACGCCGACACCTGGTCGAAGAATCTCGCTGACGCCCAGAACGAATTCGTGGGCCTGGCGCGAGCGATCGCCGCGGATGAACCATGCCTGGTCATGGCCGGCCCGGGTCAGGACTTCGAAGCAGCTACCAAGCGGCTGGGTGGAACGCCCGGGATCGAAATCGTGCCGATTCAAACCAACGACGCTTGGGCGCGCGATTACGCTCCCACATTTGTCGTGGACTATCAGGCCGGAAAAATGAGCGCGGTGGACTGGCACTACAACGCCTGGGGCGGAAAGTATCCGCCGTTTGACGATGACCAAAAGGTCGCCGGGAAAGTGGCTGAGCATTTGGGTTGCGGCCACCAGCCGATCGACCTCTGCCTCGAAGGCGGCGCACTGGAAGTCGACGAATGGGGACTACTGCTCTGTACCCGTTCCTGCGCGATGGACGAGCATCGCAATCCCGGACTCAGCCCCGAGACGATCGAACAGCGAATCGAGTGTCCGCTGAATATTCGCGAGACCATTTGGCTCTCCGGCGATGCGATCATTGGCGACGACACCGATGGGCACATCGATCAACTGGCCCGCTTCACTCCGGGTGGAGCAATTCTTTACGCTTGGAGCGAGGATCCGGCTGACCCACAACTGGTTGGCCTGAACCAAAACCTGAAAGATCTGCGCGAGGGGCTGCAGAGGCTTGGTCGCCACGACCAACTGGTTCCGCTGCCGATCCCCTCAGCGCCAGTCATGATGTTCGGTAACCGGATTCCGGCTTGCTACTGCAACTTCTATCTCACCAATCACTCGGTTCTCGTTCCCGCCTTTGGCGATCGCAACGACGAGCGGGCTCGGGCGATCCTTGCGGAGCATTTTCCGGGTCGCCGGGCCATTTCGCTGCCATCGTTGCACCTGACAGTGGGACTCGGCTCGTTCCACTGCCTGACCCAGCAGCAACCGGTGGTGTGAGGTCAAGGCAGTTGGCGTTGAGCTTGAACTGCCACACCCAGCAAGCCAAGCGAAAAAGGGGTGAGCATGTCGAATCGCCGGGGCTTTTCCAAGCGGCAGAGTTTGGGCTGGTTTCTGGTCCTGATCACGTTAATGGGATTACTGCCCGGAGGTTGCCGGACGCCAGAGCCACTTCTTCTGGAAAAACAGAAACAGTTTCTTTCTGCTGCATTCGAGGCATTCAAAATGTCTATCGATCGGGACAGGACCATCCCGCTCGATCCGAGTGGAGATCCAGATCTGCAAACACTTCGAGTTTCTTTGCCTTCGCCTGTCAACGCATCCGATATCTGTTGGCGAAGAAATCTGAGTGTCGATGACATCGAATCAAGGGATGGCGAGTATGTCATCGGCATGATTGCGTCTGACACGGATGGGGATTTCGGCTTTCATGTATTCCTGCTTTATTCCAACGGGATGATTGTCAGCTCGGCAACCTCAAGGCAAACCGTTGATGAATGGGCAACGATGCTGAGAACACAGATCCCGTTCTGAATCGTGGCTTGCAGGCAAGAGATGGCGAGGCCGGAGTAAAGGCGAAATTAATCGCGCAGCCACGGGTCTTTGAACTGAGCGTGTTTGAGGATTCCCCCCCTCACCCCCGGCCCCAATCCCCCAAGGGGGCGAGGGGAGAAAAAAAGATTTTAAGATGGCTGCGCATCGACCTGGTTTCCAGATTGGGTGCGCCTCGCGATCAGTTTTTTTGCTAAGGCAAATCGCTCGCGCGATTGCCAGGGCAAGTAGGACTGCGACCAACCTTCTACTGCTTTTCCACTCAGTCGCCGGCGGCGGTGCCGGCGGTGCGGGGATCGGCGTAGCCTTCGAAGCGACCAGTCTGGGGGTCGCGGCGAATCGCTTGGGCCTCGGCCATTGCCGAGCGGCGACTGACCTTGAGCTTGTGCCCGAGCGCCTCGAGCTTGCGGCTTTGTTCCGGGTCGAAGCCCTCTTCGATCGTCAGTTCCCCGGGCATCCATTGATGATGAAAACGCTGCGCGCCCAAGGCTTTTTCCAGCGGCCAGCCAAACTCCAAATGCCGCACGATCGCCAGCAGCGTCGCCGTGATGATTCGCGGGCCGCCCGCAGCGCCGACCGTCATGACGGGTTGGTCTCCTGCGAGCACAATCGTGGGGCTCATGCTGGAAAGAGGCCGCTTGAGGGCTGCCACCGCATTGGCTTCCCCACCGATCAGTTTGAATTTGTTCGGCACTCCCGGAGCAATGGAGAAATCGTCCATTTCGTTGTTGAGAATCACTCCGGTGCCGGGGACGATCACCTTCGATCCGAATGTCGTGTTGACCGTGGCCGTAATCGCCACCCAGTTTCCTTCGGCATCGGCGGCGGCAATGTGGGTGGTGTGCCGGGGAGGGCCGAAAAAATCGGAGTCTGATCGCGGCGGCCGACCATGCCCTGAAACCTCACTGGCCCGACTGCGATCGATCTTGCCAGCCAGCTCCCGTGCATACTGGGGGTCGAGCAAACCCCGGGGAACTTGGGCAAAGTCGGGATCTCCCAACCAGTGGGCCCGGTCTGCGAAAGCGAGTTTCATTGCCTCGGCAATCAGATGCGTGGCTGCGGCCGGGTCTTCGCGCTCTATCGCCGCCAGGTCAAATTGCTCCAGCAGGTTGAGGATCTGCGCGAGATGCACGCCGCCGGAACTGGGCGGAGGAAAGCCGAGGACGGTGTAGCCCCGAAAGCGGGAAACCAGGGGATCGCGTTCGACGGTTCGATATTGGGCGAAGTCTTCGCGCGTGATGAGTCCACCATTTTCCGCCATCCAATCCGCGATCTTGGCTGCGAACTCGCCCCGATAAAACCACTCCGGCCCGCTGCTGGCGATTTGCTGATAGGTTCGCGCCAGGTCGGCTTGCACCAGACGCGAACCGACTTCAGGCAGCGTGCCATCGGGCCGCAAAAGAATCGCCTTCGCCCCGGGGAAGCGGGCTAACTCCTCCTGCTCGCTGCGGATCTGGGCGATGTAATGCTCATCGAGTTCAAAGCCTTCGGCCGCCAGCCGCCGCCCAGGCTCCAGCGCTTGCGCCAGCGTGCGACGCCCACCTCGGGCAAGAATCTCGGCATAACCGGCCAGAGCGCCAGGAGTCGCGACTGCCAGCGGGCCGGTCGCCGAGAGATCGGGCTGCGCTTCCCCCTGGCGAAGATACATTTCGCGAAACGCTGCGGCGGGAGCCGTCTCGCGGGCATCGATAGCGATGACTTTCCCCTCTGCAGTTCGCACGAGGATAAAACATCCGCCACCGATGCCCGAATTGAAACCATCCACCACACCCAAAGTCAAAGCTGCCGTGACGGCGGCATCGACCGCGTTTCCGCCTTGGCGAAATACCTCGAGCCCCGCTTCCGTGGCTGAGGGATGAACCGTTGCGAGGAAGTACTTGGTCGCAGCCGGGGCGGACTGTGCCGGGGCGGTGGAGACGAACGCCGCCAACACAAGCCAACACGCCGCGGCCAGCTCGCAACCGGCCGTTACCAATCCGCGCTGCCCCCTGCCACTCGTTCGCATCGCAACCTCAACTCGCCACCTTTCCACGAACAACTCACGCCGCCTCTCCATCTTACCAGCCTGCTAGCAGGCATTCCCACAGGCTCCGCGAGGTTTTTCAATCCGGCTCAGAGAAGCAAATGGGCTCGACCAATCTGCCGATAAGTTCTAATGTCCCGGGCCGGTCCGGGGCCTCGAACTGGCAAGTTGGAAAAGGCGACGGGTGGTCGCTTCCGCGAAGGAAATCCGCGCGAACGTTGCCGCTGCAACCGGTGATAATCAAAGGAGTGATCGAATGAAGCGGGTCCTGTTGGCGACCTTGGTTGTGGCACTGACTGCAGGGCAACTTTTGGCGCAGCAAAATACTCGAGACGGGGCTGTCGTCGGTGGAACGGCGGGAGCCATCATTGGCGGAATCATCGGGCACCAAAATGACGAGACGCCCGAGGGCGCGATCATTGGTGGCGTGGTCGGAGCGGTAGCCGGCGGGCTGATGGGAAAAGCCAAAGACCAGCAAGTCCAGCGCGAGCGGTACTACCAAAACCGGATCTATCAGCAGGACCAGCAATTGCAGGCCTACCAGCAACGGGCAGTCCGGATGTCCGATGTGATCTCCATGTCCCAAAGTGGATTGGGCGAAGCCGTCATCATCAACCATGTGCAAACCAATGGGCTCGACCGGAAGCTGGAGGTGAATGACATCATTTATCTGCATCAGCAGGGAGTCAGCGAGCGAGTGATCACTGCGATGCAGAATGCACCGTTGGCAGGGGCCCAGCCCGCGCCGGTCTATCGAACACAACGCGTGGTCGAGCAGCCAACCGTGATCATTGAAGAGCGGTATGACGTGCTTCCTGCGCCTCCCTGCTACCACTATCCGATGTCCCGGCAGTCGATTCACTACTACCAGTTCCGACGATAGTTCCCGTTCCCCGGACTGTCTGATTCAAATTCGCCACTGTCCTTCCTGATCGCGACTGCACGCCCATTCCGAGTCTCCCCATGATCCGTCGCTGCTTGGCCTCTCCCCTGCTCTCCTCGATGCTGGTCCTTGTGGTGCTGGCTATCCAGCCCGGTTGTCGCAGCCATCAGTACGCGCACGTGCTGAAAGACCATCAGCAGGACATGGTGGGGAGTCATGAGGCGGGAGCCGAGACGTTCAACTCGCTGGTTGACGAGTCGGTCTCCAAACTGTTGACCCGTCAAGCTCCTCCCGGAGCGGTCGAGGAATTGTCAGGCGAACCGCTGTCGAAGCGGATTTGCTTCGTCGGCGTGGAGAATTACAGCAGCGAGGACATCGGCGATTTCAAGGACCAGCTGTTCGAGCAGATCGATTCCTCGGTCGCCTCCAGCGGACAGTTTCAGACGATCAGCACGCGGTATGTGGAAAGTGGATTGCGGCAATTGCGGCTGGTGCCGAACGACTTAATGACTCCGCAAAACCTGCGCTCGTTCAGCACGGTGATGGAGCAGAATGGCCAGCCGTTCGATTATCTCCTGTTTGCCAAGTTGACCTCTGGCACGACAGAAAGCAATAAAAGCTATCAGCGGGACTATCTTTTGACTTTGGAGCTGGTCGACCTCAACACGGGTCGCTCGGACAAGGAATCAGCCAAGGTCCGCAAGGGCTATCACTCCTCGAGGGTTGGTAGCTGGATGAAATACAGCAGCCCGCTGGCTCGCTAAGTCTCGGCCTCTCCGTGGTCATCCGCCCCGGCTCAGGCTGCTGGGCAGAGACGGTTCCGGTTCCCCGCCAAGCAATCGACATTCCGAGATGGTTGAGAGCAAAACAGCGATGGCCGGGCAGCAACTGAAAGGATGGCTCTCCCTGCTGCTCGTGGGATGCCTGGTGATCGCTGGCTGCCAGACTCGCCGGCAAGTGCTCGAACAGGCCCATGAGAGTTTTTGGCAGGGCGATCTGGATCGGAGCGGGCTGGCTCTGGCGAAAGCGTCCGAACGTCCGCGAAACGACTTGGCGGTCCTGCGACTTGATCAGGCAATGGTCGAGTTTCAAAAGGGCGACTTCGGTGAATCCCAAGAGCTGCTCAAGCAAGTCCGGGAGGAATTGGCCGCAGTTGCCCCCGCAGGCGAGACGGCCCGCAATGCAATCGCTTACCTGACAGACGACACCAGTCGGGCCTACACCGGCGAAGACCACGAAAAGCTGCTGTTACAAGCCATGCTCGCGCTCAACAGTCTGCTGCGCACAGATGGCGATGCCGTGGCCTATGCCCATCAATTGGGGGCCGAATGCGCTGCAATCCTGGAGAGCCGTCCTCTCGAGCCCAGCCCCGCGGCGACGCCAACCGTCACCCAAACTCCCGAGCCGACGGACGCGGGCAGCGCGACTTCCGTCTCAACCGCCAGTCCGGCCCAGCAAGTGGTCTTGGGGGACGCGCCTCCGCTGGCACCGCTGACTCCCAAGATTGACCCCATTCGGTTTGAACTCGCTTTTGGCCCGCTGCTTCGGGGAGTGATTCGAGGGCAGTCCGTCCTGAATCATGACGAGCTGGTCCGTCACTTGCAGACAGCAAACGAGTGGCGACCCGGCAGCGAGTTCCTCCAAGCCGAACTGATGCGGGCGGTGGCAGGCCAGCATGCTCCCCCGGGTTACGGGAGCCTGTACGTGATCGCCTTGGTTGGTCGAGGGCCCAAAAAGGTCACCGGCACGGAGGAGGTAACCTCGCAGGCGCTGCTGGTCGCCGATCAGATCCTCTCGGGACTGGGTGACTATACGCTCCCGCCCACCGTCGCTCCGATCAAGATCGCTCGAATCGAGCTGGCGCCTGTGACCGTTGACAGTTTGCGCGTGAGTATCAATCGCGAGGAACTGGGGGTGACTGAAAATGTTGGTGACATTGGCCGATTGGCCGTCGCTCGCCAACAGGAATTGATGCCCCAGATCGTGGGCCGGGCGGTTGCTCGACGGGTTTTGAAAAAGGGAATCATTGTCGCTGGCAAGTCGGCCTCGGGAGCTGACAAGGATTCAGGCAATGACTTGACTTCACTGCTGTACACCGCGGCGGGAGTTGCCTGGGAAGCAGCCGAGCAAGCCGACCTCCGCTGCTGGTCGCTGCTGCCCGGAAGCATTCAGGTCTATCGCATCGACCTCCCCGTCGGCGCCCATCAACTCGACTTGCGCGGTGAATTCCAGGGGCGGACTGTTTCCAGCCGCTTTGGCGCAGCCGTTCCGATCCGCGATGGTCAGTCAACGTTTGCGATTGCCACGTTGCCCGACAGGCAAGCCGACGGCCGGGTGTTTGTCACCAGGTAAGCGCAGCGAAGCGGGGCGAGTGGTTGCGCATCCCAGCGGCCGATCATTGCCGGAACACGGCTGGCCTGTCGCGCCAGCCTGCAAGAGTCCCCTGCAAGAGTCCCCTGCAGGGCAAAACCGATTGCCCCGGCCGATTAGCCTCGAATCAAGTGTCAGCGAGAGCTTGACCGGAGAGGCGTGACATCACGGTCAGAATGTGCTCAGCAACAGGGTCGGAGGTTTCTCGGCGCTGAGTCGCCGGGCCTTGATCCGCACGTAGGGGGCAATGTATTGACTGCGGTGAGCAAAGGTTCCTGGCTCGGTTTGCGACTGGGCATGCAGTGGCTCCGTCAGGTCTTCAATCATAAAGCCAGCCCGACAAAGTCCGCCGACGAGTTGCTCCCATCGATGAATGTACTCCCATGTCCCCGGCTCGCGGATGAGGTTTGCCTGGGGAGTCGGTGGCAGAGGCTCGGCAGTATAATACGGTGCGGCGAGTGCGTACTTTCCCTCGGCAATTGGTTCAAACGTTGCCTGCAGACTGGTCGGTTGTTTGTGCTGGCTGATATAGAGCCCGCCGCCGCGGAGGACGCGGGCGACTTCGCGATAGACCTGCGTCACATCGGCGATGTAACAGGTGCTGACCGGGTGAATCACCAGGTCGAACTCGGCGGGGAGAAACATCGAGAGGTCTTCCATCGACGTTTCCACGGTCCGAATGTTGAAGCCCTTTTCCTGAGCGACCTCGCGATCCAGTTCCAGCATCGCAGAGCTGAAATCAACCACCGTCACCTCAGCCCCTGCGGCGGCGTAAATTGGTCCTTGGCGACCACCTCCAGCGGCGAGGCAGAGAACTTTCCAGCCGCGGATGTTGCCACCCAGCCAACCGGGGCCGTCGACGCTGGCGAGTGGATTGATAAAGTCTTCATCGCGGGCCGGGCGGGCGAAGCGATGGCCGGCCTCCGCCAAACGCTGCCACGCGGTGCGATTTCGGAGCAAGGCTTCGTCGGGAGTCATGCCAGAAAACAACTCAGGAAAAAAGAAAAGCAGCTGGCTGGTCAACGGCAAGCCGCCGGGAAAGTGGTTACATTATGCAGCCCGCCTCCGGTTTGGGCAGGGAGCTTCGAGCCGGATCCGGTGAGTTCTCTTCCGCCCTTTTCCATTTCTGCCTGTGAACTGCCGCATGTCCATGTTTGAATCTACTCCGGGCGAAAGCATCGACGTTGGCGGTTTGAGACCAAGGGGGGAGCGAGGCAAGTTCCCAGGGAGCGAACTGGAGCATCGCTCGAATTCCTCCCCTGTCGATTTTGAGCGACTGGTGGCAGTGCAGGAACACGATCTCGATCGGTTTGGGTTGGCGATCCCGGCGATGTATGCCCGCTGGATGGAAGAAACGGAATACGCTTTTCTTCGCACTCGCGGCTTGAGTGTCTCACTGACCGACAGCCGCGGGCGGTATGGATTCCCGCGGACGCGGGTCGACTGGGAGATTCAGTCTCCCGCGCGGCGCGGGGACCAGCTGCGAGTCGGGCTGTGGCTCGGAGCGACCGATGGCAAGCAACTGCATTACCGTTTCGCGCTGGAACGCCGGGACAGGTTCTCCCGGGGCGATTCGCCAGCCAGCGGCTACGAAGCCTGTGCCTGGGGCGAATTTCACCTGGCCTGCTGCCGCTTCCCGCCCGAAGCAATGCCGTATGCCATTCCGATTCCCGACCTTGTGCTCGAGCGGCTCGGCCTGCAACTCGGCTGAGCAGTAAGTCAGCAGGCTGCAGGGTGAAATCATGGGCAGGTTAGACGCCCACAGCATCCGCAGCCGGAGTCTCGAACCAGGCGAAAGTAGCTTGCACCGGTTTGGCAACTCCCTGAGATGTTCGCGAGTTGCTGAACGCGGCGGTCGCCTCGCCCGTCGGGCTCGGAGCCGACTGAGGGGCCGCACCACGTCGCGCTCTCCCGGCCGCCTGTTGTTTGGCCCGCAACTGGTCTTGCAGTTCATATTGCTTGATCAGCAGAGACATCAATTCGCCGATCGACCGCATTCCGGTGCGGGTGCGGGTGGCGGAGAGCTGGGGCATCAGGATTGGCTTGTTCATCACTGCGTCTCGCTGGCAGCACACTCGAGTGGAACGGTTCAACGGGTCGGCGATGACTTGAACGCTATCCGGCTGTGACCAAGTGCTGATTCCGTCACAGGTGCGATCATCATCGAGAGGGTGGTTGACACGTTTGGTCGCGCGAAGCGCTCCGCCAACTGCTGGCAGTGAGTCGCTGCGGCCTGCGGCGACTGAAGTTGTCCCATCGGCCCAACCGCGCGGAGGGTTGGCTGTGATCGCGCGGTGCCGATGGGGCGAAGCGGTCACAAGGGACGCTTTTTTCGCGGCGAAAATGGGGCTGAACCTGAGAAACTGAGGGTGCCGAAAAAGTCGCTTCGGTCTATGATTAAGGAGCGTGCGGGCAAGAGCGGGCGGACCAAAGGTGTCCGCGCAAAAAAATTCTGAAAATTCCCCGATGGAAATCGATTCGTCCCCAGAACGACCGGACACTTTGTTGCCCAGCCGCAAACCGGCCGCTGAAGCAGTCGGAACAGTCGAAGTCGTGCGGACTCATCCGGTACCAGCTTGGCTCCTTTCGTGCGGACTCCATACGCTGCTGCTGGTCCTGCTCGCCCTGCTCTACCAGGCGACCTTCTCCGGAGCTGCCCAGGAGCAAACCCGCACCGGTGGGATCGTGCTCGTTGCGGCGGATACCGAGACGACGGAGTATCTCTCAGAGGGAGACCGATCCGACTCTAGCGCCTCGAGCGAATCGGCGGCCCAAAGCCCTCCTCCCTTGCCGAGCGAAGCGGAGCGACTGCCGGACCTGCCTGGACTGGCGTCCAGCGAGTCGCCCCTGACAGGAGTCGGAGATGATCTGCTGGAGGCCTTGCCGGGAGCCAATTCGCTGACAGAGGGAACCACTCAGGGGCGCGAGGTCGGCGGGCAAGTCACAACGGAGATTTTTGGCGTCAAGGGAACGGGCAATCGCTTTGTCTATGTCTTCGATAAATCGGACAGCATGAATGGCTTCGAGGGCCGGCCGCTGCGAGCAGCCAAAGAAGCGATGTTGACCAGCGTTGAGTCGCTGGGTGAGATCAATCAGTTTCAAATCGTGTTCTACAATAACGAACGCGACGTATTCAAACGGGGGAATGATGCCGGGATGTTCTTTGGCACGCCCGAAGTGAAGCTCGCTGCCCGCCGGTTCATTCAGGGCGTCATCGCCAGCGGCGGGACCGACCACCTCCAGGCACTGCGACATGCCTTGTCGCTTCAGCCTGATGTCGTCTTTCTGCTGACAGACGCCGAGGGCGGATTCACCAGTGACGAGTTGCGGCAAATCGCTGGCTGGAATCGTTCGGGTGCCGTCATCAATGCGATCGAATTTGGGCAAGGCGCTCAGAATGATGGAGACCGCTCGCTGGAAGCATTGGTCCGCCAGCACCGCGGCCAGTACGTCTACAAGAACATTTTGACATTAAAAAAGTAAACGGAGAGCGGCCGGTGGCTTGCGGGACGAGAGCACGAACGACGGGGCCTGGCAAACGGGCTCGGGCTGCGCTTTGGCATCCCCGGCCCTGGACTGGGAGCCTGGTGCTGCTGCTTCTATGCCTGATTGCGGTGCCCCCACTGCCGGCGATACAGGACGTGATCGAGGTCCAGCATCCTCGAGCCGAATCGACTGTCAAACGCCGGGGCGAAATTCGGGGCTGGGAAGGAACCGCCCTGACGCTGCAGACAAACGGCCGCGAGGAATCGATCCCCAACGAGATCATCGTCCGGATCGAAACCGCCTGGAGTGAAGATTACCTGGCGGGGCAGCGACTGCTGGAGGAGCGGCAGTTTGCGGCTGCGGTCCAGCCCTTGGTCAAGGCAGCGGCAGCCGAGTCGCGACCTTGGGCCGCCTCGATCATTCGGGCCGATTTGGTACGGGCCTTGTCGGCAAGCGGCAACGACTTTGAAGCGGTCCAGCAATTCCTGCTGATTCTGGATCGGGATCCGGAAACGCGTTTCATGGAGTTTGCTCCGCTGGCCTGGGATTCGGCGATGGTGGATGCCCCGTTTGCCGCTCTCGCCCAGCAATGTCTCACTTCTCCCAAGCCCAACATCCAGCTGCTCGGTGCCAGTTGGCTATTGGGGACGGCCGAGCGAGTGACAGCCGTCGAACTGCTGGGGAAGCTGAAACAGGACATTCGCCCGGAAATAGCCCATCTGGCGGCGGCTCAACTGTGGCGCGGAGAGGTGCCCCGGGCGACGCGAACTCAGGTCGACAGCTGGCTGCGGCAGGTCGAGCGGATGCCGCCCGGGTTGCGGGCGGGTCCACTCCTGATCACGGGGATGGCCTATGCGCGACTGGAGGAAGCGGACCGCGCCTTGCTTGCACTGCTGGAATTACCGATTCTCCACCCGAACGATTATCGGCTGGCGGCCACCGGACTGTCCCGGGCGGCAGCGCTGCTCGCGACTGGCGGGGACGCCGGTTCGGCGCAGCGACTTTGGAATGAATTGACGCAGCGCTTTCCGGGGACGCGCTGGGCGACCGAAGCAGACACCCAAATTGGAAAGAAATAATGGAAGGATTCATGAGCATTTACTGGGGGCAAAGCGTCGTGGCTCCGTTGTGGTCTTTGAGTTGGCTGCAGGTTGAGGCGGGCGCGCCCGCAGCCAAACAAGCGCCGGGGCTGCTGCAGATCATCTTCTCCGGCGGCCCAATCGGGATCGCGATCATGCTGGCGATCATCGGCACCTCGCTGCTGGCCGCCTATCTGGTCTTCGATCACCTGCTTTCCCTGCGCCGCAGTGAGCTGCTGCCGGAAGGGCTTTCGGACCTGGTCCGTCAAGCGCTGATCGGTGGCGATTTGGCGGCAGCTCGCAAAGCCTGTGAGGATCGCCCGAGCCTGCTCTCGTTTGTCCTGATGCATGGATTGGGCGAGTTGGAGTTCGGCTGGTCCGCGGTTGAGAAAGCAGTCGAAGAGGCGCTGGCGGAACAGGCGGCTCGACTCCAGCGAAAAGTTGAATACCTCTCGGTCATCGGGAATATTGCTCCGATGCTGGGTTTGCTCGGCACGGTCGTCGGGATGGTGCTGGCGTTCCGGGAAGTTGCCTCGACCCAGGGGATGGCCAGTGCGCCGCAGTTGGCCGAGGGAATTTATCAGGCTCTGGTCACAACCATTGGCGGACTGGTGATCGCCATCCCGGCCATCAGCGCCTATGCCATCTTCCGCAATCGCATCGATCAGTACATTGCGGAAGCGGCCTATCAGGCTCAACACGTCTTCGCTCCTCTTCGCAAACGCCTGAAGGCCAGGAGTGAATCAAAATGAAAGTTCCACGCGCGAGCAGTCGAGGCAGCTTTGGCTTCAACATGACTCCGATGATTGATGTCGTCTTCCAGTTGATTATTTTCTTTCTCGTCGCGAGTCACTTTGCGAGGAACGAAACCCAACTTGACCTGCGGCTGCCCGTGGCCCGCAGCGGCGCGGAAGACACCGACTTCGAGACTCCCCGAGTGACGATCAACGTCAAGGCCGACGGGACGCTCTGGCTCTCGGGACGAGAGATTGCGCCGGAGCGGTTGACGGCGCAGTTGACCGAGGTTCGCAGCGCGGAGGGGGACAATCTGGAGGTGCGAATCCGGGGCAGCCGGGCAGCGACTTACGCCGACGTCGAGCCGATCATGCGGTCTTGCACGGAGGCAGGCATCTGGAACGTTTCGTATGCCGTCTATCGTGAGGAACCGCGATGAAAGTTCCCAGCAGCTACATCCGCTCAGGAAGTTCCGTCAGCAACTCGGAAACGATGACACCGATGATCGATGTCGTATTCCAATTGCTGATCTTTTTTGTCTGGACCTCCAGCTTTCAGGTAATCGAACAGGTGTTGCCCAGCAGTCTTTCCGCGGCGACCGGCAAGCAGCAGTCTGAACTGGAGCAACCGCCGCCCGAAGCAGACTTTGACCAGGTGGTGATTCGGATTGGCTGGGATGGCTCGATGCCGAGCTTTCGAATCAATGATGCTCCAGTGCCCAGCTTGGCGGAGATCCGCTCGAGTCTGGAGCGGCTGCATGCGGTCAAGCAGGACGCGACGGTCATCCTGCACCCGGACCCGGCGGTCCCCTTGGAGCATGTGATCAACTGTTACGATCAGGCCAAGCAGGTCCGCTTTGAGAAAGTCTCTTTCGCGGTCAATCCCCGGCGGGCCCCATGACGACTTCTGCTGCGTTCCCTTTCCGCCCTGGCCGAGCCCGGAGCCGGGTCAGGCGAGTGCTTGCCGGAGGGCTGGCCGTGTTACTCGCCTTCGCGCCTGGCGGGGCCGCGCGTGGCGATGAGCCACTTTCATCCGAGCAGCAGATGGCAGCCGGTTTGCGGAGCCGAATGCTCTACGACTTGGCCGACCGCTACTGCGACGAGCAGCTGGCGCGGAAGGAACTGGCGGCTGTTGACCAGGCGAATCTCTGGGTGGAGAAGGTCCAGACTCAGATGGCGCGGGCGATTCAAACGCCACCGTCGGAGCGGCCCGAAGCCTGGAACCGCGCCCGCCAGTTGGCTGAGTCGTTTGCGGCCGAGAATCCCGGCCACCCGCGGCAATTGCTGGTCCGCGTCCAAGCGGGCTTGGCATCCTTGGCTGAAGCCCGCTTGGTGCTTCAGGAACTGGCCGTGCAGGCGGGACCCGCCAACGGCCGGGCCGACGCCCTCGAGCGGCTACGGGCGGCGCGGAGCGAGTTCGAGGAGATTTTGCGGGAGCTGCGCGAAGCCCTGCCGGCGGCCCCGACCAAGCGCGACGATTCGGGGCGGCTGACAAGTCTGCAGTTGCAGGCTCTGCAAGCCAACCTCGAATTTCAGATCGGGACCTGCCACCTGCTGCGGGGAGAGCTTTACGATGCGTCGCAAATGGCCGACCGGCTCGATGCCTTCAGCTCTGCGGAAAAAAGTTTCGAGAGCGTGCTGAGGGTGACTGATGCCGAGGGAGGATTGTGGTACAGCGTGCAGCTGGAGCGTGTCGAGGTCGCGCGGCTCCTGGGAGAGCGACGCGAAGCGGGGCAGCGGTTGGGCAATCTCGATGTGGCAAAGCTGCCCTCCAATCTGAGGCCGGGTTACTGGGAGCAGAAACTGGAGTTGGCGACGACCCTCGGCGAGATTCGCAAGCAGCTGGAGCAGGTCGCCAGCTTGGTCGAACGCGACCCCCAATTGGAACTCGCCGGCCTGCGGGCCGTACTGCGGGCGGCGGCCCTTGCGGATGAAAAAGAGCGCAATCGCTGGCTGGATTCCGCAGCCGAGTGGACGCGACAGATCGAGACCCGTTACGGCGGCTATTGGGGACGCCTGGCAGAGCTGACGCTGGTCGGCGCGACTGGCAACGAGGCGAATTCACCCGTGACCCCGGTTGCTCCCGCGACGCCGCCAGCGAACTCGAGTGCCGGGGCGATCGAGATTTTGATTCGCACTGGAGACAATGCCGCGAGGGAGCAGCGCGGCGAGGATGCGCTTCGCGCCTGGCGAAAGGCAATTGCGACGGCTCAAGCAGGGCCGCATTCGGAAGCAGTGTGGCGAATGGTGCTGCAAGCGCACCTCAAGGTCGCCCGGATTCTTGAGGAAAGGAAGGCGTTTCGGGAGGCGGCCGACGAACTGTTGAAAGGGGTCGGTCTGCAGCCCCAAAATGAGCTGGCGCCCTGGTTGCAGCTGCAGGCTGCGTGGTGTGTCGCGCAGACAGCGACAGGCTCGTCCGAAGCTTTGAGTGAGTATCGGCGACTGCTTGAGCAGCACGTGCAGCAGTACCCGCAGGCAGCGACGCTGAATCCCGCCCTGCTTTGGCTGGCCCGCCTCGAGGGCACCGCCGGAAATTACCGCCGGGCGGCCGATCTGTACCTGCGCGTCGATTCGGCGTGTGAGCAGGCGGTGGCGGCGGCAGCTGAGCTGGAGCGGGTCTCGCGAGTTTACCTGGAGAGCCTCTCGGAACAACCTGACCGGGCCCGAAGCGAGGCCCGCTCCTTGAGTGACGCGATCGTTGCCAAGTTTTCCGCAGCAACCAGTGGCAAGCTTGTCGCCGGTTCGGAGGCGACGCGAGGCTTGCTCCTGACAGCCGGTGCGATTGGCTTGCGCTACGACACCTTGAAGCCCGCTCAACTGGCGGAGTGGCTGGGCAACTCGCTCGTGGGCATCTCCGGGGAAGAACCGTGGCGGCAAGTGGCCAGCGCCTACCAACTGGCGGCCTTGGCCGCAGACGAGCAACAGCGCGGCCGGGCTTTGGAATTGGTCCGCTCGCTGGGTGAAGCCGGGCCGCTGGAGACCGCTCTGGACTTGCTCGAGCCGGTCGCTGCCCGCCATCCGGTCGCGAATCCGGTCCGGCTGGCAGTGATCGAGCGACTACTCCAAGTGGCCGGTGAGGGCGCCGCCGACCCATCCGACTTGCGGCTGCGGCAGGCAGCGATTTGGGAGGCCGCCGGCGAGGAAGCCAAGGCCTTGGCGAGCCTCGAACAACTGGCAGAACAGCTGCCCCGACGGCTGGATGTGCAGTTGCGTTTGGCTCGGGCCTTGGCCAGGAATCCGGAGCGACAAACTGCGGCCTTGAGTCAGTGGCGGCGAGTTTCGGCCGGCGTCAAAGACCGGTCCGACGAATGGTACGAGGCGAAGTATCAGGTAGCGAGGTTGCTGCTGGAGAGCGGGCAGAAAGCCGAGGCGAAAAAGCTGCTGGACTATCTCTCGGTCGTGCCGCCCGGCTGGAGTGATTCGAAGTGGAAGCAGCAGTTTGATGCGCTGTATGCGCGCTGCAAGTAAAACGGCCGGAAGTCTCGCTGGACTCGCCAACAAGCGTTTGGCTGGTGCTCTTCTCTTTTTCCCAACGGCTTGAACGCCCGAGCAGAAGCCTTTGGCTTTGGCTTTGGCGACGAGATGGCCGGATTGCTTGACAGCCGGCAAAACCAACTGTACTATCCAATTAATACAGATGCCAGAAAGGGCCGTTGGGTAAGTTGCCTTGGAGTGAAAAGATGAGCGACCGAGTGGCTCCTGCAAGTTTCGCGGTTTTGACCGATGGATTAACTCGCTACTTCGGTCCGCAGTGCGCGGTCGATGGCGTTGAGTTGAGAGTTGAAGCTGGAACATTTTACGGCTTCCTCGGTCCGAACGGGGCCGGGAAATCGACAACGATCAAAATGCTCACGGGTTTACTGCAGCCGACTTCGGGTATGATTCGGATTCTTGGATATGACCCTGCGGTCCCGAATGAGGCGATTGAAATCAAGCGTCGGATCGGGGTGGTCCCTGAAAATCTGGCGTTGTATGAGAACCTTACGGCGATTGAGTATCTGACTTTCGTAGGAAAAATCTATCTGCTCGATCGCCAAGTGATGCGTCAGCGGATCGACGAGTTACTCGAATTGATGCAGTTGGCTAACGAGCAGCGGAAGCTTGCGCGCGACTTCTCTCACGGCATGCGCAAGAAGTTGGCCCTTTCGGCGGCTCTGTTGCCGAACCCTGACTTGCTGTTTCTCGACGAGCCATTCGAGGGCGTTGACGCATTAGCTTCGAGTATGATTCGCGAGGTCCTGAATCGTTTCCGGGCGCGGGGGGGGACCGTCTTTTTAACCTCACACATACTGGATATCGTCGAGCGACTTTGTACACATGTCGGCATCATTTTCGCGGGAAAGCTGGTTGAGCAGACTTCGCTTGCGGAGTTGCGACAAGGCGACTCGCTGGAGAAACGGTTTCTGGAAAAGCTTGGATACCAAGCCGAAGCGGGACCACGCTTGAGCTGGCTAGAGGGAGGCTTACCGGAATGAATCTGAGCCACTTCCGCGCCGTTGTTTGGTTGCGCTGG
>Ga0315904_10003303_pt1 | contig 23880 bp, 45 predicted proteins | sample LakEriMetagenome_6_FD_203529 | JGI IMG/M metagenome (GOLD analysis project Ga0315904, IMG submission 203529) | Freshwater fungal communities from buoy surface, Lake Erie, Ohio, United States - Buoy 12 MA120 | ecosystem: Environmental > Aquatic > Freshwater > Lake | place: USA: Lake Erie, Ohio... | reverse complement strand
TTGAGCGCGATTTGACTGCAAGACGCAAACGTTTGCAAGTAACAAAACAAGTACAAAAACAGAATACCGAACTGGCGACTGCTTCTGAAGAAAAAGCGAAATTGTTAGCCGATTTAGAGATAGCACTTGAAGAGTCGAAACGGGCTGAAAGTACTGCAATTCAACTTTCAACGCAAGAGTCAATCGAAAAACAAAAAGCATTAGAAGACTTAGACTTTCTGCAGAAAAGGGCACAATTCAAAATGATGGGTCTAATTGTAAAGATGGCACTTGGAATTATAATCGGTGTTGGTGTATTCACTACTGGATTGTATGTATATGTCATTGCGGCAGGTGTCGATTCTACAATTGTCGAGTCGACCTGGTCGAATCTATTCGGAATATTACTGACAAATTCATTCAGCATTATCGGTACGATTATGGGAGTTCGATATGCGAATAAAGAGATGAATCGAAGCGATGAATTTTCGTAAAAAATAATCCGAAATATATTTGGAAATCTGAGAATGTTTTTTTATATTTGTGTACACTAAACAAATAAAGTTATGAAATACACGTTTTGGTTACATGCAGAGACTGGCCCTGATATTACAGTATGGCCTCCAACATTCATCGATATTGTTGCAGACACGGTTATTGAAGCATACAATACATTAGCCCAAGACCTTAAAGATCGACTTGCATTTGTCACAACACCGTTCAACGACTATGGTGATGATGCACCTGTGTATTCGAAATACTATTTTGATAGCGAACGTCTGACTTTAAATAATACCGAATACCCTTTTTGATATGAGACCATTTTTTAGAAAACTGAAACGACTATACGAGTTCATTCCGGTAATTTGGAACACTTACGATTACGACAGCAGCTCAGCAATCGATATATTTACATATCAATTGAAACGAACAGTTTCTGAGTTACGTACATCGAAATGGCAGCATACTACATCAGAATATGATGCTCGTCGAATCGAACTCGTACTCCGACTTTTAGACTATTCGTATAACGGAAAGGGTGAAGAATCGGTATTAGAAAACTACGAATTCCGTTACGGAAAACTTAATTTTGCTTTTGAGAAGTGGGAAGACGACGATAAATATTCCGTTTTGACTACAAAGTGGACACATGCCGTGAACGACTCGCATAATGACGAAATCGACACAATGTATCGTGATGATCTACAAAAAATACGTCAACGACAAAAACGTGCAAAGGATTTAGCATGGAAGATTATAGCAAAGGATATTGAAAGATGGTGGATATAAATAAAAGGTTAATATGAAATTGAAATTAGAATACGTTTGGTTGGACGGTACACAACCAGAACCACGGTTAAGATCGAAAGTTAAAATCATTGATTTTATACCGGCAGATGGACCCTTGCAATTCCAAGTACCGGACTGGTCATTTGATGGCAGTTCGACAATGCAGGCCGAAGGTATTTCCTCAGACTGTTATCTGAGTCCGATTCGTATATATCAAAAATCTGAACTACGCCACGGTGATACCGTTTATGTGTTATGTGAGGTATTTGATAGTGAACAAAAACCCCACTCTACAAATATGCGTAGTCGTTTAGGTGACCAAGAAAACGACGATATATGGTTCGGATTCGAACAGGAATATTTTATACGGCAGTCACATAAAGGCAATCTATTAGGTCACGAAAACGAGTATGATGTAGAACCTCAAGGACCGTATTATTGTGGTGTAGGCGGTCATATTGTAGGTCGTGACATATCAGACTCACACTTAGATAAATGCATCGAATACGGCTTACAGATTGTCGGTACGAACGCAGAGGTTGCACTGGGACAATGGGAATATCAGATATTCAGTAAAGGTAAACTGAAAGCCGGTGATGATCTATGGATATCACGCTATTTTCTATTCAAGATAGCAGAGAAAACCGGACGACAAATCGAATTGCATCCGAAACCGAAATTAGGTTGGAACGGCAGTGGTATGCATACAAACTTTTCGAATAGTACAATGCGGTATGCAGGCAATCGTAGTTATTACGATGAGTTGTTTAGAACATTCGGCAAACGCATGAACGAACATATTGCTGCATACGGATCCGATAACGATAAGCGTCTCACTGGTCAATACGAGACAGCACCAATCGACCGTTTCAGTTGGGGTGTTAGTGACCGTGGCGCGTCGATACGTATTCCGAAACCGGTATCTGAGACGTGGAGAGGATATTTAGAAGATAGGCGACCATCTTCAAATGCAGATCCGTATCGAGTAATCTACGAAATCTGTCAGACTCTTGAAGAAACCGATAAATTATTCACACTAAATTACAAATAAAATGAACGAGCAACACGACCAATTGATGACACCGAATCAGATCGCAATAATACGAATTGTTTTACTTGCATCACTGATCGGATTCATATTATATAATACAAATCAACTTTAAAAATATATTTATAATAAACGGAGGTTACAGTGACAAATTCAGAGATAATAGAAGAAATTTTACATAAGGCTGCAGCACATGGCATGCTTGATGAGGTGAGAAATTTCGCAGTCCATCTTCTTAAATCTAATGATTTTAATCAGGATACGCAATCTTTAGCGTATGCACATGCATATCGTGAACTTGTCGAGTTACCATCCGTTACAGAAACATACGACATATATGAATAATTTTAAATGCGTTGAGACCGGTAAAGAGTTCTATATAGCAAATTGGAAATCTAAAATCGAAAATGGTAGTCCATGTTATTATGAAAGATCGCCCGGTTGGAACCCGTTACGAAACCCTGAGAACGGGGCATTACTTGAAAAAATTGAACCGGTCGAATTGAACATGACAACGGTTCACACAGAAACAGCAATAAGTAAATGATAGCAGACAAATTAACCGTAGTCATACCATGTAAAAACGAGGCAGGGTATATTGAAGACACACTGAGATCGTTAAACACACAAATAGGTATTGAGGATGTCGATGTCGTAATTGCCGATGCACGATCGACTGATGGAACTGTCGACATCATAAATCGACTCGTCAAATCCGGCGAACTGCGGTTTAAGGTTCATCTAATAAATGGTGGTCGTACACCGGTAGCAAGAAACTTAGGCGCATACTATATTCAGAAAGATTATATCGTATTTCTTGATGCCGATACAACACTGACAAGTCGTTGTGCAATATTATGGGCTTTCAATTTACTGGATGGGCGACTGTCCGAATCTGAACACAATCTGAAATTCGATTTGATTACTTGTCGTTTTGAAAGTCGAAGCCCCTCATTTCTCAGCAAGACGGCATTTCGCATATTCAATTGGGTGAACTGTAATATTTTACCAGAACCATTTGCAGTAGGTGCATTTTTCGCAACAAGCCGTGCCGCATTCGAACAGCATGGCGGTTTCGACGAATCGACATTCCATAGTGAAGACTATTTGCTGAGTCGTAAATACAATAAAGACGGGTTTGCGATACTCACATCGTTTTCGGCAACGCAGGATGATCGACGTTTCAAACGTATGGGATACCTGAAATTTTTATGGATGATGTTAGTGAACTATATTAACCGAAACAACATTTACCATTTCAGAAAAGATATTAAATACTGGGACTGATGAAAGTCGACGCTCTATTCATATCGGATGTACATTTAGGTAGTAAAGGATCGAATGCAAAGGAATTATTGCAGACCTTGAAAACTTACCAGCCTAAGCATCTGTTTATAGTCGGTGATTTCATCGATGGCTGGTTACTGAAACGTAGGCACTATTGGACACAGGACTACACAAACGTAATACGTAAAATTTTATCGTATTCGAAAAACGGTACCGATGTCGTCTATATCACTGGGAATCATGATGAATTTTTACGACACTATGCTCCATTAGATTTAGGTGACAATATACAAATTGTGGACGAGTACAATTACAACGGCTGTTATATTACACACGGTGATCGTTATGATGGAGTTGTCCAATTGAAATTTCTTGGTGTATTAGGTAGTATCGGATACGAAGTGGCGATCGGATTTGACCGTTTCTTAAAACGTTTAGGGTATCGACCATCTTTGAGTAAAACTCTTAAAGAGCGTGTTAAACAGGCAGTGACATTTATAGTATCATTCGAAAAACAACTCGTATATCAGGCAGAAAAACGAGGTTGTCATACAGTAATTTGTGGACACATACACACTCCAGTGATACAGAATTACGGACCGACACAATACATCAATTGCGGCGATTGGATCGAAAATAACAGCTATATTTTATATAAAGATAATCGGTTCACACTGCACTTTTATTCCGATAAAAAATAATATTTATAGTAAAATAGTTTTGCAACATGGTTCCAAACTTACCGAATTTCGTTTCGATTGCACTCGAAGATGGTGCCGTAATAAAACCGTTAATCATACCAAGCAGTGACACTGGTGGTACTGGATTGATGAACCCATCTGTATTGGTGGATTCTAATGGCAAGATACGTGTAATACTTCGACATGTAAACTACACGTTCTATCATTCCGAAAAGAAACTGTTTCAGCATCAATATGGACCGTTAACCTATGTACATCCTGAAAACGATATACATTTGCGCACCGACAACTATTATTTAGAATTGAACGCAGATTTAGATATCAAACGTCATACAAAAATCGATACCTCACTGTTCGATACTTACGAACCGAAATGGGATTTTGTCGGTCTTGAAGACGCACGGATATTCAACTGGGACAACAAGTTCTATATAAGTGGTGTAAGACGCGATACGACACCGAATGGTCAAGGACGGATGGAACTTTCAGAAATTGTCATCACAGATGATCGTGTAGTTGAAATATCGCGTTTCAGAATACCGACACCAAAAGATCCGAATTCGTATTGTGAGAAAAACTGGATGCCTGTACTCGACATGCCATATCACTATGTTAAATGGAGCAACCCTACCGAATTGGTACGTGTAGATCCGAAAACAGAATCGTGTGAAACTGTCGTGTTGACCGAACCGGTATCGTTACCGAATGATCTACGTGGCGGTTCGCAAGTTGTAAAGTGGGGCGACAATTGGATTGCCTGTACACACGAAGTATTTCTTTTCAATAGTGAAGTCGGCCGTAAAGACGCAGTATATCGTCATCGTTTTGTAGTATGGGATGCTGATTGGAACCTTGTTGCGTATTCACGCGATTTCGACTTCATGTCAGGTCATGTAGAATTCTGTATCGGTATGGATCACTACGACGATACGCACATGCTGATGACATTCGGATTTCAGGACAACGCTGCGTTTATACTGAAAGTAAAAAAAACAACAATCAATAACTTTATAAATAACTAAATTATGCAGAGATACGATATTATAAATCGTTTTATTAAAACGAATAGTTTCCGAAAATATTTGGAAATAGGTGTTGCTACTGGTGATTGCTTGCATCGAATCGAGTGCGCACATAAAGATGCTGCAGATCCGAGTACTGACATGGGGTTGTCAAAACAGGTCAATTTCCGAATGACATCCGATGATTTTTTCGCACAAAACAAAACAGTTTACGATATTGTATTTATCGACGGTCTACATCATTCAGAACAAGTCGATTTAGATATCGTAAACTCGATTAGATATACAATAGACTCCGGTGTAGTTGTACTACATGACTGCAATCCACCGACAGAAGATCATGCGGCTGTTCCAAGGCGTCAGCGTGTTTGGAATGGTGACGTATACAAATCGGTACTGAAATTTCAAAAAGAGAATCGGCAGTACAAATATTTCACGATTGATACAGATCATGGTGTCGGTGTAATACTGAAAAACGACGCGTCGGATTCGGATGTAACTGATGCTGAATACGATAACGGTATTGCGGATTGGGCTTATTTTGACCAGAATCGCAAACGCCTATTGAACCTAATTTCAGTCAACGACTTCGAACTCTTTATAAAATCACGAGTCATATGAGTACAATCCATTCGACTGCCATAATCGGCAAGAATGTCGTTATCGAAGAAGATGTCGAAATCGGCCCATACTGCGTTATCGGATATCCTGCCGAATGGAAAGGTAAAGAAAATCATGATTTCGGAGTATTGATAAAAAGCGGCAGTCGACTTACCGGTATGGTTACAGTTGACTCTGGTGCTGAACGTCAGACAGTTATCGGTAAATCGTGTTATCTGATGAAACACTCGCATGTCGGACACGATGCACACTTAGGCAACAACGTTACGTTATCGCCTGGTGCAAAAATCGGCGGTCATTGTGAAATAGGTTCATTTGTGAACATCGGTCTAAATGCATCAATTCACCAGAAGATCGCAATACCGAATAATTGTATGATAGGTGCGAATGCTTTCGTAGGTAAGCAGTCCGAACTACGACCAGGCTATAAATATGCAGGAGTACCGGTACGTGAACTCGGCCCTAACTTTATTAAAACACCAGAAAAGGTATCGGTAACTATACAATACTCGACATCGGATCTTCGATTCTTGGAAACGAATCTCCGGCAGGTAAGTAAATTCAGTGATGACATCATCGTAACGATGTGTGAGCGCTACTATAATGGTGAAACTGAAAATGCGGAACTTGTTGAACGATCCGTAAAGATTGTAAATTCGTTTGAGAACGTGCGATTAGAAATCATTCCTTGGCACGGCCGTTCACAATACGCGGCGTATTATCATAATATGTCAAGATACACCGGTTACCGTTTAGCGAAATACGATTGGGTGTTATTCTTAGATTCCGATGAAATTGTAACCGATGAATTCGGTGCATGGTTCGATGCGAATTCTGGTACCGACTGTACATATGTATTCGGTTGTAATTGGTATTTTAGAAGTCCGCATAATAGAGCAAAGCGTGAAGAAGGTGCCGGTTGTCTTATGCGAAAATCGCACTGCGCAGACTGGGACGTATTCAATAATTTAGAACTGAAACAATTTTACGAACGTTTATATAGGGAAGGTCGATTGAAGGCGCATGACGATACGCCGGTATATAGTCTCACTGGTAAACCGATGGTACATCATTTTTCATGGGTACGCAATCGTACTGAGATGTTGACAAAAGTACAGAATTGGGGACATTTTCAGGATAAGAATTGGACCGAATTAGTATTGAATGAATTCACACACCCGTTCAATGGTACTGATTTTGTGCATAATTACGAATACGATTGGGTAGAAAACATTTTTAACATACCAACCGAAGACTTAGAATAATATGAACGCATATCAAGATCTATTATTGGCATACATAGCAGACCCGAATAATGCGTGGACAAATTGGGAAATGGGCGACTATTACGACACAATCGGTCAGAAAGCATCGGCAGTATCGTTTTATTTACGGACTGCGGAACGCACCGACGACTCGTTGCTTCAATACACTTGTTTATTGAGAAGTGCTCTATGTTTCGAACATCAAGGGTCACGTAACTTTACAGTGAGAGGTTTACTGCAACACGCAGTCGCAATTCGTCCTGACAGACCAGAGGGGTACTTTTTATTAAGCAGACATTATGAAAGAGAGAAATACGATGGTCACTGGAACGACTGTTATACGATCGCGTCAATTGGTGAAAAAGTAACACAACATCAATCTATACAACAGCCTTTACACGCCGATGTAGAGTATCCAATCGGTAATTACGGATTATTATTCGAAAGGGCAGTCAGTAGTTGGTGGTGTGGACTATGCGACGAGAGCCGTGAATTATTTACCGATCTGTATTTGAACTACCCGTTAGACACGGCACATTATATTGCAGTACACGGCAATCTACAGTTTCTCAAATCACCATACGGGCAGTATCGGCCGTTTACAATTTATCGTAATTACGACCAGAATCGTTTACGGATAAAATTCGGACATTACGATACCGTAGTCAGAAACTATTCAGAGGCGTTTCAAGATTTGTTTGTATTGACTATGTTCGACGGTAAACATACAGGTACCTATTTAGAGATAGGTGCCGGCGATCCAGTGTACGGAAACAACACCTATTTACTCGAACAGAAATTCGGATGGACTGGTACTGCAATCGATTACAACGCTGACCTATCAGCTGCATATAACCGTAAACGTGGTGGCAACAACCAATGTATCACTGCCGATGCAACCGAATTCGACTACACGGATATCGGTCCGTACATCGACTATTTGCAAATCGATTGCGATCCTCCTGAGGTATCATACCAAGCATTGCAACGTATCGATTTCGACAAGACCGACTTCGGTGTAATTACATTCGAACACGATCTATATGCGGATACATCTAAACTGATTAAATATCTTGCAAGCGATTATTTAGAATCAAAAGGATACATTAGAATCGTAGAAAATATATCACCAGATGGTGTTAGAGCCTATGAAGACTGGTGGGTCAATCCGAAACATATTGATGCACAACGTATAAAAAAATTCAAAAAACTCGTCGACTCTGCATCAATAACCAAATCAGATATACTGAACGCACAACATATTTTTTTAAAGGAAATATAAATTATGGGACCGTATTACACAAATGAAACACCAGATTCCGATTGGGGAATCGTACGAACAAATAAATTCACAACCGATCCTGCGCAGGGTAAACGACTCTTTGTAGTCGACGATTTCTATAAAGATCCTGATGCAGTACGTCAATTCGCTTTGGAACAGTATTATTATGATGACCAAGGCTATTTAGGTATGCGAACACGGAAGCAATTCTTTTTCGATGGTATCAAAGAACGTTTCGAAGAGATCATAGGTGAACGGATAACATCATGGGAAGATCAAGTAATGAACGGACGTTTTCAGACATGTGTTGCGGGTACTCCCTTAGTCTATCATTGTGATGACCAAAGATGGGCTGCAATGGTGTATTTAACACCGGATGCACCTCCCGCATGCGGTACGAGTTTTTATCGTCACAGAGACACGAAAATACTGCACAAAGAGCAGGCGTTCAAACAGGGCGGCGCCGATCTAATATTCAATCAGAAAACATTTCTTGATCGATCTCCTTACGAATTAGTCGATACAGTCGGTAATGTGTATAATCGCTTAGTCATATTCGACGGTGGACTGATACATGCAGCCTCTGATTATTTCGGTTGGGATATAGCGTCGAGTCGATTATTTCACATGTATTTTTTCAACACATGAGTAAACGATATTTCATAACTTTCGGTAATCGAGTATTCGAAAAACAGGTCAATCGATTACGCGTAGAGGCGCAGGCCACCGGTTGGTTCGATGATGTCATTATCGATACGCCTGCAACAATACAAGCGTTTTACAGTCGACACAAACAGTTTATCGATGCAAACGAGCGCGGTTACGGGTATTGGATTTGGAAACCGTATATTATTTTACGGCAACTTAGAGACATGGATAACGGCGACTATCTGTTTTACACTGATGCAGGTGCATCGATACTGCCGCATCGTAAATCAAGATTCGACGAGTATATCAGTATACTGGAACAGTCAGATCGGCCGGTGATTGCGTTTTATATACCGGATTATAAAGAGCGCGATTTTCAGAAACCTGCAAGTCTACAACGTTTCGGTATCGATTCAGCCTCACCGATTTTAGACACTGGGCAGATCGAAAGTGGTGTCGTTATTTGCCGAAAAAGCGACTATACCGTACAGTTCTTCGAACACTGGTTACAGTACATGTTGGAGAATCGTTACGAATTAGCGCACGACTTCGATAAAGAATCGTATCGCCATGACCAATCTGTATTGAGCCTACTCTGTAAAACACAACTACCGTCTTCGCAAATAATATTCGGTGTCGATGTGTATGGTATGGGACCGTTCTTTTCGAGTAGAATGGTCGACGCCGGTCAACGACTGAAGGGCCCTGATCTGTATCGTATGCAAATCGGTTATAACGCATACGATTCGAAGCACTCGACATATGATGCATGGTTAATGGACCGGCAATATGCACACTATTTCACTGTACCGAATTTAGGATTCTTCACAGGAAAGTACGACCATAATACAGGTACACTGGTTGCGAACCTTATCGAGTCGAAACCTAAAACTAATTTCAATTCCGATACTGCCGATGCGAAGCGTTTATCTGAACTCGCCGAATCGCATTATAATGAAACTCCGCAACCAAATAAGGTTACCGACAGTCGTGTACCTATACCGGTTATCGGTACTGCTGTTGTCAATAGTACAAAATGGTTACGTAGGCTCATCGCAAGTGTCGACTACCCGGTGTCGGATTTTGTTATTATAAACAATAACGGCCGTGGTGAATTAGCAGTCGACTTAGAGGCAATTTCAAGATCTGCGCACCCGTATATAGAGCGTATTCATGTCGTCACACTTCCGTCAAATTTAGGAACTTCCGGTGCATGGAATCTTATAATCAAATCGTTTATAAACGCACCTTACTGGATTATTGTCAATGATGATGTTGCGTTTTGTGAAGGATTACTCGAAGAATTTAAAGAATCGGCAGACACCAATATAAACGCCGGTATAATTCATGCATACGAGGGCGATCCGAATATGGGCAGTTGGGATCTGTTTCTTATTAGAGATTCTATAGTGGCACGTTACGGACTATTCGACGAAAACCTATATCCTGCTTACAGTGAGGATATCGATTACCTGATGCGATTTCAGCATGATGACATCGGCCGTATAATGAATCTCAATCACAACTATTTTCATGGTGAAGGCCTAAAAGGTGAATACTATATACACGGCAGTCAGACATCGAAAACCGATAGTGAGATCGGTGAACGTTTGAAACCTATTAGAGAAAAGAACGCACAATATATTCGGGAGAAATGGGGCAGTCGTTCAGCGGAACTTCTACCTCATGAGCAGGCGTTCAATCGATACCCGGTCAATCAATGGGCATATGATTTAGATTTCGTGCGAAAAAAATATTTAGGTTTTTGAAAAAAAAATGAAAAAAAGGTATGAAATCTCAGAATTTTTACCTATATTTGTTTTGTAATTATTTATAAAAGATATGAATAGTTAAAATAAAAAAACAATGCACTGGGTAGCGCCCGCCCACAACCTATATAGTATACGGTCATAGCCGGCCTCTTTGATAGTATCGGTGTGCAAATCGGTTTTAAAACTGACAAATAGTGGGCTTACTTTTGAACGCGGGGTAGAGCAGTTGGTAGCTCAGCGGGCTCATAACCCGTAGGTCGCAGGTTCGAGTCCTGCCCCCGCAACAATATTACCGTTCTTTGACATATTCTTTAACATTATATTAAAAAGGAAATTTTATGGAAATAATATCTGTCGTTTTATGTTTTGTTTCAGGTGTAGTTGTGGCATCGGTTGTCATGGTTTTGCTTGGGATAAAAAATGAGATTAAGGAATTACAAAAACAGGCTGAAAATTTTAAATTTCAAACTGAAACAAACAATGCATTATTCAGAGATATTGAGGGATTAAATTCAGCGATTAAACATGATATTGGTGAACTGTATCGTTATGTTGATTCACGCCATGATAAATTGGAAAATAAATTAGTTGATATTGTAAAAAACGGGAGTGAACCTGTCAAATCTAAATAATTAATGTTAAAGGACGGTAATATTTTTTTATTAAAATATTTGGTTATGTCAATAAATTTTTTTATCTTTAATTAAAAGGCAACACAATGACAATAGAACAACAAATCGCCGAATTATTACTGGAAGCCGCAAGTTTAGGTATCCGTGAAGAAGTTTTAGATGCATCCGAAAAGTATATCGACCAGGGTATGGATCAGTTAGATGCATTAGAGGCAGCATATGCCGAATTGACCGATGATGACTATAATGTTAGTGAATACGATATTGCTGATTGGGACGCTATCGAACTCGGACATCAAACGTGGGCCGATTATGATGACGAAGCCGGTACCTATTTGGAAGGTGAATCTGACGACGACGATTATTAAATAAACATGCTTGGGTGGTGAAACTGGTAGACACGCAAGACTTAAAATCTTGTTTTCATTTCGAAAGTGCGGGTTCGATTCCCGCCCCGAGTACAAAAAAATAAATATATGCCTGAAATTTCAACTTATATGGGTCATATTGATGTTGATATAGATGTCGATGACTTTTTAGAACAATGCGGCGATGGTGATATCGATGATATTATCGAAATTTTACAAGAGAAGTATCCACAAAAATTCAAATCGTCAGAAAGTGTATTTGATAATGAACCCGGTTTGATTTATGAAACTCGAAAGAAAATGTTTGAATTAGCGCAGCACGCGCATAAATTCACACCAGAAGAAGAATCGTTTTTAGAAACGATGTATAGTAATTATTTATAATTTTTTCACAAACAAATTTAAGTACACATGAGAAACAAATTGTTCTTTTACGGTTCAGCCATTGTTGTTGGTTTAATGTTAGGGTTTTTTGTTGCAGGATGCAAAGCAGAATGTGATTGCGATAACTGCAACACACCAGAGTGTTGTTCTAAATGCAGTGTTGAACAGGTAGAAACCGATTCTACAAAAGTCCAAGTCGATACACTAACTTTGGAACCTGCCGAAGGGGAAGGCCTGTAAGCAAATTGCGCAGTAATGCGCTGTTGTCTCTGTAGTTCAATTGGTAGAATGCTGGTCTCCAAAACCAGAGATGGGGGTTCGAGTCCTCACAGGGGCGCAAATTGATTTTGATGACTTGCTTGAAGAAGTTAGTTTGGACGCGGTTTTCGACTACCGCCAGGTCCACAAATTAGTTAAATTTGTTCGATTAATAACACCTCCATGCATATTTATATAAAAAGTAATTTATGTATAAATGTGAAATTTGTGGCGATGAATTTTCTAAATTTCAACAAAAATCAAATCATATAAGATGGATTCATCGTCGAAGTGAAGTTGATACTATTGAATTTAGAAATAAGTTGTCAAACGCAGCAGTTGCATCACAAGAACTCCGTTATGGTAAATGGATAGAAGAAATTGTTGTTTGTAGTAATAAAAATTGTAACAATGAAACTAAAATTAAATTTCGTGATGGTAAAAAACCTGAAAAATCATATTGCTGCAGGTCATGTGCAAACTCTAGAGAATGGACTGATGAGCGCTATGAGATTCATATGAAACGTTTCAATAATCCTAATGATGATTATGCAAAACGGTTTAAAAATCAGCAAGGAAAAATTTCAAATAAAAGAATATTTAGCAGTAAAAATGAAAGACTTATTGTAAAATACTTTAAAGAAAATTTCGCAGCAGATGAATGGAAATCAGGTGGGTGTTTAAATGTTAATGATTCCAAATTAGTCCGTGACATGTGGTCTGATAAGTTAAAGGTTTGTTTTGAATATGACGGTATATGGCACTTTAAAGATATTCACGGACAATTAGAATCTAAACAACTTAAAGACAGGCTATTAGAAAGTTGGTGCATTGAAAATGATTATAGATTGATACGAATAGATGAGGATTCATTTGAAAATGTCAACCAAATTGTGGATTTTATTTATAATGATGTTCGTAAAATAATTAAACACGGCATCAGATATTAATGGGCCTGAAAGGAATCGACAGGTAACGATGAATCATTCAACGAGAAATCGATCCGCCAATAAACGGCAACAATTACAGTGATTTTGGTATGACGCTCCAAGTAGCAGCATGACCAAACGGCCTATAGGAGATACGGTCGACACGCTCTAAGGCAGTCAGTGATGACTGTTTTTTTTTCTATCCTGATATATATTAGCATGAAGACCGTATACACAATAATTTTCGCTATATGGGCAACCGCTGTGTCTGCCCAATTTGTTACATCACCAAAAGAATTATTCGCACCCGATAAACTGTTACATGCCAGTGCCGGTTACGCGATCGGTGCTACAACGACCGTAGTTGCAGATGCGTTAGGATCGAAACGTCCACAATTGTGGGGAATGTTCGCAGTCATAAGTGCGGCCGGTGGTAAAGAGCTCTACGACTATTTATCAGGCACTGGTACACCTGAAGTGTTAGACGGTATAATGACATTCAATGGTGGGTTTTTAGCCGTTGCAACGGTCACAATACCGATAAACAAACGTAAGAAACGTGATCGTTTACAAGAAAAACGTAGACGAGAAAACTTTATATACAACGATCCTTTTTATTAACTAAACATCTATAATATGAAAACAGTTCTAATTCTCAGCGGCCTAATAATCGGCGCATTTGTTGTCGGCTTAGCCTTAATCGTTAAGTCGGTAATCTCAGAAATCGATACGTTCTATTTTAATAGTGATAGTGATGACGGTGAAGGAATTTATTGATTTTTTTCGATCTTTTTTCTGAAAAAGGTTGCAAGTCTCAATAATTGTCTCTATATTGTGGTATAATTAAAAACAAAAGAGATGAAATTAAGTTTAGATTTAGGTTATTTAGCAGCCGCAGTGGCATGTTTTGTCATCGGTTTTTTCACTTTAACGGGCGATACGCAGACCGTAATTAATTTTACCGACCCGTTAGGTGAACTTGTTTTTTGTGTGTTCGCTATACTCGGCGGACTTTTTTTAACGACTGCAGCAATATATAACGGTAAAAAATAACAAGTATGACGATCAATATCAATTTCAATCAGCAAGAAAAAATCGACTTCCTTACACTATTAGGATACAACATTTACACGAAGACCGTATCGAATTGGGAACAATGGGGCAACCACGACTCGCAAGGTGACTGGGTCGATCAGACGGTGATGTATGCGAAATCCAATAAACTTTCCGCAACCGAAGACAGTCTTGAAAATATTTTCAAAAGGGAAATCGAATATCGACTCAAGAGTCTGGTGTTGGGTACTGGTTTGACAGGCGCCTGTTAAATGTACCTATAGTGCATCATTCCCAATAAAAATAAACTCTATGCCAAATCGTTTCAATATATACGCATTTCAGTGGTTCAAGGAATTAAACACATTCATTGTAGATAACCCGATATTCGGAATTCATCCGATAACACGAGAAGAATTCTATATTGTAAATGAAGACACCGGAGGATTTCGACGATTTCGCTATGTGAAAACATACGCAGCATATATCACCGAAACCGATGAGGAACTCTATAACCATTTCGAATCCGAAGACGGAATTTATTGTGCGATACGAATAAAACAAGATCGATGAAAATAGCACTGATAGCCCACGATGGCAAAAAACACGAGATGGTGTCGTTTATACTTAAACGAATGGAATTCTTCAATCGTCCTGATGTTGAGATTGTTGCAACCGGTACAACCGGTGGTATGATTATACGTGCCGGTGTTGAAAAGGTCCAACAAGTTAACTCCGGTCCGAAAGGGGGTGACGCTGAAATAGGCGCAATGGTCGCAAGAAAAGAGATGGATGCGGTGATTTTCTTCAGAGACCCGTTAGATAAACACCCTCACGACGTCGATATCTCAATGCTGATGAGACTTTGTGATGTGCATGATGTTCCGTTAGCAACAAATTATAAAGCAGCACACATCATGATTAAATATTTCAAAACAAAATAGTGATGAGTACAACAAAAAGTGAAATAGCTCCAAATGTAATGGCAGCTTTACAAGATTTTGTAGACGCACTTGAAACAGAATATGGTCCTATTGAAGGTTTTGAAGTAAGATTAGAACATCCCATTATTCCTGATGAAGGTAAACGCCAAGGTTTTGCAGATATTAAAGAATTTGTATTAATATATTTAACCAGACACGAACTTAAAATATGAAACGAAAACGAGAAACAACTAATCAGTTTTTTGAGCGCCTCGTCAACAAGATGTTTGAAATTGCAGGTCATGATATGAATTATGCGACTCTTGTGGAGAACAGGGAAAAAGAAAATGCTATGCCATTTGGCGAAGCATGGTATCAACGATACACTTGGAATAAAGAACAGGAAGATGAATTTAGAGAATGGGCAAAAAATGAAATGAAAAAATCAAAGCAGTTTAAATATGTGACAGAAAGGAAGCAGGCTCAAGAATTAGGTATGTTTTTACTTGCTTATGGTTTAAAACGAAATGATTATGAATATGAAAAATAGTAAAGCAGTTAATTATTATAACCAGAATGCAGGTAAAGTTTCAATGGCAGATTGTGCTAAAAAATTCAATGTTGACGAAGTTGATATACTTATGGCGTTATCGGCCGGACAAGTTGCTTTTAAAGGATTCTAATTAAATAAAATGTTTCAAATGAATAATAGTGTAAAGTTAATAGGTTGGTATGGGGGAGATGAAGCGATAGCATGCAGCGCATGGACATCAACATCAAGAGATTTAACACCTGAAAAACGTGAAAGAATTCCTTCACTGATAAAACAATTATGGAATGCTGAACCTGTTCCTCATGGAACACCTTTTGAAAAAGGAATGGTTCATTTTTTGGTGAATTGTGATATTGCTTCTCATATCCATTTGCTCAAGCACAGAATCGCTTCAATTAATGCAGAGTCAGCAAGGTACAAAGAGTTGAAGGAAGACAAATATTATATACCAGAAGATTGGCCTGAAGAGGCTCAAAAACATTTGATAGGATTTACCGAAATGTCTAATCAATGGTATCATCAATGTCTTGAAGAACTCACACCAATACTCGGAAGGAAACGTGCAAAGGAATCAGCACGATTTTTCAAAACATATAATTCACAAATCGAATCCGATGTCATGTTCAATATGCGTGCTTTCCATAATTTCTTAACACAGAGAATGGACAGTCATGCACAAATAGAGATACAGGATATTGCAAGACAGATGTTGGAATTGGTAAAAAACATTGAAGGTAATCCGTTTGAACATACTTTGAATGCATGGAATTTAGACTAATCGATATTTATTGATATGATAAAACTTGTCGATTTATTAGATGAAATGGCGATGAAGCATGTTTATGATGGCACCCATGACGCCCAACACAACGTAGATTGGAATAAACGTCTTGAAGCAGTCGAAAAAGTAGTACCGTATATACGAAGTATGGGAATGAACAATCCTGTAATATGGAGAGGGATCGAAGGTGCCGGTCTGTTTCCGGGCGAACTCAATATCACATATATAACCGGTGACCGTACCGCATTTATGGGTGGTCACAATGCATCAAAAGAACTCATCCAAAACGTTTTTAAAAAAACCAACATACAGCCTATATTCGGAACGTTATCGTTTAGTTTAGCTAAATTTTTTGGCAAACCGATGATCGTTGTACTCGAACCCCCTTATACCATTTACCAATCATCGGAAATAGATGACGTGATGGTTTATGGTAGAGAATACGGCGATAAAACCAGTAGAACCGGTCCTGTTAAAAATTTCAGTAAAGATGAATTGACTGCAAAAATGATTGAGGGCGCTAAAACATATAAACGTATAAAGTTAAGTGAAGCGCACCCTGATAGAGAGTTGGTTATCGATGCGAAAAATTATTGGGCTATCAGTGTTAAAGACAAAGCACTCGGTTCTGTTAAGACATATGGTGACGTGGTTAAAGAGATCGATAAGCATTTATGGATGCTAAATAAGCGTGTAAAGGGCGAATGGAATACTTATTAATATGTCACAACTAAACGCAAATACACCATATATTGAATGTAAACTTCGTAAACAGTTCTCCGGATTAGATTACGATGTAAACGGTTTCGTTTTCGGTGTTAAATCGATTATAAACTACCCGTTGTTATTTCACTTTCAAACCGATTTCGGTGCGGTAGTTTGGAATATGCCGATATCGGCATTCTATCATGGAGATCGATACGATCAACTGCATGATGAAGAATCGAAACGATTGCCATTGTTAGAAAGTTGGGATGCTCAAAGCAATTCGATCTCTACAATGACATTTAAGTTTTTGCAGAACAAGCAAGTCGATGTATTTTGTAGAGATGGGAATTGGAGAACCGGTGTGTATCGTTTTACAGTCGACGATTACGGATCCGATCCGAATACGGTCGATGTTGGTTACTCGGAAGATTTAGATTCGAAGTGTTTTCATTTCATCGAATTAGAAGACGGAAATTTTTGTGTGCAACCGAATAATCTATTAAGATGGCACAATCCGGATTTTATTAAACCGTATTCGAAAGAATCGCCACCTAAGTTCAAACTGAAAAACCCGTTTATGTCGAGCGAACATATCGATATGACCTATGCAAAGAGCCCGTATTATTTATATCGACCAGAAAAAAATAACCAGTGAGCACTCCAAAAATATTTAATCACGACGGCGAATCGTACACAATACGTTTACAGAAGTCGTTACACAGTTTCATAGACGGCAACGATCAGATCGATGTTGCTTCAATAGATCGATGGTGCAAAGCATTGAACTGCGATCGTGCAGTGAATACGAACAGAGATCAGTTATTATTTTTAAATCGCATCGAAGATGCAGAAATCGTAAGTTATGAGTAAATGGATAGCAATCGGTGATATACACGGCAGAGATACATGGAAACCAATTGTAAACTCGGAAATCGATAATGTTGACCGTATAATTTTTGTCGGTGACTATTTCGATTCGTTTCACATACCGATGCAGACACAGATATCGAATTTTTTAGATATTTTAGAACTGAAGCGTAAATATCCTGATCGAGTCGTATTGCTTATCGGCAACCATGATTATCACTATATGCGAAGCGTCAAGCAAACCTATAGCGGATTCAATTCAGTGTATTCATTGCAGATCGAATCGGACTGTATTTTACCTGCTATACGAGACGGTCTCTTAGAGATGTGTCACATAGAGGGCGACTATCTTTTTTCTCACGCAGGCTTCACAAAAACCTGGTTAGACTCTATCGCAGAGATAGATCCTGAAGTGGAACCGATCGATACCGCAATAAATTACTTGTTTTTCTATAAGCCGAATCTATTTAGGTTTCAAAGTTCGTATAAATTAACGTTAAGCGATTCGTATGGTGATAACCATTGGCAAGGTCCACTATGGGTACGTCCTGCATCACTTAAAGCGGCTCGTATTGACGGATGGAAACAGGTCGTTGGACATACCGAAAAATACAGTATCGAATCGTCAGACGGTCTCTACTTTATCGATGCACTCGATAACGGATACTATCTCCACAAGGATGATATAACCGACGAACCAGTTGTGAAAAAAATTCGGTAATCCGTAATCTTTTTTGCTAAAATGTTTGGAATTCTCAGATATTGTCTCTATATTTGTTTTGTAATCAAAAACAATAATGAATATGAAAGCAAGAACAAACATTGCGAAAAGTCCTGAATATCAGGCGGCATTAGCTCAGTACAAAACAAACCTTGAAATGTATCAGGGTGAAACGAAATGGTATTATGAGGGTTATGAATCCGGTGTCAATTTTCATGGTGAAGAAATCACCCTTGAAGAAATGCAAAGGGCAGCAAAAAAGGTATCACCTGTAGGACCTCCTGTTGCAGTTCATGAAATTGAAGATATGACACCTTCATGGGAGGAGTATTGTAAGTTTGAAGATTACAATGCATATATGAAATGGATTGAAGATCAAGATGATATTTTTTATTATTTCAGAGAACGTGATGAATTTCATGTTGGAACAGGTTTACAAATCGCAGCGAGTTTAGGTCACAAAAAAATCATAATGGAAAATTTATCATGATAATATTCAAAGGCAAAAAAGCAAAAATAGGTCCTGTACATACAATGGACATTACAACAGAACACCTGCAGCAGGTGTTTTTTCCGAAAGACTTTTACGAGAAATATCGTTATTTAGGATCTGTACCGAGTGAATCGAAACGTTTCAGTAACGATATGTTTTATGCAATACGTCCACTGGTTATATATTTAGACTATTTGGCGAAGCCTTGGTGGTGTCCAAGATGGTTTCTCAGATTTCTCTACTTATTCGGCAACGACAATTCGATTGTCCGAATGCGAAACGCTCGTTTGAGCAGACTATTCGATCGAATCACAAAAGGTTATGGTATCACAGATTACAAAACTAAATGGACACACTACGATTTGCGGATATCGATACGAGGTACCGAACACGAGTGGTGGTTAGCCTCAGCAATCGAAGAAAAATTTTACAGTGACGGCCGACGTAAAGAACTTTTAGAGGACATACGCAAAATTTCACCAGCACGTGCAGAAGTTGTTTCGGGCTGGTCGGTTGAAATGCTCAAAGCGGAATTTGAATCTCTCGAGAAGAATCAAAAAATAACTAACTAATCAAAAACGGACCTTATGCGTACATTATTATTCTATTTAGTCTTGGCTATCGGTCTGACATCTTGCTATAAATCATGGCCTAAAAAAGATGCGTTTGAAATAACCGAAGAACTCGGTAATACTCAATGGCGAATTTCACAATATCGCGTCACAACACCTGGTGGTCATCAATGGGTATGCGAAGGGTACGGAACCTATCTATTGAAATTCCGTAGCGATTTTGTATTAGGTATACACACCGGTGTAGTCGAACGTGAAGGTACTTGGGCAATATACACTGGCGCTACCTACGAATTGATGCAAATCCGTTACGAATACCCGGTTAAAGATGTCTATCAGTTACACGGTGTTTGGATTATCAAAGAGTATACCGATACTACGATACGCCTTGAGCAACTTGTCGACGGCAATTTCCTTGCAATCGATTTACAGAAATGGTAAAAGAGACTGAGCATATACAAGTTGTATATACAGGCCGTCAAAACTTGTATGTTGAAATTTATGGAGTGAATTCATTTAATGATTTTGACTGTTATCGATTAAAAGTCTCCACACAATAAAAAAAAGTTGTAAAAATATTTGGAAGTCTCAGCCGAAACACCTATATTTGTTATGTAATTAAAATCAAAAGACATGACAAACAAGATGAACGTTTTAGACAGACCAGTGAACCTTGGAATTGTATTGCAGAGTCACCTCAATGATGCAAGGTATGACAGCCCTGAATTTCTTGACAAAAGGCTCAAATTTATAAAGGCCTTGACATTTTTCAATGAAGATCTTAGAAGAGATGTCACCGATTCATATGTGGATTGGTTATGGAAAGAAGTCCTTCAAGGGAATTGGGGTAGCAGTTTTGAGGATTATCAATTAAATAATAATTAAACATAATTAATCATGATAAAGAAAAAGCCAATTAACAACGAAATTGAAATCGACCTAACAGGTCCTCAGGGTAATGTATTTTTCCTAATAGGAACTGGGGTCAAATGGTGTAAGCAGTTGGAATGGGATTCTGACAAGTTTAGAACAGAAATGAAGGCATCCGATTATGAACATGCAGTCGAAACGTTTGATAGATATTTTGGGCATTTCTGTACATTATATCGATAAAAGTTTGGTTATCTCAAAATTAATTCCTATATTTGTTATGTAATTAAAAAATGAGTTATGCAAAATTATTTTGATTTTTATGTCATCATGGCCCATTCAGAATCAAAAAGGGCTATCAAGAAGGTTCCAAATGTGACTGAAGAATGCATCACAAAGGTAGTAGATTATAAAGGTAGATGGCCTAAACCTTCATACAAAGCAAGATTGGCATTTGTCGATGTTAAAGGACAAGATGTTGCAGCAAAACAACAGGTAGATGCAGTGATGCAAACATTACCGAAAATACCGGGTGTTATGTATCATGTAAAATATCATGCAAGAGATTAAAAATGAAAATGAAAAAATTTAAACAATGGAAGATCGAATTCAAATAAATGGTGTGTGGTATGTCAGAGAGAATAAGGCTCATGTGGATGACTCTTTTCGAAAATACATGCAAGAGAATGTAGTGACATATCAGTGTATAACATATGAAGATTCAGATTGGTTATTTCAAGGACATGCAGATTTAGGAAAGGACCGTGAATTGAATTTTATTTATTCTATTCAAATTGAAAACAAGTTGATTGGTAAATCAGTGTTTTGGGATAATATTGGGTTTATAAGAAATTTCAATGCATCAACATATGAATTTGAAAGTGATGATAATTTAGATGCAGAAGGAGCAAAATTGTTGCAATATTTCATCGATGAAATAAAGCGAAAAGGTTGGTTATGATAACAGTACCAGGATGCATACCATCAGAACTGCCCGTCTGGTCTTCTTGTTACAATGAATAGCCCAAGTGTATAAGTTGTAACGGACCTGCAAGCTCTACTGATGGACGCATCGTGTATCTTGCAGGTTTTAATATAGTTAAAACATAAAATCATGAATATACAAACAATACTAGAACAATACACTGATGAAGAGTTATTGATTGCTGTTGGTTTCGACAGCGCTATAATCGGTGTCGATGAAAGTTCAATGCGATTAATATATTCAGTTGAAAAATGCTTGCAAATACTCTGTGATGATATGACATACGAAGATGCCATTGAACATTTCGAGTTTAATGTAAAAGGAGCCTATGTCGGTGAAAAGACACCGATATGGTGTTCAGACAATTTTTATTAAAATCACTATAAATCAAAATTTATTTCTTATATTTGTTGTTATATTTAGTATCGAAATCTTGATATTGAATATAACGTTTTCGGGCTTGGCGAAGGTGGATATCTGTATTGACAATATTATTGTATATTGCAATTTGCAATATTTTGGCCTGTACCCTTGAGAAACTCGTATCAATTCAAAGACACAACGGTCCATAATCATTTGGACACGAGATGTTATAAGAATGTGGATAAGCAGGTCAGCTCCGAAATAAAAGGGTAAGAGAATAAGGAGCATTTTTTAAAAAAATAATCTGAAAAAGATTTGGAAGTCTCAGCCGAAACACTTATATTTGTTATGTAATTAAAAATGATAGATAACATGACAATTGAACAAAGAACACAGGTAATGGATGCAATCAACATCCAGTGCATCATCAATGCACAAATCGACAAAAAAGGAGCATGTGAACCCTCTTTAGCAGACAGGTTAAATGAATTATTGGATACATTCACAATAGACCAGGAAGATTTATTCGTAATTAAAATGTCACATAAAAAAAATTAAACATGGAATTAGTAGAATACGCATTTGAAACATGGTCAGGAGATGGAATGTCAAGATTATATGTCGGACAAGACGCAACTGATTTTATTGAACAGCATCACAGATCAGGTACCTTCGCAACATTACATGCAGGAGGTAAGGAAATATTGAATAAGTTTATTGAATATCAAAACCGTCTGCAGAGAGAAGGGTATCATGGTCATTAACAATTAAAACAAATAATTTTATATGGCAAAAAGACCAGCAGAAGAATCCAGTATCCTTGTACAGTTATCAACAAAGATAAAGAGCATAGGGACTCAGATTATAAAGATTAAAGACAAGTATTATAGAATAAAAGAATTAGGATGAAAGACCAACTACAACAATTAGCAATGCAACTGAAGGCGAGTACTCCTACGGATGCACAAATATACAGCTCATTACAACGGGCGGGCATATTAGATTCGGAAAACAATTTTACAGAACCATATAAACATTTAGAAAACATGAGCAAACAACAATTTAAAGTAGCATCAAGAAAGAGCATATTCTCAGAGATAGATGAATATTGTTATATATCAAAAGAACATGCCTATATAGAAGTAACAGAATGGACAAATGGAGATGGTTTCGATATTGAGTTATCAAGTTCAGGACAACAAAAGATGAGCATCACATGGGGGCAATTCCGATTATTGAAGAAATTGGTAAAACAATTAGACACAGCGTATACTGAATGATTCACAGAAAAGGGCCTATAAAATAAATAAGATGATAGAACTCGTTATAGTAACCAATATGGTAAGCGTAGTAGTAACAGCAGCCATAGTGTATGCGGTAATGGAACGTAGACCACAACGCATAGAACCGGCACAGACCTTAGATCGCCATGTACAAAGCGTCATTGCACAGATACAACAACGGGCACACGCAGGTCGTCGTAAGTACGGCACCGACATGGAACG
>Ga0315904_10003301_pt1 | contig 23903 bp, 16 predicted proteins | sample LakEriMetagenome_6_FD_203529 | JGI IMG/M metagenome (GOLD analysis project Ga0315904, IMG submission 203529) | Freshwater fungal communities from buoy surface, Lake Erie, Ohio, United States - Buoy 12 MA120 | ecosystem: Environmental > Aquatic > Freshwater > Lake | place: USA: Lake Erie, Ohio... | reverse complement strand
TCGGAGGTGATCCTCGACATCTTCGCCGCCCGGGCGCGGACCTACGAGGCCCGGCTGGCGGTGGAGCTCGCCCAGCTCGAATACTCGCTGCCGCGGCTGAAGCGGATGTGGACGCACCTTTCGCGGCTCAAGATGGGGATCGGCATGCGCGGCCCCGGCGAGAAGCAGCTCGAGGTCGACCGGCGGCTCGTCGAGAAGCGGATCCACGATCTCAAGCAGGAGCTCGGCGAGATCCACGCCCGCCGGGAGCGGCAGGTCGCCGCCCGCCACGACCGCATGACCGTCTCGCTCGTCGGCTACACCAACGCCGGCAAGAGCACGCTGCTCAACGCGTTGACGGGCGCCGACGAACTCGCCGAGGACAAGCTCTTCGCCACGCTCGACACCCGCACCCGGCGGTGGCGGCTGCCCGGCTGGGGCCCGGTGCTCCTCAGCGACACCGTGGGCTTCATCCGCGACCTGCCGCACCGGCTGATCGCGAGTTTCAAGGCGACCCTGGAGGAGACCCGGCAGGCCGACCTGCTGCTGCACGTCGCCGACGCGTCGAGCCCGCTCGTCGACGCCCAGATCGCGGCGGTGCGGACGGTGCTCGAGGAATTGGGCGTCGAGGACAAGGACACGCTCCTCGTGCTCAACAAGATCGACGCCGTGCCCGACCGGATGGACCGCGAGCGACTGCTGGCCCGCTACCCGCACGCGATCGCGATCTCGGCGCGGACGGGCGCGGGCATGCGGCTTCTCGCCCGCGCCGCCAGCGACTGCCTGGGCCGCGGCTTCCGCGACGTCGATGTGCGGACCGACCCGGGCAACGGCCGGCTGCTCGCCTGGCTGGGCCGGCATGGCGAGGTGCTGTCGCGGCATTTCAGCGACGATTCCGTGACGATCCACTGCCGCATTCCCGCGGCACTGCTCGGCCAGATCGACGCGGCGGAGGCCGTGGTCACTCCCCACGTCGGCGCCGGCACGCAGTCGGTCGCTCGTGACGATGTCGCGGCACGGTGACACGATGCCGACCGTACCCCGCCGCCGACCGCGATCCCGCGACCTCTCCGGTCGCTGCGCCCTGGTGACGGGCGGCTCGTCGGGGCTGGGGCGGGCGATCGCCCTGGAACTGGCCCGCCGCGGCTGCGGCGTGCTGGCGACGGCCCGACGGGCGGATCGGCTTGATGCGCTCGCGCGGGCGGCGACCGGGATTCAAGGCGCGGCCGGCGATCTCACCGACCCGGACTTCCGCGGGCGGCTGCCGGGCATGGCGGCCGATCGGCTCGGTGGTCTCGACATCGTCGTGGCGGCGGCCGGCAGCGGCGCCATCGGCGCGTTCGGCGCCGCCGACCCGGGCACCTGCGGCCGAATTCTCGACATCGACTTCCTCGCGCCGGCAGACCTCGTGCGAGCCAGCCTGCCGCTGCTCCGCGGGTCGCCGGACCCCGGCGTCGTCCTCGTCGGCTCCATCCTCGGGCTCCATCCCTTGCCGCTCCACGGCGCGTACTGCGCGGCGAAGGCGGCGCTGCGGTCGCTGGCCGGCACGCTGCGCATGGAGCTCGCGGCCGACCGGATCGACGTGCTGCATGTGGGGCTCGGACCGATCGAGTCGGAGTTTTGGGAGAATCTGCTCGTCGGACGGAGGCCGGCGTGGTCGCAGGCACGGCCGATGCCGGCGGAGCGGGCGGCGCGGGCGGTGGTCGATGGCCTGGTCCGGCGCCGGAGCGAGATCGTGCCCGGCTGGCGGGCGAAAGGCTTCGCCTTCGCCGCCCGCTTCATGCCCGGCTTGATCGATGCGATCGCGGCGCGAAACTGCAGCCGCGCGGTTTCACTCCAATCCGAGCCTCCCCCAGCCCATCCATGACCGACCACACCTCGCTCACGTCGCTCTTCGTCGTGGCCTGCCCGGCCTGCGGCGGCTGGTCCGCGGCCACCGCCGCCATGGCCGGCAAGTCCGCCTGCTGCCCGCAGTGCGCCGCGGCGTTTCTGGTGCCGTGGCCGACGGCAACGCCGCCGGCACCAGTGGTCGCAGCTCCCGCCACGCCGCCCCCCGAAAGCAGCGCGGCCCCCGTCGAGCCGACGCCGGCACCGGCCGCCATCGAGTCAGCCGCGCCGTTGCCCCCCAGCGCGGTGCCGGACCACGAGCTCGCCTCGGCCGCCCCCGCCGGCGAGCTGCACTTGCAAGAACCGGTGAAGACGGTGGGGCGTGGCACGCACGCGATCGCACTGCGACGCCTGACTCCCGAGGAAAAGGACGCCCACCGCCGCCGCCGCAACATGGTCATGCTGCTGACGGGCGCCGCGATTCTGATCGCGATCGCGGTGGTGCTCGGCAAGCGACGGTGAATGTGCCGGCGACGGCGGGGCGGTTTTCACACCCGGTGTCCCCGGGTTTCCACCCGGGGCTTCTTGGACTGCGCGAGTGACGCCCACTTCATCGGGGCCCGTCGTTACAACCGCTCCCCGATGGCGAGCAGCTCCTCGGCGTCGAGAAATGCCGCCGTGTCGGCGAAGATGCGGGCGATGGCGGCCTTGTGGATCTTCATCTTCGTGCCGCCTACTCCCAGCGCGCCATAGAGGACGGCCTGGCCGTCGGGCCGCGCCTTGTCGGTGGCCAGGATGCCTGCGACACCCGCCGGCGGCACGGCGTTGAGGTCGACGATCACGCGGGCCGCCGTCGCCCCGCGCCGGCCCGCATCGTCGAGGAGCGTGACCCCAGCCGCCCCGGCAGCCACGATGACGTCCGCCGTGGCGATCGCCGGATGCTCAGCCCCGCTGGCGGTGATGCACGCGTGCGGCACGGCGGCCTCGATCCTGCGCACGGCCGCGGCGGCCCGGTCCAGGGACCGCGAGACGAGCGTCACCCGGGCGGCCTTGCCGGCGAGCAAGCGGGCGACCCGCTGGCCGACCGGGCCCGTGCCTCCGAGCACGACCGCGTGGCAGCCCGGCCCGATCGCCACATGCCGTGCGGCCGCGATCACGGCGGCACTGGCGGTGGTGTTGGCGCCGTTGGGATCGACGAGCACACCCACCCGCACCGGCCCGAAGAAGGTTTTTCGCACCCGTGCCGCGACTGCCTCGGCGGCGGCGGCATCGGAACCGCCGACGAAGATCGCCGTTGCCTTCAGGTCGTCGCCACCCCGGGTGAACATCGCCCCGTGGACGAGCGGTGCGACCGTTTCCGGCGTCACGCCGCCGTGTCGCAGCAGCACGTCAACGCCGGCATCGACGGCGACGACCGCGTCGAACGTGCTCGGCTGGGGATCGCAGTCGAGTTGGATGAGAATGTTTTGCGGCATGGCTTGGAGTTGTTCGGGGGTTGGCGAGCCAAAACCGGCTCGGGGGCGGCAAAAGTCTCCTCGCTGTGGCCGCGGCGGCCACACGCTCGTCGAGCGTTCGCCGACCCCCTCGCCTTTCCGGTATGGCTAAGGCGCCGGTGCAAAGCCATGCCGAAAGCTTGGGCGAGGGAAGAGGATATCACGTCCGCGATGGCCCAAGGCGGCGGGGGCCTGACCGCGCGCACCGCGCCGTTGTCCCAGCGGCCGCCACGACGGCGGCCGGGCCATCCGGGGAACCCCCGGCGTTCCCCGCGATGGCCCAAGGCGGCGGGGGCCTGATCGGCCGCACCGCGCCGTTGTCCCAGCGGCCGCCACGACGGCGGCCGGGCCATCCGGGGAACAACCGGCGTTCCCCGCGATGGCCCAAGGCGGCGGGGGCCATGGATGGCCCCGCCGCCGTACATTCAGAACCCGCGGAACGGATGCGCGGCCTTGTCCTTGCCGGCGATCATCTCTTCGGCCGACGGGCTGCCCTTCATCGCGTTGGCGATGGCGAGCTTCGTGGCCTCGTAGTTGTAGTCGTAGATCTTCTTGTCGTCGGCGGCGGCCGGATGAATGAAGACACCGCACACGATGACGAGGTTCTCGGCATCGCTCTTCGGGATCACGCCGGCGGCGACGCTGTCGGCCACCGCCTTCGCAACTGCGGCCTGCGCCGGGCCGAACATCTGCACGGCCTGCTTCATGCCCTTGATCGTCACCTTGGTGATCATGACCGTGGCCGGCTTGACGGCGAGGTTGGGCGTGAGCACCGCGAGCAGATTGGTGTGTCCCTCGCTCTGCCGGGCGAGAGCGTTGGCGAAGGCCACGCCGACCGGGCCGTCCTTGCTACCGATCAGCAGGTCGATGTGTGCAATCTCATTGCCATCACCGCTCAACGCCTCACCAATGAACATCGACATGGGCAGATTCTCCGTCGTGGACATGACACAAGGACAGACACGTTCCCAAGAACGCGATTCGGGCCGACAGAATACCATGGAAGCCCATGGCGACAAGCCACTGCAGCCCGTCCGTGAGGCCCATGCACGACGCTCCCACGCCACTGGTGGTCATCGGCGGCTCCGCGCGGGCCTTCGCCGTCTCGGCCGCCCGCGCCGGCCGACGGGTCTACGCGGCGGACCTGTTCGACGATCTCGACCTGCGGGCCGCCGCGACCGCGACCGCGTGCGTGCGTGACCTGGCCGGCGGCTACCCGTCGGGTCTCGTGGCCGCGGCCCGGTCGTTTCCGGCCGCGGCTTTCTGTTTCCTTGGCGCGCTCGAGAACCATCCCGACGTCATCCGCGCGATCGCCCGCGACCGCACGCTCCTGGGCAGCCCGCCCGCATCGCTGGCCGGCGTTCGCGATCCGTGGTCGCTCCAGCGGCTGGTGCGGCATGCGGAGCTCGCATCACCCGAGTGCCACGCCGATCCGCGCGGCCTGCCGCGCGATGGATCGTTCCTCGCGAAACCAGTGGCCGGTGCCGGCGGCCGTGGCATCGTTCCCTGGCAGCCCACGACACCGACGCCGCCGCACGCAACCGTCTGGCAGCGCCGCATCGTCGGCACCGCCTGGTCGGCCTCCTACATCGTCTCGGCGGCCGGCAGCCGGCTGCTCGGCGCGAGCCGGCAGCTGCTGGGGCTGCCGTGGTGCCATGCCCGCTCGTTCGCCTATTGCGGTTCGATCGACGAGCCGCTCGCCGGCCTGCCCGCCGCGGTGCGTCGCCAGTTCACGGACCTGGGCGCCGCGTTGGCGGGATGCGGACTGCGTGGCGCCGTCGGCGCCGATGCCGTCGTCGATGCGGCGGGCGTCGTCTGGGTGGTGGAGGTCAATCCCCGGCCGTGCGCCTCGATGGAACTGATCGAACGCGCGACGGGCGAGTCGATCGCCGCCGCCCACCTCGCGGCCTGTGGTGCCGAGCCCGTCCCGACGCCCACGGCATCGACCGCCCCGCCACGGTGGGCCAAGGCGGTGCTCTACGCTCCACATGCCATCGCCGTCGACGCGGCCTGGCTCGCCCGCGTGGCAGCCTGGCAGGGGCTGTGGTCCGCCGCGAGCCATCCGGCGATCGCCGACATTCCGGCAGCCGGCCGCACGATCCCGGCGGGCGGGCCGGTGTGCACGCTGTTCGCGGCGGCAGACACGGCGGCGGCGGCGGTCGACCAGCTGCGCGGGCGCACCACGGCGGTGTCGGCTTCCCTCAGCCGGCCAGGCGGCGCGGCATGGCCGCCGGCCGGGACTCGAAGCAGTATTCCATGAGGTACGCGTCCTCGGTGGTGTCCTGGTAGAAGTCCTTGAGCACCGAGGTCGCGCGGAAGCCCAGCGTGCGAAAGAACAGCTGCGCGGGCAGGTTGGTCTCGCGGACCTCGAGCACCACGCGGCTGCGCCGGTCGGGCGTCAGCTTGCCGCACAACTTCTCCAGCATGTGGGTGCCGATTCCCAGGCGGCGGTGCGTGCGGGCGACGGCGAAGTTGATCATGTGCAGCCGGGCCCGATGCAGTTCGTAGATCATGAAGGCCACGACGGAGTCCGCCACCTCAGCGACCATGCCGATGCAGTTCCGCTGCCGGAGGCAGCGGGTGAAGTCGTCGTCCGACCAGGGAAACTCGAACGCTTCGTGCTCGATCGCCAGCACCTCCGGCATGTCTCTGCGGATCATCCAGCGGACATGAACTCCAAGACCGTTCGTATGCAGGGCCGTCACGTGCTGCGCTCCATGGGCGGGGAATGGCGGTCGCGGGAAGCCGCGACGCGGACATCGGGGGCGGAAACTAGCACCGCCCGGCCGCCAGGCCAAGCCGGTTCCGGGGCGGAAATTCGCCACCGCGTCATGCGAAACCCACGTTGACCCTGCCCGCGGCGCCGCCTACCCTCCCGATCCGTTTTCCCGGCTTCCGGCCTCCCGCCGGCGCCGCGTTTTCTCCCGCCACGGACCGCCGCCCCATGCGCCCCGTCCGCACGTCCGCCCAACGGCTTGCCCTGCTCGTCGCCTGCGCGGCATCCACGCTGGCTGCCGGCTGCGCCGGCCCCGCCATCCGCAGCCAGAGCCCCGAGATCGAGGCCCTCGCCGACATGGAAGCCGACACCCGGCTCGTCGGCGACTACACCACTCCCTGGGGCCTCAACGCCCTGCGGGTCGAACGGGCCGCTCTGATCACCGGCCTCGCCGGCACCGGCAGCGATCCCGCCCCCGGGCAGCAGCGGCAGATGCTGCTCACCGACATGCAGGAACGCGGCGTGGTCGATCCGAACACGCTGCTGGCATCGCCCGCGACGTCACTGGCCTGGGTGCATGCCTCCCTTCCGCCCGGCATCCGCAAGGGCGACCGCTTCGACCTCCACGTGGAGGTGCCCGCTGACAGCGAGACGACGAGCCTGGCCGGGGGCTGGCTGATGGAAACCCGGCTCACCGAGATGGCCGTGCTGGGCAATGCGGTGCGTGAGGGACGCATGCTGGGCATCGCGGAGGGCCCGCTCCTCGTCGATCCGGTCACCAACGGCACCCTCGACTCCGTCTCCCGGCTCCGGGCCCGCGTGCCCGGGGGCGGTGTCTCCACGACGACGCGGAACATCGGGCTGATCCTCACGCCCGAGCACCGGTCGGTCGCGATGTCGAAGCGGCTGGGCGACTGCATCAATCGACGGTTCCACGCCGTGGTCCGCGGCAGCAAGCGCGGGGCGGCGACCCCGAAGACCGACCGCTACATCGAACTGCAGATCCCGACGATCTACCGCCACAATCTGGCCCGCTACGTGAAGGTCGTCCGCTGCGTGGCTGTGATCGAGCCGCCCGGCGGCCGCCACGCCCGGCTGGAATTGCTCGCCCGCCAGCTCGCCGACCCCGTCACCGCCCCCGCCGCTGCCCTGCGGCTCGAGGCGATCGGCAAGGAGGCGATCCCCGCGCTCCGCAAGGCCCTCGAGGCGAAGGACGCCGAAATCCGCTTCGCCGCCGCGGAGGCGCTCGCCTACCTCGACGAATCCGTGGCCGCCCCGCACCTCGCCGCCGCGGCCGCGGAGATGCGCAGCGTCCGCCCCGCGGCCCTGGCCGCCCTGTCCGTGCTCGACGACGCCAACGGCATTGATGCCCTGCAGTCGTTGCTCGCCAGCCCGAGCGCCGAGACCCGCTACGGCGCCTTCCGATCGCTGTGGCGGATGGATCGCGACATGCCGCTGGTGAAGGGGGAACGGCTCGGCGACGCCTGCTCGCTCCACGTCCTCGACGTCAAGGGTCCGCCGCTGATCCACGCCACCCGGAGCACGCGGCCCGAGATCGTGCTCTTTGGAACCGAACACCCGCTCGCCGACGGCCTGCGGGCCGAGGCGGGCAGCTCGATCGTGGTCGTCGTGGAGGGCACGACGGCGATCGTCAGCCGGTTCGTGCCCGGCCAGTCCGACCAGCAGGCGGAGGTCCGGGCAGCGGCCGACGCGGTGCTCCGCACGATCTTCGAAATGGGCGGCACCTACCCCGACGCCGTGCAGTTCCTCCAGCAGGCCAGCGCCGGCCGCGCGGTCCAAAGCCGCCTGGCCTTCGACGCCCTGCCCGACGAGTTCGACGGCCGGCAGTCCATCCATGAGGAGGCCGCGAGCCGCGACCGTGACATCGCCCCGGAGGCGGACGATCCGACCGCGCCGTCCGCCGCGGACCCGCGGCCGGACGAGGCGCCATGACCAGGCTCAAGGCACTGGAGCTCTTCGGCTTCAAGAGCTTCGCCGACCGCACGCGGTTCGAGTTTCCCGACGGGATCACCGTCGTCGTGGGGCCGAACGGCTCCGGCAAGTCGAACGTCGTCGATGCCATCAAGTGGGTGCTCGGCGAACAGTCGGCCCGCAGCCTGCGGGGCAAGGAGATGACCGACGTCATCTTCGCCGGCTCCACGGGCCGCAAGCCGCTCAACGCCGCCGAAGTCGCGCTCGTCTTCGACAACACCGCCCGGCTCCTGCCCGTCGATGCCGCCGAGGTGCAGATCATGCGCCGCGTCTACCGCAGCGGCGAAAGCGAATATCTCGTCAACGGCGAGCCGTCGCGGTTGCGGGACATCCGCGAACTCTTCTCGGGCACCGGCGCGGCGACGGAGGCCTACAGCGTGATCGAGCAGGGGCGGGTCGATGCCCTGCTGGTGGCGTCGGGCCGCGACCGGCGGGCCGTGTTCGAGGAGGCGGCGGGGATCACCCGCTTCCGTGCCCGCCGTGCCGAGTCGCTGCGACGGCTGGAGCGGGCCGAGCAGAATCGCCAGCGGCTGGCCGACATCGTCGGCGAGGTCTCCAGCCGCCTCGAGACCGTGCGACACCAGGCCGCGAAGGCCCGGCGGTGGCGGCTGATGACCGAGCGGCTCCGGGCCCTGCGACTCGCTGCGGCAGGCCGCGATCTCGCCGCGGTGGAGGCGGCCGTGGCGCTCGTCGAGGAGGCGGCCGCCGCGACCCGCGCCGCGGTCGCGACGACCGACGCCCGCATCACGGCCGCCGCGGAGGAAGCCGCCGGGCTGGAGGCGGCGCTCATGGCGGCGGAGCCGGGCATCCGCGCGGCCCGCTCGTCCCTGGCCGCCGCGACGCAGCGGGCGGCCGCCGCCGCGGCCACGCTCGCCATGCAGCGCGCACGCAGCATCGACATCGAGACCGAGGTTGACGAGGCGGAGCGCGGCCTGCGGGCTGCCCATCGCGCCGCCCGGATCGCTGCCGCGAGGGTCGCGGAGGCCCAGGCGGAGGCGCGGCAGCTGGAGTGCGTGGTGCACCAACTGGCGACGCGGCTGCAGGTCTGCGAGGCCGCGGCCGCCGGCTCGCACCACGATGCCGCGGCGGCCCGCGACCGGCTCGACGCAGCCGTGGCCGCCGTCGATGAACGGCGCCGCGAACGGCTGCGACTCGACGTGGACGGCGAACGGGCGGCGGGCCGCGCAGCGGAAGCCCGGCTGGCGACCGATGCCGCGCGGGCCGCTGTGGAAGCGGCGCGGCTGGAAGTGGCGCGGCTGGCGGAATCGCGGGCCGCGTGGGAGGGCAACCTCGATTCGCTGCTCTCCGGCCTCGAGGCTGCGGGACGTGACCTCGAGGGCCTGGAGTCGGTCCTGCGCGACAACGAGAAGGCGATTGACTCGGCGTGGCACGAGCTCGCCGGCTGGAAGTCACGGCTCGAGGCCTGCCGCGAGCGCCGCACGCTGCTCCGCGAACTGGTCATCCGTCAGGACGGCGTGTCGGAGGCGGCGCGACGCCTGCTCGCCGCCGGCACCGACGTGCCCGGCCTGACCGGCATCGTGGCCGATCTCGTCGTCGCCAGCGTCGCCTGGGCCCCGCTGGTGGACGTCGCGTTGGGCGGAATCGGCCAGAGCCTCGTCGTCGAGTCATTGGCCGACCTGATCCGCTGGCACACCGACTGGGCGGATTCGGAGGCGGCCGCGGCCGTCCTCGCCGCCGGCGGCCGCGTCGGCTTCGTGACCGTGGCCGACGCCCGCGGCCCCGCCGCCTTCGAACCGCCGGAGCATCCGGGAATCATCGGCCGTCTCGACCGCCTCGTGGCCGCCGACGCACCGGCCGAGTCCCGACCGGACACCGCCGCCGCCCTGCTCGAGAAGCTCCTCGGCCACGTGTGGGTGGTGGAGCGGGTCGAGCATGCGTTGCCGCTCCTTCCGACGGCTCCCGCGGGCACCTGCTTCATGACCCGCGACGGCCGCTGCCTGTCGGCCGCAGGCACGCTCGACATCGGCACGCCCGCGGCGACCGCCGGGCTCGTGGCCAGACGGAGCGAGCTGCGGGCCCTCGAGCGACGCCACGAGGAGCTCGAGCGGGTGACGGCGACGGCGACGGCCGCGATCGCCGCGCTCCAGGCGGAGGCCGCCGCCCTCAACGAGCGGCTGCGTCAGGCCCGCCTCCGGCGGCAGCAGGCGGCCGACGAGCATGCCGCCTCACGGGCCGAACTGGAGCGTCTCGATCGGGAACGACGGTCGGCCGAGACCCGCGTCGCCGGCGCCGAAAAGAATCTCCGCGCCGCCGAGGAGCGGGCTGCGACGGCGGTCGCGACCGAGCATTCCACAGCGGATGCGGCGGCGGCCGCGGCCGCCGCCGAAACAGCCGCCACGCTGGAGATGGAAGCCGCGAAGGCCGCCGTCGCGGGCCTCGAGCGGAGCCGCGGCGCGACGATCGACGAGATCCAGACGCTGCGGATCGAGCAGGCCACGGTCACCGAAAAGCTCGCCCGCAGCCGTGATGCCGTCGCGGTCGCCGCCGCCGCCACCGCCGCATGTGACCGCGAGATCGCCGCGGCGGACGCCCGCGAGCGGATGGCCGCCGCGCGGCTCGAGGCCCATCGCCTCGACGTGCTGACAGCCGGCGCCGAGCATGCCGAGGCCGCCCTGGACGCCGAGCAGGCCGCCGCCACCCTGGCCGCGGCCGTCGATGCCCTGGCCGCGACCGATGCCCGCCGCCGGGCGACGGCAACCGCGCTCGACGAGGCCCGCGCCGAGGCCGTCCGGCTCGCGGCCGAGGCCCACACCCGCGAACTCGAGGCGGGGGAGGTCCGTCATCGCCGCGGGCGGATCGTGGACCGGATCCGCGACGAGTACGACGTCGATCTTGACGCGGCACCGGCCGCGATTCCGGAGACGGCGACCACGGGTGAGCCGATCGAGGTGCCGGAGGACCGCGGCGCGCTCGACGCCGAGATCGAGCAGCTGCGCCGCAAGCTGGCGTCGATGACATCGGTGAACATGGAGGCGCTGGCCGAGGCCGAGGAACTGGCCGCCCGACTCGCGAGCCTGGAGGGACAGCTCACCGACGTGACCTCCGCCAAGGAGGCGATCGAGCAGCTCATCGCCCGGATCGACGAGGAGAGCCGCCGGCTGCTCGGCGCGACGATCGAGACCGTCCGCGGCCACTTCCGCGAGCTCTTCGAGCGGGTGTTCGGCGGCGGCCAGGCCGACATCGTCCTCGAGCCGGGTGTCGATCTGCTGGAGACGGCCGTCGAGATCGTGGCCCGCCCCCCGGGCAAGGAGCCGCGCAGCATCTCGCTGCTCTCCGGCGGCGAGAAGACGATGACCTGCGTGGCCCTGCTGCTGGCGATCTTCCGCTCCCGTCCCAGCCCGTTCTGCGTGCTCGACGAGGTCGATGCCGCGCTCGACGAGGCGAACGTCGACCGGTTCGTGAACGTGCTCCGCGACTTTCTCGCCTCGACCCAGTGCATCGTCGTGACGCACTCGAAGAAGACGATGGCGGCGGCGACCACCCTGTACGGCGTGACGATGGAGGAGTCGGGCGTCTCGAAGCGGGTCAGCGTGCGGTTCGAAGCGACCGCGGCGGCGGCGAAGGCCGCCTGAAGGGCCGAAAAAACGCCGCGAAGCCGCCCGCGGCACCCCGCCGCGGACATCCGGCACAGGTGGGGCATGCGGTGCCACCGCTCCCGTCGGGAAGAACGGCTCAAGTCTCACGACGCAATCTTTCGATCTACCCTCCTGGACGGTCATGCCACGGACGTGTCCGGGAGCGATCCCGCGGACGGTCGTGGTGTGGCGCAGGGGGGGATACCTGCGAGTCGTGACGTTCGCCGTAAGGCCGGCCCTCGTGCCGCGCCATCGACGGCGGTCGTCTTTCTCGAGCCCCTCCGCGCCCGTTGGCCGGCCATCGTGGGGCACGACGACGCGGACGTCCCCACGCCATCCCATCTGCGTCACAGGGGGGCTGTGTTCCGACACTCGGAAGGGTTGCGGACTGGCCAGGACGTTTCCGGACACGAATGATCCACATGGAGTCCACGAGATGAAGGTTTTCACGACGGGCCAGGTCGCCAAAATCTGTAAAGTCGCTCCCCGCACGGTGAGCAAGTGGTTCGACTCCGGTCGCCTGAAGGGCTACCGCATCCCGGGAAGCCAGGACCGCCGCATCCCGCGGGAGTACCTGATCAAGTTCCTCAAGGAGCACGGCATGCCGCTGGGCGACCTCGAGGACGAGGCGATGGCGAAGGTCCTGCTCGTCGGCCAGGACCAGGTCCTGATCGAGAACCTCAAGCGGCACCTGCCCCTCGAGCGGTCGTTCAAGATCCAGGTCGCCGCCAGCGGCTTCGAGGCCGGCATCCAGGCCGAGAGCTTCCACCCCGACTGCATCGTGGTGGACTACTCGATCGGCCGGATCGACGCCCAGCAGATCTGCCAGAACCTGCGGCGGAATCCCGAGTACGCCGACACGATCGTGATCGCCCTGCTGCCCGACGACGGCTCGCAGATCACGATCGACCGGGCGCACGTCAACGAGAGCTTCAAGAAGCCGTTTGACGCCGCCCTCCTGGCCGAGCGGCTGCGGACGCTGATCGGCGCCCGCAAGGAACTGGTGTGAGCCGAGCGGCACGTCCGGCCCCAAGCGACTCCACCCGTCGGCCGGTCCGCGCACAGCGGACCGGCCGACGGCCGTTTTCCAGGATATGCTGCCAGTCATGAGCGACCCGCACGGCATCCGCATGATCGACGTGGGCGGCAAGCCGGTCACCCTGCGGACCGCGCGGGCCTCGGCCCGGCTCCGGACCCGGCCGGAGACCGTCGCCCGGATCCGCGCCGGCAGCCTCGACAAGGGCGACGCCGTCGCCACCGCCCGGCTGGCCGCCATCATGGCGGCGAAGCGGACGAGCGACCTCATTCCGCTCTGCCATCCGCTGCCCCTGGATGCGGTCGCCTGCACGATCGGCTTCGAGGACGACGCGCTGCTGGTCGAGACCACCGTGCGGGCGACGGCCCGCACCGGCGTGGAGATGGAGGCCCTCGTCGCCGCCACCGCCGCGGCCCTCGCCGTCTACGACATGTGCAAGTCGATCGATCCGGGCATGACCCTCGAGCAGGTCCGCCTGGAGGAGAAGACCGGCGGCACCCGCGGCCACTGGCAACGCACGTGAACCGGCGCCGGCGGCCGCTCGTGGGCACGAACCTCAAGAGAGGCTTTTGCCGCGGACGGCGAGGATCGGCTCCAGCTCCTCGACGAAATCCCGCACGTCCTTGAACTCCCGATACACGCTCGCGAACCGCACGTAGGCCACCTGGTCGAGCGCCTTCAGCAGTTCCATGAGCCGCTCGCCCAGCACGCGACTGGGCAGCTCGCTCTCGTAGGTGCCGTACAGCTCGGCCTCGAGAGCCGACACGACGGCCTCGATGTCCTCCTCCGTCACGGGCCGCTTCCAGCAGGCCTTCGCCAGGCCGCGCTTGATCTTGTCGCGGTCGAAGGGCTCGCGGACGCCCCCCTTCTTCACGACCGTGAGCAGCTGCCGCTCGACACGCTCGTAGGTCGTGAACCGGCGGCGGCAGGCGAGGCACTCGCGGCGGCGGCGAATCGTCGTGCCGTCGTCGCCCGCGCGGGAGTCGATGACGCGGTCGTTGTCGAGCCTGCAGAACGGGCAGCGCATAGGGGCCTCTGAGAACGTGGTCCGCATCCTAGGCCAACGTCCGCAAAAGCGGCAAGTCGGCCGGCGTCACTCGTCGTCCTGATCCGCCACGTCGGCGTCGGGACCGATGGCCGCAGCCGCCTCGGGCTTTGCGGTCCGGGCAAGCTTCCAGTCGCGACGCTGGCGAGAACTCGGGATCTTCATCGCCTTGCGATACTTGGTGACGGTCCGCCGGGCCACGGTGATCCCCCGCTTGCCCAATTCCACCACGAGGTCGTCGTCGCTGTACGGGGCGTCCTTGGGCTCCGCCTGGATGATCTCCTGGAGTTTGAGCCTGACGGCGTCCCAGGCCACCTCCTCGCCGTCGGCGCTCACGGTCCCCCCGACGAAGAACCGCCGCAGCGGCTGCAGGCCGCGGGGCGTCTGCAGCCATTTGTCGTCCACCGCCCGGCTCACCGTGGTCACGTGCATGCCGATCCGGTCGGCGATCTGCTGCATCTTCAGCGGCTCGATCGCCTCCGGCCCCTCGGTGAGAAACCGCGTCTGGTGATCGACGATCGCCTGGGCGGTCTTGAGCAGCGTGCTGCGCCGCTGCTCGATCGCCTCGATCAGCCACTGGGCGGCGTTGATCTTCCGCTTGATGTACTCGCGGGTCGCCGGGTCGGTGTCCGGCGACAGGAGCATCTGCCGATAGGTGGGGCTGATCCGCAGGTTCGGCAGGTCGATGTCCTCGAGCCGCACCTTCCAGGTGCCGTCGAGCATCTGATCGACGTACACGTCGGGCTTCACCGGCGGCACGATCGGGGCCAGGAACACCGCCCCCGGCTTGGGCCGAAAGTCGTGCAGCTGCTCCCGAAGCCGCTCGATCCGTTCGATCGAAAAGCCGGTCTTCCGCTCGATGAGCGGCAGCCGATTGCCGGCCAGGTCCTCGAGGTGGTCGGCCACGAGCCGGCGGAGCTCCCCAGCGTGCGGCGTGTCGGGGCCGATCTGCAGGAGCAGGCATTCGCGCAGGTCGCGGGCCCCGACGCCCGGCGGATCCATCGTCTGCACCACGGCCAGGGCCTTCTCGAGCAGGGCGAGCTGACCGGCCGGCTCCTCCGGATCGACCAGTTCCTCCAGCGGCATCGGCAGGTAGCCGTTGGCATCGAGGTTGTAGATCACCTTGTCGGCGGCCTGCCGCTCGGCGTCCGTGAGCTCGTAGTTCGTGAGCTGGTCGTGGAGGTGGTTGGAGAGCGTCTCGGGCCGCTCCACCATGTTGGCCATGACGTCGAGGTAGCGGTCGCCCGCGTCGTCGATCTGGGAGGCCGAGGGCCGACTGCGGTCGTCGTCGCTGTCGGGGTACTCGCTGGCCCAGTCGTAGGTCCGCTCGAAGTCGGCCTGGTTGGCGTGCTCCTGATCGACGATCAGCGGCCGCTCATCCACGGTCCGCTCCGGCGGCGGCTCGGGGGCGTCGGCGACGGTCACGACAGGCTCCGCGGCGGCCGCGGCTTCACCGGCCTCCTCCACCTCGAGCGTCTCGTTGTTCTGGATCTCCTGCTCGATCCGCTCCTCGAGCGCCATCACCGGCAGTTGCAGGATCTCCATCGACTGGATCATGCGCGGCGCAAGCATCTGCTTCTGCGCCATCCGCATTTCCTGGCCGAACGACATCCGCATGACGATCTCTCTGGTGGAGGAGTCGGGAGCGAGCGGATTCTTCCGCCCGCCCACCGTCAGAATACCCCATTTCGCGACGCAAAAGCAGCCGTGCCGCGCGACGTGCAGCAGGCGCACGGTGCCCGGCTGGAGGTGACCCCAAAAACCGCCCTCTCGCATCCGCCTCGCGGTCAGCGCAGCGGCTGCCGGCCCGCCAAGGCGTCGGCGAGCATGTCGCGGTTCGCCTGCTCGAGCGAAGCCCCGACCGTCAGGCCACGGGCCAGCCGCGTGAGCGCGACAGGCAGCCCCGCGAGCCGCTGGGCCACCACCAAGGCCGTGCCGTCCCCTTCGACGTTCGGCGTGGTGCCCATGATCACCTCGCGGAAACCACCCTCCCGGACCCGGGCCACCAGGGAGTCGAGAGTGAGTCGTTCCGGACCCGCGTTCTCCAGCGGTGCCACGCGGCCCTGGAGCACGTGATAGAGCCCGCGGTAGGTGCCGGCCTGCTCGAGCGCGAGCAGGTCCCGCACCTGCTCGACGACGCACAGCAGCGTGCGGTCGCGACGCGGGTCGCGGCACACGGCGCACAGGTCGTCTTCGGCGAGGTTGAAGCACACGCGGCACGGATGGAGCTTCTCCTTCACCGCGCGAATCGCCTCGGCGAACGCGATCGCCTCGGCGTGCGGCATCCGCAGCACGTGATGCGCCAGCCGCTCGGCCGACTTGCGGCCGACCCCGGGGAGTTCGGCAAAGCAGTCCACGAGCGCCGCCACGACTCCCTTTCGCTCACTCATCACCGGCCCCCGATGCTTCATCGTCGTCGGCCGCCACGGCCTCCTCGGTCACGGCCCCCGCGGTCAGGGCCGGCTCCGGCGTTCGCGCGGGCTCCCGCGGCCGCGGCGGATCGACCTTGCGGATCGCCGCATCGAACAGCGTGCGGGCGCGGGCGACCAGCGGATGCTCGGCGGCCTCGCGGAGCAGTGTCGCCTGCGACACGGCCGGCATCGGCCGGGACGCCTGGGCGGCGGCCGGGCCCGCTGCCGCAGCCGCGACGACGAGCGTGAACCGCACCGGGCGGCCCGCCAATTCCGAGAGCGCCCTGCCGATGCCCGCCGCCACCTCCGGCCGCCGCAGGTAGGCCGCGGCCGTGCCCGCCGCGCCGGGCATCGTCACCTCGAGCACGTCGTCGCGCCAAGCGACGCTGGTCGCTGTCTCGGCGAGATCGACCGCCAGGCCGCCGAACGCCTCCGTGCCCGCCTGCCAGGCGGCCATCGCATCGGCCGGAAGCCCCGCAGCCGGGGCCGCGGACGTGGCCGCCGCAACTGCCGGCGGCCGTTCAGGGGTGGGCGGCTCGACCGCCGGCTCGGCCCGGTCGGTCGTTTTTTTTTCGCGCTCGGTGCCGGCCGTCGGCGGCGGCGTCGCAGCCGCGGCCGGACGCGCCGGCGCGGGGCGGGGTTCGGCCGCCGGCGCCGCCCCCCCCGCCGCGATCTTGTCGATGACCGCGGCCAGGCTCTCCAGATCCTCGAGCCGCGCGAGCCGCACCACCGCCATCTCGGCGAGCACGGCGGGATGGCCGCTGGTCCGCATCCGCGCCAAGGCCTGATCGAGGATCTGCAGCATGGCCAGGACGGTGGCGGTCCCGAGCTGGCGGCCGACCGCCGGCAGGTCGACGCCCAGGCCTTCACCCTGCGTCATCAGTTCCGCCGCCGCACCGACGCTCGCCAGCAGGCAGTCCCGCAAGGCCGCGACGAGCTGATCGAGCACACCGCCGGCGTCGGCGCCCCCCGCGAGCGCCTCGTCGAGCGCCGCCAGGGCCGCGGCCGCGTCGCGGGCGGCCACCGCGGCCACGAGCGCCCCGATCCGCTCCTCGCGGCCCGTGCCGATCACCGCGTGGACGTCGTCCACGCCGATCGGTCCGGCGGCCGCGCCGAGCAGCTGCTCGAGAAGCGATTGACTGTCGCGCATGCTGCCCGCCGCCCGCCGGGCGATGAGGTGCAATGCTTCCGCCGACACGTCGGCCCCCTCCGCGACCACGATCTGCGCGAGCCGCCGGGCGATGGCGGCAGTCTCGACGGTCGTGAAGTCGAACCGCTGGCAGCGGGAGAGGATCGTGATCGGCAGCTTCTCCGGCTCCGTCGTGCAGAGCACGAACTTCACGTGGGCCGGCGGCTCCTCCAGCGTCTTCAGCAGCGCGTTGAAGGCCTCCCGCGTGAGCATGTGGACTTCGTCGATGATGTAGATCTTGAACCGGCCGCGGGCCGGACGGACGGCGACGTTCTGCCGCAGTTGCCGCATCTCGTCGATGCCGCGGTTGCTGGCGGCGTCGATCTCGACGACGTCCACGTCCTGCCCCGCCGCGATCGCCCGGCAGGCGTCGCAATCGTTGCAGGGCTCGCCGGCCGGGCCCCGGGCGCACTCCAGGGCCTTGGCGAAGATCCGTGCGGCACTGGTCTTTCCCGTGCCGCGGGCGCCGGTGAAGAGGTAGGCGTGGCCGATCCGCCCCGACTCGATCGCCCCGGAAAGCCCGCGGGCGACATGCTCCTGGCCGACGAGTTCGGCGAACCGCTGCGGCCGATACCGCCGGGCGACGACCTGATAGGCGGTATCAGCCATGGGCGGGTTCATTCCCGGTCGGCGCGGCAGCCGGAAGCCGATGAGAGGCCCACCGCACAAAGGGACGGCTGCTTATGGCTGCTGCGGTTAGGCCCTGACCAGGTTCACAGATCCCCATCGCAGGGGCCTCTCATCGGCGTCCGCACGAGATGTTTTGTACGCCCCCCGCCGGCCGCGGTCAAAGGCTGCTACATTTCCGGCCATGGCGTCTCCCATGATGCAGCAGTTCGCGGCGGCGAAGGCCCGGTGCCCGGGAGCGCTGGTCCTGTTCCGGATGGGGGACTTCTACGAGCTCTTCGGTGACGACGCCCGCGAGGCGGCACGGCTCCTCGACCTCACGCTCACCAGCCGCGACAAGGGCCCCGACGCGGTGCCCATGGCGGGCTTCCCGCACCACCAGCTCGACGCCCAGCTCGTGCGGCTCGTGGCCGCCGGCCGTCACGTGGCGATCTGCGAGCAGATCGACGGGCCGGCTGCGACGGATGGCAAACCTTCCAAGGGGCTGCTGCGGCGCGAGGTGACACGGATCGTCACCCCCGGGATCGCCGCCGACGAGTCGCTCCTCGATCCCGTCCGCCGCAACTGGCTCGTCGCCCTGCTGCCCCGGGCCCTCGCCGGCCGGGACGACGGCACCGTGGCGGTGGGCATCGCCTGGCTCGACGTCGCCGCCGGCCGCTTCGAGGCCGCGGTCGTGGATCGTGACGACGTGGCCGATCATCTCCTCCGGCTCGAGCCGGCCGAAGTGCTGTGCGCCGAGAAGGACCGCGACGTGGTCGCGAGGCTGGTGCAGGAGGCGGGCCGGTCGTGCGCCGTCACCGCCCGGCCCGACTGGTGGTTCGATGCCGCCACGGCCGACGCCGCCCTCGCCCGCGGCCTCGGCGGCCGGCGGCTGGAGGGACTGGGGTTCGAGTTGCCTGCCGACCGGCAGGCCCTCGACGTCGCCGGTGCGATCATCGCGTATCTCGAGGAGAACGAGCCCGCCGCCGTGGCCCGCATCGAGACGCTCGCCGCCTGGCGGCCCGGCCACCGCATGGAGATCGACGAGGCCTCACGCCGCAGCCTGGAGCTCGTGCGGGCCCTCGGCACCGGCCGCCGCGAGGGCGCGCTCGCGGGCGTCCTCGACCAGACGAAAACCCCGATGGGCGGCCGGCGGCTCGGCGAATGGCTGGCGGCGCCACTGGTGGACAAGGCGGCGATCGACGAGCGGCTCGACGCCGTGGCCGCGCTCGTGGCCGAGCCGCTGACGGCGGCGCGGCTCGTGGAACTGCTCACGGGCATCGGCGACATCGAGCGGCTCACGGGCCGCGTCGTCACCGGCCGGGCCGGCCCCCGCGACGTGGAGCGGATCGGCCATGCCACGACGATCCTGCCCGACGTGGTCGCGGTGCTCGCCGGCCGCGGCGGCCTGCTCGGGCTGTTGCGGGATGCCCTCGACCCGTGCGCCGACATCGCGGCCCGCGTCACGGCCACGCTCCGCACGGGCTGTCCGATGTTCGCCCGCGACGGCGGCTTCATCCGCCCCGGCTTCGACGCCCGGCTCGACGAGCTGCTGGAGATGGCCAGCGGCGGCAAGGCCTGGATCACCCGCTACCAGGCCGAGCAGATCGAGCGGACCGGCATCGCCTCGCTGAAGGTGGGCTACAACCGCGTGTTCGGCTTCTTCCTGGAGGTGGGGCGGTCGCACGCCGACAAGGTGCCGCCCGATTTCGTCCGCAAGCAGACGGTGAAGAACGCCGAGCGGTACACGACGCCCGAGCTCGACGAGCGGCAGCGGCAGGTGCTCGGCGCGGAGGAGGAGGCGATCCGTCGCGAGGTCGGCCTGCTCGACGACCTGCGCGACTTCGTGGCCGGCGAGCGGCGCCGGCTCGACCGGGCCGCCGACATCCTGGCCACGCTCGACGTGCTCGCCTCGTTGGCCGCCGTGGCCCGCTCGCGCGGCTGGGTGCGGCCGGAGGTGACGGCCGGCGGCGACCTGCTGGTCGAGGCCGGCCGCCATCCGGTGCTCGAAGAACTGCTCCCCGCCGGCACGCTCGTGGCCAACGACCTGGCGCTGGCCGCGCTCGAGGCCGGCCGTGCCGGCGCGGCGCCGGCGATCCTCCTGGTCACCGGGCCGAACATGGGGGGCAAGAGCACGTTCATCCGCCAGGCGGCGCTCGTGGCCGTGCTCGCCCAGGCGGGGAGCTTCGTGCCGGCGCGGCGGGCCCGCGTGGGCATCGTCGATCGGCTCTTCGCCCGGATCGGCGCCGGCGACGATTTGGCCCGGGGGGCGAGCACGTTCCTCGTCGAGATGGCGCAGACGGCGCGGATCCTCAACCGGGCCACCCCGCGGAGCCTCGTGATCCTCGACGAGGTCGGCCGCGGCACGAGCACCTTCGACGGCCTGGCCATCGCCCAGGCCGTGATCGAGCACCTCCAGGCGCGGGTGGGCTGTCGCACGCTGTTCGCCACGCACTATCTTCAGCTCGCCGCGCTCGACCGTTTGCCGGGCGTCGCCAACGCACAGGTGCTGGTGCGGCAGCACCACGAGCAGCTCGTGTTTCTCCACCAGGTGGCTCCTGGCGCCGCCGACAAGAGCTGGGGCGTGCACGTGGCGCGGCTGGCCGGCGTGCCCGGCACGGTCATCGAGCGGGCCCGCGATCTCCTGCTCGGCTTCGAGTCCGACGCCGCCGGCCCGGCGCCGAAGCCGCGCCGCAAGCCGGCCCCCGCCGAGCAGCGGTCGCTCTTTGAGTGACGCGGCGGTGGCAAGGGGTTGCATTTGACCTCTGCGGCTCCACGACCCAAGAAGCCCCGGGTGGAAACCCGGGGACACCGGTCATGAAAACCACCCCACCGTCCATGCCGCACGACGGCACGTGATTCCCCGGTTCGAACCCGCACCGCATGGCATCTGGGAAGGCATGCCACCCGGAGTCCCCGGGCTCCCGCCCGGGGCTTTTTGGATGAGGAACGCGCGGCCCAAGAAGCCCCGGGTGGAAACCCGGGGACACCGGTCATGAAAACCACCCCACCGTCCATGCCGCACGACGGCACGTGATTCCCCGGTTCGAACCCGCACTCACCCGCACTGGTTCATCTTGTCGCGGGGCGTGCCCGCGGCCACGAGCTCGGGCTGCGGCCGGGCCGGCGCCGCGCCGGCGTCGTCGGGGGCGAGCGTGACGGCGATGCTCTTGTAGGCCGGTGTCCGCGAGAGCGGGTCGGCCGCCTTGGGCACGAGCACGTTGCTCTCGGGGTAATACATCGCCACGCATCCCGGCCGGATCTGGTCGAAGGCCGATACCACCTGCCCGCGCATCTCCCCCGCGCTGCTCGCGATCCGGCACCTGCCCCCGGTCCGCAGGCCGAAGCGGGCGATGTCGTCGGGATGGATCATCACGATGTCGCGCCGGGTCTGGTTGCGGTACAGATCCTCCTCCTCGTAGACGACCGTGTTGAACTGCCCCTCGCTGCGGATCGTCATCAACTGCACGCCATCCGGCGGCTCGGGCAGGTTGTGCACGCACAGGTGGGCGCGGCCGTCGGCCGTGGCAAATGCCGGCCTGTCGATGGCCCGGCCCGGAATCGAGAACTCCCGCTTCGTCTTGTCGATGTCCGCGATCTTCTCGAGCCCGGGCACGATCGCCGCGATCGCCTGGCGAATCGTGCTCGTATGACTCATGTCCCGCCAGTTCACGGGACCGCCCTCGCCGAGCACGCGGCGGGCGATGTCGGCGATGATCTCCACCTCGGCCCGGGGGCCGACGTGCCGCGCGGTGCCGCCGTCGGAGAGCCGGATGTAGCTGAACATGCTCTCCTGCGTGGAGGGCTCCGGCTCTTCGTCCCGCGCGAGCACGGGCAGGATGATCGTCTCCGCGGCGCCGGTGCCCCAGGCGTGGCCGGTGTTCAGCGACGTGTTCATGTAGACGACGGTGTCGATCCGCTCCATCGCCCGCTTCGCATAGGTCGCATCGGGGCTGGCGCCCCAGAGGTTGCCGCCGAGGCAGAAGGCGAACCGCATCCTGCCCGCCTCGGCCGCGTCGAGGCATTCGAGCGTGTCGAACCCCTTGGTCGTGGGCAGGGTGACGCCGTAATGGCTCTCCAGCCTGTCGAAGACCGCCTGCTTGAGCGTGGGCGTGACGCCCACGGTGCCCATGCCCTGGATGTTGGAGTGGCCGCGGATCGGCTGCAGGCCGGCGCCCGGGCGGCCCACCATCCGCCGCATCAGGGCCAGGGCGGCGATCGCCTGCACCGTGGCCGCGCCATGGAGATGGTGCGTCACGCCCATCGTCCAGGCGAACACGGCCCGCTGCGACTCCGCGTACTGCGCGGCCATGTCGTCGATCTCGCGGCGCGACACGCCCGCCTTGCGCACGATCTCGTCCCAGGAGAGGGCGTCGAGCCGGGCGGCCAGTTCCGGCCAGCCGGTGCAGTGCCGCGTCAAGAACTCCTCGTCGACGATCGGCTCGCCCGCCGCGTTTCGCGGCTGGGCGGCGTGCATCTCCCGGAGCCGCTTCATGATCCCGTAGACGACCGCCAGGTCGCCCCCCACGTAGGGCTGCACGTAGGTGCTGGCGATCTCGGCGCCGAACAGCAGCGCCCACGGGTCGCTGGGCACGGAGAAGTTGACCATCCCCGTCTCGACGATCGGGTTGACGACGATCACCTTGCCGCCGGCGCGGCGAACCATCATCAGCGTCCGCATCATCCGCGGGTGGTTGCTGGCCGGATTGCCGCCGATGAGAAACACGCAGTCGGCCCGCTCCATGTCGTCGAGCTTCACGGTGCCGGCGCCGGTGCCGATCACGCTCGCCAGTCCCACGCCGCTGGCCTGGTGGCAGTAGTAGGAGCAGTTGTTGACGTGGTTGGTGCCGTAGAGCCGGGCGAAGAGCTGGAGCAGGAAACCGGCCTCGTTGCTGGAGCGGCCGCTGAAATAGAAAAACGACTCGTCCGGCCGCGTCGCCCGCAGCTTGGCCGCGATCCGCTCCATGGCGTCGGCCCACTCGATCGGCCGGTAGTGCTGGGAGCCCTTCTCCAGGATCACCGGCTGCACGAGCCGGCCGGCGTGCTCCATCTGGTAGGGCGTGAAGGCCCGCAGCTGCGGGATGGAATATGTCTCGAAGAACGTCGGCTTCACCGCCCCCTGCATGTCGGCGACCATCGCCTGGAACGACTTCTTGCAGACCTCGGGGAAGTGGCCGGCCTCGTTGACCATGCCGCCGGCCTGCCCGCCCATGCCCAGGGCGCAGGTCTTGCACGCGTTCTTGGAGCGCATGGCCTTCCAGAACTTCCACAGGCCGCCCGCCTCGCGGGCCTTCTTGAACGTGTACAGGACCGCGCGAAACCCGCCGCCGGTCGTCACCTTGCCGAAGAATCTGCCCATGGGAGCGGCCTCTGCGTCAGTCGAGACTCACCGTGACGGTCTTCGTCTCCAAATACGGGTCGAGGCCGCGCTCGCCCAACTCGCGCCCGAAGCCCGACTGCTTGAAGCCGCCGAAGGGCGCGGCCGCGTCGAACACGTCGTAGCAGTTCACCCACACCGTGCCGGCCCGCAGCCGCTTGGCCACCGCGTGGGCCCGGGCCACGTCGCGGGTCCAGACCGCGGCCGCGAGGCCGAAGGGGGTGGCGTTGGCCCGGCGGACGAGCTCGTCCACGGCGGAGAACTTGAGCACCGAGAGCACGGGCCCGAAGATCTCCTCGCGGGCGATCGCCATCTCGTCCTTGACGTTCGTGAACACCGTCGGCGCGATGAAGAAGCCCGTGTCGCCCACCCGCGTGCCGCCGGTGGCACAGGTCGCCCCTTCCCGCTTTCCCGCCTCGATGTAGCCCATGATCTTGTCGAACTGGGCCTTGTCGACCTGCGGCCCCTGCTGCGTGTCCGGATCGAAGGGATCGCCGACCTTCCGCTGGCGGCTCATCGCGACGACCCGCTCGACGAACGCCTCATGGATCGAGTCCTCCACGAAGAGCCGTGAGCCGGCGCAGCAGCACTGCCCCTGATTGAGGTAGATGCCCAGGTGGGCGCCCGCGGCGGCGG
>Ga0315904_10003299_pt1 | contig 23917 bp, 18 predicted proteins | sample LakEriMetagenome_6_FD_203529 | JGI IMG/M metagenome (GOLD analysis project Ga0315904, IMG submission 203529) | Freshwater fungal communities from buoy surface, Lake Erie, Ohio, United States - Buoy 12 MA120 | ecosystem: Environmental > Aquatic > Freshwater > Lake | place: USA: Lake Erie, Ohio... | reverse complement strand
CCACCCCGTCGTCCAAACGAGCCAAGCGATGGATCGCCATGCGCGTCGCCCCCAGCGCAAACGCATTCGCGTAACGAATGGCCCATGAACCGACCCACGGCAATCGGCAAGCGGCAATCCGCAGCGGGATGTAGGGAGGGACGAAGGCGCCGGTATTCAGGACGACCAACCCTGCCATGCGGTCCAGACATTGAAGCGATGCTCCCAATCCGATCGCTCCTCCCCAATCATGAACGACCATCACGATCCGTCGGAGATCGAGCGATTCGATAAATTGGACGAGCCGCTCAGTATGGTTGGCCAGCGCGTACGAATACGACTGTGGTTTGGAACTCCAACCACAACCCAAATGGTCCACGGCGAGAACGCGATGCGAAGGACGAATGGCTTGTACCAAGGCGCGGTAATAGAACGACCAAGTCGGATTGCCGTGCACCGCAAGAACGCATGCATCCTCCATCCGCCGTGCCCCGCTCGTTGGCTCGGTCGGCGTCTCGGTATCGGTCACCCCGGGGCCTTCATCAACGTAATGGAGGCGCAGACCGTAGGGCATTGACCAGTATCGGGATTGGAACGGATAAAGCCCGCGCCAGGATGCATCGCGTGCGATCATGAGCGGCTGGCCCGAATATCGTCATAGGTCCGGAGCGCGTAGGGAAGTCCGACATAATCCATCAATCGGCATACGGCCCGCAACGCTACGCCGAAGCCATCGGGTCCGCTGAAGCCGCCGAACTGGCCACCACCCTTGAGGTGTGGCTCGAGATCGACGAAGAAACCGGGGATCCCACGCGCTCGCAATCGCTCCAGCAGCGTCGGGTAGATCGCCTTAAGATCTCGGAAAATGGCTTCATGACCACTGTCGCCCACATCCGCCGGGACAAACGCTTTGAGGCTTTCTTCATCGATATGGGACGCTTGCTGTGCTGGCCGCTTGTAGTCCTTGACATGGATCCATCCCAATCCGTGTTTCATAGCATGGTATTCTTCCAGGACTTGGTCGGTCGTCATCCCTTGGCAGACAAGATTGGCGCCGTCGAATACGAGCACCAACCCGGGATGCGCGACCGCATCGTAAATGCGAGCCAGCAGCTTGCCTGTCTGGCCGACGAGGTTGGCTTCCACCTCCAACCCAAACGTCAAACCATGCGAATCGCACACGCGAACGATCTCGCCGATCTGGTCGATGGCTTGCGGCAAGTGGGTTTCGATCGCGCTGCCGCGAGGATGATAGAAGGAAAAACCGCGAATCAATTTGCAATGGAAGCGATTGGCCAGCTCGCATGCGCGCGGAACATCTCTCGCCAGATACTCTTTGAATGGAACGAACCGATTGCTGGTACCATCGTCGGTGTCGACCAATTTCACCTTGCCGATCGGAGACCCAATCGACGAGACGCTCAGACCATACTCCTTGTGCAAAGCCAGGATCGCATCGATCGAACTCGGCTCCAATTGCATGACATTTTGGATCCCCGCCCCGGCGTCGATGAAGCGAATGGTGTAGTACTTCAACCCCAGCGCCGCCAAGGCGCAGAACTGCTGCATCGCCGTCTTTTGGTTTGCGGCTTCGTCAGCCAACCCGCTCAGCAGCAATGGTTGCAAATTCGTTGGTGCCATATAAAAATTCTCTCAATGAGAGGCTCGGAACGCTCGACCTAAGGATGCTTGACCGTGATGACAGAGGTGATGCCGCCGCGCGGCCCCCAGCGGCTCTCGAGCTCCGCCCGCTTCGGAGCAACGACGGCCAGGAAATCATCGAAAATGCGGTTGGTCACGTTTTCGTAAAAGATGCCTTCGTTGCGAAATCGCTGCAGGTAGAGTTTCAAGCTTTTGAGTTCCACGCATCGCGTGTCCGGAACGTAGCGAAAGGTCAATGTGCCGAAGTCAGGTTGGCCCGTTTTCGGGCAAATCGACGTGAATTCAGGACAGACGATCTCGATGACGTAGTCCCGATTCGGATAGGAATTCTCGAAGCACTCCAGTGCATCGACAAAAGGGGTCCCTGGCACAATGATCCTCGAGGTTGGTTGGTAGGTAGGGTGTGAAAAAAGTACCGATTTGGATTCGCGAGCTTTGACACCGGGCTGTCTCGGAAGCGCCCCATGCCAACCCATCGCAACCCGAAGCGTGAGGGAGGAATGAGCCCGCTTGCCGCTCGACGCCGAAACCGACGCCTTGGCGTTCCTCTGCGTCGAGCATATCTTAACACGGTTGATGGTTCGCAACAGATCGCTTCCGCGAGGATGCGGTCGCACACCATGGGAGAGTGGATCGCGTGATCCGAGTAGCTGAGATTTTTCAGAGTATTCAGGGCGAGGGATCCCTCGCCGGAACCCCCAGCATTTTCGTGCGAACCAGCGGATGCAATCTTCGGTGCTGGTATTGCGACACGCGATACGCTTCCTGGGAGCCCGAAGGCGAGCATCGCGAGGTCGATTCGATGCTTGCGGAAATCGCCCGCTGGCCGACCCGTCATGTCGTGGTCACCGGGGGCGAGCCGATGATCTACGACGACCTCGCCCCGTTGTGCCAAGGGCTTCGCGATGCGGGCAGGCATGTTACCATCGAAACAGCGGGCACCATCGATCGCGATGTTCCCTGCGACTTATGGTCGATCAGCCCCAAGCTGAGCAATTCGTCGCCGGTGGGCTACACGACCGAGTCGTGGGTCGCACAGCATGAAGAGCGCCGCAAGCAACCGGGTGTGGTCGAATCGTTGATGCGACGCGGCGAGTACCAACTGAAGTTTGTTGTCGGTTCGATTCTCGATGCCGAGGAAGTGCTCGAGTACTTGAAGGAGCTTCGCGGTTGGTCGCGCGATCGTGTCATGCTCATGCCCCGTGGGGTGACATCCCAGGAACTCGATCTGCAAAACGGCTGGTTGACCGAGTGGTGCCGGTCGCACGACCTGCGTCTGTGCGATCGGTTGCATATCCACTGGTTCGGAAACCGCCGCGGAACGTGACCACTCCCTCAAAGTCGATACAACCTGACCAACCTCCACGGCTTGGTCGATGTTGAGGTGGGATTTGTTAGAAGTTTTCCAGCCCGCAATTAGTCTGGAAACTATGAAACACCTCAAATCTTCTCAGCCGGTCGGATGGTTTGCTGTCGCACGTGGGATCGTTGCGGCGATCGTTCTCAGTTCGTGTTCGTTCGGCCAAACGCCCTGCGAACCACGCCATGCTTCGCGAGTACCGGTCAAGCGGTCTCATGCCGCTCCGGCACCCGCGGTGGATTGGACCACCTTGCCCTCCACCTACACGCATGATGCCACGGGGCAGCGCGTCGACCAGTATGCCCAAGGAATTGAACCGGAAACCTACGCGCAATCCGATTTCGTCCGCAGCGGCTTCACGCATACCCGCAGCAGCCTGCAAGTCGGCTTCAACTCCGATCACTACCACGTCACCGAGCAATGGGGTGGCCAAACGCGTCCTTATGGCGAGTGGCGGTTTCCGTACCGACCGTTTTCGGTCCCTTATGGCGCATGGGGCCCACAATTGCCTCAAGTCGCCGCGCAAAACGTCTTCCCCTGGGGTGCATGGCAAGGTGGCCCACCGCAGGGTGGCCCATGGCAGGGTGGCCCCTGGCAGGGTGGCCCACCGCAGGGTGGGCCCTGGCAAGGTGGGCCCTGGCAAGGTGGTGGTGGTGGCGGCATGGGGCCAGGAGGGGTTGGCGGAGGGGCGGGTGCTGGAGGCGGACCGGTTCCGGGGCCTGGTGTCCCGCCGGGCATGCCGCCGGGCGGCCATCCGGGGATGCATCCCGGCCAAGGATTTCCGCAGGGAGTTCCCTGGTGGGGCTATCCTGGGGTTTCGCCATACGCGCCGTATGGGGGCGTAGGGCCATTCGGGGTGGGACCGGCCAACGGATTGAGTCCGATCCAAGAGGATTATTACCCACAAGCTCCGATTTATCAGCAGCCGTCGGACGGCTATTTCCATTCCCCGTATCGGCCGGTTCCGTAAGGAAAACGTTGCCTCGCGGCGGAAGCCCTTCAAAAGCTGGGTGGAGACGCTACAATCCCGTGCGTCGCACCCATAGCTCAATTGGATAGAGCATCGGTCTACGGAACCGAAGGTTTCTGGTTCGAATCCAGATGGGTGTATTGATAGGGCATCATCAGCCCCACTAACACCATCAGAACCCGTTTTTTTCGATGTTTTGAAGGACTCGGATTTCTCTTGATGGGCAAGGATGTTACCACCGGCGTTACCACCGATTGCCGTCTTGAAGTCATCCTCGGTCGTTTGCAGATAGAACGTCTCAGCCACCGCGCCGGTGTGTCCGAACCAATCATTCAGCACATGGTTAGCGAACTGCCCCGACCGCTCTAGCTCGGTTCGGCGGGATGCACGCAACGCCATGAAAGGCTTAGGCCATTCCGCGACTCCTGCATCCCGACCAATCTTCAATAACGCCTTGCGCAGGTTGATGTCGGTGGAGCGATATGACGGTACCACGTAGGAACTCAAGGGGATCTCTAGCCCTGGATTGACGACTTCCTGTAACCCCTCCAGTTCCTTTCGAAGCTCGGGGAACAGCGGCACCATTCGTTCACCCTTGCCAACCTTCTCCGTTTTGGGGGAGCGAACGAGGATCCGCCCACGCTCCCAGTTGATGTCCGACCAACGAAGGCCCAGAATCTCGCTGGGGCAGCGTAGGCCACCATATCGAGCGAGGGCAAACAATACCCTCCATTCTTGGTCGGGACACGCATCCAGGATGGCAACGGCGTCCGCAGCGCTAATGAAACGATTCTTGGACTTGTCGCTGCGGAGATCGATACGAATTCCCTGGAATGGGTTCGTTTCCACCAATCGATCGTCCATGGCCGCCCGCATCATTTGCCGACAACGCTTAATGTGTTGGCCAGCCGTATTCGGTGACAGTCCCGGCTCGTTATCGTTTTTGCCCATCATCCAACGATGGAATCGATCGGCCATCCCTTTGGTCAATTTTGACACGGGTACATCACGCCCCAGGAACGCCTCCAGGTGGTCAACCGATTGCTTGTGGTTGCAACTCTTCTTCCAGTCAGATCTCGACGCGATATAGGACCGCATGAATGCTAACACCGTTTGCGGAACATCCTCCGCAATCGATGGATCGATCAACCCCAATGCCGCCAATCGTTCGCGCAAACGGCCATCGATTCCACGGGCCCAACCCACATCAGCCCGATCAGCAGGCAGCCCTGCCAACCGGGACGATATCAACGCATCAATCCGTCGGAATACGTCCAACGCTTTCTTCCTGGATAATGCCCCTAACCAGATCACCTTGGGCCGCTTATCCACATCTCGGTAGCGGACCTTCCAACCAGGCCGATCGCCCTTTTGTTCATGCAAACTCGCCATCGTTCACCTCCACGAATTCACCCATAGAAAAACCACGGCAGCCGATGGGTGACATCGGTTTTCGGCTCTAGATTTCCTAGCCGTGGAACCATCACCATAGCGCCTGAGCCATCACAAAGCAACACTATTCACCAAATCACACAGAATGCCGCAGTAACGCACCGAGGGATTGCATCAGTCAATTACTGATTCGATCCACGGTTGTTTGTCAGAGGGAAATTGTCGAAGTCGCTTTGCGGGTAATCCAATCTCACAATCGCCCCAGGCACATAAACCCAAGCCATCCGATCGCAATCCCAGCACCTTAGTCCGTATGGATCGTCGATCAATCGACGCCCACGGCACCAAGGGCACTCCACTCCAACGGGCATCTCCTCGGGAACATCGACTTTGCAAAATGCATGATCGACAACATCGCACCGCTCGAGCAGGGCGACCAGATCCTCCCGCTGGGCTCGGATCCTCTCCTTGATCACATCGGTCATCACACCCCTGGGTGCATGGAATACAAGCCCTCCCGAGGGATCAATTGATAGCTCCACCCCACGGGCTTGAAGTTCGGAGAACAGTATCTCAGCCCCTACGAAACCGTGCACAATATCCACAGAACCCACCTCGGTCTCGGGTCCCGATTTTTGTGGATTCTGTGCGCGCTTTCTGTACTTCACCGGATCACCCCGCTCTCTCGGCCATCCGTCAGATCAGGCCGAACCGAGTACCGAGGGCTTGGAGGACGCCCAACCATCATCTCAGGAATCGGCAGGGCTCGAATTGTGTTCGTTTCGCAGAGCAGATCCAGGCATGCCCGCAATCGATCCCTGTTGCCGTCAAATCGTGACCTGCCATGCACGTGAGCATCACGCTCGGAGAACTCCTCGATCCTTTTCTCCATGAGCCAACGCCGAACGTGATCAGCATCCTCAATCTGGGTGTTATCGCCTCCCATGAGCCCGAGAATCACCGCCCTGGCATGAGGGATCGACCATTGGGCTAGCTGAATTGCACGATCAATAACTGATCTTGAGATAACCACCTCCCAAGGATGGGATTGATCCACCTCAATCAAATGAAGGATTGCAGCAAGTCTCGCCGTGGCGCCCGCCAGCTTTCCACCCCAATCTCCAATCTGCTGCAACGCCCCATAATCGCCAAGGGCAGACTCAATTTCCCTTTGCCAATCAAGGAATTGGACCGCAGCATCCTTATCGAATCGAAGCAACCATGATTGATCGATAGGCTCGGGAATCGCTGCCAACCTGCGCACCAGTTCCTCGTAGCGTGCCGATACAGCAATTGACACGGGTGGAGCATTTACACGACGACGACCAAGCAGACTTTCAGGATACGAGTACAGGAATCGTCCAATCAACCCACGCCCTCGGAATGAAGGCTTACTCGCCATCGACCTCAACACTTCGGGTTGAACGGCATAGGCCAAGGTCAGGCAGGGTTTGTAGACGAGCACAGATCGAGAGCCTCGATCCACTCGCAGGGTATCGCCCGCATGCCCTTTAAGGAACACATCCAGGTTTGGGGATCCTTTGGAGTATCGCCCACCCATCACATCGAACAAACCGCCCTCTGCACCAGCAACCACCAACCGCCCGCCTTGTCTCGAAAGCAGATTCTCCGCCTCCTCGGATATAACATCGTCAGCAATCAACTTAGGCTGTGATGGTTCATGTTCCGATGCAAGCTCCTCGGACAACCTCAGGGCCAGTTCTCGAGATTGCTCGCAGTTCTTTGCAACCGCTTTCTTCTCAGCATCATCACGCTGTTTCTCTTTCATGCGACGATCGCTTGCAGTCTTAGCATATGCGGGCCGAGCTGACTCGATCATCTCACGTTCGATTTCCTGCAATGGATGCATCGCTGATGAGAACACCGACGACTTTCGATTCCCAGGCTCGAGCAGCACCGCCACGTACAGGCAGATCGGCTCAAACCACCCTGGGCCAGCGAGCACCTCAACACGTCGAGCACATGCTCCACTACAGAAAGCCAGGGAAAGCATCCCAGCCAGATCAGGAGGAGTCTGGGTGGCTTCTGACGTTGCGGCTACCCACGACCGCAGGGGCTCAGGCAGAACATGCACTGGAAATGCTGGTAGGTTTGGCCTGTCGATTGCAACCTCTGGGAGCCAGGGATCATCGGGTCTTTTGTCCGAGTCTGCATTAACCCCACCAATCGAAGAACGACTCAATGCATCGTTACGACTAGGTACCGCATTGACTCCTTTGGTCAACAAGTATCCAAATGGTCGGTCACCCTTGGATCTTGCTTCGCGAATCTTGTGCCGAATTTCGCGCTCGGACCACGGAGGAACACAACGCTGATTGAATTCCGACGCCAACAGGTGAAAAGCATCGTCATCATTAAGATCGAACCCACGTACCATTGCACTTGTCGCGACCAGTAGTTTGTCGTGACCTTTCATCCCTTCAATGCTGGGATCCATCTTGCTTAGGTATCGGGACGCAAGTTCGAGTACGTTGTCACCGACACGAGCAGTAATGCTGGCGACTGGAGCTTTGGCGGGAACCCATGCCGCTACCGTCAACAATAACTCTGCGGGCACAACGCCCATGGGCTTGTCTTGATGGATGAACCAAGATTTCCGATGGGGCCGCTCGGATGTGGAGTCACCCTTGCGAGCCCAAGTACCGAGCACCTTGCAAATGCGGGACGCATTGAATGTCGAGCAATCAACCTCAGCATGTTCCGTGTTGTGGCGATGAGCCAACCCCTGGAGCACATCACGCACGAGGTCGCGACTTGCATCGTCGTTTGGTAGTTCGATTCGATACATCAAGTACCGACCGTTCCCCGACATTCCTTGCACGGGTTCTGGCCAGCCGAGTGACTGCAGTTCCACTCGGATTGCATCCGATACCGCTGTCGCATGGGCCACCTCACTATCGGTTGCACTGATTCCTGCAGGACGTTTAGGGTCGATATCGATGAACAGCCATCTTCTCGAAACAACATCGGAATCACTCGACGTGTTCTCCGCCTTGTTCTGGATGCGGTTGGCGCATCGGGCCAATAGATCTCGATTCACGGGATTGAGAGTGATGTACACCGCTGGGGGCTCTCGACTCTCTATCTCAGATATGGCTTCTACTGCCTTGCCAACGTCATCGAAGTAGCCCGAGACCGTGGAGCGGAACTGACTACTGCGACGATCAGGGCATTTGATGCTACGCACCTCAAACACGTCGCCAACGTGATGCATCAACTGCAAAAATTCAGCCACATCGGTACAATGGAAATGTTCTTTCTCTTGGGGGTTGTGGGTCACGCCGCACCCCCTTTCCTTTTGCCAAGCAACTCGCTCGGACGATAGCGCCGCAGTCGACCGATCTTGACGCTCGGAATCTCTTTCCTTCGTGTCAAACGCTCTACCGTTGGCACCGAACAATTCAGCAACGCTGCCGCACCATGCACATCCACCAACGCATCGGCATCATGCTCAGCCAATCTCGCAGCAACCTTCTCGGCCACTGCATCCGCCAATCGCTCCAATTCGTAAGGGGTCATAGATCACCTCCCGCTCGCATCGTGGCAATCATTCGCCTAACCCGTTGTACCTCGGCTGGCATTACCTCGGCCACAAAATCGAGTAACTCCATCGGATCGATCTCGATCTTTAGGCCGTGCGCCTTGAATCTCCCCGAGGCAATCAACCACACCTCGAGCGCACCAAGCCCCCAGGTCAAGCCCATCGCTCGGGGGCCAGTCAAGGCTGAGGGCTCGAGCACCGCAACGAAGCCTGCCGCATGCGCTCGCTTGATCGTCTCGACCGCTCGAGGGATCTCCCACAATTTCCGAGGATCCTCATTGAAACCATGCAAAACCAGGGATGGAGGCTCATACTCTTGATTGCGTGCATCCATCGAATCCATCAGGTCGGACAGATCATGCACTAGGCCACGCAACTCTCGATCCGAGTTCGTCGGCTTGATCGCAACGCACCATCGAGATTTCATTGCATTGATCAGAGGGGTCACGCGTCACCTCCTTCCACATCATGGGCAACGCCCGCCGCCATGGACCGCACCGCAGCCGATACCACTTCCGGCACAAATAACCAACGATCCCCGGCTCGCAGGCCGGGCACCTTTCCGGCCTCTGCTTGCTCACGCAACCATCGACTCGGCACACCCAACCGGGCCGCCATCCGTCTTAGGGGGAGGAGATTTCTCCCCCGCTCATGCATCTCATTCATTACTGAACTCCCATCGATCCAGAACGCCGATCACGTTGATCAGCACGATGGGAAGTATGCGAAACCAAGTGGGGAATAGCCGGGGAACAACCGGGGAAGTTCCGGGGACTGGAAAACTAATTACGTCGGAGAACCAATCCCCATTTTCCCTTGATCCGCTTTCCGTTCGGATCCATTTCCGGAATGATCAGCGCAGACAAACCATTGTCTCGAACTACATTCCGCACATCTGACTCCACCTCGGCTTCTGTTTTGATGTAGCTCTCATGAAGGAATCGAGTACCACGCACATGGGCATCGTAAAGCACCCTCACTACTCTCGATGCGCTCTCACTCAAGGAATAGGATTTCCCGCACCAATGAAACGTCCGGCCGTCAACTGAGAATCCGTCTTTAATTGTCGGAGCCTCTGCATCGGTCTTTTCCGGAGCTCCGGTAAATGCTTGTCCGCTTGGCTTGGTACCCGGTGTCAGTTTTTGGACAAGTTCCTCAGACCTGAATGCCTTCGTCATTTCGAATCCATTCAAAGCCAACATTCGAAGTGCCTTTGGCTTCCCTAAAAATGCCCCTACGATGCGAGCATGTTCGCCTACTACGGAATCGATTGAGGTGTGCGTAATGCAATACCAATGCTCTGCCGACTTGAAAAGAAAGATGTCGTAGATTTCCAATTCGTCGTCGTTTGACCAATTTACCGCGCTATCTTGCAAGTGGCCGATCAAGGTCCAATCCGACGGATCAAATTCTACTAGATCATCAGATCCTTCAATTTGCAAAATCAGTGGAAATTCGAACGTGAGCAGGAATGTAAGCTCAGGAATCGGCTCCCTAATTGCTCCCTGCTCCAAGTGATGCTCGATTGCGAATTGTCTCGCCTGCGGAAACGATAACGGGCGAACATCCTCTTCGTGGCCATTGACAACTGTTATTCGAATCCATTTTCCATCGCGATAGTGAAGTTCTTCTGTCAAGACGTGCGTTCCCTGTGCGCTACGTACACAACACATTACCAGCGTGGAATCATCTCTCATTCCTTAACCCCATAGTTGGAAAAGAAGGCCGATCGCCCGAGGGGCGACGCTATGGGACGCCGTACCCTCGGGAAATCGTTCGCAGGGGGATCAGCCCCGCTACCTTTGATTTGTTGTATCGTCATCGTAACGCAAAACTGCAGTGGCTCCAACGCTCCGTCACCGAACGTGCATGGGGACGGATCCGAATAGAAGTGCTCTCAGAGGCTATCTTATGCAATTTGGAACGGCATGATTCGGGCGACCGATCGATTCGCTTTACGGGACCAATGGCATCAGACGAAAAAGGAATTGGAGTTGGAGTCCTGGTAGCGAAGTCTGGCTTGTGCTCACTTCAGCTATCGATCTGCTCGCTGCTTGATCTACTTTATCGGGAAAATACTCACATCTGAAATCTCACTGCAGCATTGGGTAGGTAGTCAGGATTGGAAAGGCATCGCACCGAAATTTACGCATCATTTGGTATACGAACTCGCCATTCGTCGTTAACGGTCCAAAGGAACTCGCAAAAACGTCCGGGAAGGTCAGGTCGAAGTTCGTTACGGCGAGGACGGAATCCAGGAATCCACCCAACGGTGTGGAATGACCGAAGTTCATCCATTCTGGCGGTGTCTTCCCTGACCTCGTGGGTCTCTGACGCACTGTAGTCGCTAAAGAGTAATAAGATGCATCGGCTTGCAGGGAAGCCTTTGTTTTCCAGCTTGATTCGCTTTGAATTGCACGACGCTCGAATCAAAGCCGCGACCTTTGAGCGTGTTTCTTCCTCAAATTCCCCGAAAGTGATCCCGCTGAGAGTCACTTCGCTGACAGCGTCGTCTCCTAGTTTTTTGAGGACAATGGAGTTTTGTGGACCATTAGTACATAAGACATGCTCTTCGCCTGCTTCGAACGCACGTGCCATCGCCATAAGAGATTCCGTTAGCTTTCGCAGTTCGGATTTTTTCTTGCAGTTTGGTATCGGCGGTTGGCCCTGCACGCGAAGGCTCACACGTCCGCAGTTGATGCCAAGCATTTTGCACTGCTTAAGGATGCTCGTCTTTAAACTCTCGATCTTCCAATGTCGGTCACGGGACCCGTCAGGGATCATCGTGATCTCGACACCGTACTCGATACCATCGATGATATAGCGAAAATCCGGAGGTTCATCTGGTCGCTTCCTATGCTCTGAGGGGTTAAGTCGTTTGCCAAATCGCGATTCCATCACGTCACGGAAGGCGTCGATCGCAATCCATTCCGAAATCTCCGAAGCGCTTTCCGTGTTCATGTTATTGGCTATCTCCTGAAAATCGGTGTCCGTTTGGCATCTCGGCGATTGATCCGGACATCGTCGTCAACGGTAAATGGGACTCCTTTGACATCAGCATAGAGCGCGAAGTGATGGGTGGACAGCATCCGCCGTTGGCTAGAAGGATGAGCCGTGTGAATTAGAATAAACGAATGCCGGTACGTTTTCTGACATGGGGCTGACAAATTTACGATTCCAAGGTCGCCCGTCCAGGGAGAAATGCAGATTCGCGTCAGTCTGACGTCGACTCGGGCTTCTTACGGTCATTCAGTCCGTTCGGATGGATCGAATGCAATCGATTCATCCAACTGACCTCTAGCTGGATGACTTCGCGCGGCTCAACATCGATTGGAACAAGTTGAAGAATCGAGAACACAAAGTTCTCTGGCGAACGATTCTTTAGGTGCTTGTTGCCGCCGTGACCGCTTTTTGCATACTCGGCCCAACGCTGATAGATGTTCTCCCTACCATAAGCCGATCCGATGTACATACTCCCATCGCTTTGGTCATAGATCAGGTAAACGCCTCGCCATTGCGAAATAGTGTCTTTCCAAGATCGCGGGAGAACTTGAAGTTCCGACCATGTCAGCAGGATTTCGTTCCAGGGAGGGCGATGTTGACTCAATTCGCACTGCTCATGGATGCAGCGCAAAGCCATCTTGTTTTTGTCTGCCCACCGATACCACGCCAATTCGCTGCCAGGCCAGTCGACCACCAATCGCCCTCGCCATTCCTGAAACGCCTTCATTTCCTTGAGATCAAATCGTAGTACGTGATCGCGCGTTTCCTCGTCATTCCAGCCCTCCATCCCGAAGGCATCGCGTAACTCTTGATTCAAAGGGTTAGACCAAAACTGTTTCTTTGAGATCTTTGTTGGACTCCCGTTTTGATAGACGCCAACGAAAATCGCTTGCTTCTCCGGCCGCCCAATGAAGGACGCGACCCATTTCGCTTTGGACATGGCCGCCTCTGCTCGAGGAAACTGGATCTCCTGGTACGTCACAAACAGATCGGGCCGTTCAGTGGCTATCCATTCGAATCTTCGTCGCAACTGCGGCTCCCGCGGAGTGTGACGCAAGATCAATACCTGAGCCGGATCCAGGCTCGCCTTCAGTAGAAAATCATTGAAGTCCATGTGGTCCCTTCCTTTCAGGGGGAATGATGCTCAATCCGACTCGTTTCCCGCACACGATGCCGTGCTACGGCCCCTCCGCTTGGTAGTCGTCCCAGCTTCTTCACGGTAACAACGGTAACCCGAGTTCCTTGAGAAATGCGTTGTGCTGAGCCTTAGCGCTCTGGATCTCGGATTCGATGCCGACGAGTTGCTGATGCGTGTCTGCCAGGTCGATCGGATCCTCACCCACTGAGGTGCTGATGTATCGGGATATGTTCAAGTTGAAATCGTTCTTCTCGATCTCGGCCATCTCCACGCGGCGGGAGTAACGCTCGATCTTGTTCGGTCGCTCGCGGTAAGTGTCGATGATCTTTGCAATGTGCTTCTCCGATAGCGTATTCTGCCGCTTACCTTTGTCAAAATGCTCGGCGGCGTTGATGAAGAGCACGTCGTCGGGCTTCTTACACTTCTTGAGCACCAGGATGCAGACTGGAATGCCGGTGGAGTAGAAGAGATTCGCGGGCAGGCCGATGACGGTGTCGATGTGACCGTCCTTGAGCAGCTTGGTTCGGATGCGTTCCTCGGCGCCGCCCCGGAAGAGCACGCCGTGTGGCAGGATGATCGCCATCACGCCTTCGTCTTTGAGGAAGTGGAAGCCGTGCAGGAGGAAGGCGAAATCGGCGGCGGACTTGGGCGCGAGACCGTGGCTCTTGAATCGGACGTCGTCGGCCATCGCATCGGTGGGCTCCCATCGGTAGGAAAACGGAGGGTTGGCGACGATGGCGTCAAAGAGAGGCTTCTTGGCAGGGTTCAGCTCACGCAGTATGTCCCACTCATTGAGCAGGGTGTCGCCGTGGAAGATCTCGAACTCCGTGTCCTTCACGCCATGCAACAACATGTTCATCCGGGCGAGATTGTAGGTGGTGATGTTCTTCTCCTGGCCAAAAATCTTTCCGATGGTGCCGCCTGCAGTGGCGACCTTTTTGCGCACGTTGAGCAAGAGGGAGCCGGAGCCGCAGGCCATGTCCATCACGCTCTCTAGCCGCTTCTTGGTCCCAGTCTTCGGTTCCTGGCTATCCAGCGTGACGATCGCGGAGAGGACGTCGGAGATTTGTTGCGGGGTGTAGAACTCGCCCGCCTTCTTGCCCGACCCGGCGGCGAACTGGCCGATCAGGTATTCATAGGCATCGCCCAGCGCGTCGATGTCCGTGGAGAACTCCGCCAGCCCTTCGGCGATCTTCTGGATGATGGCGCAGAGCTTGGCGTTTCGGTCGGCGTAGGTCTTGCCCAACTTGGGAGAGGAGAGGTCGATTTCCGAGAACAGGCCCTGGAAGGTGCTTTCGAAGGATTCCGTCTCGATGTATTTGAAGCCCGCTTGCAGCGTGTTCAGCAACTCCGCGTTCTGGGTGCGGGCCAGGTTGGCGATGCTGTTCCAGAGGTGCGGGGGCTGGATGACGTAATGCACCTTGCGCCGCATCTGCTTCTCGAACTCCGGGATGTCGTCCACGTTGTTCGCATACCAAAGCGCCAGCGGCACCTTGCGGGCGTCGCCGCCCACATCGGGGTAATCCTTGCCCAGTTCCTTCTTCGCCGCCGTCTCGTAATTGTCCGAGAGGTAGCGCAGGAAGAGGAAGGACAGCATGTAGTCGCGGAAATCGTCCGCATCCATCGCCCCGCGCAGTTGGTCGGCGATGCTCCAGAGGGTGTTGCCCAGTTGTTTTTGGTTGGTGTCGCTCATGTATAAAAATTCACGATTTTTCACGTTTAGGAAAAGCATGCCTTGAGCAAGTACCAGCGTACAAGTGGCTTACGGAATTCAGCGAGGTTCTTTTCCAAGCAGGTAAGAAAAGAAATCATCAAGACCCGTGGTAGCTTCCGTTAATGCGAGGCAAAACGTTCCATTAGTCGGAAAGTGAAGCTGAGCCAATGGAGCATTCGCTTCGATCAGTGGGCGTTTTGCTCGACCTCATCGGCAAATGAGTCGACGCTAAAAGGACGTATCAATCGCACATGGTATGCTTTAAACAGTGGTTCAATATGCTCGTCGATTTCTTTTGTCTGTTCCAGTGTTTCTTGCGTTGAAACAATAATCAGTTTGTGATGCTCACCGTTGATCGTATCCCGTTGAATCAGATCTCCATTGATCGCTAGCTTTGCAGCTTGAGTTTCCGCTTGCTTCGTCGCGGAAAAGACTTGAGGTTTGATCAGATTGACGACCCCGTTCTGATAAGCGAAGGGGATGTCCAGCTTGGTCTTAAACACTGGAATGGTGAATTGTCCTGGCTTCCAAATCTTTTTCTCTTGCTGCAGCTTGTAAAACACTTCGCTTAACCTCGGTGGTAGCACCTCAGCGGGAGAATCAACTGCTCGTGAAGCAGTTGTTCGTTCGTCAACGAGTTCAGAAAACAATCTCTCGAAGTCGGCGTCGATGTCCGCGATCTTGGCAAGTCGCGGCTCGGTCAAACGCAAATCGTTCGCCCGTGATCCCGCGAAGGCAGCAAACTCATCTGGAGTTCGCCAGCCATCCGTCGCACCTTCTATCCGCGATTTCATCGCTTCGGTCGCAATCTTGAGACTATTCAAATCCAGCTTCGAGATTCCAAATAGCTTGCGTACGCGGCCGAACTTTTGAGTCATTCGCACGCGCAATGCGTGGGGCTCTAAGCACAACAAAACCAAGCCCACATTGACCCCCTCTGCTCGAAAGCGATCGGGGCAGTACTGAATCACACTGTAAAAGCCTTTAGCCATTGTTCCTTCTCCCAGTTCCGCCAAACCAAGGCGCTGCTTTATCAATCCAATTGCTGATGTTATCGGCGACAAACGCCGCTCGGCGACAGATCAACTCGCTCCAAGCAGTGCGAGATTCCTGAGACACCTCCCATTCACTAGGAACCGACTCAATCATCGCATCCGCTGTGCTGGCGTCCATTTCGCGTAAACGTGAAGCACAATCCTCGATTGTACTCTGGCGAAGCCGTTCCCGAAATTCAGGAAAAAGTCCATAGACATTTTCGTCCTGGACCTTTCCGATATTTGCTAGCCTTTTCGTCAATTCTTCGCCTGAGCGAATGAAGCAAAGTCCGTGATCCATCGCGATCAATCGGCGTTTCCCTGCCACCACACCCTCACTCGACAAATAGATGTTGTCTGGGTTCGGTCTGCGGACAGTCAGGTCGTGATGGTGCCTGTCGCAATTAAGTGTCCATGTATCGAACACAACCAGTCTGCTGATGTCCTCGGGATTAACGAGCACATTCAAATGCAGACCGGACTGCCCCCACGGTTCGCCAGGCAAAGCACGAGCGGCGAACGCTGGTCCGGGCTGTGCCATATGTCCTCGTGGCAAGGGGAAGGTATCGTCCGCGTCGAGCGTGAGAATAGAAATATCAAACGTGCTCAGACCGAACCATTTGGCCAAATGTGTGCCGACCCAATCGGTTGCAAGCACATGCGGCCCCTGTCGGTTCCCCATCGGTTTGATATACGCCCGACCGGCATCCGTGTTTACTTCGGTTGCACCGGTACTTGTGTCGACCGACCCTGCTACTTGTAGTAACCGCGTTGGCTGCCACGTTGGCTCCAATTCCCAGTTCATTATGAACTCTCCCCCGGAGATGGGAAAAGCTGCTGCATCAGGCCGCGCTTGTGGCGCTGGAGAGCGGCGTGCTTTTGCGTCTCTGCGGTGATCAGGGCGTCGAGGCTGCTCAGGCAAGAAGTGACTTTGCGCTGTTCGGCCTCGTTCTGAGGAAATGCAAACTGGATTTCACGTACGAGGCCTTGGCTGAGGTTTTCTTGACCGCCGCTATTGCTCATCTCGCGGATTTCCTCATATCGTCCCGCCAAGTACAAAAAGAGGAAATACGGATCGATGTCCTTGCGGGGAAGGATCGCTGCACATGCTTGATTCGTTGCGGCTTGAATGCCCAACAACGCGACTTGGCCGCGCGTCTTACCTTGTCCGTACAAGGCCATCAAAACCGTGCCTTTGGGGAAGAGTTTCGCCGACGAGTTTTTCAAGCCTTCGGCAGTAATAAATTCTTCAGCACTGTTAATCACACGGAAGTCCACTAGCGACGTAGTGATCCACGGAATATCTCCGTTCCAGTAAGTTTTCTCGGTCCGGCTGGGAGTACCACCCGATGTTGTCTCGAATATGTTGCCCAACGAGTCCTTTACCCACTCCCCGGCGTTATGGAATTCGGGGAAGCGGAGGCGGGGTTGGGTTTCGCCTTCGCGGGGGAAAAGCTGCTGCATCAGCCATTTTTTATGGGTCTTGAGCGCGTCCACTTTCCTCGCTTGCGCTGCGATCAGCTCGTCCACCGAACCCAGGCACTCGGCGATTTTTTGTTGTTCGGGAGGAGACGGAAGCGCGAGCGCAACGCGGGCGATATCTTTGTAATAGATACGAACGCGCACGCTGCCATCGCCGCCTTCCGTGACAAACGCTTCCCAAGCTTTGGTCTGCCGGAATTGGTCAAGATAACCGGGAACTACGCCCGATTCATCGTCTGAGATGCAATTGAAGACGACATAATCGGGACTGACGAGGATCTCGCTTTCTCCCTTCCACCGGGCGATAGAACCAATGTTCAGCCGCATTGGGTTGTAGGCGAACCAATCTTTCTGAACCAGTTTGTAGCGCGTGATGTCGGGAGCTATGAGCCGCGCCTCCATGGGAACAATGCCGTCAGCCTTGGTCACTCCCATGACGGAAGCGGCTGAATGTTTGTTGCCATTGCGGTTCCGACATTCTTCAGTTATGTCGCCAAGTTGCACAATTCGCACCGCCGCCCCCCGGAACTCCGGAAACCGCAGCTTCGGCACCAGCGTGGGCTTGGCCTCTTCCTTCGTGACGGTGCTCTTTCGCTTACTGGGCATACGCGCTGAGTCCTGAGATATCGCGTGCGGAGGCACGTTTGGTGAGGAGGGGATGCAAATCCGCCATGAGGGCGAGTTCGGCCTGGGTGCGGGCTTTCCAGCCAAGATCAAGCGGGGCGAAGAGATCTCCGAGCTGTTCCGCATCGAAGATCATGCGTTCGAAAATGTCGTCCACGAAGGTTTGCAGGGCGGCTGTGGCGAGGCCGTGCTTTTGTGCGATGGCGGCGAGTTCGGCGGCATTCTTCTCGGCCTTGAAGCGGGTGTAGCCCTCGCGGATGGCGGTCTCACTGAGTCCCTCCCCCGCCTTGAGCGTGCCGATGTAGGCAGCGATGTCCTCGCGCTCGTCCATGAATTTCGCATCGGAGCTGATCAGACCGATGAGTTGCTCGCGCGTCATCTTCGACTTACCAGGTCCGCGTTCTGAGAACTTGGCGATGAGGCCCATGATGTAGTCGTAATCAATGACGGCGGAGGCGAAGAGGACGAACTCGAAATCGAGTTGGTAGGTTTCGTCTGTGCCGGGCTGGTCGTCCTTGCCGGTCTTGCTCTGCTGAGCCTTCAGCCGCTGGGCGGTCTCCAGATAGGCGCCCTTGAAGCCGCGGTGCGCTTCGTTTGGCAATACTTTTTCGATAGCGGCTTTGTCCTCGCCGGTGAGGTCGGTGTATTGATCGAGCTGGGTCTTGAGGCGTTGGACTTCCTTGAATCGCTCGATGAAGCAGACGCGGGCGGCGTCGCCCTTGAGGTTCGGCACGGCCTCGGGCGCGGTGGCAAGGCCCTGCGACTTCATGAAGGCGTCGAGCTGCTGCACGGCGGTTTGCAACTTCTGGATGACGACGGGCGCCTTGTCCACGAGCCAGATTTCCCGCGCCTGTTCGCCTGTCTTCTCGCCGGAGAACAGGGCGATGGCGGTATCGACCTCAGCCTGCTGCTGGCGGAAGTCGAGGATGTTGCCGTAGGGCTTGGTGCCATTAAGCACGCGGTTGGTGCGTGAGAAGGCCTGGATGAGTCCGTGGTGCCTCAGGTTCTTGTCCACGTAGAGCGTGTTCAAGTATTTGGAATCGAAGCCGGTGAGCAACATGTCTACTACGATCGTGATGTCGATCTTTTGCGCGTGGGGGTAGTCGGCATTGGGCCACTGCTGGTCCTTGATGCGCTTTTGCACGTCCTGGTAGTAGAGGTCGAACTCGCTGATCTTGTGGTTGGTGCCGTAGCGGGTGTTGTAATCGGCGAGGATGGCTTTCAGCGCGGTCTTCTTGCCCTCGGGGTCTTCCTCGTTGTCGGCCTTTTCTTGCGGCAGGTCTTCCTGGATCTGCTGCACGTCCTTGTCGCCCTCGGCGGGCGGGGAAAAGACGCAGGCGATGTTCAGCGGGCGGAACTCGGGATCGGCGGCCTGTTTCTCCGCCTGCATCGTCTTGAACAGGCTGTGGTATTCGATGGCGTCATTGATCGACGCGGTGGCGAGGATGGCATTGAAGCGGCGTCCGGCAGTGGCGGCATCGTGTTTGGCGAGGATGGCTTCGATGACGGCCTTCTTCGCGATAGCTTCGCCGGGCTTGGGAGCTTTCTTGCCCGCCTCTTCCTTGGGCTTGAAGTAGTCCACATGGAAACGAAGGACGTTTCCGTCCTCGATGGCGTGGGTGATGGTGTAGGCGTGGAGCTGCTTCTGGAAGAGGTCCTCCGTGGTACGCATGGAGGCGGTCGTGTCCTCGATCTTCTGAAGTGTGGCATTGGCATCGAAGATGGGCGTGCCGGTGAAGCCGAAGAGCTGCGCCTTTGGGAAAAAATCTTTGATGGCCTTGTGATTCTCTCCGAACTGCGAGCGGTGGCATTCGTCGAAGATGAAGACGATGCGTTTGTCCTTCAGGGCTTCGAGTTGCTCTTTGTAGGTGGCCTGACCGCTTTTGCTGCGTTGTTTGTTGCGTTTGCTATTTTCATCCAGTGCGAGGCCGAGCTTCTGGATGGTGGTGACGATGACCTTGTCGGCGTAATCCTCTGAAAGGAGGCGACGCACGAGGGCGGCGGTGTTGGTGTTTTCCTCGACGCAGCCCTCCTGGAAGCGGTTGAACTCCTCACGGGTCTGTCGGTCGAGGTCTTTGCGGTCCACGACGAAGAGGCATTTGTGGATGTGCTCATTGAGCTTGAGCAGCGTGGAGGCCTTGAAGGAAGTGAGCGTCTTGCCGCTACCGGTGGTGTGCCAGATGTAGCCATTGCCGTTGTTCTCCTCGATGCACTTCACGATGTTCTGAACGGCATAGACCTGGTAGGGCCGCATGATCATGAGTTTCTGCTCACTCTGGATGAGCACCATGTAGCGACTGACGGTCTTGGCGACGACGCACTTCTGGAGGAAGCGGGCGGCGAAGTCGTCGAGGTGGGTGATCTTCTCGTTGGTCTCGTCCGCGAACTCGTAGACGGGCAGGAAGCGCTCGTCTGCATTGAAGGCGAAGTGGCGAGCGTTGTTGTTGGCGAAGTAGTAGGTTCGGTCGCGATTGCTGACGATAAAGAGCTGGAGGAAGCAGAGGATGGTCTTGGTGTAACCGTTGCCGGGATCGTTCTTGTATTCGACAATCTGCTCCATGGCCTTCTTGGGATTCACGCCAAGGGTCTTCAGCTCGACTTGCACGAAGGGCACGCCGTTGATGAGCAAGAGAACATCGTAGCGGTGGTGGCTGTTGTCCGTGTTGATACGGAGTTGGTTTACGACCTCGAAATGGTTCTTGCACCAGTCCCTCAGGTTGACGAGGGAGTAGTTCAGAGGCGTTCCGTCGTCGCGTGTGAAGCTATTGATTTCCCGCAGGGTCTTGGCGGCGGTGAAGACATCCGGGGTGACGATCTCGTCGAGCAGGCGGGCAAACTCAGCATCGGTGAGCTTGCAGCGGTTTAGGGCCTCGAACTTGTCACGGAAGTTCTGCTCCATCGACGCACGATCGCGGATATCGGGACGCAGGGTGTACTTAAGACCATCGAGTTTCGACAGGAACTCCGTTTCGATGTCGTTTTCCTTGACTAAGGAGGGAAGGTTGTCCGCTTGCTTTTTGTAGGATACGTCGTGGGGCATGAGTGACTGATGCATGCGTGGAGTGGTAGCCGACCCGATGATTGATGGTTATCGCGGCTTTTTGGGGGGGACGGACTTCGCGATGTTCCGAAGGAATCGATCGAGATCCTTGCGAAGAAACAACCGATATCCATTGGCTGTGTTTCGGTGCATCGGGATTTCCCCACGGGCAGCCCAATTGCGAATCGTGTTGTGGTGGACGCCGAGGTACTCGGCAGCTTCTGCGGTATGCAAGTATTCCGACAATTTGGTCATGGCCTTTGCCTCAATGTGTTGTGGGCGAATTTCGCCAGAGAGACAGCTTAACAAACCCTCCAAGGTTTGGACATCGCTCCTCGATTCATCACCGACTCAGACAACAAGTCCGAGATTACGAAATTCCTGTTCGAACGGTCGCCATTTGGTTTCCCCATCTCTGCTGCACCAGGGGTTGCTGACATCGTGTCAGCAGGTTGCAACGTTGCCAGCCTTCCCTCATCAGAGGGGGTGCAACGTCTAATCGGGAAATGCTTCAATGAGGTCAAATGGAAAATCGCTGTTAGCGCTACCAACTGGGAAACGCTGTCAACCTGTCTGCAGTAGAGTCCTGGGGTGGTGGACACATGCGAAACGCGGGAACCTCTCTCAGTCCATCCCGTCCCGACCTCCACCGCTTCGAATATACTTGGGAGAATTAGGTGCTTGCTGAGGTCGCTCCTCGCGGGAAAAATCGGAGTAAGAACCGTCGCCGTGCTGCGATTATTCTAGCCCTGCCCCCCATCGCATCGAGGTTCAATTAGGTTGTACCCTGTTTGGCACTGCCCCGGTTAAAGATTTTATGGAATCACTTATCGAAAGGTGTGACGCAAAATACGCTCCGCGAATGGTATGGTCGTGGAGACATCCCGATGCGACGCAATCCTTCCGGCTAACGCCTGTTCAATCGCAGTAAGCTTGACAAATATTTGCACCTCGTGGAGATGCTCCTTGCACCGCCGCAAACCCGTAAACCACGCTGACCGACTGGAAGCAAGGCACTGCCCCATATACCACCGAAGGATGAACCAATGACCAAAACGAAACAAACAGCCCGATTCCTGGTTGCGCTTTGGCTAATAGTGACTGTAGTACCCCTATTATTTGGTAATTTCGAAGGTGCAGCGACTAAGTTCGTTGGGATTGGTTTGTGGGTTGGAATTATCGTTGGGATAGTAGCCGCAATCGAGAAGATAGTTCTAATCAGCAAGAACAAGAACGAAGCAACGCCGCCAAACGTATCTTCAGCACCGCACGAAACTTGCACTTTGGGCGAAGTACAGGCAACAGAATTAGGCAAAGAGGATACAGAACCCGATCCTTTGCACGTGTACATTCTCGACGATGCAGCGACTGAGCACGTCACTAAGAAGACCTCAGCAGAGACGCCATTTTCGACCTCAGGTCCTTCCTACTCCAGCAAGGCCTCAACGAAACGGTCAGAAACCCTTGGAGTCCTCGCATTTGTTGCAATTTTCGCACTAATTCTGCTTGGAGCGTTTTTCCAAGGGAACATCAGGCCAACACAAACGGGGAAGTATCATTTTGATGTCAACAGGGGCGGATCCGTAGAACAGGAAGCACAAGATAGCACTAGCACCCAAGCGCTCAAAACGATCACCAACAGAATCGGCATGAAACTGGTGCTGATTCCTAAGGGGACGTTTCAGATGGGGAGCAAGCTATCGCCGAAGGAAGTCGATCAGCGATACCCTGGCAAAAACGAGAAATACTACGAAGATGAGACTCCGCATCAAGTCGTGCTAAGCCAATCGTTCTACATGAGTATCCACGAAGTGACGGTGGGGCAATTTCGCAATTTCGTTGAGGCGGAGAAATACGAAACGGAGGCGGAGACCGATGCCGAAGGTGGGTGGGGGTATGATCAATCTACTAAGAATTTCAGTCAGACTCCCAAGTACACATGGCGGATTCCAGGTTTTGTAAAGGACGACAACCACCCTGTGGTGAATGTATCCTGGAACGACGCGGTCGCCTTTTGTCGTTGGCTCAGTCGCGTCGAGGGACGAGAATACCGATTACCGACCGAAGCGGAATGGGAGTACTCTTGCCGCGCTGGATCGTCGGGCGAGTTCAGCTTTGGGGATGATGCCGAACAGCTCGTGGGTTTTGGTAACGTGGCAGACGCAACGCTGAAGAGACATTTTCCCAACTTTATAAATGATACGGTAAGTTCAAGTGACGGTCTTTTGTTTACGAGTCGGACGGGAAGTTATCAGTCGAATGAGTTTGGACTGTACGACATGCATGGCAACGTGTGGGAGTGGTGTTCCGACTGGTACGGTGAGTACCCTCGTAGTTCGGTAACCGATCCTGCTGGGCCAGCCACGGGCTCGTACCGCGTGTACCGTGGCGGCGGTTGGGGAAACGCTGCCGCGAGTTGCAGGTCGGCGTACCGGGGCAGGTACACCCCCTCTTCGCGGAGCATCAGCCTCGGCTTCCGCATAGCCCTAGTTCCAGTCGCGTCAGCTGAGTTTGAGTCGAGCACGGGAGCGGGTGGGCTTGGTGCAATTGCTCCAGCGGTTACGTTCAGCGGATCGGTAGCACAAAACGGCACGAAAAATGCCCAGACGGGAGACATCCTTGAAGAGTATCGCAGAATCAAAGCCGCTAACGAAGCGAATACTGGCAGTCTTTCGCGTGACGTAAGCGCTGGTGGAAGTAAGGCTGTCGCTCCTACTTGGGCCAATCAAAATCCTGACCCAACGTACGACGACCCTGAAGAACAAGCGATAATGCTTAGCAGGAAGCGCGACCCAACACGTCGGTTAATGGATGATTGGTATCGCATAAAAGCAGAGGGTGATATTCGGGATTTGCGCGAACGCAAGTCAGCCGCTATCGGCCAGAAGAACCTTGAGACTCGCAACGAGTTCCTGCGAGGGCTTTATCGAGGCTTCGATACGCTTCAAGCCACATAC
>Ga0315904_10003294_pt1 | contig 23925 bp, 31 predicted proteins | sample LakEriMetagenome_6_FD_203529 | JGI IMG/M metagenome (GOLD analysis project Ga0315904, IMG submission 203529) | Freshwater fungal communities from buoy surface, Lake Erie, Ohio, United States - Buoy 12 MA120 | ecosystem: Environmental > Aquatic > Freshwater > Lake | place: USA: Lake Erie, Ohio... | reverse complement strand
TTTCCTCGCTCATCCTTCCACCTCCCCAACTACTCCACACCTGCCACACTTCCACATCTTTCCGTCCCAACTATGGCGCACCTCCTCGCTATCGGATGAGTAGGCGATAGGCTCCACCTCCTCGCCGCTAGTGTTGGATGGATAAAACCCGCCGTCCTGCGGTGAGTTGCCGCACGCACAAGTGAGTTCGTCCTCCGTCCTCCACCTAATCATCGTGCCACCCCGTTGCTATCGTAGGCGGGGATGCCGTCCTGCGACATCTCCGCCCTAGACTCTGCCAGCCTCGCCGCGTATGCCGCCCTCTCTGCCCGATAGGCAGGGATGCTAGCCCGCAACGCTTCTAGGGTGTAGCGGTCATCTCCGCGCCCCGCCGCCATACCCTCGCGGTAGGCGTGGATGAGGTGATACACCTCCCGCTTCGTGCCGTAGCCCTGCGTTATGGCACGCACGCCGCCGCCCTCGTTTATAACCTGTTGTAGTTGCCATCCGCCGTACGCCCCTTGTAGGGTGTACCGTCCAACCATCGCCGTACTTTTTAGGTTTTCGTCCATCGTGTATAGCGGCGCGTCTGCCTCCTCCTCGGAGAATCCCGCAATGCGGTTGAGTCCCCGCACCGCGCCGTTGAGGTCTGCCATTGTGTACTTGTACATAATCTCCCCCTAACTAACTATCGGCTAGGGGGCGGCTATCTGCCGCCCCCTGCCGTATACCCTACGCCGCCAACCTACCGATAGGCAATAGCGCAGAATAGGCTACCCGCTCCAAGAATACCCGCCGCCATTGCGGGGGTAGCGTTGCCGCTTCTGCGCGGATAGCATCAACGGCGGCGGCTTCTACGCCATCCCGCCGCGCTACTAGCCAACGGCTAGCCGCTTCTCGTGCTTGTGCTTCTATCTGCTTCTCCATAATCTCCCCCTATTCTGGCGGGATTCTCCCGCCCTACGCCATACCCTAACCCCTAGCGGGGCGGGTGTCAATAGGGGGCGGGCTATACACCCGCCCCCCGTAGCGGCTACCCGCGCCGCTTGTATCCTACCCGTAGCATCCTATCGGGCGATAGGGTGTTCATAATCGCGCCATAGCACGCTAGGCACGCCGTAGCGGTATCATCCAACCATACCCGCCCCGCATCATCCCGATAGGGTTGCGAGAATACCGCTAGGGCATCCACAACAATCCCGCACGATTGGCAGGTATGCGCCTCGCACGCCGCCCCCTCATCGGGGTAGGCGAGAATCGCCCCGCAACCCTCGGCGGCGCATCCCCGCGCCCCGTATCCGTTGCCCGTATCCGTTGCCGTTGCTAGTGTCATACCATCCCCCTATCCTATCGGGCTAGGGGGCGGCTATCGCCGCCCCCCGCCCCTATCCTATCGCCCTAGCGGGATGCGTACCCCGCCTGCCGCGATTCTGCTACCCTCGCCGCTATCTACCCCATCGGGGGCGATGATGGCGGCACAATCATCGCACGCCCACGCGCTAGGTACCTCATCGCTACCGAATAGCGGCGCGGGGTTGTCAATCCCATAATCCACCGCCCTACCCGATAGCCGCCCCTCGGAGAATCGGCTATCGGCACAATCGGGGCAATACACCGCCCCGCTATGCGTATAGCCTAGAATCTCCCACGCACGCCCCGCCGCGTGGAGATTATACCCCCTGGTGTATCCCATAATCTCCCCCTATCCTATCGGGGCGGGGGTATCTCCCCCGCCCCCTATACCCTACCCCCTCGCGGGTACGCCGTCAATAGCCGCACCATAGCGGCGGGCATCCCTATACACCGCGGCGATGAATCGCCCCCGATCATACCGCGGGTTAGTGCTTGCCAATCCTCGCGCTACCTCATCAACCATACGCTCGGCGGCGGCGGCGGCGGCATCCCCCCGCTCGTATTCCTGCGCCATCGCCGCGCCTAGTAGCGTTGCGAGGTGTTCGTAGTGTTGTCGCGTCATTGTGTACCCCCTTCGTGCGTGCTTCGTTGCCTGCGTCAAGCGCATACAATCCCGCTACCCCTAACCCTACACCCCCCCGCGCTAGGTTGTCAATACCCCCGCCGCATCCATCCCGTAAGGGTATCGCCCCCTCCTCCCGCCCCCTTGACACCCCTTGACACCCGTGATAGGATCGCTAGTATGGGGGAAACTATGCCCCCTGCTCCCCATCCCTAGCCGAGGGGGTATACTCCCCCCCAGTATCCTTGGGATCGTGCAGAATTGTGCCGCCCCCCCTCCCCCCCCAGTGTTTCGTGGGAAATTGTCCGTGTGTGGAGGAAGACCCCACCGCGATGAACACCCCCTTTGATAAGGCCGAGGGGGGTACCCACTGAAAAGAGACCATTTACACCCGTCTCCCTAGGTTAAGACTTCATTAAGAGATTATTAAGAAACCTTAATCTGCAACTTTGTGCAAAACCCACCCCTTTTTCTGGTTATATGGGGGGAGATAAAGAGGGGGGAAACGAACCCTACCTCCTTGAATTAGATCTCACTCTTAAATTGGGTTCGTATCCAGCCGCTAGGCTGGTTTAGTAAAGGGTATACCCCTAGGAGAATACGATGGCATCGATTATTAGGCCAGAGCCAGGCAAGGGAAAGAAGCCAAAGACGGATACAATCAGCAACCCAGGCGCGAAGTCCACGAAGCCAAAGCGAAAGATTATTGGCGGCGGGAATGTAATCACCAACCCTGGTGGGAAGCCGATCAAGAAGGTCATTAAGCGTCTAAGCCAGCAGCTTAAGACTAGCGTACTAAAGCCAGCCAAGGCACGAACCATTGATCCAAGCAGGAAGCGAAAGCCAGTACAGCCAAAGCGACCAGGCGGACGATAATGGCATACGGTAAGGGACCAATCAAGATGGGCCAGGGAAAGCCTAGCCCAAGGCTAGGTGGAGATCCCCGACAGCCAAAGACAGGACAGCCTAAGTCCCCCCTTCCAAAGAAGATGGATCCAAGGAAAGATCCAGGTGAAGTCAAAATGTACACTGGCGGTACTCCGTACTTTGACGAGAGAACTGGTATGTACAGAAACATTAAGCCAGAGAATTTTGGAAATCTGGATCAGTTTGATACTAATCCTATTTCTAGGGAAGCATACAAGAAGGCAAAGCTAAAGAAGAGAATTGTTGTTGGTCCGCCAAAAAGGCGGAAACCATTCCAGCCGAAAGTAGGGAGATAATGGCAAAAGATAAGGGATACGGGTCAGGGAAGTCACGCTCGGCAGCGAACTCTGCTGCACGACGCCGTGTTGCCGCTGGACAGATGACCAAGAGCAAGAAGGGCGCTGCGGCAACAATCAAGGCTGGACGCGCCAAGATGGCAGCGTCCCCACTCGGTCAGCTTGCTGACACCCTCCTAGGCTTTGCCCTGCCAGTCGGAAAGGTGAAGGCAGCCGCTATGGGTCTTCGTGCCGCTGGAAATATTAAGAAGGCTGCTGCACTTGAATCAAGGCTAAAGGCAAAGAGTGCTGGAAAGTATCTTGCTGAAAGCCTTTCTCCTAAGCGGGAACCTGGGACTGGAATTAATTCATTCTTTTATGGGTATGGAAAAGCTGATCGAGCAGCATCAAGGTCGGTATTCCCACGAGGAACTAAGTCCAATGTTTCCGAGGGAACTCTGAATATTGTTGACACTCGACGAATGAACCCAGCACAGGCTAAGTCTGCCCTTGAAAAGGGAGTAAATCAGACGGCTACCTACAAGCGTGGTGTTCCATCGACTCCAAAGAAGGTCAACAAGGTAACCAAGAGACTTCTCGGCGGACGCTAAAAAGTTACAAAACGACCGTTTAGCGGGGGATAATTATTTAAGACCACTTCTGGAGGTAGGATGCGAGAGAAACAACTTAAGGACTACCTCGAACGGGCAAAGCGCATCCTCAACTTGAGCCACTGGGAGATCAAGATCTCTACAGATTCACCTCCAGATGATGCTTGGGCCGATGTCGAGGTATCTCAGAACCTCTACGCAGCCACCATTCGCTTCTCCCACTCCCTATGGAAGGAGAAGCCAGAAGAGATCCGTCGTGTCATCGCACACGAATTGATTCATTGCCACTACGCTGGGGTCGAACGGCTGGTGGAGGTGGTCCAGGATAGCCTCGGCACCGCTGCTGGGGACATCGTTGGAAAGATTTGGGACGTGGAGTCCGAACGTGCAGCAGATTCGCTGTCAACTGCGGTAGCAGAACTTCTACCGATGCCAACATTTGGAGATAGATAATGCCAGGTAAGATGATTCCCGTAAAAGGTCGTGGTCCAAAGGGTGCTTCTAAGAAGCCGAAGGGCAAGGGAATGCCTGGTGATCAGTACGTTCCGATCCCAGCAAAGCCAACCAAGAGCCGACGCCGTTTCCTTGAGGAACTCAACGAGATGAATAAGAGGCGCCCATAATGCCTATGGTCGGAGGGAAGAAGTTCCCATACACGAAGGCAGGCAAGGCTGCTGCGGAGAAGGCTGAGAAGGGCCTCTACGCCAACATCAACGCCAAGAAGAAGCGCATTGCCGCTGGATCTGGCGAGAAGATGCGCAAGGTCGGCTCTAAGGGCGCACCTACCGCCAAGGACTTTAAGGAATCTGCCAAGACAGCAAAGAAGAAGAAGTAATTGGCAACATTTACGTTCGGTCGAGAGATTGACATCCACTGGAATGGATATGACATCCAAGGTCCAGCGGGTACGGTCTTCTCCATCCCAGACCAGCTCTATGAGGAGTTTGATGCAGACATCGCTCCAGTAGAGCCTACTCTTGTATGGATTGACACGAACGAGTTCCTGACGTTGAGCAATGAGGTCTCCACGTCAACTCTTTCTGCATCGCTTCCGATTGCACTTGCAACAAGCACCAGTGGAAAGACGATCTCGCTATCGTCCACTACGGCACTAAACGGCTATCTTCTTGCCGCAGATGGGTCTGGTGGAACAATCTGGACCCCAGCATCTACGTCAAGCCTAACATCGGTTATTGGCGTATCCCCAATCTCAACCGTTATCTCTGGCGGAACGGTATCTGTTAGCCTTGATGCCAACTACCAGACGGCTGGAACGTATGTCAACGCCGTAATCGGAACTTCTCCAGCATCTGTCCTGACCGCCTCTGGAACATCTACGGTCAGCATTGACCAGTCGGCAATCACAGGGGCAACCGCCGCGATCAACGCACAGGTGGTGCGTTTCTACGTGAAGAACACGACTGGAACCACGATCCCTAGGGGTTCTGCGGTGTATGTCTCTGGTGCAACTGGCGACAATGCGCTCATCTCCCTCGCCTCTGCTACCTCCGAGACGACATCTTCCAAGACGCTTGGAATTACCGCTGAAGCAATTGCAACAGATGCATTCGGATACGTCATTGAGGCTGGGTATCTGACCGACATCGATACCTCTGCAACCACCGCTGGAGCAGCCGTCTGGCTAGGGAACACCCCTGGCTCGCTGGTGTTTGTTAATCCGCCAGCAGAGCCAAGCCACGCTGTTTACCTCGGCGTCGTGGTTCGCGTTCAGTCAAACAACGGCTCCATCCTGGTCAAGGTGCAGAACGGCTATGAAATTGATGAGCTGCACGACGTTTCTGCTGCCAGCCCTACCGACCTTGACATCCTTCAATACAAAGGTAGCAGCAGCCTCTGGACAAAGGCCTCAATCTCAAATGCTGGTATCGCCGCATCAGTGCATACGCACCCATATCAGGATGCTGGCACCTACGTCACAGCGGTTAACGGCACTGCACCAATCACGGCAAGTACAGACACTGCTGGGATCGTCACGGTTGGACTAAGCGCAAGTTACCAGACTGCTGGAACCTACGTCACCGCAGTCAATGGATCGGCTCCGATTGCTACATCTACCGATACTGCTGGGATTGTCTCCGTATCGCTCAGTGCTAGTTACGCATCTAGTGTCCACACACATTCTACCAGCAGCATTACAAGTGGGGACTTCGCTGCCACCGTATCTGGTGGGACAGGGGTGACCGTAACTGGTGGAACTGGAAACGCATCAACCCCTACCGTCGCAATCGGACAAGCCGTAGCCACCACGAGCGACGTCACCTTTGCAGACATCACTGGAACTGGTGTGTTCTCAGCGCCAAACATCGCAAGCGGACTTGTACTCATCACCCCAGTTGCCAACTCCACAACAGGCGTAGCAGTCACTGGTCTGTCCGTTCTTTGTTCCAACGCTACTGCTGCTCTTGATGACTTCTCCGTAGCGGTAACCGCAAACTCTGCGGCAAACGCGGTGAGGACGACAACATACTCAACTCTGACCTTTAGCGGCTCAACGCTGACTGGGCTTACGGTTAGGGTCTTTCGTACAGACACCACGCAGACTGGCGCCAGTTGGATCGTCATAGGGAGATAGTATGGAAGACATTGAACTTGGCACCGTGTTGATGGATACGACGTGCAGGACGCCAGGGTGCGTCAACGAGAATGTCACGCACAGAATCAACGCTCCAGTAAACGCAGACGGCGTGTTCAGGGTGATCTGCGGGACCTGCTCGCAGGCAGTCACCGACATTGTGGAAGTAAATGACTGAACTCGCTCCAGTGCTAACAGGCTGCCACGTGTGCAGAAGCCCACTGGTTGATACGATTAACAAGAAGATGCGAGAGGGTGTTCCAGATCAGACGATCTCTAACTGGCTAAAAGAAAACGCTCAGTACGTTAGCCGCATCACCCTTGGCAAACACAAGCGGGAACACTTGATGGAGAAGCACGAGCGGCTCCGACAACAGGCAGTGGATGTAATGAAGAAGCAGTCCAAGACCATTAAGGCGACGGGAGACCTCGCTGGTCTGGTTCGGGACTATGTCCACAGCGCAGTGCAGGAAGGCCTGATGATGCCGACACTGGCAGAGGGTCTACGTGCGCAGGAGATGATTGACCGAAGGCAGGAGAAGGGCGCAGACCGAGAGGTCGCACTTACACTGGCTGGAATCCTCGGTGGAGGAACGACGTATCAGGTTATCGAGGCAACAGAAATTAAACCTATTTCGGGCGGGGAAACGGAACAGTGATTGCGCCACTTAGTAGCCAGTATCGCACTCGCACTAAACATCCTTTCGCCGCTTACCGTGTTGGCGTTGACCGAACAAGACGACTGGACATTAACGACCGACTCAAATGGAACGTTGACCCAATCGGAGGACGGCTCATTCACACTGACTGGAGCCAACTACCCAGCGCCAGGATCAATCTGGCAGAACGCGGAAACAAAGTACACCACCGTCGTGGAAGCCGATCAGGTCATCGGATTCACGTGGACTTTCTCCACAACGGACTCCTCGTACTACGACACACCGTACTACGCCTCTTCAGGATCGTGGGTTTCTCTGACACCAGAGAACGTTCAGCAAGCAAGCGGGTACGTCGAGGTCCAGCTCTACGCGGGGGATCTGTTCGGGTTTATGGTCAAGAGTCTGGACTCGTGCTGCGGCGCGGGAAACCTGACCATCAGCGGGATCATCAATCCGACACCAACACCAGAGCCTACGCCGAGCGAGACTGCGGAGCCTAGCGTTGAGCCGACACCAGAGCCTACACCCAGCCCGACGCCAGAGCCGACGCCAGAGCCTACGACGGAGCCGACTCCTTCTCCGAGCGAAACTCCGACGCCAAGCCCGACTCCTGAGCCGACTAAAACTCCGAGTCCAACTCCAACGCCTACGCCAACCCCAACTCCAAGCCCAACGATAGAGCCAACACCAGAACCCACACCTACGCCAGAACCCACACCTACACCAACGCCAGACCCAACACCAGAGCCTACGCCAGAGACGGAGATTCCGTCATTTGATGAGGCGGTCGCTGCCGTGTCGGAAGCACTGTCCTCAATTACCAAGATTTCTGAGATCGGTAAGGATCTTGACCAAGAGGAAAAAGAGAAGGCGCAGCCAGTGGCTGTTGCCATCATTAGTACTCAAGTTGCAGCAGCAGCCGCTGCGGCAGCGGGAAGGATGAATCGCCGTGTTTAAGAAAATTATCCTCGACCTTATCGGTGGGGCGTGGACCATTCTTGGTCTTCTCTTTGCGGTTGTGGTCTTGCCAGAGGGTCAGACTCAGACCACGATGGCAACACTCTTTGTACTACTCACTATTGGATGGCTCGCCACTGGGCCGCTACGCTGGAAGGATTAATATGAAGTTGAAGGTCAAGTCGCAGCTCGATCACGTTGAGAAGGGCGGCATCCTAGACGACTGCGGTCCGTCAAGCACCGCTGCCGCTGTCGCGTGGGCGTCCAAGTACGCGGTTGACCCGACGGCTGGGGACGGCATCAAGGCAAAGGCAAGGGCAACGGGGTTTGTGGAGAAGGAGGGCGTGTCGGACAACGGCTCATCCCTCGCTGACCTCATCAAGACGGCCAAGCAACTTGGTGCAAAGGCACGCTATGCCAAGTCGTGGGACGACGTTGTGGTGTCCGCTTATCGTGGAGCCGCGTTGATCATCTGGGTGCAGCAAGCAGTTGACTACCCTACGGTTGAGATCAGCGAGTGGCACAAAAAGTGGCAGAAGTATTGGATTAAAAAGGACAGGAAGCACATTGCGCAGGGATATGGCCATATGACCGCCGCTGCGTGGGATGCAGTTGACGGCTGGCAGTGGGCGTGTCCCACACGGTCGGGCAAGGGCAAGGAGAAGTTCGGGGTGGTCGTGACCGAAGAGCAGCTTAAGCAGATTGCTGCAAGCAAGAAGAAGCAGACGGGCGGCGCGGCGTTCAAGCACGTCGTCATCGTTGAATGGAAATAAGGAGTCAGAATGTATAACGACATCAAGGCGGGAATCCGCTGGATCATTGACAACACAGGCGTAGACGAGGCAGTAATTGAGTTCCTCCGAACATTCGTCACGGTCTCAATCTCAGTAGCACTTGGACTTGGAATCCCGCTCCTCGACATCACAGGCGGAGACTTCCGCACAGTGCTGTCCGCAGGGCTGGCTTCAGGGCTTCAGGTGCTGATCAAGTTCCTTGACCCAAAGAACACTGCGTTCGGGATTAAGGAAAAGTCCGCTGAGGACAAGGCTGCTGCGGAGAAGCAGTTCGACATCTAATGTGGGTCTACGTCGGCGGGACGTTTGATCTGTTCCATTACGGTCACGCGAGGTTCCTTGAGGAGTGCGCAAAGCACGGCAAGGTTATCGTGGCAATCAACACCGACGACTTCTGTGAGCGATACAAAAGGAAAACAATCCTAACCCTCGGTGAGCGGATTGAGTCTGTTCGCTCCTGCAAGTGGGTAGACGATGTGATCGTCAACGTCGGAGATGAAGACACTGGTCTGACCATTGATCTCGTTAAGGACAAGACCATCTCATACATCGCCCACGGGGACGACTGGATGGGACCAGCCTTGATGGCCCAGCTTGGCATCACGCAGAAGTGGCTGGACGGCAGGGGAATCAAGATGCTCTACATCCCGTATACCAAGGGAATCTCCACAAGCGACATTATTAGGAGGGTCGGTGAAACTGGCGGCAATAGCGACGCTTTACGGTAGGCACGATAAGACACTTCCTATTTTTGAGCAAATCTTCTCATCCACAAGGGTTCCAGACGAGCTGTGGCTAATGTGCGAGGGTATTGATGATGCTAATGCAGCAATTAATGCGCTCAACAGACTAGGGAAAAGCAGCGTTGGGGTAACGGTTTTGGAGACCCCAAGAAGCTCCAACGGAGATTATGCTATAATCCCGTATTCCAACAAAATTAACTGGGCGCTAGATAGAAGCAGAGCAGACGCCGTGGTATACATTGACAACGGATCTATGCCATCAATACGAAAGTATGGAGTAATGCTTAAGGCGCTAGAGGATAACCCATCGTGGGGTGCGGTCTACTGCTCACAGGAGCGCAGCGGGTATAGCAAGAGAACCGCTTGGGCGGGTGAAATTCTAGAAAATGCATATGCAGTTGCAAACTACACCCAAGTTATGCACCGCCTAACAGATGATCGATGGACAACCAACATTTCCCACGCAAATCCAGACCTTGCAGACGCACTGTTCTGGAGATCCCTCCACAAATCAATTGGTCCATTTTATCCAGTGGATACCAACACCATCCACGACTGGCATCACATTAACTCACAGAAAGCAGAGGGTCTATGAAAACAGCAGCGTGGCAGCGTAAAGAGGGACAGAACCCAAAGGGTGGTCTCAACGCAAAGGGTCGGGCCTCGTACAAGGCGCAGACTGGTGGCACATTGAAATCCCCAGTCAAGAGCGGAGACAATCCGCGACGCGCATCATTCCTTGCACGAATGGGAAATACTCCAGGTCCTGAACGCGATGCGAAGGGGAAGCCGACCCGACTCCTTCTGTCGCTTCAGGCCTGGGGTGCTAGCAGCAAGGCGGATGCTCGCTCCAAGGCTAAAAACATCTCTAGTCGCCTCAAGGCGAAGAAGTCTTGAAGCAACTTACTAATGATCTGGCCATTGATCTGGCTCGCGGCAGGGATGACATTGAGTTCTTTGCTCGTCGTTGGCTTGGCATTGAAGGGAATCCTGGGCAAGTAGCCTGGTGGAAGGCGTGCAGTGAGAGAGACGATACGGGTTACCGACCGAGGTATATTACGACCGTTGTCTCAGCTGGGAACCGTGCAGGAAAGACTCTTGCTATGGCTGTTGTGTGCCTCCATCACGCGCTATACAAACTAGGGCTAGCCAACCCAACACAAGGCGATCCAGACTCTCACCGACGATGGGCGGAGTCCCCATACGAGTGGTACCACGTAGGCATCCAGCAAGAGACCGCAGAACTGGTCTTCCGAGAGATTGAGACAATCCTCAGTTCCTCTCATCCAGCGCAGAGGGGTCGCGGATGTGCTATAATCCGAGAGCTGGGTAAGGTGATTGATACCCAGAAGAAGTATCGAGGCGAGTATGCCTGGGTAAAGTTCAATCCAGTCATTGGTGGGGCAAGCATCCATTTCCGCACCACACAGGATCGAGCCAAGGCTCTCCTCGGTAAAGATATGAACGGCATCTCATTTGACGAAGCGGCCTTTGAGCCGCACTTGCTGATGATTTACCAAGAGGTTCTCAACCTCCGCCGACTCTCCACTGGTGGTCCACTCCACTTCATTGGCACACCGAGCGAAGGCATCAACGATTACGCGGAACTCTGGGAGAAGGGAAACCCAGAGAACCCAGGGAAGGATGAGAAGTTCATCTCGTTCCGACTCTCCACCCGCGACAACATTGGCTACGGACTGACGCAGAACAACTTTGATGACGTTGTTCGCCAGCAAGCCGAATATCTTATTCCACAGAACATTGACGGATACTTCATTGAAGCCCGTGATGCATTCTTTTGGAGCCAGTCAATCCTTGCGTGCTACAAGACGCTTGATGACGACGTGAAGCCAGAGAAGAACCACCGATACATCCAAGGCGTAGACCCAGGCATCTCGCACGATGCAACGTGGGCCATCACGCTAGACATCACCAGCCGCACCAAGATTCGTGGTGTTCGCATTAGGAAGCGCGGCGGGAAGCAGAGCATCTCTGCGGTAGTGAATATGGTCCGCGAGGGACATCTTCTCTACAGTCAGGACGGAGCCTTCTGCACCACCATCGTAGACTCTACTGGTCTCGGAGGCAGGCTCTTCCAGCAGGAGTTCTCAATGATCCGCCCGCTCCGAGGGTTTGACTTCGGAGGGACGAAGGCGAAGAAGGTGGAACTCCTCAACGACCTTAAGGCAGTAATCGACAAGGGTCAGATTGAACTTCCGATGGGCGGTCCTTGGGATGAACTCAAGAGACAACTCCTCATCTACAAGTTGGACGACAAGAAGCTAGAGCAAGATGCAGTAATGGCATTGGCAATCGCAGTGCGACACGCGCTGCGGAATCCTGAGAAGGGCGTAGAGAATCCGACCTTCACCTATTTTGGAGCAAGTGATTGATGGCTAAGGTACGAAAGATCCCAGCGGCATTTGAGGGAACACGTGGAATCCCCGCGCAGTATACGACCGACCCAGACATTGCCACGCCAGAGCAGATTGCCTCTATCGGCAAAGCCCTTGACAAGGCAAAGCAAATCCGTCAGGGAAAGCGTGTTCTAACCCCTGTTGCCAAGGGAAGGCCAATTGCCACCGCGCCAACAAAGATGAATGTCTCTGGCGGCGAAATCCAGTCTGCACCAGCAGGAACTCCGAATCTCTCAATCTCTGGTCGTGGGAACATCAACTTCCGATCCAACATCTCTGCTGACCGAAGCAAGCGTGCGCCAGGGGCGTTCGGTGCTGGCCTACTCGGCGCAAAGGGTACAATTCGGATTCAGCCAAATGTTGATAAGTTGTCTCCATCAGAGGCAGCCTCACTCAAGATGCTTGAGTCCTCGCTTGTGGCGCAGGAACTTGATCCGAAGAACAGCGACGACTACACGCTCCTTCAGGAGATTCTCGGTCGCAAGCAGTTGGTCGATCCAGAGCAGAACCGCCTGAAGGCGTTGTTCCGCCGAATGGACAACCTATACCACCCAGAGACGATGACGCTCGGTGGTGCAGACCACTGGTCAGAAGACCCAAGCGCACGCCTCGCTGGCCGCGCCCACGTCTCCGTCAACATCCACCACGCCTACGTCCAGATCCCAGCCGCCATTCAAGCGGTACGACCAGTCATCAACTACGTCCCAACTGGCTCCACCAAGGAAGACCGCATCGCTGCATCCTACCGTGAGCAGTTGTTCTTCCGTTGGTGGGAATCCAACGAGATGGACCTCCAGATGGAGCAAGCTGCGCTGCTCAAGGAACTCTACGGACACACGGCTGCCAAGATCTATTGGGATCCGATTGAGCGCGTACCGAAGATCTCTATCATCGAGCGCCCTGAGAACCTCTACCTTGGCTTCGGCAACAGCGACTACAACCGCCTAGACTGGGCGCTCTACACCTACGGGATGTCCCCACAGTCCATCCAGGAGGACTACGGCGTTGACGTAATCCCTGTGAAGCAGGGCGAGAAGTGGTTCCCTTACACGAGCCGTGGAAGCCACGCTGACCCAATCGGCAACGTGTGGGCGAACGCCTTTGAGCGCAACCCGCTCCGCCGAGAGACTGCCTACGAGCAGATGCAGGTGGAGGTCTACGACTACTGGTACAAGGTACCAAAGGGTGTCGGAAAGGCTCCGCTTGTGTACAACGCCATCTACGTGGGGAACACGCTCGTTAAGAACGAAGCGCATCCAGAGTACGGCGGACAGATCCCTTACATCCACCTTCCAAACGGCAAGATCCCAGGCAGCCCATACGGCAAGCCTGCGCTCTATGACCCAGAGCAGCTCCTCCGCGAGAAGGACGAGCGCATCACCGCAATGGCGCAGATGATCCAGTCCATCGTGGGCGGACAGATGTGGCAGTTGGTCGGTGCTGAGGCTCCTGATGAGGTACCACCGAACGCGCTGCCAAAGCCTGGTCGTGTGGCAACCCCTGGACCTGGCAACGAACTTCGTGCCATTCAGCCATTCATTCCTCAGTTCCAGATTGAGGCATACGTTGCACGGATCGACCGAGAGTTGACCGTTGCAACTGGCCTCAATGACCTGCTGCTCGGACTTGCTCCAGCACAGGTACTTGGATCATCCCGTGCCATCGCGGCACTTATTGCTAACTACGAGTCACGACTCGCACCAAAGCGCAAGGTGTACTACGCCTGGTTGAAGAAGGTGTGGGAGATGTGCGCTCGCATCTGGGAGGCAAAGGACCCTGGCGTTAAGTCCCTCATTGCTGGCGAATACCGCATTGAGATCGTTGCTCCAGAACTTACCCCACGAGACACGCTGGAACTTGCCAGCACCGCGATTAACCTCGTACAGAACCGACTCTGGTCGGCTGAGCGTGCGATGGACCGCGTTGGCGTGGAAGACCCAATGGGCGAGAAGGAACTCATCCGTGATGAGCAGACCGACGCCACACTCAACCCAGCCGCAGTTGCCACGATGACACAGGTCATTGGGCAGATGCAGCAGATGCAACAGGGTCAGCAGCAGGCGTCACAGGCTGCAATGGAGCAGCAGATGATGATGACGCAGCAGCAGGCGCAGAACGCCCAGCGAACGCTGACTTCACCAGTACCTGGAGACCAGTCTCTAAACCAGCCAGAGAATCAAGCGCAGTTGCCGCCAGAGGCTAATGCTGCAAACGCCCCACTTCCAGGAGAAGAGAACCTCCTACCAATTCCAGCAGGAACTGATGAGGTACAAGCATAATGGCACGACGAGGACGATTCGGTCGATCTGAAACAGGATCATCAAACCTATCCGCGACGATTGCGGCGCTGATCCGTCAGCAGCGAGAGGCTGAGGAAAGACTTATTCTTGATGCCTATTACTCGCAAATTCCTTATAATGGATCTGTTCCAACAATTGACGATATTATGGCGTTCTATAACAACGCCGCATCTCTGATTGGAGCGGTACAGGGAACAAACGAATACGAAGAAATCTTCCAGAAGAAGAATAGCGTAAACAACTACGATATTAAGCGTACCTATAACGAACTAATCGCAGACTTTAACCAGAGCAAGGGAGAAAACTACAAGGAACTTATTGACTTCCTTGAGAACAGGGCAACAACGTCTACTAATCAGGAAGATCTTGATTCCTATGTTTCTGGTCTTGACGAAGCAACAAGCGCATACATTCGCTTCCAGGGCGAGTCCCTTGTTCGTGGAGAGATTACAGCAAAGGAATACCAGCGCATTACGCTGGAAGGCCTTGCCGCCCTTGAGCCAGGTTCAGATGGCTATGAAACCGCAATCTATGACGCGCTTCAGTACGAGTGGACAGCGGAGTCAAGGAAGTGGTCAAATCGAGTAACCGCTGGGACCGCTACCGCAGCACAGTTTGCCGCGTGGGGAAAGTCATTTGCAAATAGGGTCTTGCGATCTGGAGTCTCAAAGGACAGCGACCTGTATACCAGCATTGGAGCAACGGTATCTAATCAGTCTGGTGGAAGTGGTCGCGGTTCAGAGAAGAAGCTTTCAAGACTTGCGGGGGATCTTAACGACCTATTCGTATCTGCTTCCGCCCAACTAGGATTTGAGATCAAGGGGAATGTAACCGATATTCTAACTGGAAGCAACGATACCGATGTGCTAGATAGAATGGCAGAGCAGCCACAAGTCTTTGCCGCACTCTTTGAATTTATGGATGACAATCCAGGATACACCAATCCAATCCTTGCTAAGCTCGGCATTGAAAGCGGTGACGATGGTAGGGCGTGGCTTGACAAGAATCTTCGGGTTGGACTTTACGAAGCCCAGATTTCTGGCAAGGATGTTGATAAGTGGACTGGAGCAAACAGGACCAACGGCAGCCTTTCAAGCCTTGATGAGTTCACACTTGCATCAAGCAAGTGGATTGCAGACAAGACCGCAGCCGCAGGCGACAAGCAACTTCTTTCCTTCTACAACAATGAGTGGAAAAAGTATCTCGCCACTGCAAAAACTGGTCTATACCTAGAGGAATCTATTTATGGATCTGCTCCAACTCAGTGGGCTACTGAAGGTCAGGTATCCCTGTATCTTGCAGAGGTAGATGCAGCATTTGGAAATTCCTCCCCAGGGACACAGACAATTAGCGGAACCCTTGATAGTAGGGTTGATGAGGACTGGGTAAACTTTACTAGCAACGATGAGGAAAGTGCTGCGCTATCTTCTGGAGCCGCTGTGCTTGTGTATGACAAGGCAACAAACTCCTACACCTACGAAGGAGTCCAGGCCGCTGGTCTGTCAAAGGGTTCGTATCAGTACGTTGAGATGATTAACGTTGGCGGAAAAGTCATTGGTAGGACTGTCTCTGTTCGTGGCGTTCCGATTGAGGACAAGAACGGAGCCGTTGTTGCTTATCGATATGAAATGCCTGGAAATGTTATTAAGGTCATTGACACCGATGGCTTTGAGATTCCAGCGCCAACCATTGAGCGAAGCGGTGATGGATTTGTCACTGGACAAGATGGCCTTGGTGTGCAAGGTGAAGTTGCTCCCACATATAACATTGATAAGTTAGTTACTAGAAACAAGTTGCCGTTTAACCCACAAGACCCAGAAGAGCGCCGTGCGCTCATTCGTGCTGGAGAGGACCCAAACTCAATAGGTTATGACCCAGCATATCTTGATGCTGCGGCTATTGCATACGATCAGGCAAAGGGTGGACTTGGTCAGGAGACGCTGTTTGAGTCTGACCGAAACAATGTTTCTTCTGGTCCAATCATTGCGCTTTCAAATGAACTAAAGGCAGATAAGATTGCAAAAAGCCCAAGGGGTGAAACCTTTGAAGGCAAGTTGGAAATTGCCAACCTTCTTGGGGATACCGCCAAGGCTGAGGGATACAAGTTCTTTGTGGACAACGCCGACAAGATTACAACGATAAACGGCATTCCTCAATTGAAGCCAGAGTTTGCAAATCTACCAGAAAAAGAAAGATCGTTTACTGATTCACTACTCGGAACTGCCGCTGGTATGATTCCTATTATCGGACCAATCCTTGGAATTGGAGCGCAGGCTGTACAGGGTACAGGTTTGTTTGCTCCAAATCTTGAAAGTGAGATCTCTATCGCTAGGGAAAAGATTCTTACCCCAGAGCAGAAGGCAGCTCGTTCGGCAAAGGTAACTCAGGAATCAAGGAAGCCATATCAATATCCATATATGCAGACGGAAACATTCTTTCGGAATATTCCTAAGCCGACAAGTCAGCCGACTGGGTTGTCCCCATATCTTTCGCTTCAGGCAACGGTGACCCCAGTAATGCCGCCGCCTCCGCCAATCTCAGTAGCACCTCGTCCTCGACCAAAGACTGCACGAACAGTATTTACGCCTGAGCAGTTAACACAATCTGCTATTGACTTTAGGGCTGGCGAAAGGAATATGAAGTAATGCCAAGCGCATTTGACCCAATCAAGCCAGGGAGCGGGGTTTCTTCTGGTGCTGCTAGCTACAACAAGGGAATCAAGCAGGCAAACCAGAGCCAAGTCATTGGCGCTGGAAAGATTCAGGTCAGTATCACCGACCCAAGTACAACCATCCAGCAGTCCATTGGAAACTTTAACGCTGGATTTATTGGTATGGGCAAGGGATTGGTTTCTATCGCAGAGAACCTACCAGTTGTTGGCGCAGTAGCCAAGCCGATCATTGGTCTAGTCGGTGGAATTGCCGATGCGACGATTGGTCAGGTGGTCAAGGGGGCAGAGGGTATCCGAGTAGGAGACCAGAACCTTGCACAGGCTGCGGTCGGTGCGCTTGAGAACATCGGCAGCGTTACGGTCAAGCCAGCCTTTGAGGCTCTCACTTATGCTGGAATTGAGACAGAGCGTGCTGTTGGTCGAGCGCGTATCCTCAGCACAAAGAACAACCAGAAGGACTTCATTGTCAGCATCTTTGGTGAGGCCCCGCAGGCGGCCCTAGACGCGATGTCTGCTGGCGCAACCCTTGAGGATGCGGCGGAGCAGCTTGCAGCAAGCAATGCTGGCTTTAGCCAGAACGGTGCGGCAAACTTCCTTTGGTCGCTTCTCCTTGACCCAATGAACCTTGTACTTCCAGGAGTGGGCAAGGCGGTATCCGCATCTGCACAGGCTGCCAAGTTTGCAGCAATTGGAACAGACGTTTTTGTTGGGTTAGAGAAGGCAGCGCGTGCGACAGGGGATCTCGCCCTTGCCGCCAAGTACGCCGATGAACTTGCCTTCCTCAATAAGTACGACTGGATGGGAAAGATCTACTCACAGACCCTTGGCAAGTTGTCTAACTTTACCAAGAGGTACTCTTCTACGATTGCCAAAGAGGCTGCGACTGGCTGGACTCGCGTTGTGTCAGTTGCCGCAGTAAACCCATTCCTTGATACGATCATTAAGGTCTCTGGTAAAGAGGTCGTTGATCGCGGTCTTACCTCTTATGCTCGAACCTTTGCCAACGCAATCAAGTCTGGCGCAATTATGCTTCGGGCCACAATCAGCCGCTCCAATGGTGGAGACTTTGCTGATAGGTTCATCGGTCACTCAATTGACGGATTCTCCCAGGGTAAGACACGGGCGGAAATCCTTGCTCAATCCGCTGGCGATGTAGACATCCAGACGTTGCTAAAGCAGCACGGTCTCAAAGATGATGAACTAAACAAGTTGATGGACTTCCTTGAGGCAAACCCAGGAGTCCGAGCCGACGAACTGCGCCGATACAAGGAAGTTACGGATGTTCGAGATAAAATTGAAAAACTTGCAGCCAATGCCAGAATCCGCAAGGACAAGGACCTTATTAAGGCAAGCGCAGGGTTCCGACAAGATCTTGACTCACGACTTGCTTCAGAGGAGGCAATCCGCGTGCTGCGACAGGACAAGGACAACCGCATCCCAGCAGCCTCTAATCGGGAGCAGGGAATTAGGGAGTTGACAGAGGACCTCGTAGCAGGCTTTGGTATGCGTCTTGAGGATGCCCAGAAAGTTGCTGTTGGAGAGTTTGATCGACTTGCTGGTGACATCTCGGCACTTGCAGACGTGCTTACAATTGCTCGCGGTGCGGCAAACGGACAGGCAATGCAGAAACTTGCGGTTTTACGAAACGCTCTGGCTGGTAAGACCATTACGATTACCACAGAGAAGGCAGGAAAGACTGTCACGCGAGAAGTTGACCTTGGCAAGTTGACGATGCTCTCTACGCGCAGCATTACGCGAGCGCAGAGCAATGAATCAATTGAGATCTTTGATGCGCTTGAAGCCAAACTCAAGCAGGCGGTCAAGGATGGCGACGACGAACTTGCAGCCACGGTGAAGAGTCAATTGAAGGCAGAGGCGGACAGACTGGTCAGTTCCTTTGACGACTTCGGCAAGAGGTTTGCGCGAGGGAAGTATACCTACTCCGAGATTCGCTCATACCTAGATAAGAGCGTCAATCTTACCGTTCAGGAGATTGGCGTAAAGGAGCGGGCCGTCCTCGTTGCGCGGGCAGCAAAAGACCCAGCAATCCGACAGGTGCTTGAGGTTGAGAAGGAGTTGGAGAAACTTGGCTACCGACTCGGCATCGCCCCAGAGGACGACCTCATTGACGTGACCTCTGTCGTCACGGATCACTATGGTCGTGAGACGGTAGACAGCGTGCTTATGCCGTTCTCGGACACTCTAGATTTGAACGCGATTGATGGTCTTGACAATGCCTTGGTTTCAGAGAAGTTGCGCCCGACAAAACTTGGCGCAATCTGGGACAAGTTGTCCCGACCTTACGGACCAGAGATTGTCAAGAATAATATTGCGGAACGCTTCGTCACCTCAATGGTTCAGAAGACTGGCATCTCCGTTAACAAGGCACGTCAGATCTTTGTTGAGGTCAACAACGTTGCCGCTCGTCGCGGCGTAGATCAGGAACTTGGTGGCGGTCGACTTCAGGGTCTGTTCGTTGTTCGCTCACAGGTCAACGAGATCTTTGATAGGATTATGGACAAGGACTACGGTCGCCTTAGGGACGCGGGGACAGATCCTATTAAGGAGATCTTCTCCGCCGCTGCTGGGGACTGGTCAGTCAGCGGATTGACTTCTGGCTTCACTGGTCGCGTTAAAGCGATTGCCCCAGAGATCACAGTTCTGACAGACATTCTCTACCCAGAGGTGAGGTTCGGTAAACTGAACCCGTACTTCAACTTGCTCCTTGAGCGGGCCGAGACACAGATCCAAAGGGTTGTGCATCGAATCCGAGCAGACGTTACTGAGGAGATTACAGGCGAGGCACGAGGTGCTGTTGCACGTCGCGCAGCTCTAGATCCACGAAACGTGAACCGAGAGATTAACGATGCTGTTCAGCAGATGTCTGAGCGTTCTACCCGCGCAACAACCTCAACAGTGCTTGAGTCCACAACCCTTCGCAAGAGGGTTTCGGATCGAGTCCGCAAGTGGTTCTCCATCCAGGGCGTGAAGGACACAAAGGAAGTTGCGCGAGATATGACCGCAGACCAGTTTGCGAACAGGGAGTTCCTTGATGTTCTTGAGAAGAACGCTCCTGGGGCATTGAGCAAGTTGGCAGAACACTTTGGCACAACGAATGCCGAAGAGGTGCTACAATTGCTGCTCAACGAATACCTCATTCATTCAGACCCAATCCTCTTTGCACGGCACGTTGAGAAGACAGGCAAGGTCGCACGGCGCTTGTCCATTGACGAGTTGATTGCTGGTGGTCTTTCTAAGGATCAGGCGGAGAACATTGTTGCGGCGACCATCGGCGCCTACGAGGTGACGCTGCTAAAGGCAAGCCGAGCCGCAGATAAGGCGCAGTACTTCTCCAGCTCCCGCTCGTGGTTTGAGCGCAGTATGAACCACCCATTCCTTGCCTTCTACCCATATTCCTATATGACGCAGAAGGCTATTCCTTCCCTGCTCAAGATTATGTTCTTGTCGCCTGGATTTAAGGGGCAAGTCTGGCCTGGGTACTATTTCAACCAGTACACCAAAGTTGTTGAGTGGATGGAGAATGGCGCTAACAGCGATCAGGATGTCCTTTCTCAGATAGCAAAGGATGATTCCGTGCTGTGGCTGTTTACCACACTGCTTCCAGTTACGCCAGACACGATTGGCTATTCAATGCCAGCGTGGGTGCGACGTGGAATTATTCAGCCAGGGCTTCGCGGGACACCGCTTACCCCAGGTGAAATTGCTCCAGCCTTCTCAGAGGTTGTGGCGCAGGTTGGTCGAGGTACCGCACTTGGTCAAGCCCGAACAACACTGGAAGGCCTTCAGGGTGTTGATACCGCCGTTAAGAGCAATGAGAACATTAGTGACTTTATCCAATCAAATCTTGAGTTTATTAAAGAGAAGACAGATAGTCTTCGCAACCCATAAATATATAACCCTGACATTGGGTCGGGGATAGAAGAAAAAGGAGAAATGCTGTGGCTGACAACGAAGTCGTGAACAGCGCCCCAGTGCAGTCGGATGAGGTAGTAGCCCCAGAGGTTGCTGCTGTTCCCACTGAGAACGAGGCGGATGTCACCACTTGGAAGAAGCGCCTAGCAGGCAAGGATCAGGCGCTCACCGCAACCAAGAAGGAACTTGATGAACTCAAGTCCAAAGCGGAAGAGCTTGCAAAGTGGAAGGCTGAACAGGAGCAAGCCTCAATGACCGAGTTTGAGAAGGCGCAAGCCAAGATTCGGGAACTTGAAGGTAAGGCTGCTGCGGCTGAACAGGTTGCAAAGGAAGAGCGTCTCGCAAGGGAATACCCACTCGCATATCAGTTCCTGAAGGACACTGGTGGACTGGATGAAGTTGGCAAGGCGGCAGCCTTGGAAAACTTTGTCAAGCAGGCCGCCGCTGCCTCCGCAGCAACTGTTGAGTCGGAGCCTTCGCCAGTGGATCCAAACAATGCTCGACGGGCAACCGCCGCGCCAACTGAAAAGCCCAACTCTAAGAGCATCTCTGATGCGCTGAAGGCGTTGGGGAATCCATTCGCTGATAGATAAGGAGTAGCATACAATGGCTACCACGACTACCAGCACGACGAACTTTTCCGATCTAGTCACGCAGCTTGTTGCTGCACGGGCTGAAGAGGAACTGCGCGCACGTGCTGTTCACGCGATGCCAGGACTTTATGTCCCAGCTCGCTTCATCAAGGGTACGAATACCCTTCGCTACGCCCGCTACGCTGACCTCTCGGTAAGCACTACGGTTCTTTCGGAAGGTGTCGCCCCAACGGATGACGCTCTTACGATTTCGTCCGAGTTCTTCACCGCTGCGCAGTACGGCGCGACGGTTGCGGTCTCTGACCTCGCCAACCTTGACTCGCCACACGACCTCATCAGCATTGCTGCTGAGCGTGTTGCTTACAAGGCTGTCCGCTCGATGGATCACATCGTGCGCGACAACATTCACGCGAACGCTGCAACCAGCGCCATCTTTGGTGCCACGGGCGCAACGACGCTGACGCAGAACACGGCGAACTCCGCTGTTGCGGCGGCAGGCCTCCTTTCGGGCGCCTTCGTCAAGCAGATGGTTGCACGCCTCAAGGGCAGCAACGTTCCGACCTTCGCGGACGGCACGTACCGCTGCATCATCCACCCTTCCCAGGAGTATGACCTCGTGTCAGACACCACGGTAAACGGTTGGATCGAGTCGCGCAAGTATGTGGACAACACCCAGCTTCTCACGGGAGAAATTGGTATGTTCGCAGGCGTGCGCTTCATCGTCTCTTCGGACGCCAAGGTCTACGCGACCGCTGGCGCTTCGGCGGGCAACGTGTACAACGCGCTGTTCCTCGGACCAGACTCGTACGCGATTGGCGACAGCCAGACGCTCCAGAGCTACTTCGTGGCTCCAGGTGGCGATCACTCCGACCCACTCGCCCAGAAGGCGTTGGTCGGTTACAAGATGCGCTTCGGCTCCCTCCTCCTCGACGAGGCAGGCGCTCGCTATCGCATCCTGAAGACTCAGGCCACGGTCTCTGTCTAATCGGCACGGGGGTGCTGATGACCCGCTCCCCTCTTAATTGAGGGGGGCGGGACCCCCACCATAGAATCAACGTAGAGGCACCTAGGACGAGCCAGGAGCCTCGAAAAGGTCGGGGGTGGTATGTAGATACCCCCCAAGGGAGGGTCGGATGAACATTCTTGTATGGGGTACTGCTGAGCAGGGACCCTGCGCCTACTTCCGTGGACATATGTTTGACGAGGAGTGGAAGAAACTCGGCATCAACGTTCGGCACATTGACAAGATCAACTTCATTGCCAAGCCAGGAGCCGAGGGAATGAGTCAGGACGAAGCAATGCGTAAAGGATTGCTTTCCGTAGATTCAAGTGACGTAGAGTGGGCGGACCTTGTGATGTTCCGCCGATATTACAACTGCTCCTACAAATGTGACGCTTGTGGACACGCCACCAAAGATGTCAATTCTTTAAAGGTCCATCCTCACGAGATGAAGATCCGAGACACGATTACCGAGTGGATGTGGCCAGCCTTTGAAAGCAAGCTCTTTGACAAGGCAATTATTTATGAGACCGACGACAACCACTTTCAGATCAGGCAGTGGAACGGCTATTACCCAGACGTACAAGCCGAGCTACCACTGATTGAACGAATGGCAAAACGTGCAGACCTTGTGACCGTTAGTACGGGTCCAATTAAAGACGCTTACAGCCACCTCAACGACAACATCAGGGTGATTAAAAATGCGATTGATCCTTCAATCTACACGACAAGTTCTCCACTCTCTACAGCAGGTGAGGGGCGCCCTCGCGTGGTCTATTACGGTAGCACCGCAAGGATGCGTGACTACGGAGGATTCCCAAGCGGCGTCGGCGGCAAGTGGGAAGGCGGATACGCAGGTAAAGCAATCGAAGACCTTCGCAAAGAACTCTGGAATGTCTTCATCGGAGTAAACCCAGGAACGGAACACGTTGTCGCCCCATTCTTTGACGAAGCGTTTCAATACATAGAAAACATCAAGCAGTTTTCCGAAGTGCTTACACGAAGCAACCCAGACATTGGGATCGCTCCACTTGTCGGAGACAGTTTTGATCGATGTAAGTCAGAGCTTCATTGGCTTGAATATTCAATGGTCGGGGCGGCGTTTGTCGGCCAGAAGTTTAAGTACGGAGAGGCTCCATACTCTATGGTGCGCCACGGAGTAGACGGACTTCTTGCCAAGGGACGACAGGAATGGTACGACGCAATCAAGTCTTTAGTTAGAAGCAAGGACCTGCGAGAACAGCTCGCTGGTGCGGCAAAGGAACGAGTTCTCAAGGAATACAACTACAAGGATCGAGCCAAGGAATGGGCAGACGCCTTCAAGTGGGCAATAGAGAATAAAGGCAAAGGAGCCAGAATCGCATGAGTACAACATTCGCCAACCTTCTCACTTCGTTGAGGTTGTCACTGCGCGACCCGAATGCAACGACGTGGTCCAACTCACAACTAGGGGAGTTGATCAACCGTGGCATTGAGGCGGTTGGTGATGTCTACCAGT
>Ga0315904_10003293_pt1 | contig 23929 bp, 42 predicted proteins | sample LakEriMetagenome_6_FD_203529 | JGI IMG/M metagenome (GOLD analysis project Ga0315904, IMG submission 203529) | Freshwater fungal communities from buoy surface, Lake Erie, Ohio, United States - Buoy 12 MA120 | ecosystem: Environmental > Aquatic > Freshwater > Lake | place: USA: Lake Erie, Ohio... | reverse complement strand
TTCAGATGCTCTGCTGTTTCGTGTTTCATGTCAGCAGTTCCATGCACGAAGCGACTTGTTGATCCGGCTGTTCGGGTCGTTGGCGGTCTTTGCACTCGTCAATTTCCGCTTCATCCCTTTCATCCGGGCACAGAATGAGTCCCTACGCGAGCCTCCTTCTGGCTGGGGTCGCTTCAACCCCGGCTTGCCGGGATTGGCCTTGTTGTAAGACGCCCTGCCTTTGGCGTTCAAGCCTCCAGCAGGGTTCTTTCCTTCGGCACGCTGCCACGCGGGTGACTTAGCCATAGAAGATGGTTACCTTTGCAGCGGTGGGAAGTGTAACGTGGATCCCGTTGTAGAACAGGATCCCTTCTCCGGGGATGAGGTTGGAGAAAGGATTGTTCGTGTTGGCGGGAACGTTGAACTGGAGCCGGACAGGTCCAGAAGCGTCACCATCACGGAAAATGAAATCTCCAGCGGTACCGCCTGAAAGACCTTGGTAGCCCTTCAGACGGTATCGGCCAGACACCATCGATCCCGTAGCCTCCGTATGGATGGCTAGGACGTCTGTTTGAGTGGACATCTTAAACCTCCGTTATCAGACGGAAGCCGGGACCTGCGAACCATCCGGGGCACGCTGGACGTAGAGGACCGTGATGATCGCACGACCAACACCAGCCGCCGCGCCGACCGCGTAGCGCGACCAGAGCGGGGTATCCGCCGTGGTCGAAGTCTGCCACGCCAACTGGGTCGTAGCGGTAGCGGTGCCACGGAAGCGCCCACCAGCGGTGGTCACCACAGCAGCCATCAACTGAGCGCCGCCCGAAGCATTGCCGACCGAGATGGTCGAAGTCGAGGAGCCGCCCGGAACAACGACCTGATCCACGACGATGTCCACGATCTGGGCACCCTGCGGGAGGTTGCCGAACTGGACGTCCACGTTACCGACACCAGCGGTGACGACGCCCGTGTCATAGGACTGAGAGAGGACAAAGAGACCCGTATTGCGGCCAGCGGCCACGGTGCCGTCCTTGATGGTGCCCGAGCGAAGCGGGCCAGAGTAAGTCGAGAAAGACATGATAAGACTCCTTTTGCACAAGTCGCCGTACTGTCTGTGCAACGTCTCCTAGGCGAGTCAGTACGGCTGGGTTTTCCTAGATCAAACAGGAAAGAAGGAGGGGGCCGAAGCCCCCTCCTTCACATCATCAAGTCGAACCCGGCGAACCGAAGATCGCAAGAGGATCCGACCAACCGAACGAGTAACGCTCACGAGCCTTGTAGCGGACATTGCCCGTGTCGAAATCACCGTCCATCGAGGTCGCCAGCGGGGTACGCACGAAGTGCTTCAGGCCATTCGGCACGTCCGTCATCAGGAACCAAGCGTTGGTGTCCGTGAGGAAGTGGTTGACCTTGTAGCCCTCGGGGATCGAACCCATCGCCTTCAGCGCGTTGATGTCGTTATCGGTCGTGCCGACACGGAGTTCCGTATCGAGCAGCCGCTTGGCGACAAACATGAGCGCCGGGGGGACGATGAGTTTCCGAGGCTTCGCAGCGATGAGCAGGCCACGCTCGTCGGTCCAACCAGCGATCTGGATGACAGCCGACTCAAGCGAGGTCTCGTTCAGGTCAGCAGCCACCGCAGGACGGTTGCTGTTGGTACCGCCCGAAACGAGCGGATGCGCGGTCGAGATGAGCGGCACGCCGTCGCCACCCGTGTAAGCGGGCGAGAAAGCGTTGTTCAGGGTCGACGCAGCCTTGACCTGCTTCGTGTACGCCATCGCACGAGCCTGCGCCTTGGTGTAGCGCTTGCTCAGAGAGTCGTAGAGGTTGTCCTCGACGGCCTCTTCCGTGATGGCGAAACCAAGAGCGATGGTCTCGTGGTTGTAACGAGCGGTCCACGCTTCCTGCGCATTGTCGTACGCAATAGCCTGACCTTCGTTCTTCACCGGGGCGGCGCTGAAGCCGGAGAGTTTCGTCTCCTCTTCAAAGGAACGCTCGGAGGTCTCGGTCTCGTAGATCTCCTTGTGTTCCTCGCCATAGCGACTGTACTCCATGCCGAACAGAGCGTTCAGGCCGGGGAGCAGTTCCTTCAGAAGTTGTGCGCGTGAAATAGCCATGTCTTACTGCTCCTTAAGCCGTGGTGCTGCTGTAGTAGCCGTGCGTCAGCAGGTTGATCTTCACCAGAACTTCATTGTACACGGTGAAGAGGATGCTGGACGCTGCCGGGATAGCGGTGACGCCACCCGGAACGGCAACCGCCGAGTTGATCGTGACCGAGGTCGCACCAGCCGAGGCCGCAGTCGTGACGAACGACGAGGTCTCGATGATCTGACCATTGGACGCAAGATACGCCACGCTCGTGCCAGCCGGGATAGCACCCGAGAGACCCGAACCAGTCAGCGTGATCGTGGTGCCCGACGACGAACCCGTGCCCGTGACCTGATACGCAGTCTCTTCCACCAGACCGACACAACGGACGGGCAGGATCGAAGTGACCGGGGTAGCAGTCGGGGCAAGGACGGCGTTGGCCGAGTTGCCCGTGGCAAGGCTCGACGCGACAGCCGCGTTATCGATCATCGACAGGTTGGTACCGACGAGGGCCTTGGCACCGGAAGCGAGAACGGTCGTGGCCGAGCAGACCACCGCCTTGAAGACGGTATCCGGATCGTCACAAACGTACGCCACGGCGTCACCCGCGAGGGTTCCGGTGGGCCAGAACTGGGAGAACGTCTTCTGCTTGGTCACCGGGTTGGTGAACGAACAGCCGAGGAACACGCCAGTCACAGCGTTGGAGGAGGTGGTCGCCGCGACAGCCGCACGGGTCACAAACCCGCGAGACAACACGACGAAGTCACCGTTGAAGATGTTCGTAGCGTAGCCGTACTGGATGGGATACATCCGAGTGCTACCCGAGAACACCTGTCCGCCGATCAGGTTGATCGGCTTAAGCCCGTAAGGGGCATCGACAGACGGATAAGCCATGTAGGACTCCTAAAAAGTTATTTGCCTTTGCCGAATTCGACGGTCGAGCGCCTTTCCTTGAAAAGCGGCATACGCTCGTCGTTCAGCCTCATGTAGTTGCTGTCCACGGACTCGATCTGCGACCGATTCTGCTTGGCGTAGTATTCGTCACGCTGCTTCATCAGTTCAGCCGGAGCCTTGCACAGCAACAGCCCGCCGACTTCCACATTCCCCTTGAACTTGGAATTGGGGTCGGCCTGATACATAAGTTCAGGATGGTCTTCGGCCTTCACAGGCTCCCAACCCTCACGGAACTTACCGGACGCATTCGTGGGGTCCAACTGCCCCATCATGGAGGTCCTGATCCATCTGAACACCCAACCGTCCTGCGGCGTGGGTTCAGGCAGAGTCTGGGGCGGTGCCCAAGACTGCTTACGCTGCGTTGATTCTCGGTTTTCAAGTTCACGAGCCAAACGATTCTCAGCCATTGAAATTCTCCAGTTTGAAAAGTTCTTTTGCGTACTGTTCATTGCTCAAGCCAAGTCTCTTGGCAAGTGCAACTTGAGTCGGAGTCAGGCGGACCTGACGCGGCGCGGATCCCCGCGTTACCGGAGCCACTACATTGGCTGGCTTTGTGCGTGGAGAAGGCTTCTCGTCCCTTTCCATCGTTTGCTCGGCATTACCCTCAAAATTTTCAGGGAATCGCCTACGCATCGTCCTGTCGATCTCTTTGTAGTAATCGTCACTACGCGGATCGATTCCAGATCGGACCAGTTTTTCGTGCAGGCCGAGTGCGAGGGCGGTCATCTCCTCGTCTTCACCAAACCACGAGTTCTTTGCCTTCCAAGCCTCTGCTTTTGGGTCAGCGGCTGGAGCGGCCTGTGGCGGTGCCGTCACCTGTTGAGACTGTTGTACTCCTTCTTCCGACTCCTGTAAAGAGGGTCGGAAGCGTTCGTAATCCTTCAATTTCAGTTTGGCGTCGGTCAGGGCTTCCTGAGCCTCCGCGATCTTTTCCCCGTCACCCGACTCGTAAGCCTGCTTCAGGCGCTCCTTGGCCGTGGCAAGTTCCCCGGTAGCCGCCTTGGTGACCTCTTGGATGTAGGCCCTTTCGCCCACCCCAAGGCGCTGCTTGAGACGGCGGTTCTCTTCAAACTGGGTCTGGGCAAATCGGAGGGCCTCGTCCTTCTCGCGGGCAACGCGCTCCTTTTCACGGCGCTCGTCGTGCCAGACCTTCTTCATCTGGCCGAGGCGCTTCTTGACCTTCTCGGAGTACTCCTCAAGGTCATCCTTATCCAGTTCGTCCACGATCTCCTTCGGGAGCGGCTTACGGCCACGGTCCTCTGGCGGAGTATCGTCTTCGATCTTGATCTCCAATTCAGGCGTATCTGCCTGATTCTTATTGGTATTTTCGATCTCGTCCGGGAACTTAAACTCTTCCTGCTGCATGGTCTACTCCTTATGCGCGGCGGATGCCACGGGGGTCATCAACAACGGCTTCAACCCTGTCATCGGTGATGATGCGGAACTCCCGACCGTGGATGACCACGCGGGTACCTGCGTACGGACGGGTAAGGACAAAATCGCCTTCCTTACACCACGGTCCGGTCGGAAAGCGGGACTCATCCTTGTAGCAGAGGTTTCCCATCTTGACGACGAACAGGACGACAGTCGTCTGCTCCTCGACCTTCTTGGTGTCCTCAGCCTTGATGAGGCCGCTTTCGTACTCTTCCTCGACATGAGGTACCGCACACAAGATGTGGTACCCCTTCGGCTCTGGCAGGAGTTTGGCTTTCGCCGCCTCTGCCTGCGTCTTCTCTACATCGATATTACTCATCTTCGCGCTCCAAGCGTTTTGCAAGGTCTTTCACATGGTTCTTTGCGAGTTCAAGACCCTGTAACGCCCCGCAAAGACGTTTGTACTCGGCCTCGTCCAACTTGCCTTGGACCAAAGCCTCGATGATCAACGTGCGCTCTTCCTCGTACTTGCTGACCAAGTACTCCAGAGCGTTGGAATAACTCATTCTTCACCTTTCTTGGGTTGCGCCCGATTACGGGCGGATTCGCGCTGGATCTCAGCGGCTTCTTTCGCTTTGCCGATCTCGACGCCGAGGCGTACCCCTTCACGTCTCTGCTCGGCCTTATGCTCCTCGATGTTTACACCAAGTTTTGCGCCTTCCAACTGCTGCTGCCCAGAGATCTCCGAACGACGCAGGTCGAGTTCATCTGCCTTGGCAGCGGCGTCCATGATGTCCTTCTGCTGCTTGCGCTGCTGCTCCATCATCTTGATCTGACCGTCGATCTGAGCCTGCTGCGCCTTCGTCTGCGCCACAAGTTGCTTGATCTGGAGGTCCATCTGCTGCATCTGGATGAGCGGATCCTGCTGCTGCTGCTGCGCCTGCTGCATCTGCGCTTCGGCCTGATCCTTCTGGAGGACGCGGGCTGCGGCCATCGCAGCAAGTTGCGACAACTGGGCCTCAAACTCAGGCGGCAGGTTGTACTCGTCGCTGTCGTCCTGCGGCAAGGGGGGCAGGGCTGTACCCAATTGCTTCTCAATCTCGCGGCGGTACTGATACGCCATATGCTCCATAACGTGCGCTTGGATAGCCGCCTGCATCGCTTGCGCCTGCGGACTCTGCCCGATCATTCCAGCGATCTTCGGGTCCTGCATCAGCGCCATGTGGACTTGGATGTGAGCCTCGTGGTCCTGATACATGAAGACCTTGGTCGGCTTGCCCGTCATCAGGTCCATGTTCTCGGTGATGGGATCACGCGGCTTGGCATCCGAGGGAAGCGGGATGATCTTCTCAGCGTTCTTGACGCCCAGCGTCTCGATCATCTGCCTGTGCAGGTGGGGCAGGTCATAGATGTTCGGTGCGGTCTGCGAAAGTTGCAGCACGGCCTGATACTGCACGATCTTCTGCGACATGGTCGCAGCGTTCGGATCCGACACCGGGATGACATCGACGCTGTCGTAGTCGGACTTCTTGGCGCTCGGCTTGCCGACCTCCGGCTCGTACGAGTACTCGTCCGGGGTGTTGTCACGGATGATGCCCGCGAGGAGTTTGAACTCCTGCTTCATCGTGTAGTAGATACGGGCCTGCACCGCCGTCATGACCTTGAGGACACGCTCAAGGATGGCAAGCGTCGTACCGACCGGGGCCTGCGAGGACATATCGGAGACCTTCAGGTCTGACACCGCAGCGAAGCGGCGACCGTCCTCGATGACCTTGTCCATCAGGAGGGAGAGGGTCTGGCTCGGCTCCTTGTACGGGAGCGGCATGATGTTGTCGCGGATGGTGCCCGAGGCGACGTCTACGTCTATGTACTCTCCGGGGGGGACGGGCGTGTTGTCTCCCTTGATACGCAAGCCGCGAGTTTTGAAGCCACCCGGAAGATTGCTGAGAGTTCCCGCATCGACAAGTTGGCGCAGGAGAGAAGTAGCGGTCTTGGAATGCCCGCCGATGAGGTGGATAAGTCCGAAGTAGTAGAAGCCGAAGCCGGGGACGTATCCATAGTGGACGAAGTGCTGTCGCTTCTGCTTGAGGTCGTCATCTTCGCGCCAATTCCGTCGTATCGCCAGCACCGTCCCGGTGCCCTTCTCGATGGTGACCACGTACGGCAGCGCGATCCCGGTCTCGTTGTTGTCGTCGTCCACATCCGGGTAACCCGGCAGGTCGATGTTGACGTGCATCTCCAGCAGGAGGTAGCGGTTGTCCGCTGTCGCTGAGAAGCCTTGGTCGGTCGCTTTCTGCTTCTCGACCTCGTCCATCTGTGGGATGGGATCCGGCAGGTCGATGTCGCGGTAGAACCCTGCGTGCTGAAGTTTCAGCAGATCGTTCTTGGTCTTGCGCATCCGGTGCGTGACGCGCTCCGCTGTTTCGATGTTGGACGCACCATATGGCACGACGATGTCCTCTGCCGGGACATAGACCGCCGACTGCCTGTCGAGCGAAGGATCAAAGTAGACCTTCTTGAAGGCGTTGCCCGCCAAGGCGAGACTGAGCAGCATCCGCTCGTGTTCCGGGCGGTACTCCTTCATGACCTCGGTCAACTGGTAATTCATGTCATCCGCGACACGGATGGCGGCTTCCTTCTTCTCGGTAGTCTCCTTACCGACGATCTTGGTCTTGACGGGACCCGCCGCAGGGAAGGTCTCCATGATGGTCTCGGACTGGAACTTGACCGCGCTCTCCATGAGGAGCGGGTGGGTCACGCCACACGCACCCGGCCACGGCTCGGTCCGGTCGTCATACTTGAGGCCGAGGATCTTGAGACCCTTCGTATAGGTGTCGAGCCACTCCTTGCGGTCGGAACAGTCGGTCTCGTAGTCGCGGATGAGTTCGGAGGCCATCTTCGCCAACTCGCCCTCGTCCATGTAATCCGCGAGGTTGGCGTCGAACTTGTCCGCACGCGGCTCCGACTTGATGAGGTCGATGACGGCTCCGTCCATACCGATGGACACCGCTTCCGGATCCTCAATCGTGATCTCAAGGGCTGGCTCATCAGATAGTGAGCCAAGACCAACCGGGGCTTCGTAGAGGGATTTATCGACAGCCATCTAGATTCTCCTAGTAGTACCCTTCGCGCCTGTGACTCTTGAACCACTTCGTCGGTTCTGGCTCGTCCGATGCAAGTCTGATGAACCCGCCTTTGCGGTACCGTAAAAGAGCCTGCGTCATGGAGTCTACCAAGTCATCATGCTCACCGGAGGGAAAACTTGCCACTTCCTCGACCAGTTCCTCCGCCCAACGGGTCTCAGGGACCCATACCCGACCTGAAGCGAAGATGTCTGCAACAGCGTTCAGGCGGGCGATCTTGTCGTTGCCTTTGCTAGGCGTGAACTCCTGAACCGGGATACCCATCGCCCTGAGTTCAAATATCAGCGGACTGCCCGCCGCTTTGGCCTCCACTATGAGGCTGTCTGGCTCCCAGTACTTGTACTCGTTGAACGCCTCCTGCTTCAGTTCAGGAAACTCCATACGTTTCTTGAAAGCATTTAAAAGTATGATGTTTGACTGCTCTTTCCCGGTTTCATCGGGTTGGGTAAAGATGCCCCACGTTGTGCAGGCTGAATAGTCGGCCCGTTCCGTCTTAAGAAACGCCGTATCCCACGACTGGATGATGTATTCGCAGAACGGTGGGCCGTCTTTTTCCCAAACTCGCCACCATTCCCGTTTGATGATGGCTGAAACATCCGAAGTTGGTTGCTGCTGGTACTGGGCCATCCACTTTCCGACAGGGAGTTCCTGTCGAAGGGCTTCCAACTCCTGCAGTTTCCAGAACTCGGGCCAAAGTGCCTTGCCAGACGGCAAAATAGCGGGAAACTCGATGACTTCCCACTCTTCACCATCCCGTTGCGCCGCTGCTTTGACCACTTGACCGGTCAGATCCTTCTTGGACCACCGGGTCATGACGATGACGATGGCTCCTCCCGGCTGAAGACGCTGACGAGGGCCTGATGTGTACCATTCGTAGGTCTTGTCGTAGACCTCCGGGTTGGTTTCGGCCAGCGTAGCCTCCTGTTCCGAGTGCGGGTCATCGATGATGAGCAGATCCGCGCCCTTACCGGTCACAGCACCGCCCACACCGATGGCGAAGTACTCGCCTGCATAGTTGGTAGCCCATCTTCCGGCTGCTTTTGAGTCCGCTTGAAGGGCTACTTGGGGAAAGATGTCCTTGTAACGGTCGGAATCGACCAAGTTACGCACTTTTCGACCAAACCCCACCGCCAACTCGGCTGTATGAGAGGTTTGGATGATCTTTTTGCCCGGAAAACGCCCTAAAAACCAACTTGGAAGGAGGTAAGAAGCGAATTCTGACTTGGTATGACGCGGTGGCATGTTGATGATGAGCCGCTTTACCTTACCTTCCGCCACTTTTTGGAAGGCTTCGGCCATCTTTTCGTGATGTTTTCCGTGGATGAACCCCGGCCATACGTATTTTACGTATGCCATGAACTCGCTTTTGGCTTTTTCACGGGATCCAACCTTGCGCGCTTCAGCCAGCAACTGCCCGACCTTCTGCTGCGCCTCTGGCGGCAGGTTCGGAAGCCGCGTCTCGACTTCACGAAGCAGTGTTGCGTCCATTACCTAACTCGGAATCGAGGTCGATATCAGCAAGGCTGACGGATTTTGTAGCAGGTACGACGCTGTACTCGACATCGTACAGTTCCAACGTCTTGCGCAGTTCCGTTTCGATGTCTTTCACGGTGCGATGTGTGACGTTGATATCTACACGGTCGGAGAAGAGTCCCACACCGGACACCTTACCAAGAAGTTCAAGAGCCTTGAGGCGTGTCTTGGGGTCTGGGTCTGAAGAATCGAGGATCAACTTGTTGGTGACATAAGCACGAAGGCGACGATGTACGTCAAAGACCTCTCTGTCGTACTCAGAAAGGATGGTGTTGAGGTGCTTTATGGTCCCCGGAGTGAGGTCTTTGGGTTGCGGCATCTCTTCGGACGCCAAGATCTCATGAGAAACCTTGCGGTCTTCGTCCGACACATCGACCTTGACGCCCTGCGACTCAAGTTCATTCAGGGTAGCAAGCATCGCCCGCGCTTTTGCACGGAAGTCCTGAAGTTCTTCCGGAGTTGTATCGAAGGGGAACGGGATCCCCAACTCTGGCGTGGCTACAACCGGCATGGGGCCGGAATGTATCAATAAGTACTTGAAATGTAAATGGTGTGCAGGCCCTACCTGCCGGGGATCACGTGGGTCGAGGAAAGAGGAGGAGATTCATTTCGACCTTGTCCACTGGACTTCCATTCCCGAAACCAGCAACGGGCTATCCAGACGCTGCAGGCGCACCCTGCCAGACACCGTATGTAGGTATACCCCATTTGGAGGGACCCAACAAGACAACCGGGGGTGTTTTTATATACAGGGGGGTGGGGGTCAACTTAGGAAAATTTGTGAATACGTGATTGGATTTAAAAGTGATGATGGGATGTGCAGATCATAGAGTAGCCGACACACGCTGGGACTCCAAACTCCACGCGGGGGGCCGGGGTGCGGTGGGGGTCGCCCCGGTCGATGTCGAAAGTGCTTGCATCTGACACTTGTTTATGGTCTACTATTAGTAGGGTAGTCCCTCGCGGCTTCCCGTGCTGCTTGTCAATCCACGCCGAGGCTAACCGATAACACGTGTTATCGGTGAGGCCGAGGCACAACCGAGAGGAACCAGTCTATGCGTTTCAATGATTCCACACGCGCCGCTGTGCGCGAGGCCCTGACCGGGGCCGACACGGTAGCCAAGGCCGAGGCCGAGGTGACCGGGCGATGGGTCAAGGCCGCCGAGGCCCTCGCCGCTGACGGTATCGCTTCTCTCGCCGCGTTCAGCGAGGCGAAGGAGGCTATTCGGGCCGAACTGGTAATCCCGGCCCTGCGTATCTCCGAGGTGCCAGACGCGCCTAGCGTCTGGCGCAAGGGGTCGGAATTGCCCAAGGCCAACAGCGACGACGAGGCTATGGAGGTAGCCAAGGCACGCGCCCGCGCCAAGGCCGAGGGGGAGGATGAGGCCGAGGCAGTCGCGGCGTTCAAGGCCGAACGGGCCGCGCTACGGGATGCCTATCAGACGGTACGCACTACGGCGAATACGATGGTATCGCGCCTGAAGGAGTACTTGCCTGAGGTACGCGCCAAGGCCGAGGCCAAGGCCAAGGCAGACGCCGAGGCCGAGGCCAAGGCCAAGGCCGAGGTGGCCGGGATGACGGTCGCACAACGTGCCGAGGCCGGGAAAGCGGATGCCGTCCACAAGGCAACCGAGGCCGTGGCAAAGGTGCTGACGCGGCTGCAAAAGGCCGGGGCGGGGGCGGCAGCGTATCCCCACCTTGAGGCCGCGCTAGCCGCGCTCGTCGTGAAACCTTCCATCGTGGAAGGTACGGCAACCGGGCCGAGCCACGGCGCGGATACGCTCACGCCGATGGGCCGTCCGACGGGTATCGCCGCCTGACCTAGTGAGGTCGCCCCCCTGCACCGCGAGGTGCAGGGGGGTTTTTGTTTGCGCGGCGTTTGCGCAGCGCGAACTATCATGGCGACAGGCGCGCGACAAATGCGACAAGCGCCGACAAGTTTTGGATCAACCGATAACACGGTGTTATCGGCAAGATGCTGGTCATGTGTACTAGCAATTCGTAGTGTGTAGTTTGTGCAGTTGATGTGCAGTATCACTACACAGGGTTAAGTCGTTGATTCTGTAGGAGTTTTGGGGGTCTTTTTATATAAGTGTGCAATGTTTCTTATATATATACCCCCCTAGGAATTTGAAAAAATTATCTATTAACGCGTTGGAATTTTGATTTGGAGGTGCGCAGGAGGCCAAAAGTGCTTTGGGGCGTTAAAAACCCCATTTTTCACCGGTCGCCAACTTTTAAGCGCGTAACATCATGATCCCATTGGATTTTATTTTGTTACGCTCAATTGCACACCCTGCACACTATGCCCATTTTAAAATTTCGCCACCGTTATAGGATGATATCCACAGGCTAAGTCTTTGATTTTCCTCAAAACATGGCATTAAATTTTCAACCATTTAGCAGGATGACAACTACCTGCTGCACACTTGCTACGGAACATTACAAAATTTCCACACCGATATCAGGTGATATCGGCTTTTCCATGTCCCACAACCGACCGAGGAGGTCATCATGTCTGAGTCCAACAACGACCGAGCCATGTGGCTTGCCGCCACCGAAGGCGTGCAGCCGCTCAAGTCCAGCCAGACACCCCCGCGCATCCTGCTGCAACGCAGGAGCCGTCAGCCCGTCAAGGTGATCGTGCGCCGTCCGAAGTCTCCGCTACTCGCCACATGGGTGGTCACCAAGTCCCTGCAAGAGGTAGCGCGTGAAGCACCGCCGCGTCCAGCCACCGAGCGCGACCTGTTGCGCCTGACCACGAAGTTCAACAACCGATAACAAGAGTACAAGCGGCGATAACAGGTGTTATCAGGAGATGCTTATGGATGATGACAACACCGATGACTACACCTGCATGGCTGTGGTCGCCAACAAGCGAGACAAGTCCAGCAAGCCAAAGGTGTGCGGCAAGCCCGTGAACAAGTACCGCTACGACTTGGGCTACACGACCTGCCCATCGTGCGGTGAAGCCGCAGCCAAGATGGTACGGCACACGGTCGTGCCGATGCACAAGAGCAACTACATGGTCGTGACCAACCGGATCGACCTGCAAGGCATCAACAACAAGGGAGGGTTCCACCGATGAACGACTATCGAGTGGATAGAGCAAGGGAGGGTTTGTCCCCTCCGTGCGGCATGAATTCGATCGTGTATGTGAGCGAGTCCCTGAACGATGCTCTGCGCGTGTTCCACGCCACCACGGGTGGCAAGGATGGGTGGGGCAACTCGCACGGCGACTACGCTGACTACGGGGTGATGCTGTCCATGTGGCACCCCGAGCGGAATGCGTACATCACCAAGCGTTGGAAGAGCAAGTAACTGAGGAGGTGTGAGATGAACAAAGAACTACTGAAGCGATGGGTCGCTGCGTTGCGCAGCGGTGAGTACACGCAAGGCACAGGGAAATTGCGGATGTTCGACCCCGTGGCGGAGTGCACAAGATACTGCTGCCTTGGCGTACTGCGCGAGATCGAGCCGAGCATCTGTGGAGTCAACGAGGAACTTCTGGACCGCGACTCTTTGCGGCAACACATGGGCGGTGACATCCAGCAGAGAGAACTCGCGGAAAAGAACGACCACGGAATGCCGTTCCCCGAGATAGCGAACCACATCGAAAGGATGTATCTCAACAACGAGGAGAACAAGTGATGAACTTCAAAGCCGACCTGATCGAAGCGTTGACAGACACGGTCACCCACCAGAGCAAGGCCATCAACGGGCTACTAGTCAACGCAGACCGGATGCAAAAGGTCATCGAGACCCTCACGCAACTGAAGGAGCAGTTGGAGGAGCAGAACGAGTTGTATGTGGCTGACATCCGTCTATTGGAGCAGCAGCGTGACGAGGCATGGAACGAGGGCGCACGGCTGAAGAGGCTGTCCGAAGAGCAGTCGAAGGTCATCAACGAATTCCGCAACGGATTCTAGGAGGATAAGACATGAGCAACCACACGCCCGGAGAATGGACTGTCAGCAAGAACTTGGCAGGGGATCTAGTAGTCACAAGTACGAACCATCATGACAACGATGGGTACATCATCTGCCAGACATTCGGCAGGCACAAGTACGGTAACGCTGTGTTGATTGCAGCCGCGCCTAAATTGTTGGTCGCGTTGCGCAACCTTATCGGGTGCGCCGAACCGCATCGAGATCGCGCCGAAATCAAGGCCGCTCGTGCCGCCATCGCTGAGGCTACAGATAAGGCCCCAGAGGAAGTGACGGAGGACAAGACATGAAGTACATGGACCCGAAAGATTGGTATCACTCCGACGCTATCGAAGTCACGGTCAACGGTGTTCGGGTGGCGTGGACTGTGGACAATGAAGTGTTCACGCAAGTACGTAGCCTTACCGAGCGCACCCACCCTGACGATGACGGGTTCGACCTTTTCGGGTACTTGGAGTGGGAGGACAACGACGACCCGTTGGACGATGCAGGGTACAACCAAGAAAGATTGAGAAACTACGTCATCAACAAGATGAAGGAGGACAAGTGATGAACGAAGCACCGCCGACAGAAAGAGAAGTAACATTGTTGAACGCATTGAAAACGGCCAATGAGTTGCTTAAGCGATGTGAAAGACGCATCAAGGGCGAACCAAGCCGCATCTTCATGTGGTTCTGTGTCGGGTTGTTCGTAGGCTTTCTGGTAGGGAGGTTCGTATGAAGAACTATCATTACTTCAAGGGGCGGTACGAAAGCACCAATCCTATCCGTGGACGTAAAGAAGACATACGTCCTGTAGGAAGTCGCCGCCGTACATGGGAGCGGTTGGTACACATCGACGACGCATATGGCGTGGCTGACCGAGATGTACCGTTGGTCATGTACGCCGAAGATACGCTGACGATACAGACATCATGGATGACCCCGTCGATAGGGAGTTTCATGACCACATACCTACCAAGCGGGTTCAGCGTCAGTAAGCAATACAACACGCTGTGGTTGGAAATCAACGGCAAACAGTATCCTCTAGCGCCGAGAGAGCGCCTGCCTGCACCGTGCAAGGTCTACATCACATCCAAGGCGCGTGAGTATCAAGACAACGACCCTAAAACCAACTTTTACATCCCGGAATATTTTTTGCCGTTGATGGTTGCCGGGGATACATATAAGCCGCTGTATGAAACGTTGCTGGTCAAGCGCGTGAACAGGCAGCGTGCAGCCGAGTTGCGCGGTCGAATCAGACCGTTTGTGGAGTTCTGCACATCTCTGCTGCGCTTGTCCGATGGCGTGCTGCGGTGGGAGGTCATCAAGGAATATCACCCTAAGATTGCAAGCGATTATTGGTTACCAAGAGGTGACTATATACTCTCAAAGCATAACGAAACGGGGCGAAATTTGAGGGTACTGCTATCCGCGTCGTCCGATGATTACCTGAAGATACTGTGCAATCTTGCGGCGCAGAAGAACAGCACCTTGTGCCTTGTCTCTCGATCAGGGGGACCACCAAGCAATTGGCTATCGCCCGGCCCGTTTGATGTGCATTTCAATACAACCGCATTGGAACGGTTTCTGTACAGAATTCACGACAACGATGAGGAGAACATCTATGATCTAGTGGAAACACCTGTTACCGAAAACAAACAGACCAACGTCATCGGTTACGCTAAGTAACTAGGAGAGAATACTATGAGTGCTATCAATCTGGGCCGTGAGGTCTCACTGCAAGAGTTCGCCCGTGCCGTCATCGCATGTGGCAAGGATGTGTCGTTCATCGCAGAAGGCGAGATGGGTATCGGCAAGTCAGCCATGCTCAAGGTAGTCGGGGCTGCGTATCCATCACACATCCCAGTGTATCTGGACTGCACTTTGCTCGACTTGGGTGACATCGCGCTGCCTTTCACGGTCGATGAGAACGGTACACGTGTGACCAAGTTCGCGCCAAACGGCAGGTTTCAATTGCACCACGGCAAGCCTGTCATCATCATGTTGGACGAAATCGGTAAAGCCATGAAAGCCGTCAAGAACGCGCTGCTGCCGCTCATGAATGGTGAGAAGCGTATCGGTGATGCGTATCTGCACCCCGATTCCATCGTGTTCGGCACGACGAACAAGATGAGCGAGGGCATCGGTGACATCCTTGAGGCGCACGCTCGCAACCGTTTGTGTGTGCTGCCAGTCCGTAAGCCGACAGCCGATGAGTGGGTCGAAGAGTTCGCCATCAACGCGGATGTCGCGCCCGAAGTCATCGCATGGGTCAAGCAGTTTCCGCACGCGCTTGCATCGTTCACCGACGAATCGCAGAAGGACAACCCGTACATCAACCATCCGGGACGGGCAGGACAAGGTGCGGTGGTCACGCCACGCTCGCTTGAGAAGGCCAGCCACATCGTCAAGATGCGTACATCTTTGGGCGAAGCGCTGACCATCTCCACGCTGGCTGGGACTATCGGTGAGGCTGCTGCGCGTGACATGCAGGCGTTCCTCACCATCGCGGACAAGTTGGCGACATGGGACAGCATCATCGCATCGCCCAAGTCAGCGAAGTTGCCTGACGATCCGGTGGCCAAGTGCATCGCTGTGTTCGGTGCCATATCGCGTGTCGATAAGGATACGCTTGACCCGTTCATGGACTACATCGAGCGCATGGAAGGTCCGTGGCAGGCGTTGTTCGCCAAGTCCATCATGAAGTCAGGCAAGCAGTCGTTCTGCATCACGAACCGCAAGTTCAAGGACTGGGCGTTGAAGAATCAGTGGATGTTCTGATTGATAAGGAGGCACCATGAAACTCTCTGCTGAACAGAAGATAGAGCGCGCTCACGTCTGGCTGATGAACAGCCCCAAGTACTGCCTGTACTCCGGGGTCTTCATGATCGGCAAGACCGAAGTGCGCGACGATATGCCTACAGCGGCCACCAACGGACGTGATGCGTTCTATGGGCGCAAGTTCGTGGACAAGTTGTCGGAGCAGGAACTGCGGGGTCTCATCCTGCACGAGAACCTGCACAAGGTGTTCAGACACTTGACCGTGTGGAAGGCTCTTTACAAGGAGAACGCACAGATAGCCAACATGGCTTGTGACTACGTCATCAACCTGATGATCGTGGACAGCGACCCGGATGGCAAGGATGTGAAACTTCCCGAAGGTGGCTGCTATGACGTGAAGTACCGGGGCATGGACGAGGGTACCGTGTACCGCCTGCTGACACAGAACCTACCACCGGGCGGGGGCGGCAGTGGGGGCGGCAGTGGGGGCGGCGAAAGTCTGGACCACCACGACTGGGATGATGCCGAGGAGATGTCCGAGCAGGACAAGATCACACTCAGCAACAACATCGACCAAGCGTTGCGACAGGGCAAGATACTTGCAGGCCGCATGAGCGGCAATGTCCCACGCAGCATCGATGATGTACTCAAGTCCCGTGTGGACTGGCGTGAGGCCATGCGTGAGTTCATCACCAGCACCTGTGCAGACAGGGATGAAAGCACATGGCGACGACCAGCCCGTAGGTGGATCGCCCAAGATGTGTACATGCCGTCGAGCATCTCCGAGCGCATGGGGATTCTGGTGTGCGCCATCGACATGTCAGGTTCTATCGGCATGCGGGAAGTGGCGCAGTTCATCGGCAATCTTGTGCGTATATGCGAGACAGTCAAGCCGGAGGAAGTACACCTGATGTACTGGGATACAAGAGTGTGTGCCCATGAGGTGTACAAGCCCGACCAATACGACTCGCTCTTGAGCAGGACAAAGCCCGCAGGGGGCGGTGGCACAGACCCGCAGTGCATCGTGGACTACATGAAAGGCAAGCGGATCAAAGCCGACTGCGCCGTTATCCTCACGGACGGTTATGTATGTTCATGGGGTGAAGGATGGGACTGCCCGACGCTATGGGGTATCACGTCACAAAACATCGAATCAAAGGTTGGCAAAAGCGTACACATTGGAGGCGTGTGATGGCTATCAACCGTGCAAAACGCCGAGCGAGGAAGTTCAGAAAAAAGATATGGCTCATACATCCAATTTTAGATATAAAAAACGATGGATTTGGCTTCCACTTAATATTTTGTACAAAGTGGGTACCGTTGGCTGTAGGACCGCGATTTAGACGGAGAGAAAAGCAATTAGCGACGTTTCAAGAAGCCCGAGCATTTTGTTTGTTGAAGGGTGAAGAGTGAATTTATCAACCAATAAGGAGTGCAATCATGATCAATAACAGTGCTGTTATCGTTGACCTGAACATCAGTGTGTGGACGGGTCGCAAGATGGACAAGAAGGTGTCGGAGCAGGTCGATGCCGACAACCAGACCAAGACGCGAGCGGGGAACTATCATAAGAAACTGCTTGCTGGCACGACCGCATTCGATGACGTCCACAAGTTGGTGGGTGCGATCCGACAGTGGCACTACGCCAACACGCTTCCGTGGGCCGACAACGGTCAGCGGCTGCTGCCGATGGCGAACTTCTTCGACTACAAGGCGCAGTTGAGCGCGTACGAGCAGGAGTTCAACAACACGGTGGACAAGTTCTACCAAGAGTACAACACGTTGGTCAGCGCGGCTGCGTTCTCTCTGGGCAATCTGTTCGATCCCAACGACTACCCGAGCATCGAGGAGATCAAGGGCAAGAACAGTTTCCGATACGTCATCAGCCCCGTGCCTGACTCCGGTGACTTCCGTGTGGACATTCCCGAGCAGTATCGGAAGGAACTGGAAGCCATCTCCAACGAGCGGGTCAATGCTGCCATGAAGGACGTGTGGGACAGGCTGCATGAGTGCCTTAGCCACATGAGCAAGAAGTTGGCAGGTGATGAGAAGCAGATCTTCCGCGACTCGCTGGTGGACAACGTGGTGGAACTGTGCGGGATGCTCAGTAAGTTGAACGTCACCGATGACCCCAAGTTGGAAGCGGCACGACAGGAAGTCGAGAAGATGCTGTGCGGCGTGACGCCCAACGAGTTGCGCAAGAACGACGAAATCCGCAAGGACGTCAAGGCGCGTGTCGATCAAATCTTGGGCATGTTTTGAGGTGAAGGCATGAGCAAGATCATCATCACCGTCGAGTACACCTACGAGGATGTCATGGAGCATGAAGCAATGAAAGAGGCTGATGGATTGGTCGCGGGGTTGGCGAACGCGGTCAGACGATGGCCGTTTGGTGCAGACAAGGCGAGTGTAAAGAGCGTCCAAGTTATCCATCAAGAGGAGAACAAGACATGATGCAAGACATGATGAACGATGCAGGCCAAAACCTGAACGAGACGGAGATGAACGCCATCCGTTGTGCGTTCGCGGACCTCATCGGCGCGGTGCAAGCATACAGGCAAAGCGGTAGCGGCGATTCCGCGCACGACTGGGAGGCGCACATCCACACCATCGAGGAACTGAAGACTGCGTTCCCGTGGCTCGATGAAATCCCCGACAACATCTACGACGAGGAGGAGTGATATGGACAAGAAGCGAGTGGTCATCACCATCGACAGCGGTATCCCCGAGGTCATCGAAGCACCGGATGGTGTGGACGTGGAGATCTGGGACTACGACACCGAGTTCTACCCCGAAGCCGACCTGCTTGAGGACGATGACGGGCGCAAGTATTTCTTGAGGGAGGGCTGAACATGGCGAAGAAGAAGGCGAAGCGTCGGAAGTCTTATACCGTGCACACCACGGTGGAAGTGCTATATGAAATCGAGTTGCAGGTACTAGCGCACACCGAAGAGGAAGCCCAAAACCTTGCGATGAGCAAGGCAGAGGACATGGCGTTTGATCCCGCCCTGCAAGATGGTAATCTTATAAGCATCAACGCGACTCCAGAAGATGCTTGGGAAACCAAGAAAGGTCGTATCATGTATCTCACATGATCAAGAACATCAAACTGCGACCCCGCAAGAAGTACTGGGGGTGGTGTTACCGCAAAGCCATGCGACTGCGTATGACAGGCAAGGAGTGGCATGAGTACGCCAAGTGGGACACCTTCAAGACCGAGTACGGCTCCGACTCTGCGTGGGGCAACAAGTGTGAAATATGGTTCGATGACGAGGAGGATATAACCAGTGCAGACATTCCTACCTGATCCTAGTTATGCGACGTCAGCCTCCATGCTGGACTACCGGAGGCTTGGCAAGCAGCGCGTAGAGACCAAACAGATATTGCTTGCTTTGGGTAAGTCCAAGGGAGGGTGGGTCAACCATCCTGCTACCAAGATGTGGCGAGGACATGAGTTGGAGTTGTCCACGTACGGCCTTGCCATGTGCAAAGAGTGGGTAGAGCGTGGGTATAACGATACGCTTGGCCAATACTTCCTTGCCATGCGGGACGCATATGAGGCAGAGGGGCATCCAAGCATACCGCCGCCTTGGCTTGGCGATGAAGTGTTCCATGCCTCCCATCGCAGCAATTTGTTACGTAAAGATCCTGTGTTTTACGCGCAGTATGGATGGAGCGAGGCTCCTGACCTGCCGTACGTTTGGCCTGTTGAATAACCAGAGGAGAAGTTTATGTTGGTAACGACGCATGAGAGCCTGCAATCTGTAGACAGCGGTATCCGTGAGATCTTGTCTATGCTTCGCAAGTATCACATGAGCAGAATTCCTGTTCATGCAGTAGCCGATGCCTTATCCGGAACTCATGTCTACTTTGTAGATGAACGGTTCATGGACCTGCAACCCAATGTACTTACTGTTATGGGCGCTACAAAACTTCAGTTAGAAGAAAACGGCAAGTATGGCAAGGGATATAGAGTCTATTCATCTAGTCTGACCAACGAGAAATATCATTATAGCCACCAAAAGCACCGTTCTTTAGCCAGCAGCGATCCGGACAAGATCGTATCAATCTTGCGTAAATGTACGGGCAGTATGCCAGCAACAGGTCTGCATAAGACTACGGAAAAAATTAACATCCATATAATTAACACATGGAGAGATGTATTTAAATCGGACTTGTCTGCTGCTATCAATAAGGTGAGCATGTATGACTCATTTATACAGACATTGATGGTCGATATCAGTAATTATCGCAACGGCACCGCCGCGCCATATTCTAATGACGTGTTCCATACAATCTTTTCGGATAAAAACATAGCAACCTATGCAGAGCATTATCGTAGACGAAAAGTTGATATGCCTACGCATAATGTAGTCGTACATCCGGCAGAAGTTGTGGTCAATAATCTAGTTGTTTCTGGTCTTGCAGAACTGTCTGTGGATAAGCAAGAAGCAATTGGCATGCTAAAACTTGTAGAAAATCTTACGTTTGTTGAAGGTGTAGGCACTCGGATCAATGAAAATAATTTTTGGATCTATTGACGGAGGAGCCAGCATTGGCTAGAGTGTATGGATGAGGAGATCAAAAACGTGGAAATTGTCCTTGAATGTCAACACATTCGGGGTGATACCGGATTCGTATTGCTTGATAAACACACGAAAACCGGAAGTTCTAGACTTTTCAGAGGAGAACATAACACTACCCGATGAAGTGAAAGAACGCATAGCACTGCTGGTACTGCAACGGCCCGGACCTAACTCCCCTACGAACATAGGGCATCTCGCAAGCGACAGATTGATCATCGTGTATTTGACTAATGCAGAAGGTAGAATGATTAAACGTATGTTGGAGAACTACAATGACGCCCGAAGCAAAAGTTAAAGCGCAGGTCAAGCGTATGCTGCATGAGATAGACCCTACGGTCTACGAGTTTTCTCCCGTAACGGGAGGTTATGGACGGTCGGGTGTTCCTGATATCGTGGTGTGTCTTAAAGGAAAGTTCATCGGTATCGAGTGCAAAGCCAACGGCGGTAAACCTACTGAACTGCAAAAGAAAAACCTACGAGATATATGCGATGCAGGAGGGTACGCAATCGCCGTCGATGAACATTCACTTGGCGTATTTAAGATGATCTTTAAAGACATAGTGATGGGTGCAACAGTGAGCCGTTACTGGGATCTGACAGCAAGTGATAAAACACCGCAGGAAGAACAGTCAGGGAGTGGCTAGGCGCATATTGCGTTGGATGTCATCCCGGTATGCAACTAGTGTCAGACAGATAGCGGAGGTGTTTGGGTTTACTCATATACATACAGCAAGATACATCAGATGGTTAGAACAGAATGGTTTTATCTATTTGAGATATAGGCGAGATGGATGGAATTTTTATTCAATACGAAGGAGTTCTAATGGACGTAGAGAAGTTGGCAAAGGTACTTCTTATCGCGCATAAGCATGATTTGGATGCTATCGATATCGAGTTCCTTGCAGAAGTGATCAGGCGTAATAAAGTTTCTGGAGAGGTAAATGCCGCCGAGTTTGGTGGTGGTACCACTTTGGCATCTTTTGGCACTTTGAACAAGCGCCTCAAGAAACTGCTTAGTAAAGGGTTTCTTGTACGCCGTGGCATTGAGAAAGATCAGCGACTGAAGTTTTTGGAGGAAGGCCCCGAACTTCAGAAGTTTGTTGATGAGATGAACAATCAGTAACCAAAGAGGATGAAATGATGAAGACCAAGACTGAGAAGATTCTGGCGCTGCTCGACAAGGGTACCGCCCCCAAGGCCATCGCCAAGAAGATGGGCGTGTCCCCGGCATACGTGTACGTGGTCCGCAGCAAGGCCAAGGCGAAGACCAAGAAGAAGCCCGGACGTCCGAAGAAGGCGAAGCAGAAGTGGGTGGAAGTCACCTATCCGGGAGAAGCCCTTGTCCCCGGCTCCGTCCCGCTCCCGGCTGACCCCGTGAACCATCCCCCGCACTACACGGCGGGTGGCATCGAGACCCTCGACTTCATCGAGGCCAAGGACCTGAACCATCTGCTTGCGTGTGTCATCAAGTACATCGTCCGTGCAGGTAAGAAGGAAGGTGTGGACCCGATCCAAGATCTGGAGAAGGCCAAGTTCTATCTCAACCGTGAAATCAACAAGCGTAAAGGAGCGTAATCATGTCTACTTTGACCTTTGAGCAACAGGCTGCGCGTGACGGTCTGACTTCCAGCATCCTCAAAGATGTCGCGTACTATGTTAGATATAACGATGGAGATATCCCAGACGATGTGGTCCCTTTTTGGGAATCACGAGCCAAAGAAGCGGGTATGTCCAAAGCCGCCATCTCTCAGACCGTTGAGGAAGTCCGTCAGGTGCTGAACCTGATGAAGAAGTTCAGCAAGAAGCGGGTGGCGTGACACATGGGGGGAGGGAAACCTCCCCCTTCTCTTGAGGAGGAGATATGTTCAGGTCTTTATTCAATTGGTGGAGAAGGCGAGAACAAGAAGCCCATTACGCATGGTGCCGGGTTCCGCCCCCGAACTGGCGCTGTAGCCGAGGAAGGCTTGGGCGATGGGGGAACTACTGGTGAGCGACCTAGAGTTTGCTGACACCATCATAGGACTGGACGGGTATATCCGTGCATTCGCGGCCACCGTAGCCGCTGCATCGCTGCTGTATCTAGTCATCCGTTGGATCAACAACAGACTGTGAGGAGGAGTTATGGAGAAGGAACCAGAGTATTCAAAGGACCGTCTTAACCAACAGATTCGTAGTCTCATGCGCGAGAACTTTATGCTTAAGGATTCGCTGTTTCGCAGGAACAAGGAGTTCATCGTGATGGACGGGATGCTCCGCAAGGCAGACCGAGTGACAACGTTCTTGAGCATCTGTCTGGCTGTCATGACTCTGGCGGCTATTGCCGCTACGATATGGGCTGTGAGGATGTCGCCGTGAACCGCGAGGACATCATTCGCATGGCGAGGGAGGCGGGATTTGTTGTTGATGAGAAAGCCAAACAACACCAGCCCAACTGCATCTTCCATACGCATCACATGGTCGATGAGTTACTTGAACGCTTCGCCGCCCTCGTCGCCGCCCATGAACGTGAGGCGTGTGCGAAGGTGTGTGATGGTTGGGCGGAGTACGGTATTCCATCATCCGCAGCCGCAGCCGCCGCCATCCGCAAGCGAGGGGAGGTGCAGCCGTGAGCAAGAACCGTTGTGCGAACTGCAAGTATTTCTTCGATTATTCCGAGCCTTATGCCAGCCCTGACGATTTGGAACGATTTGGCTTGTGTCGCATCATTCTCCCGCCGTGGGTTTCCGAGACTCAAGACTATAGACGTTTCACCAACAAAAACTATGTCTGCGACCTGCACAAGCCGAAGGAGGTGCAGCCGTGAACCGCGAGGACTACGAATTTGCTGCCGATTGGCGCGTCACCGCGACCGAAGTGGTGAATCACCCGCAATACGCTCGTCCTGTGCTGATGGTGCGCGAGGGGTGGATGCGTCGTGGGCAAGAGCCTGTGTGGAATGACACCGTGACGATCCGACAGATTCCCGAGGAGGTGCAGCCGTGAGCGACACAAATGAAAACGGGCCGAGACTGACATCCCGGCCCGTTGGTGCTGTTTCGGAAGAAACCAGCCTCCTCCACGCGGAGAAGTATAACTTGCCGCAACGCGATCAGCAAGGAGGTGCAGCCGTGAGCGACCGTGAACTGTTGGAACTCGCAGCGAAGGCGGCGGGGATTGACTACAAGCCTGACAACAAAGACTGGAAGCACGACGACCATTGTGCGTTCTGGGATTACGACGATTTATGCACTTGCGGTGCACGTTGGAACCCCCTCACCGACGACGGCGATGCGTTGCGGTTGGCGGTGAAGTTGGGGCTATACGATTTGCGTGACTTGCCGTTTCAGGAAAGCAACGATCCTGTGTGGGAAGCCGTCCCCGACCCTCTTGCCGCCACCCGCCGAGCCATCGTCCGTGCTGCTGCTGAGATCGGGAGGAACATGACATGACCGACCGAGACAACATCACGCTGCCCCGCGAGGTGGTGGAGGCTGTGCTGCGAATCGTTGAAAGAAACCGTGACTGGTCTGAAGTGCGTCAGTCTGGTGACTATGCCGCCATCCTCCGCACCGCCCTCGCCGCCG
>Ga0315904_10003291_pt1 | contig 23932 bp, 39 predicted proteins | sample LakEriMetagenome_6_FD_203529 | JGI IMG/M metagenome (GOLD analysis project Ga0315904, IMG submission 203529) | Freshwater fungal communities from buoy surface, Lake Erie, Ohio, United States - Buoy 12 MA120 | ecosystem: Environmental > Aquatic > Freshwater > Lake | place: USA: Lake Erie, Ohio... | reverse complement strand
ACGCTCTACAGAATAACTAGCAGCCGTAAAGCCCCTATCAATACCACTAATAAACCACACGCCGTTGGAGGCAATGACCATGATGCCTCGACCAAGTGGTTCGAGGGCTACAATCTCACCGCTATCGGGAATCTCAATGGTACCGCCATCGTCATCCTCTAGATCGCTAACAACTTCTGAGGTAGGATCGTTAGATTGATAGCAATAACCAACCTTATTGATATCGTCTAGTACTTGACTAAAGTAAACAGTTCCTAGCTGTTCGGTAGTAGGTACACCAGCATACCAAACACGACCAGCAAAGAATGCACAAACTCGGGGGCGATAAGCTGTAGAAGTAACAATACCACTCCGATTTTGATTAAAGGCATTAATAATAAAACGGCCTTTAGGAGCAGGTGATGTGCCAAAATCTTGCTTGTTAAGAACTGAAGCAGAGAAGTCATCATTAGTATCTTTACCAAAAATCCAACTTTTGCTGTTAGCAGGTAGTTTTCCTGTGGCAGACTCATATGTGTTAATCTGAGTATCTGTCCAACCTTGGTTGTATAGATTGTATTTGGCTTGTGTCAAGAAACCTGCGCTAGTCCACTCGGCTGCAGTTTTCTCAGCGTCAATGGCATAAGGACTTTGAAAACCTACAAAGTCACGAATGTTAATAGTAATTGCCGTTACAGTGATTGTGTCTGTGCTGCTATTGTAAGTAATTAGTAAGGGTTCAGTACTTTTACTAGTAACAATAAGTTTTCCGTATGTAGACGCAAAACTGCAGATTGACGTACCTGCAGTGTCTGGATTACCGGGAGCAATGTAGGAGGCCAGATTAACAGTGAAAGATTTTTTAGTGTTGCTTACTGTTCCAGAAGATGCACGATAAAAATGAAGAGTAGTGCCTGTTTGTGCTACAAAGAAATCTAAATTAGAGTTGCCCCCTACACTAGTCCACATACCCGTAGTAAAAGCCCACGTGTTTTTCTGCTCAGCAGTAATGCCTAAAGCAGCAAGAGTGTAGTTAGCCTCATAATCAAGTGCTGACCTACGCTCAATGCTGCCTTCAATTGTTGGCACTACGTTTACACCTTCTTTCCAAGAATTTTCAGGTGTAACGAAAAAGCCGCCTTCAGTGTTAAGGCCACCTACAAAAGTAAACGCATCTTTAACTGCGGCTTGTACTGCCATTATGGTTCCTTAAACAGTTTCTTCTACTTCAATACCACGTTGCTTAGCAATGGTAAGGATACGATCTTTACGAGTAAATAGTCCTTTTAGTTCATCTGGCACTTGACCCCGCATTGAATAACGAGCTTGATATAAACCTACAGGAGTCTTTTCAATAATAAGTTTATTAATAATGTTTTGCTCTTCTCGTTCTTCTCGACGCTCTTTTGCTGCTTGTTTTTTTTCTGCCGCTTTTTCCATTACTTTGTCGTATGCAGTGGTCATTGCATAGTTCCTTTCCATTTGTGCTTGTTTACGTCTTCAAGTTTTTCTTCTACTTCGTACTTTAATTTTACCTCAACTTCCTCTACTTTGGGAGGTTGCTGTAATGCTTCTTTAATTTGTTTTTGTACAGGTTGTTTTTTAGTAGCCATTATTTCCGTCCGTAAGATACTTTGGTGTTGTATTTAACTTCGCCGTTTTCATTACGCCAACTTTCGTTACGCATGGTCATGCGGCCTCGGGTTGCTTTGCGCTCTTCACGAGCATTGCTTTGTTGTTTAAGGTTCACAAACGCTTGGCTTTTTGCTTCAGCTAATAGCGTTGGAAAAAACTTCTCAGGGATGTTTGGAATGAACGTATCTGTGTGTGACCAGTTTGATTGTTGTGTAGCATATACAACAGCTTTTGAACTTTGTAAACTAGACTCTGTACTTTGTTTGTAACCATCAAAAATAATGTACGTATCGTCGTAGCTAGTCCAATATTGCGGATCTTGATTAATTACGTATCCTGCGCTATTAATAACACCTGCTTGGGCTACACGTTGGCTAATAATTGTGTGGAATGTTTCTGGATCAACATACTGTACTTCTTGTTTGTTGTATTTAATCCATTTAATTTTGTTGTACGTATCAGGAATCTTCATCTTGGTGGGATTGTTCACATCACCAAGGCCGTCAAGATTACCTAGTACAAATAGAAAAGGCCAGTCACGCTGGCTAATAATATCGAAGTAAGCTTCTTTAACAAGTTCAGCAACCTGCACTGCTTCTACAGTTTCGTCAATAGAACTTACAGGGTCGCTGTCTAGCGCAGAAAGAATGTTCTGCGTCATTTGTAGTAGAGTTTGTTTAGCCATAATTAAGTAGGATCTACTAGAAGAATGCTGAAGCCAGCTTCTTTAGGTGTAATTGCGGTACTGGATGATGTACCATCACCACCAACATGCATTGACACAATGTCATTAGTGGCTAGTGTAGCATAACCTACAGCACTTACGTTAAGTGTATCTACGCCATTAGTTGTCTTTTTAACGTACACTTTGCGTGTTCCAGCAGTGCCGTTAATTGCGTAATGAAAGTTGTATGCTGCACCACCTGAAATTGCAGCAGTCTCAAATACAATCCAAAAATCAAGTTGGTACACACCACCTTGCAAAACAGTAATTTGTCCGTTTGTAGCATCAATTGTAACTGCTTGAGATCCATTAGCAGTCCACGCACCTGTTGGATTTAGTTTAGCTTTAGCACTAGCAGCAGCAAGTGTTTGAGATGTAGAACTACCATTAATGTACATGTCGCCATATGCATGACCAGCAGGATATTGCCAAACACCACTACCTGCGCCATTGGCTACATATACTTTACCACTAGCAGCAGTAGAAACTCCTTTTGGTTCGTGAAGGTTCGGATCAGTTAATGCACTATGTTGTACGGTTGCCATCTATTTCTCCAAAAGGAAACGGAGAAACCCCTTGTGAGGGCCTCCCCGTCAGTCTACATTAAATGTAGCGAACTACGATGGTAGCAGTACCGGCAGTGAAAGTGCCAGTGAAAGCTACGTCTAGGGTGTCAGCAGAGGCATAAACCTTGCCTAGACCCCGGTTGGTAGCAGCATCACCAATAGCGTAAGCACCAGCAGCGCGAACAGTGGCACCAGCAGTTAGGTTAGCAACAGCACCCTGAGTAGCTGAAATCCAGCCATCAGGATCAGTGCCGTCACCTAGTTGCACATCGGTACCACCTGCCCAAGCGGTACCAACTTTCATTACCACATCTAGCACAACAGAGCCAGCGGGTAGATCAATGTTAGCACCAGAGCTTTGATAGGTAATGGCTAGATGGGCTTCTTTAACAGAACCATCATGCTCATATACACCAGAAACGTTACGCTCGGGGATGTTAGCGCCAAAACCTACTACTAGGCCGTCAGCGTTAGTCCATGAAGAAGCACGGGTCATTTTCTATTTCCTTTCAATTAGATGGTGTTCTTGGTGATAACAGACACCAGACACTCAGGACGATATAGTTTTAGACCGAAGCGGGCGTTCATCACGTACTCATCACGACGTAGGTCTTTGTTGCGCTCGTACTCTACGCGAGGTAGTTGACGATAGGCACCTACGAAGGGGGTTAGATCGCCACCAACAGCCATGAATAGGTTCACAGTGGGGGTAGCAGGAACAGTAACGCCACCTAGAGTCGAACCAGCAGCTTCAGCAGCAGCGGGTAGGAAGTTGGAAACGTAAACGTCGAAACCAAAGATGTTGCGGATAAAACGCATACCAGTGATGTCGTTAACGAAACCACCCTGAACAATACCCTCAAAAGCGGGGTTGTTGGTGAAAGCCTGAGCGCCCACTAGAGTGTTGAAAACATACTCTTGTGAGGGGTCAATAATAGCAACACGGGTACCACCAGCCTGAGCTTTGTCTAGAGCGTACTTAGCCTTAGCAAAGTCAGATAGAGATAGAACAGTGTTGGAGCTACCAGAAGCTACGAAACGATGGTCAGCGCCGTTAATAGCGTTGGCATTACCAGAGGTCTGCTGGTTAGCTAGGGAGAACACAGAAGATTCTAGGTTCTCGTCTAGAGCACGACGCATCTTGGTGGGGAACATGCCGATTAGCTGTTGAGCGTAGTAGCTGTCCTGTTTAGCCTTATCGGTAATGTAGGTAGCTGACTCAACATAGCGGTCAATGGTGAAATTGAACTCACCAGTGTCCATAGAATCATAGACAACAGGGGTAAGTTCAGAGGTTTCACGCATTGGCAGTTCGCCAACGGATGGGATGGTAAACTGGTTACCATCGGGGAAGCCATTAAGCATGCGAACATACTTAGTGCCCATTAGTTGTTCTTGAAGAACATCCTTTAGTTCAGCAGACCATAGTTCAGCACGAACTAGGTTTGCATCAACCTTTGCAAAATCTACACCAGCCATTTAAATCTCCTTATTGCCCAAAATATAGGGCGGGGTTTTGAGAAACAGTTTGTTGTAGCTTATACTGGAATTCTTGTGACCAATAGGTTTTAGGATCTTCTTTACGAACCTTTGTTGCCCACTCTTTAGTGCCAACAATCTTACTACGATCACCACCAGTAGAAGGTACTGAAGTTGTATTCATTGAACCTGTATCCATGTTATTAGCAGGAGCCGAGGCTTGACCTGCAAACATAGACACAAAATCAACAGGATCAGTTGCTGCCAGTTCCATTAGGACTTTAGCCTTCTCAGGAGTGTTTGCGCGTTGCTTAAACACTTCTGCTGCCTTCTCGCCAAACTTCTCTTTCATAAGAGCATCAGCTTTTAGCAGGTTCTCAGTCCTAGCTTTTACGGCTTCACGACCCTCTAACGTCTTCTCTACAAGCTGTTGCACAACGTCAGGCGTAATACCTGCTGCAGGAGGGTTGTCATCCTCTGGTGCGACATTTTGTTTTGACATACGTTCCAAAACCTCGTCGATTGTTTTAGCTGAAGCAGCCTGCTCACGTAGTTTACGATTCTCCTCTTTGAGAGTTTCAATAAACTGGTCAGCGTTGGTATAAGCTTTAGCTAGTTCTTCCGGGGTTTTGTATTTTTGACCTTCACCAACAAGTGCGGTAAATAGTCCTGCATCAGTTGTCGCTGGTGCGTTATTGGTAGATGGGTTGTCGCCTTCACCACCAAAAATGGTTGCATTGGTCATGCGTTTTATCTCCTAAAATTGACAGCCTTAGAGTAGGCTTTTTAAAAAACGTCACTTTTTGCTGTGTCTGGTAAAAGTGACATAACGAACTCGTAGGCTTTAATCTGCCCTAAATTGTACGCTAGTTTAGCATAATGGTTAGGACAGTCAAAATCATCTTTTTTAATACTATTTATTTCTTCTTTTAATGTCTTTAAAGTATTATATAGTGCTTCTAAAGTATAACTACTATTATTCCAAGCTTTAATAAACTCTTCATTAGTACTATCTTTAGGTTTATTATTAAGTAATAGTTTATTCATATAATATATATTAAACAATATTAATAATATATTACATCATTTGTTGCTGCATGTCAACCCCCTCTGGAGGCATCTCTTCAGGCATTTCCCCTTCAGGACTAATTGTAGCTTCAGTTTGAATGTCTTCAGCCACTTGGTTCATTAGACGTTGCGTTTCAGCTTGTTCAAAGATCATTGCATTATCTTGCACAATCTTGTAGTTTTGCCAGCCCAGATTCTCTTCTAGAGCTTTGGCAATTGCCTTACCGCTAATGTGTGCAGCCACTGTTGGAATTGCCTGAACAGCAGCAATAGTCTGGTTTAGTTCCTGAATAAACCGGGCTTGTTCCCCAAAGTGACGAGCACCAATAGGATAAATCTTACCTGCAGCCATTAAATCGTCTTTGGTGACTTCTACAAAAGCTTCGGTACCATAATCCTCGTCTACAGTGCGAATACGCTCTACACCTTCAAAATTGCGGATAGATTCAGCCAGCATGCCGTTTAGTAGTGGTTCTAGAATGTTGCGCTCAAACCAGCTAACTTTGCTCTGAAAAATACGTCCTGCAGCGTTCTCTAGACTTTGTACCTCGTACTTGGTCTTTTCACCGGGAGTGCGGATGCCCATAGCCTGTTTTGGCGCACCAGCTAATTCCTCCATACGATTCATTAGCTCACTAATTTGCAGATCAGCTTGTAAAGCAGTGGCATCTGGACGTAAAAAGTCTAAATTACCCTCATCTCCTACGAACACAGTAGCACCGGGTTCGTACTCAAACTCTTCTACAGTGGAACCTTTTACAACCATTACTGGATAGGCAATCAGGTCAAATACGTCAGCTTTAAGGTTTTCTAGGTGGTCAATGCGGTATTGCATACCTACTAGTTGGTCTAGTGGGCCTTGTGCCCACAGGTTATCAGTGCGTAACCTCCAACCACAATGGAACATGGGTTTACTACCTGTCCACATGGGATTAGGTTGCTTGCGTAAAATCCACTTGCGGTCAATTACAGTGATGAGTTGATTACGTAGCAAAGTATTGGTTTCTGGATCATAAATGTCGCCCCAAAACTCTAGGAGTTCTACCATATCACTTTCTAGGTATTCGTCAGCACTGCCAAAGCCATCAATAGCCATGTTGAGTTCTTTCTTGAACTCAGGATCATCTCGGTAGTTTTGACGGAACTGTAAAGCTTTGTTCAACACACCTTTATTGTAGTTTAGTGCAGGTTTGGTTTCTACGTCAGTCATTAGGTCGCCAAGGCTTTTTAACATGCGACGAACCACTGGCGTTTTATCAAACGTTTCTGATAGGGGATTAAACACAAGATCGGTAGGATTAATACGATAGGCTTTAGGGCCTACGTAACGGCTAACTACGTTACCATTGCTGTCACTAATAACATCTCGCACGTAGTCATACGTAGCAATTACGTTACCAAAATCAATGTAATCGTACACTAGTTGTGATACAAGAAGCTGAAAGTTAGATGCTTTTAGCTTCTGTTTTAGATAGTTGGTGATTGCGTAACGCTTTTGAGTCAGGTCTTTACTCTTATCAGTTGCTTCCCAAAAAAACCAATTCTCAGATGGGAATAATGCAGCCATGTAATTAGCATGCAGGTTATCCCGAATCTGAGTTAGTTTAGGAGTTACAGTAGAGTTTTTCCAAGGGAGTTTACTGTTACTAGTTTTACGAGTATCTGTAGCAAACAGGTAGTTGCGTAGTTCTTGCTGGTCACTTTTCCACACATTACGTGCATTATCCCAACGTACCCACATATCAGCAATTTTCTTTGCTAGGCTATCGTCGTCAAAAGAAACCTGAATATTTTCGTTCATATTATCCTCTTAGTAGGCTACGCCACCAAACTTGCTATTAAAAGCTACTACGTTAGATTTACGACCCCAAGTTCTGCTAGAAATTGGAGACTTACAAATTTCAACACATGAAGCCACAGCATCTTTAACGTCATCATGCTCTGGGTTGTTCATAATGAGTTCTTCTTCTAGAATCTGGCAGTTACCACCTTTGTAATGCCAAATCTGATTGTTGTTATAACGAGGTTCTAGAATAGCTGCAATTCGCTCTGTTTTACTCATGTTACGTGGAGGATTATATTCTTCCACAGTAAATACGATGTTTTGACTACGCATGTAATCTTTAAACTGTGTAACAATAAGTCGCTGTGCTGCTACAACTTCACAGCGCATTTTTTTAAATCTCCACTTTCTAAATACCGATTCTGCTCTGTCATACATCACAGAAATTTTATTTGTTTTAAATCGGTCAATATCTAAAATGTAGTAGTTATTATCTTCGTCTACACCAACTACTGCAATAACTGTATAGTCTGAATTATGGTTGACTGTGTATGCAAAATCCATCGCTGCGTACACATGTAGAAGCTTATCACCAAAATACCAAGCCCCACTAAAATTTTCAATCTTGTCCCTGTCATAATAGTTAAAACGGCTTCGGTCAATAAGCTGTGTTTCTACAGCATTTGGGTTGTTGTAATATTGAGCGTAAAACTGAGTAATGTCTAGATATTTAGCTTTTTTACGTGCTAGTTCTTTAGCATCAAAACCAAACGTCTTACCATCTGTTCGGCGTTGTTTAGGCCAAAGAAATTCACCATTAGTTTCTACAGTGCGCTCAAATACTTCATACACTTCTAGTTCTACTTCAGTGTCAGTTTCTTCATCATAGTAGGTTTCAGTCATCTCCATCATGTCTTTGTACAAATCACCGGGATGGTAACGAGTACCTACTGCCCATTCTTTTGCACCAGTAGATTCAATAGAAGATAGTTGTGAGTAAAACGCTCTAACTTGTTCACGACCTAACTGCGTATAAGCATTGTCAGGCACCACTACGTCATCAAGCACAGCAACCGAGCAGTGTAGCCCGGTTACGTTAGCAGTGATACCTGCTGCTTTAATAGTCGCATCACGAATGCCTTCTGCTTTTCGTTTAGGGTGGTCTACGCTAATTTCATCCACAGCCCAACGTTCACGCTTACCTTCCAATTCATTGACCATTTCGGGCCAATAAAAACGATAAATGTCTGACAGCAAAATATCTTTTACAGCTTTTAACTGCTTCTCTGCAAGGTTAGCTGTTGCAGAAACATACAGTACAGTTGCTTCAGGATGCTTAGTAATGTGATGTGCTACACGATAGGCAATCATAGCTGACTTTTGATGATCCCGAGGCAATAACACTAGCTGGTTGTCTTTAGCATCCTCACGTTGCCACCAAACACAAAGCTCTTCATGCACTGCACCGAGTACACGATGCGGTGCAACAAGTTTAATAAAAGTTAACAGGTCTGCTTCCGCAGCCTGTTTTACTAGTTCTTTTTCTGTCATTACCACTTAACTTTGTCTGCCCAATAAGCAGCACTCATTTTACCTTTAGAAATGTTACTGGCATGACGAGCTTTAAAAGATTCACGACGCTTGCGGTAGCTTTCAGATTCGCCTTCTTTCTTAGGGCTACCAGAAACACCTTGCTGCCCAAATCGAATAGTTTTTACTTTATCGCCTTCTTTGGCAACAACAACGTGTGATTTAGTAGGATGGCTAGGAGTGCGCTTAGGTTTGTTAAAACCAGACACGCCAGCACGTTCTAGTCGAGGGTCTTTAGCCATAATTATCCTTAACGATATTTAGCTGTTTTAGCAGCAATTTTTTTAGGTTGAGCTACAAACTGTTTACCTTTAGCATTGCCTTTGGCTTTAGCTTTATTAGTAGCAGCTTTTTCAGCAGGAGACAGGGCTTTCCAAGCAGCATCAGGTAGGTAACGCTTTTTGCCTTTAGAAGGTTTGCCGTCAGAAGTACGCCACTTTTGTGCAGTCCACTCGCGCAACGATTGTTGTGGGTTTTTCATTTCTTTTTCTTAGGTGGTGTATGCGTTAGCTTTTGACTTTTTTCAGAGTGTTTTGCGCCTGTGTGCAATTGGTTGCCCATTTTATGCACTGGGCCTTTATATTCTTTCCCGTTTGGTAAATAATGTTTAGCAGATTTGCTCACGATTTGTAACCTCCACCTTTAGCTTTGTACTCACGAGCAAGCATTTGTGCTTTACGTGCAGACCATTCACCGGGATCACCACCCTTACTGCCTGCTTTAATTTTTTCAAACAATGCCTTACGCATGGTGGGTTTAGTGTAGACACCAGCGGCGTTTACTTTAGACTTAGCTGGTTTCTTGGTCATTTCATTTTCCCAGTTTTAGTGCGTGAAAAACTTTTGTTAGCAGTTGACGAACGTACACGAAGATTTTTCTTAGCGTTGCTTCCACCTTTGCTAAGTGGTGTTTTATGGTCAACATCATTACCATCTCCTTTAGACACTCGGCCTTCACGCTCTAACATACGACGAGCACCATTGCGTTTAGCACGATCTTTTTTTACGTCGTTTTTGCCGTCATACTTTTCATATTGTTTTTTATAATCACGTTTTCCGTTAGTCATGTACGGCATTACTTCTTACCCCCTACAACAATACCTAAACGAGCCATATCACCTGCAATTCGACCTGCAGAAGGGGGTAGTACCTCTTCTTCTTTCTTAGGCCGTCCTACGGGCTTTTTAGCCCCTTCCTGAGCATATCCTTTGTCTGCCAACCATTTAGCTGCTGCAGTGCCTCCGGGTTGTTTAGCATGTGCCTTCATCTGTTGAATGGCTTCAGAACGCAGTTTAACTTCCAGTTCAGAATGCCACTTATCAATGTGTGGTTTAATAATAGGGTGGTTACGCACTTCTAACCAGTGATCCCAATCACCTAGCAGTGCCATAGCCACACTATACTCAGAAGGATCACGGCAGTCTAAAAAGACCTCTTTCCACTCTTGCAGTGTATATACGGGTTTAAATTTAACGTCTACTCTAGCAAACTCTTTAAATAGTTGTAAAACTACTCGCTTGCCGCTTCCGTCGAGGAACTTGGTTCGGTCAACCATTCAATTCTCCTAATCATACCGCGAGGTATTTGGTTTCGACGAGCTACAGTGCCGTCTTCAATTACGCCATTCGTAACAACAATGCCTTCAGGCCCATCGTATAGTAAGAAACCTACTTGTTTACAATGTACGGGAGTGTATGTAAATTCTTCCTCGTGCTCTGCCCATGCTGTCACATCTAGCTCTGTAGCGTCTTCCCACACTACATACACTAGCTTCATTTTTTCTTTGCTTTGTTAGCCATGTGTTTAGCAGTGCGCTCACCACGCTCAGGTAGTGACTTACCTGCTTTGCTTAGTGCAATGGCAATGGCTTGCTTTTGAGGCTTACCCTTCTTCATTTCTGCTTTAATGTTCTTGCTAATTGCTTTTTGAGATTTACCTTGAGCCATTGGCATATTAAATTCCTTTATGATAAACAGTTTTGCCGTTTTCTTTAACGGCACGAAGAACTTGGCACTTTAAATCTTTTTCATCATACGAAACATGTACCCAACCACTGTCAGGTACATCGTCTGTGTAAAACTCTAAAATAAGTTGAGTAAACTTAAAGTTATCTTGGATGTATTCAGCTAATACTTTATTGTCAATGCCTACAATCTCAATGTCTGCTGCCATACCTAAACAATGATCGCTGTAAGGGCTGCCTCCCACAGCGGTGTTTACTGCGGGACTCCTATATCCACTGTTAATGGTTACTGGCCCAAACTTATCACGCAATGGTTGTAGCACATTAGCAACAAGAATATGTAAATTATTTTGTACTTTTTCAGAAGGAGTGTTATCAATGTTGCGACGAATAGCAACTTCTGATTTGCACAATTCTGCTAGTGTAAAGTTTCTAGATAGTTGTGTCATTTATTAGTTTTAGAAAGCATTTCTGTTTTAGCTTGTGAACCAGCAGACGAACCAAAATAATAGGCGATAATACCTGTCCACGCAGTGCCTAGACTACCAAGCATCATTAAAATTGCAGGATTATTAGCGTCCATTGTTCCAAATAACATCATGCCTAAAATGCCAAAAAATCCAATAGTTACAGCACCAGCAAGCATAGGAGGCACTAAAGACCGAGTAGCTGCTTGCATTTCACGAGCAGACTTCCTATCATCTACAGCAAGAGCCTCAAAGTTGAGGCCCAATTCATTTTCTTGTTTTTTAAGTTCAATCTCGGCAATCTTAACCTGTGCAATTTGTTCAGGTGTCATTTTATTGCTAGAAATTAAATCTTGTACTTTATCCTCATCTACACCTACAGCTTTAGCAATTGCTGATACAGCCATGCCAGCAAGAGGGCCACCTAGTGCAGTTGCAATTGTTGGTGCAATTTGTTTTAACCAATCCATGCGTTACCCCTTGAATTAACTACTGAAACAATCATTATTAATATTGATGTAAGTGCTGTTCCTACTGCAAGCATAACGGCAATACCAATTGCCCAATCTACACGTTGTTTAGCTATTTTTTTACGTTTACGTTCTAACTCACGCGCTTCTCGTTCTTTAGCTTGACGTATCTTGCTGCGTTCAAGAAGAAGTTGTTCCCAAAGACCCGCTTGCCCATATCCGTAAATTAAAAGATGTTTTAGTTCTTCTTCAGCTTGTCTAAGCTGTTCAGCATGCATTACAATTTCTAATGCTTTACTAGTATCGGATTGTCCTTTTTTACCTAAATCATTTGCTGCTTTTTGAACTACGTCTTTAGCATCAAAAAATTTACCAAACTCTCCAATAATGTTGGAAATGTCTTTACCTAATGCTTGTGCTTTTTTAATTGTAGCTACAGCCGTTTGTGCTGCTGCAAACGCGGTAGCTGCGGCTGTAATTGGATCCATTATGGTTTGTAGTTAGACCACATTGCACCAATTGCTGCAACTAAACCACCTATCCATAAAAGTGGTTTAGCTATTTTAGCAATAAACTCAAGCACAGTAAAAGCTCCACGCGCAGCATTAAAGGCATCAACTACATCTTGTGTACGTTGATTAATACAATCTACTTTACTTTCAACTTCAATGAGTCGAGCATAAATTTCTGCGTGTGTTACTTCTTCTGCCATAAATTTTACACTAAATTAAGAACAAATGGGGCCAGCTAAAGACAAAGGATTTACTCCAGCAGGAATCATAGACGGATCAAGAATTTCGTTATTTTCTTTATCACGTAAAGCGTGTATGCAGTAAGCCACAGTATTGTCAACCATAGCTACAAGCTCATGTATTTTGTCCTTGTGGATGTATATCATGTGCGGGGCGGTAAACTCAGTCACTTGACCTTCTACAGTAACCTTAAGTTTTCCCTTGGCTAGTAGAGTCAAGTGGTCAAACTGGTGTGCGTGACCTATTTCTATGTCTCCCGCTTTGCGAAAGTGCATCATGCGGGAGTACAAATTGGCGACACAGCCAATGTGAACGAGGGGAGAGGTCATAGCACCGAAGAAGGCACAGTCGGAGCGGCGGTTTGCACGATGAAGTCGAACCCGTCCGTGTAGGACTGCTGACCAGAAATTGACTTCTGATACGCGATCTGTTCAGCGTGATATGGGCGCAGAGTGTCGACAAACTCATCACCACCTTGCGTATCAAACGCCCATTGCAATACTTGTTCTGTCCCAATTTCGTTGGCAGGAATAAAGTTTGTAATATTATCAACGTTTAAAAACGTTTCAACATAAGCATCACTGCTAAAGCCATCCTGTTCAAATTTCAAAAGCCAATGAACACGGCGAACTACATTCATCCTTCCTGCGAACTCCGGGTATACATAAACAGCAACTAGTGCGCGAGTAATATTCATGGTTTTTCTGCTCCGTAAAATTGGCTTATAGAAATCTGCCCAGATGTAGGGACGTTCGTATTGATATTGACTGTGGTACTACTTTGATATGTTCTGTAAATACCCCAATAACTGTTAGTTAAGCCGTTATAAGAGTCGTATGTGTACCCTCTATAAGAACCTTTATAGTATGTATAAATACCAGAAGTAAAACTGTTAATAACACCACCGCCTATAGATAATTCTCCCTGATTAGGGAACCTATTCCACATATACCTATTGGTGCCATTCTGGTCACCGGGCGTGAATCCACTATTAAACACCGTCCAGTAATATGAAACTACTGAACCGCCAGAACCTATTTGATAGTAATTGCCAGAAGATGGTTCTCTAACACTAGTGGTTGTGCTTTTTGTCGATGGGATATACGCCCCGCCCCGATAGTAGTTAGAAAGTGCAGGTGAAGCAGGGCCACCAAATAACGTTTTAATGTGATTAATAGAAATAGCACCTGACGACTGAAGAAACGGCATAATTACATAGTCCCGTAAGCAGTAACGTTACCCGTTACAGTAAGGTTGCCTGAGCCATCAAGTTTTGCTTTTGCAACACCACTTACTTCAAAAAACAAAACACCGCCTGATTCGTAAACTTTCCATGTAGAACCAATTGGAACTTTAGCAGAAGCATCGCGTTTTACATACTGGTTGTTTCCAGTACCGGGGCCGTTTGTCGCAAGGTCAGCAAGGTCTGCATCATATGCTTGAACAGTTGAACCAATTGCTGAAGTTGCTAGTGCTCCAATTGATGCAGGAGTTGTGTTTGCTTGAACATACGAAAGAATTTGTGCGCCAGTAACTTTTTTACTGGTGAGGCTATCGTTAACCTCAAACTCTTGCGTACCTGACGCTGCTGCTGCAGCCGTTAAGTCCGAAATTTTAATGTTAGCCATTAGTATATCCTTTTCCAGCTACCAGAGATTTTTTTGTACACCGCCAGCGGTGCAGTCCAATTACCATTGTTTTTAACGTAAACATCTGATTGTTTCCACACGCCACCAGTTTTATAATAGGCTGTGCTGCTAAATGGTGTATAGTCATCATAAGCTACTAATGATCCTACTATTTCGTTAGTTGGGATAATATTAGTAATGCGAGTATCGCCAGATTCTGTGATGCGAGTGTCTTCGCTTTCAAGAATACGAGTAAAAATGGCTTGTCCACTTACTACTTCTACATACTTTTTAACCCTACCATCTGGGCTAATTGTAGAACTACCACTTAGATTGGTTGCGCCTTTAAGAATAAGGTGCGGGAAAGCAACCATTGCACCTTCTGCAGACAAAGCACTAGCACCTTGCGTAATTCGTGCTCCTGTTGCAGAAACGGCGCTGTTGTTCGCCACCATACTTGCACCATATCTAGTAACATCTCCAGATGCAGATAGAGTAGACGTACTAGTAATTGACGCACTGGCTGTTGCGTTTAATACTCCAAGAAAATCAAAACCGCTGCTGGCAGATAGAGCAGCTTCGGCTGTTTGAAAGCCTTCGGTAACGCGAACATCCCCGTTTTGCAGAATGCGACTATCGCCGCCTTCTGTAATTCGGTAGCCAGCAACTGCCATTAAGCAACCGTCAGGTCAATGTTGCCAATTGCAAATTCTAGGGTGTCACCATCACCAATAGTTTTGGAAGCCGTTAGGCCGCCGTGCCACAGTAGGTTGCCACCAGAAGAGTTATCAAAAATGCCGATGTGGCTAACAGTGCCCCAAGAGCCACCAGAAGCCGTAAAGCTTACAGTGTTGTTATTACTAGTAGTACCACCGGGACTAGACGCAGCATCAAAAGTTACTGACTGACGGCTGTAGCCGTTACCAGACACTTCGGTGCCACCACCGCTGTCAGAAGGAGCAGCAGTGTATAGGGCTACGTACCAAGCGGTGGGTCGCGTGGCAGAACCAGTGGTCATTAGCCAGTCAAGAAGGAGTTTTTCGGAATAATCAGAAAGAGCAGACATAATGTTCCTTTAGGTGCTTACTTTAAACCAAATGTCGCCATTGGCCCCGCCAGTTGGAGAAGCTGTGCTGACAGTTACTTTTTGTGTAACAGAGAGATAATTGTTATAAATGGTAGTCATACTATTGTAATAAGATGTGTAATCGTTATTTAGTTTGACTACATAGTCGATGCCGCCTACAGTGATTGAGGAAACGTTAATTAGCCCGTAGCCGTTCATGTCAATGTTGCTGAGCATGAAATTGGGGCCAGTGCCATCCCTTGAGAGCGTGTTATCAAACGCCGTCTCAATGGTATCAAAATTATCGTTTAGTGCATCAATAGAACCATAACGGCTACCAATGCTATTTAAAGCTACTTTAGGCATAGGGTTTCCACAAAAGTCAGAAAGTTGAGTGCTTAGATACACTTTTGTACAAAACGTCACTTTATAGATGGGTTTAAATAGGCCGTTTTAAGGCAAAAATATCTCACATAGCACCTACCCCCTTACCTATCCCCTAAAAAACGCTTGTAGGGGCCTTAAAAGCCGTTTAAATGAGTGTGGTGGGTGGGTGGGACTACTCAAAAAATAAAAAAGTCTAGACAAGTTAATTTCTATGGGATAGTTTTAAGGGGTTGTGCAATTTAAAACCAACCCCCCAACCCCCTTACCCGGGTACCACTAAATTATTAAACTGCGCGAACTGTGTGAACTTTAGTATTATACTACTTTTTACTTATAATACTATATTATTATATATATAACTATAGTATATACTACTATATAGCTATATATACTACTAAGTTAATATATAAAGTATATATAACTCCCTATATATTTATATTACCCCCAGACTATATATTATATTATCTATTTATATTATTATATATTTATATCAATAAGTTAGTGAGTACTTACACTGTTACTAGTATTCTCAGGGTTCTATCCATAGATATATTCTATATGTTGCCCGCACTAGGGGACGTGCCTCTAGGGGATTGTATGCTTTTTACTACGTATTCCCCTACGTTTGACTCGGTTATTCGGTTGTGGTACCTTTGGGGCGTCGGTTGTGCAGCAACTGATTCACAGGTCACCGGGGCGAATAACCCTACAGTTGACAGGGAAATCAAGCTGCGGTACAAACGGGGCATCGGTTGCAGCGAGTGACTCGCAAGTCAGCAAACAGGGTTAATAACCCTGCAGTTGACAAGGGATTAGGAACTCGCTAATATCGGTACCAATGAGAGCAAGTTGCATTGAAGCTCTATAAATAAATGCAGCCCGAAAGCTTAGACTACAGCGGCGCAACGTCTGTACGAGTTCGGTAGGCGCAAAAAGTACCATAAAAGGTAAAGAACCCATGCATATGTGGCAGTCGGGCAGTATGCTTGCTAATGCGGTAGATACGCTATTAGGACGTTTGTAGAACGTCGGGCAAGTTACCTTCCTTTATGGTGATACTTGAATCCCGATTACAAGGGAGATACGCAAGTAACCGAAACAAGGGTTTCGGACAGTGTGTTACTAGTAATGCACTGTCTCAAGCCTAGTAAGTCAATCAATTGCAAAGGATTATCATGTACGAAACTCAACTTCGCTCCGCCCTCGCTGCAGCAAAAGAGGGTAAAGATATTAGCCGTGAGGCAGGGTCTGGAATCTGGGCTAACTACGTCCGGGCAACTTGCTATCCGATCCAGCCTAGCAACGTGGAAGAACTTGACCGGGAGCACAAGCTTCTGGTGGAAAAGTTGGAAGCTATCCGGGAATTGTCTAAGGATGAAAAGAATTCCCTGCGCTCCGCTAAGTCAGTTATCGGTAAAGCTGTTACTAATAACGTTGACGTATGGCAGCGTAATGATGATGGCTCGGTCAAACTTGACGACTCCAGCAATCCTATGCCTAAAGGCAAGTCGGAACTGCAGGAAGCTAAGAGTGACTTCGAGCGTATGGTAGGGTTCATCGATGCAGCACAGAAAAAGTGGGACAGCGATACCCGTGAAGTGTTCACTGCGGAAGAATTGGAGCAACTCTGGGGTAAGCTTGCTGTTCTGGCAGACAGTGTTAACTCTGCCCGTCCGGGTCTGAACTAACTAAGGGGCAGGGGCGAAAGCCCCTGTTACTAATAATGCACTTCGATTACATTGTGGCGTGCTGTGACGAGGCACGATTCTGTGAAAAGCGATATGGTGGTGCCTCTTACTGGTATAACCTCACAGTTGAGGATGCTAGTCTGTGGTATGACTGCTATCAGATGGGAGGTGAACTGTAATGTTATACAAAATCAAAACCCGTAAGCCTCCCATGTCTGAAGGTGATCGAATCATCTGGGCTTTCATGGCGCTGTTCTATGTGCCACTCATTGTGTGTATTCTTATTGAGGTGATGCTGTGAATCCGAAATCTAATGCTGCAGTTATCTACTGCGTTCTGTTCCTAATTGTATCCATCGTCGGTTATTTTGTTCGATAAGGAATCATCATGCGTAAAATTGAACAGCAAATGTGTCTTGCTGCGGGGCAGCATCGTAAGTGGAAGAGTGGTAACACTGAGGTATACCCTGCGGATGGTGGATTCTCGGAAGTGTACCTACATGGTAACCACATTGCGACAGTCAATACTAGTAATGGCTTGGTGATGATTAACTTTGCTACGCTGGCACGTTGGCCTACTCGCACCACAAAATCTAGGCTTCGTGCACTAGGTGCCCTGTAAGTTTGGTGTAAGGTATGCGAGATATAATCGAATCCATCGGGGCTAGCCTAGTGTTACTAGTAGCACTCGCAGCATTCTTCGACGTACTCTGGAGGTGATATGTTCGGATACAAGAAAGTAGGCGGTCTGCACTTCGTCAAGGTGTGGAAGTTCGGGTTTAGTTTCTACAAAAGTAAGAGGGTCTGTCATCATGCCTGATCGACGTTTGCTTGATTTCAAGACACAGGAAGAGCTATCGCAATTCCTCGACGAGTTTAACCTACGCCTAGCAGCGCAGGGACTGCAGCTAGACAAAGAGACAGAAGACTGGCTAGATAGCGAGTTCCATCGTATCTTTGTAACCTACAATTATGCAGACGTAACCTCGGTGAACTAACATGGGAAACTATCCGCACCCCTGGCCCTTTCCTTCGCAACCTATCCCGGTGAATCAACGCAAGCCTGCACCATGCAGGCCCGATCACGAGGAAGCACCATTCTAAGGAACCTATGACAACCTACCTTGACGTTAAACAATTCGAGACGTACGTAGCAGCATGTGCCCGTAACTCTGGTGTCAGGGTGGAATGGGACAAATACGACAGCACTCCGCGCACTGATGGCAAAGTAATGTGGCTCCCTGCCATTACTAGTAGCAGCAGCGAGGAATGGCTAGCCCGTATGCGTTACTTTGTCAAACATGAGACTAGTCACGTTACCCTGAGTGACTTCGACTATCTCAACGAACAGCGCCCTACGGGTCTGCTAGCACTACTTAATAACCTCATTGAAGACCATCGTATCGACTATCTTAACGATATGGAATACAGCGGTGACAGGGTTATTAGTAACACCTACTGGATGTTGCACACTGGTGACATTCAGAAACGTCTAGGCGACAGCGACAAGGAACTGCAGGAGCAGCAACTCAAGGTGTTGCCTGTGTTCGCATGGGATGCTGCTAATCGTGACTGGATTCCATCCAGCAACGAGGCACTGGCACAAATGTCGCCTCTGCTGGATAAAGATGGTTTCGATAAGTGGGTCAAGCTACAATCCTACAACGACGAACTGCTGCAAGTGCGTGAGCACGGCGGTGCCAAGGAAGTGATGGATCTGGCTAAGAAAATACTCAAAGAAGTATTCGATCAAGACCCAGAAAAGTACATGGAAAAGCCCGAGGAAAGTTCTGGCAAGGGCAAAGGTGATGGGGGCGAGGGTGATGCAGCCGATGGCAGTGGGCCTCCTGTCTCTGATGACGTAGACCGCATCATTAATGTAGACAAGCTTATGTCTGCCATTGGTCACGAGCACAAGCCTAGCCGTACTGGTATCCATCTGGTGATGGGTAAGCATGAGCATGGGAGCTACACTATTCCTAGCTCTGACGATTACCTTATTCTAGGCTTTGACGATACTCTACCCCGTGCTGTAACTGAAGGTATGGCATCGCACCCGTACTTTAAGACTGCTGTGGTAGATAGCTACATTACTAGTAACGCTAAGCCACTGGCTAACAAGCTGCGGATCAAGCTGCAGACACGTAGCCGTAGCCGTTACGAGTATGGTAAGAAGCGTGGCAAGTTGCACAATGGTAGTCTCCATCGTGTACTGCAAGCCGATAGCCCCATTGCAGAGCGTGTGTTCCGCAACAAAGTTGTGAGTGACACTCTTGACACTGCAGTGTGTTTGCTGGTAGATTGCAGCGGTAGCATGTCTGGTGATAAGTTCGAGATGGCTTGTGCTGGTGCTGGCTCAATGGCTGAGGCACTCAAGCCGCTCAACATCCCGTACAGTGTCTATGGCTTTACAAACCTACACACAAACGACGATCCTATGGTGTGGCTGTTCAGTGAGTTCGGTGAGCGTGTTAACCAGACTACTCTGGTCAATAGGTTCCGTACTGCAGCGGGTGCATTGTGGGAAAACACTGATGGTGATGCCATTGCCTACGCAACCTATCGTCTGCAGCAGCGTAAGGAACATCGTAAGGTGTTAGTTGTGCTGTCTGATGGTAGTCCTGCAGGACGATCCAAAGCTGGTAGCATTACTAGTTACACTAAGCAGACTGTAGAAAATGCAGAAGCACTAGGGATTGACGTATATGGCATTGGCATTCTTGATAGCAATGTTACTCATTTTTATAAAAAGAACGTAGTTGTACACAAGCTAGATAAACTGGCCCCGACAATTCTTTCAATCATCGACAGGAGTATTTGACATGACCGCAGACTTGAATGATCGCGTAGCCAAAGCCATTGCCCAACATCTGGGCAAGGTTCCCCCGGTTGACCCTGCAAAACCCGCTCCTGCAGTGGACAAAGCCCCTGCTACGCTGGCTGATGGGCAAGTGTGGTTTTCCAAGGTGTTCGGCTACAAGCCTAAGTTCGGTGACTTTGGTGTCACTGTTCTTGATACGCCCACTAACCCTGACGCAGCCCGTCTGATTCCTACCATTGACCCGGACTACGTAGTGCAGAAGGACGAGGCAGCGTTACTAGTAGCGGGACTTGAAGATAGCGACAAAACGCTAATCACTGGCCCTACTGGTAGCGGTAAATCCTCGCTCATCAAGTATGTCTGCGCTAAGCTTAATCGCCCGTTCATCCGCATCAACATGTCTGGTGACGTAGAGAGCGCCTCTCTGTTCGGTACTCTGGTTGTGCGTGGCGGTGCTACCATCTGGGAGGATGGTGCAGTTACTGAGGCAGCTAAGTATGGTGCAGTGTGCCTTGTTGACGAGTGGGAACTGATGCCAGCAGAGATTGCTATGGGTATGCAGAACTTGCTGGAGGATGGTGGCTATCTCTATCTCAAGGAGAAACCGGGTACTAGCGAAGATCGCACTGTCAATCCTCACAAGGATTTTCGTCTGGTGTTTGCTGGCAACACTGTGGGTCAGGGTGATACCACTGGTGCATTCTCTGGTGTCGGTATCCAGAACAGTGCTACCATTGACCGATTCACCAATACCATCAGGCTTGGCTATCTCACGCCTAAGCATGAAGAGAGCATCATTACTAGTAAGACCAACGTGTCTCCTGATGTTGCTAAGAACATGGTACGCCTTGCTGGTCTGGTGCGTAACTCCTACGACAGTGGTAAGATTGGCCTCACCATGTCGCCCCGTACCCTGATAAATTGGGGTCGCAAGATGACGCGCTATGATGCACACTATGCCCTGCAAGTTAGTTTCCTAGAGAAGCTGACTCCTGACGACAGCAAGAGTGTGTCGGAGTTGTACGTCAAAGTGTTCGGCTAATGTGTCACCAACACATCAGCGCGTTTGTGTATGACAAGAGGGGGCGCTTGCTCTCCTCTGGTCAGAACAGCTACGTGAAGACACACCCATTGCAAGCCCGTATTGCTGCGGAGGTAGGGGAACCCCACAAGGTTTTCCTGCATGCAGAGGTTGCAGCACTGGTTAAGTGTGATTGGAACAAGGCACACCGGATACTAGTAACGCGCTACAACAAACAAGGCAAGCCGTTGCTGGCAAAGCCGTGCAAGGTCTGTCATCAAATTATTCGCATGACTAACATCAAGATTGTGGAGCACACATGAACACAAAAGAAATTCTAGAGCAACTTGCTACCCTACAGAAACAAGTGGAATCACTTGACAGTGGAGAAGTTATAGAGGAAGATGGGTTCGTAGAGCGCATTATGGTTAGCGGTGAAAACACCTACGTGCTAAAAGCAAACACGGGATACAATGCTAACGTAGATGTGTTGTGTAACCTAGAGGATACAGAGAACGGATACATTGCCTACTTCCCTAGTTACACATCTTGTGAGCAGGACAACTACATTTGTCTAACTTATAGTGAAGCAGATTACTTACGTAAATTACTCAACTTTATCTTCAAGAGGAACGCATGAGCAAACTCAAAACCCTGACGATCCCTGACCACCACAAAGTGCAGGCCAAGGCGGTGCTGAACGAAGCAATCGACGAGTTGCCAGACTCTGTAGTCGTGCTGTGCTTCTGGAAAGATCGGGGCCAGTTCAAGATCAAAACGTCGACAGTGCCTGACCGCCTCACCCTGATCGGTGCACTGGAAGAGGCGAAGAACAAAGTCATTACGGATGGGTACGCATCATGAGTATCGACGCAATGAAGCAGGCGCTTGAGGCGCTGGAATTTGCAAACGTCAATCATTGGTGGGGTTCTTCAAACATTGAAAAGGCCATCACCGCTCTACGTCTTGCCATTGAGCAGGCCGAGCGGCAGGAGCCGGTGGCATGGTGGAGAGAGGACGGGTCTATCTGCGTTGATGAAAGTCAAGCAAGCGCGCACGATATCCCGCTGTACACAGACAGGCGGCTGATCCCCAGAGACTACACTGCACCGCCCCAGCGCCAGCCGCTGACGCCCGATGCCGTGTTCAGAATTGCTGACCAGCATCCAGTCGAAGGCTTTGATCCCGACATCATGGCATTCGCCCGCGCCATCGAAGCCAAGCTCAGGCACAAGAACACAGTGCGTATGCGTAGAGCAACACGCGACGAGAAGATTGTTAATCCCGGTGTCTATTGGGTAGAGGATAAAGAATGACTACACACTACGGGCGACAAGCCCTTGAGATTCTTACTAGTAACTGTGACGGATGGGAGGATATTGACGAGGGTGACCAACTTAAGTTTAATCACTCTACATGCCATGCTGGTGAGGATACCAAGGAGCGCCTGTATGTGAAGAAGATTGACGGGGCTTTCCTGTTCCACTGCCACAACTGCGGAGATAGTGGATTCTATAGACCACGAGCGACATACACGCGCATCAAGGAAAGCACAGAGGTGCGTAACGAGCGTATGTCTCGCATGGATATGGTGAAAGCTGCAACGACAGAAGACTTTGAAGACTTCAAAATCGAAGGGCAATTGTGGCTTACACAATACGGGTTTGACGACGAAATGTGTCATGCCTACGGCATTGCTGAGTGCGACACTGGCTTAATGCTTCCCGTGTACGGGATAAACTTAGGCGGCGGCTGTGTAACAACTGGTTGCCAAGTTCGTAACTACGGAGGCAAAGGCCCAAAGTATGTTACCTACAGTGATTGCCATTACAGCTATCTACATGCAGATAAAGACTGCATTGTATTGACAGAGGACTTACTGAGCAGCTATAAGCTGCATTGGGCAGGGTGGCCTACGCTATGTCTGCTAGGTACGAAGCTTGCGTTAGGGGCACAACGCATAGTGACAGAGAAGTATAAACGTGCTATACTGTGGCTCGACGATGACGCTGCAGGGCATGACGCAGCGTTAAAACTACTGAGGGAACTGTCCCCTGTAGTCCCCGGCCTAACGGCAATCTTCAACAAACAGCCGAAAGAAATAGACATTGAGACACTACAGACTATGGAGCTTTAATGAGTTACGACATTGACCTATTGGTAGTTACTAGTAACAAGACTTCTTATGAAAGGTTCAAGGATCATGTAAAGAAACACAACGTATCATCCATTACGCTCGACCTATTCAACGTACTAGGTGACTATTGGGATAACTATCCAACACGCACAGATGTGGATGTGCCAGAGTTCAAGACGTTCTTCTACATTGTCAAAGGTAAGAAACTAAAAGATCCCGCCTCATACGAGGCAGCATTCAACAACTACGAGAAGGCACTGGCTAGTCCTCCTCCAATTACTAAAGACATTCTTGCCAAGCTTATTGAGACTGACTACGCTACGCAAGTGTACGATGTGTGCCTGAAGATTGGCACAGGCAAGGGTGGTGATCTGCTCTCCATTGAGGAGATGTTAAACAACTACAAGAAAGAGATTGGCTCTAGTGTAGAGAGAAGCGAAGTGTTCGTTAGTCCTAGCCTAGACTATCTGTCTGGTGTAGTGGCTAGTGGTGGTTTGAACTGGAGACTGAAGGAGCTAAACGTAGCACTAGGCCCACTACGCAAGGGCGATTTCGTAATCATTGCTGCACGGCCTGAGACAGGTAAGACAACATTCGTTGCCAGTGAAGCCAGCTACATGATGACGCAGCTAGAGCCTGACGAGCATGTAATCTGGATCAACAACGAAGAGGCTAGCAACAAGGTAATGATGCGAGTGATCCAGTCATTC
>Ga0315904_10003290_pt1 | contig 23936 bp, 27 predicted proteins | sample LakEriMetagenome_6_FD_203529 | JGI IMG/M metagenome (GOLD analysis project Ga0315904, IMG submission 203529) | Freshwater fungal communities from buoy surface, Lake Erie, Ohio, United States - Buoy 12 MA120 | ecosystem: Environmental > Aquatic > Freshwater > Lake | place: USA: Lake Erie, Ohio... | reverse complement strand
TCGCCCATTGCTTTTTGCTTACGGAGTTTCTTAGGGTTCTTGGTTACTGAACCAGAACCAGGTTTATTCTCACCGGCACTATACTCAACATCACGTTCTCTTGACCAATCCCTAGAATCTTGATCCAACTTACCTCTACCTTTTGCTCCCAGATAACCAGACCATCTTGGAGAGGTAGATCTCTTACCACTATGTCCAGCGTCAGGGCCGTTATCAATTCTCCGAGTATGCTTTTCAATTTCTTTTACTTTCTTAGTCTTTTCACCTCTCTTTCCATATTCACCTACAGGCTTTTCTCTTCTGGCAATAGCAAGTTTACCCATTGCTGTTCTTGCTTTGGGAGTCTGTCCATAAGAACCTTCTGCTTCATCAAGTTCTTCTTGAGAAACATAAACTTCCGAATATGCTTCAATTAATCCAATTAGGTCTTTGGTGTCCATTTTTTTACAAATACTTTTTTAGTTATTTATAAAAAAAAAAGATCCCGAAGGATCAGACACCAAGAACAGCACCAATATTATTATCAAGGTCTTGAATAACTCCACGAATATCAGATACGCGAGGAGGGACACTCATTTCATTATAAGTATATCCTTTTTGTGCCTCAAACAAAACTTGACGGATTGCTGCTGCAGTGCGAGCATCCATTTTGATTGTTACTTGTTTTTCTTTAGTCATAGGTCTCCCTCCTTACGATTTTCGGAACGTTCAATAGTAAATGCACCTTCAGGATAACGAGCACTCAGTTTCTCAAAGTTCATTTGAATAACTTCTTCAAGAGAAATATCAAGACCAAGACATGCCTGAGAAACATACCACATAATGTCACCAAGTTCACGCTTCAGGTGAAACAGGTTCTCTTGATTGACTGGTTTACCCTGAAAGACGATCTTCTTTACAATCTCAGTAAACTCACCTGCCTCAGCAGAAATTCCTACAGCAGCAGTAAGTAGTCGTTCTGTAGGAAACTCTTGTTCCCGCAGTTCCATAAGGCTGTTGATGAAAGAAGTGTGGTCTTTACTGGGATTGGAGGTAGTGGTATTAACGAACTCAACGTACTTATTAAGATCAATAGTCATCAGAATTTAAATCCTTCGAATGTTTTCTTTGGTTTCTTTTCTTCATAATCATACTCTTCATCCTTTCCATTGTCAAGGATATCATTTTGAGCAGATTGTTCGCAGTCATAAAGACGCATTTTTGCACGATCAATACCAACCACGAAACGCTTATGAATGGTTGGATCATTATATCGGTTCTTCAGTTGTTTTACAAGAATCTGTCCGAGTCCTTCTAAGTCTTCTGTTGAAATCAATGCAAACATCAAGTCGGCAGTTGCAGGAAGACCAAAAGACTCTGAAGTATCAGTCAGTTCCACATCAGAAGAACCATAACCAGAACGAGTGGTCTGAGTAGCACTCATAATGGGAACATTAAACTCTACAGCAAGACCACGAAGTTCCTCAGCAATGGATTTAACCAACGTATAAGAGTTGATATTACTTCCACCCTTAAATCGCGAAGAAGCACAAATATTCAAATAGTCAACAAAGATAATATCGGGTTTAAATGACTTCTTAAGGGAAAGTTCGTTAAGCAATGACTTGAAGTGTCCCGAATGTGCGGAAGCAGTTGGATACTCTTTGATAATCAAAGTCCCTTGAGTTTTCTTTGCAAGGTTAGTTACCTTACTTTCAAACATTTGCTTTGACAAACTAGTAATATCTTGAATAGGAACGTTCAAGAGATTTGCATCAATTCTTTCAGCAATGCGTTCTTCTGCCATTTCCAACGTAATGTACAGAACGTTCCGTCCTTGGAGCAAGACGGAGCTAGCCACATGGCACATGAATAGAGATTTCCCGACGCCCGTACCAGCAAGAGCGATGTTAAGAGTTTTGTTAGGGAGACCACCTTTCGTGATTTTGTTAAAGTATTCAAGATCAAATTCAATTTTATCCTCCTTTTTGTGATATGATTCGTATCTTTGTTCGTAATCTTCAAGATAATCATGACCGACATGATTATCAAAACTTACAGCAAGAGCATCAGAGAGAATGGAAGGAATGCTATCACGACTCTTTTTTTCATCCTTGCCATCAGTAATGTGAATTGATTCTATAAGTGCCAAGTAAATAGCACGATCTCTACACCACTTTTCAGTGGTGTTAATTAACCACTGAAATTCTGCAGGCACGTCTTCTAGACAAGAAATCAGATGAATGATTTCTTTAAAAGATTGTTCGTTAATATCAGTTCTTTTTTCAATCTCAATACAAAGAACTTCTTTTGTTGCCGGTTGATTATATTCTTGAACGAAAGAAAGTATTTCTTCAAATACAATCTTTTGGTTTTGATCTTCAAAATATTCAGATTTAATAAAGGGTATTACTTTTCGAATATATTCTTCATTGTGCAAAAGGTTTCTAAGGATTAGAAACTCAACTTTCTCCATAACTAAATTCCTTGCGTGCGATTTCGTCCAGTTGTTGCATTACTTCTTCAGTGAAATATACTTCAGGTTCTTTGAGAATCTGCTTAGCATAAATCTTTTTACCATCAATCTCATAGCGTCCCGCTACATTCTTCCAGAGTCCACCAATCTCACCAAGTTCCAAAAGACCGTAGTAACGATCAAGACCGCGCTCATCATAATACAGACGGATTTCAACATCTTTATTCTCCTTACTCAAACGCGATTTAGCAGTCTTAGCCTTGATAATATTTCCGACCACTTCTGTTCCATCTTTCTCTTTTTTCTTGCTGAGATAAATGATCGTACTTGCTGCGTATTTGAGTCCAGAACCTCCCCCCATTTCTTTTGTTGGTACGTAAGCTCCGATGACATCGTATGTATGATTCGTGACAAGGAGTGGAACATTTGCTTGACCTAATTTAAGAGTTAACATTCGAAATGCACCTTTAACAAGTTGTGATTTAGTCATATCACGAACCTGCTTGTCATTCAGTGCATCAGTAATTTCTTTCTCTGTCGAAAGCATACCTAAAGAGTCTAGCACAAACATACAAGGTTTGCGTTCTTCCTCAGGTTTTTTTAGATAAAGATCTACCGCTTTGAGTGCTTTACTACGAAACTCTTCAATAGTAACAACATTGACAACCACAAGACGAGAAGTATCAATTCCACGGGATTCTACAAGGGATTTAGTAATAGCAGCCTCAGTATCAAAGTAGAGACAATAACCATCGGGATTGGAATCAAGAAAATTCTTAACAACGGCGAGGCTGAAGAAAGTTTTTCCAGTACTAGACTCTCCAGCAATAGCAGTAATCTTATTGCCAGATACGCCGCCAAATATGCTACCTGAAACCAGTGCATTAAAAATGTACGAACCAGTGTCAACATACTTTTCAGTTTCATCAATGTCTGAGGCAAGTTGTGTATACTCTCCACCAATTTCTTTTACAATATCTTTAAGGAAGTCCATCAAGAGAAAAATGAATCAAGGTTTACTGTTTTTTCCACACTCCACCCAATCGCATCAAGAATAATCTTGAGTGGTTCTAGAAATGCTTTCTCAAATTGTAGTTCATAATCTATGTATCTGTCAAGGTTAAGTTCCTTTGGGAATTCTTGAATAAAGGAAATGATATTTTCGTGAATACTATTAGGTTTCTTCAAGTAAATAAATTTAATCTTTTCTCCATTCTGAATTAGAGAATACTTATTTGTCAATTTATTCTGTTTGATATAATGATTGAAAAGAAGTGCTCCACGAACATGAATAGGAGTTTTGGGGGCATAAATGTTTGAAGAAGATGAATACTTTTGAACGTCAGATGCCGAACGAGGAAATGAAATTTGTTCTGGAGGAAGTTTTTTAAACTCTTTGCGAGCATTCTCAATAAACTCAATCACTTCATCTTCAGTTCCACTCATCATAAGTTTTAGTGCGTCCTTAATCATTTTACGACAAGGAGCAGGAGTAGAAGATTTTACAGCCTCAATACCCATCATCTTGAGTTTAGGTTCTTCATAACGAACTCCTTCACTATCCCACACGTTAAGAATATAACGTTTTTTGGCAGTCCAGATTCCACGGTCAGCAATATTCTCCCGTTTCATCTGCATTTTCTGATCGTATGCATTCACATAGGTCGCCAATTCTTGGTAAGAACTTTCAATATACTTTTCAAGTTCCATCGAAGCGACCTTATCAAGGAACGAGACAATGCCTTCAGTAGTTTTCTCTCTTCCTTTGTATACAGTTTCAACCAGAGGACCCATATTAAGATAAATGGAATCAGTATCTGAAGCAATAACATAATCAACTCCATCAGTTTTCAGAACTTTATTGAGGTATGTATTCATCTTACCTTCAATCCAACGGATTGATACCTGTCCGCTAAGAGTAATGGCTTCTGCGTTTTCAAGTTTATAGTAACGAAAGTATTGATTACCAATCGCACCATAAGCAGAGTTAAGAGAAATTTTCTTTGCCATCTGAATGTTATTGCAACGAGCAATCTCTTTTACAAGTTCTTTATTCTTAGTTTTCTCATACTGCTTCTTTGCCTCAATCATCTTCTTTTTGAAGATTACACGATCCTGATACATCTTCTCCATCAGTTCAGGAAGAAATCCACGAACATCTTTGCGGAACATTGCACCATTCGCACAAACAGCATAATCTTTATAGAGTTCAAAGTTTATTTCACTTTTAAGTATTCTATCAACAGACGCTGTTGGATGTTTTTCCTCCAAGAGTGTTTCTGGAGAAATATTGTATTGCATAATAAGATGAGGATACAGAGAATTAAGGTCAAAAGAGACAACCCAATCATACTTTCCCGGAATTGGTTCCTTGACATATGCCCCCGCATATTTTTCGTTCTTCTGGGATTTATTCCTTGGGGGGATAACGATGTTACGTTTCTTAAGATAATTGTAGATAATATTATCCCACATCCTCACTTGATAGAAAACGTCAGCATAGTTTACCTTAGCATCATAAGCCATAGTGAGTGCTAACTCAATGAGTTTCATCTTGTCTTCCAATCGGTCAACAAGTTCCACGTCAACGATGTTATACTCAATAAACTTTTGCCATCCCTTTGTATAGAAATCTTTAAAGGTATCAAACTCAGAGTGGTCCAGTTTTTTCTGACCCAGTTCAACCTCAGCAATATAGTCAAGACGATAAGATTCTTGGGCTTTATAAGTAAACTTTTTATAAAGATCAAGATAGTCAAGTTGAGTCATTCCACCAACATCAAATGTAGTGTGCTTACGTCCATTGATGAAGATTTCACCCTCCGTCACAAGTCCCCAGTTAGAAAACCGCTTCATCAGTTTCTCACCAAGAACTCTATTCAGACGCTTGCAGATATAAGGAATATCATATAGTTGGATATTCCAACCAGTGACAACATCAGGAACATCAACCATCCAATAATTGATGAAATGATTGAGAAGTTCATATTCACTGGGGCAGCAGTGATACGTAACATTACTCTGTTTATTATTAAATGGTTTAACACCCCAAGTAACAATTTTCTTAGTTGTATAGTCTTGGATGGTGATTGCAAGAATTTCTTCAGAACAAGATTCTACATCAGGGAATCCTGCTTCAGAAGCAACCTCAATATCCAAAGTTACAAGTTTAATTTTACTAATGTCAAACTTGATTTCATCCTCTGGATATTTTTCTGAAATATATTGATAGATATATCGATCATTTCCATAGATCTCAAATCCATCAATTTCATCATACTTTTTGTAGAACTCTCGACAATCTTTTACTGTTCCAGGATTAATTGGTTCTACTGCTTCTCCACTTAATGTTCTATACTTAGAATCTTTTTTAGTTTTTACAAAGAGAGTTGGGAAGAACTCATCTCTTGTCTCAAATCTTTTACCATTATCTACTCCACGAACCAAAAATTGATTTCCAATTAGCTGAACATTAGTGTAAAATCTCATTCTTTAATCAAGTCCTCGTATTTTTCAAGTAGAGTGGGTGTTGGATCAGCGAGCGTAATAATTTTATCAGAACTAATCATAAATGAATTTTGTCTAGTATATCCACAAAGAAAAGGTTCTAGAGTTTGATCGCTTCTCACAACAAATGGACTTACTAACTTACAATCAGGTTCTCCAATATCAGCACCAACTTCTTCAATCTGAGAAATTAAAATTAAATTATTCAATAGTGCAATGATTTTTACCGTGGGTTTTTCCATCTTACAATCCAGGTTTCCACCATTCTACCAATAAAAAAAGGAGGAGTCAACCTGGATTTTGCCAGGTGCTCCTCGCGCCGACGATATTCAATTATATTTATAGATAATCCTTTCTTTTATGATGCTCGGGAACAATCTTTTTCAAGTTGACAGAGAGGAGTCCATCTTCAAAGGATACATCTTCTACTTCTGTATCGTCTGCAAGCGTCCACGCTCTTTTGAAAGATCGTTGAGCCAATCCCTTATGGACGTAGTTGGTATCAGATTCTTTATCTTCCTTTTGTCCCTCAATGAAAAGTTTTCCATCTTGAGTATAAACATAGACTTCTTTCTTCTTAAATCCAGCAAGAGCAAGTTCAAGACGCGATTCTACGTTACTAACTTGAACGAGATTGTATGGTGGATAGTTTGAGGTAGTTTCATGAAGATGAAACAATCGATCAAAGTATTCATCCATTCCAATGCTATTGCGGGTAATTTTTTCCATTAAGGAAGGAATATCCGCAGATGTAAACCTAGAAGTTGCAAGGTTAGTCATTATGGTAGCTCCTTTAAAAGCGAGTTTGTGTTGTGTGGACCCTTTCGGCATCCATTATTAATTATACAAGAAACGAAAAAAAGAGGTATCGGTAAAACCGAACCTCTTTTTAGGGTGTTCCGACTTTTGTAGAGACCGCACGAAAGGTCTCATACTTATTTATTCGGTTTCTACTGCTTTTCCTTTCTTACCAATGTTATACTTTTGCTCCAGAATCCAATCTCCTTTGTCCTTATATGCAAGAACTTTAATTTGATTTAGTGGTGCAATATCAAGTACAGAGTCTGGATTAACAACAGTAATTAGACCCCAATCAGTTAAAAGACGAACAATACGATTGCGTCTCTGAACGTCATTTACTGTAAGATTTGCATGTTTACCATCAAGAGCAAACAATTCTTTAAAGTGAACGATGAAATATCTACCTTGCTTATGTAGAATATGGCAAGATTGATAGAGTTTTTTCTCCTTACGTGAAGCAACTCCGATACGGGTCAGGGTTTCACGAACTTTAAGGAAGTCGTCAGGTTCATTAAGAATTACTTCTACCATTTGGTCTTGAGACCATTCAACAGTAGGTTCTACCGTAGTAGTCATTTTTTTCCTCCAATATCAAGTCGTTTTTTGATGAAAGTTAGTTGTTCTTTTGTCAGGATTTTCAGTGCTTGGGATGCTTTTTCATTACTATAACCATAGTATTGTTTTATACATTCTAAGTCTGTAACCTTATCCTTTCGGAGCCAGGGAGAAAATCTCTTCTTTTTCCTCAAACTATTTAGATAAAATGAATATTGCATACGTTTATCGAGATGGTGATTCATATTCATTTCATTAGCAAAAAGAATCGTGTCAATCTGACCCGATAAACATTTATTGATAATGTAAGGTGCATATTCTTTTATGCTTGTCTCATCATCTTTCATCAAATCTTCTTTTGTGAAGTTGATAGAATTCAACCAATCTTTAAGTTCGTAAGTCATCGTATAATCTGAATATCGTCATCATCGGTCCAAAGTTCAACTTTTGTTCGGAACCTATTTTCTTCTTTTAGTTTTTCATACCTCTTTGCCGCTTTCTTCTTCCACCATGTAATGATGTTTTCAAGATAAAACTTGTCCCAATTTGGACCACGAAGAAGTTCAGTTTGTTCCCCAAGTATCACTTCACGAACATTTGAATACCCATAATCGGAAATATAAAATCTTTTCTTCTGAGTAAGATTAAATGCGACATCAATAACACGATTAAACTCACCAAGTTTTTCTTTATCTTGAAGAGAATTTCGAATAATAGAAATCATCTTTGTCTGACGCTTCATCTTTTTAGATGAAGCCTTATTGTCAGTCAATGGAGTATTATTGTTGAGGTATGTAAATCTATCGTGCAATTTATGAAACACATCGTCATGAAGAAGAGGTAAAAACTTACTTTCGGTCAAACCTTTATATCGCATGAATGGTTTTAGACCATCATACTGAGATGAATCGGTAGTTGAACCATACAGAGAAGTTGTTTCAAAAAGAGCAATATCTTTTTCAAACACTTTGTTTAGTGTTTCTCTTGCATAATGAGAACAGCAAAGTAGGGCAAGAAGTTTTCCGCCAAGATAATTGTACCCAAATGGTTGAGATGGAACAATTACAAAACCCATAGCTGCATGACGATTAAAAATAGAAAGGTCGGGAGTTTTACCCAACCATTCATTTCTTGGTTTTGAATTAATAGTCGGAGAACCAAAACGGATAAACCCAACTACCTTACCAGTATTCTTTTCATATATCATCCACCTCAATTCTCTACCTGGAATATTTGACTCATTATTATGAGAGGATACAACTTTCAGAAGAGTGTTGTAATGTTCTTGAGGTAATGCTTGCTGAAAACGATCGCCAACAAACTTGATATCAAACTCCATATCTTCAGGATGAATATCTTCATTGAAGAACTCATCATGAAGTGGAGCGAGTGTATTAGAACTCTTGATTACTTCTTTCTTCACAAAACGCAAGTAATCCTCAATATTTCCCATTTGAGAGAAATAATTAATAAACTCATCTGCAGCCCACTGAGCGTCTTGTTCCGAAATAATCATTTGAATTCACACTCGCACATAAGTTCAGTAAGAGCGGCAAGAAGATTTACTTCTTGGTCAGCCACGAACGCACATTGGTATTGATACTTAGCAATAATAAGAACGGCAGCAGGAATAGATTGGGGTGTAAGGCAATCAAAAGCGGAGTCATAAACCCTGCGAAGTAAACTATTAGCATCGTTATCCAGGTTGGAGACCACCCACTTTCGGACTTCAGTAAAGTTTTTATCCTTGAGATTTTTAATAAGTTCATTTACAGAGATGTCAGAGAAAGATGCAAGAATGCCCGAGTCGATTTTTCCCCCTGTAGAATACCTTTGGCATTCGTTGAGGACCCTACGAAAATCTGGGAAGTGTTTTGTAACAAGTTCAGCAACGACTTTTTGATCGTACTCAATCTTTTCCGCATCCAAGATCGTTTGGAGTCGTTGGAAGAAACTTCCTGCAAGTTGAACTCTTTGCTTCCCTTTGATTGTGAAGTCGATGACAGCACATCGGGAGTGAAGAGGTTCAATAATCTTGTTCTTGTAGTTACAGGTGAAGATGAATCGGCAGTTGTTATAAAATGCCTCAATATTCGCCCGTAGTAGGAGTTGTACGTCGTTTCCTGTGTTATCAGCCTCATCGATGATGACGACTTTGTGTTTAGAAGATCCCGTAAGTGAGACGGTCGAAGCGAAGTTCTTCGCTTGGTTCCGTACAGTATCCAAGAAACGTCCTTCGTCGGATCCGTTGATGACATAATAATCTGCCCCCAATTCATTACATAATGCTTTTGCGATTGTGGTTTTACCAATACCAGGAGGACCCGCAAGAAGAAGATTAGGGATCTCACCTTTTGCCACAAACTCTTTAAATGTTTTTTTAGTATCATCAGGAAGAATACAATCATCAATTACTTGAGGACGGTATTTTTCAGTAAGAAGAAATTCACTTGCCATAATCAAATCCAATCAGGTTTTCTTTCGGGCATACGTAGATAGTTTTCAGCAACCCAAGGTTTGGATGCGATATATTTCTTGTATGCTTCAAATGTATCAATAGTGTCGTCATATTTCCATTCCTCAGGCATAGCACGAGCAAATGGTGTCACTTCCGTAATCTTGCCCTTGGGAAACAAATAGTATGCATCCACAAGGGTCTTATAACAGGAGTGAGTTTTATTATACCGCAGGCAGTATTCATCAGACAAGTTCAATCCCCACTTGATTAACCAGTAGGCATTATGGATACTTTCCATAGCCCACTTGGTACAGGGATGATTGCGGAATGCTCCTTTCTCGGTCTTGTAAGGGGTTCCATCTGCCTTAGGGAGAGTGCCGTACCCATACCCCCACTTCTCAGAAGCGACGATAGAGAGCATCTGACAGCACTCTAGGGGCATCTTGACAATGTGCTTGTCGGGAAGGCAAACGGCACTTTCAGCAGGCCAGGGAGAAGTAACAAAGATGTTCATCAACCAAATGTAGAATCAGGCTCCAGAGCAATATGATAAGTCACATCAAACCCAGTATTCTTGAATCGTGACAAAAGTTTACGGGAAATAACTACTTCATAAGAACCAGGGAGGATCTTGATATTTTCTACTTTAAAGTTGAAAGAGAAAGTTTCATCAGTCTCACCAACAATCACCGAGAAGTCATTAGAAGTATCATTCTTCTTATCACGAACAACCAATTTCACCACACCTGCTTCACCAACCACAGACAGGTCAGGAAGTTGATAAACAGCAGCAGCTTTAAGCAGTTTATCAAGTTCTTTGGTATCAAGAAGGAAACAAACATCTTCACTCGGTAGAACAATATCTTTTTCAGGAGGAGTAATGATTACATTAGGATCCGCAAAGAAATACTTGGAACGAGACTTACCTTCTTTGATAACCACATAACCATCGTTCTGAAAATCCAGCTCAGCATTCTGATGGAGGTTAAGACCATTCAGGAACTGATTCAGATCATAGATACCAAAGTCTTTCGGTAGTTCTTCTTCAATTGTCGCCTCTGCAAGAATGTTCTTCATTACAGAAATAGTGCGAAGACTGCTTCCTTCCTTAAACAGGATAGACTGGTTAATAGAAGAAAAGTTCTTCAGTAGAGTCAGAGTTTTATCAGAGAGTTTCATAATAATCAGCGAAATTCAGTAAGACCGTTATCTTTGCGAGTATAGTGACCATCAAAATGAAGCAAGAGCATAGCATAATGAATCACTTTCATCAAGTCACGCTTATTGCGACCATCTTTATCGCCATAGCGACTTCCATACTTCAGAATGTTTGCCTGACAGAAACCCGGGGCAAGGTCTTTTGCTGCCATCAAGTCAATAGTTTGAATATCTTGATACTCATGGTTGTGGCCACAGTAATGACTACCATAAGTGCTAGTCACATAGTCTTCAACATCTTTGAGAATTTTATCTTCATTATATTTCCAAAGATGATTAGTTGGTTTGTTCATACTCACAGGTGTTTTTTTAATGTCAATAGTGTCATTAGAGTTTAGAGAAAAAGTAAACTCATTATAAGGATTCTCGTCCATAATAAAAAGAGGAGATAGTTTTATCTCCCCATATTCTATCAGAAAGGATGAGGAGAGTCAATTCCAGGATTGATATCTACCTTTTCAGTTGGCATCTTAAAGTCAGCATCCACTTTATCATAGAGCTCCAAGAATGCTTGCTTAGTTTCGTCATCAAAACGGTTCACACACACTTGGATTGCCTTTGCCTTATCTTGGAAGATGCTGTAGGCACGGATGATGTGGACCAGGCGTCGGGTGCTGATGATTTCCTCAATGCCACCATCATAGAAGGTCTTGCGGATGATGTCCGCCCAGTCTACCAGGCGCTTACAGAAGTCGCGATCCTCCACGCCAAGGTCCAGAGCGATGCCTTCAAGGATCTTCTGCTCGGTTGCAGGGGCAGGATAAGACTGCTCAAAGGTCACTGGGAAGCGTTCCAGGAACGCCTCGTTAAGGACGTTGGTGCCGATGAAGCGGCCATCATCAGAACCCTTACCTTTCGTGTTTGCGGTGGCAATCACGTTGAATCCAGCAGCAGGTTTTACCCAACGACCAATCTTTTTCAGGAAGACACCCTTTCCTTCAAGAATAGACTGGAGACACAGAATCTTGTTGGAAGCAAGGTCAATCTCATCAAGCAACAGAACAGCACCACGTTCAAGTGCTTCAATCACAGGACCATTGTGCCAAACGGTATCACCATTCACAAGACGGAAACCACCAATCAAATCATCCTCATCGGTTTCAATGGTGATGTTAACACGAATCATTTCACGTTTCAGTTGAGCGCAAGCTTGCTCCACTGAGAACGTTTTACCATTACCCGAAAGACCCGTAATAAACGTAGGATAGAAAAGACGGGACTGAATAATCTTTTTAACATCAGCAAAGTTACCAAACTTGACGAAGGTATCATCTTTATCGGGAATGAGATTTTGTTCGATAGGGGGAACCACAGAGGGTGCTTGATAAGTACGTTCGATTTCTTCTACCTTTTGTTGAGTGACTTCAAGATTCCATTTGCCACGACCGACTTTAAATTGGTCCAATTTCTTAGTAACAGTTTGATAGTTAGCATCATTCAGAGTACACCAGGCACGAATATCAGCACCTGTGATGATATTCCCATACAGGTTCTGGAGGGAAGTGCGGATGTAGTCGGAGGAGAGTGCCATTCGTTTGTTTCGTTTCAACATAGTCATTATAGACCAAAAAGGGGTCCTCCTGGGACCCCTATGGTCAGTTCGCCAACTGGTTCTTGAGTTCTCTCAAATACTCTTCACTTGCAATATGGCCAGTGTACCCTGGGTAATACTTATTAACTAAAGCAGGGATACCCATAGCAGTTATGCTGCTATTACACTTAATCCATACTTCTTTTGTATCGTATTTTACTACGTGGTCAAATGGAAATTTAGTCTTCATAAGTAAATGTTTTGTTCTTAACTTTTGTATCAAATTCCCCTGTTCTACCAGGTTTCATTTTACCAACTTTAACACGCTTACCTTCTCCAGGCCAAGATTTATTGGTTCCTACTAATTGTGCAGATCCTTTTGGTTTCTTTTGAATCAGCACAGAGTCCTGATTGTACTTTTTACCAAGTTTAGTAATTGCTTTTTTAAATGCCCTTTTCCCTTTTTTTCCAGAAGAAACTACATGCGATTTCTCACCAACTTTCTTCTCTTGAGGAGTTCCCGGATTTTCAGTATATCTACCAGATACTTTAGTGGGTCCTGGAAGACCAGCACCTCTAACATCTTTCTCTAGTTGTTTTGAACGTGCTTTATTCTCTTTCTTAGTTTTATCTCCTCTTTGGGCAGACATAATTGCCATACCACCTTTTTCCGATTTTGAGCGAACTCTATTCAGAGAAGTTTCTTGAATAGAGTAACACTCTACAATAAATTCTTGGAATGTCTTCATGCTACTAAAGAAATAAATTCTCCTAATACTTTTTTATTTAGTTTTTTGGTTTTAAGAGACTTTACAAAAGCAGATTTGATTTGAGACTTGGTTGCACATTCAGAAACTTCAAACTCCGTATCCTGTGAAAGTGCAGTTGCAGACATTCCAAAATATGCATCATAACCAGACTTTGTGATAGTAAAACTCTTCACCTTTTTCCAATCGCTTTGAATTTTTTCATACTGTTTGTCGAGTTGAGAATGATACATTTGAACAAACCGACTGAAGTTGCGACTTTCAAGAACACGAATACCGATAAAGTTCATAGAAGAGAACTTATCCTTCAGGTTCCTGAGGAGAACATCAGTGAACTCATGATAACCATATCCAATTTGATAGGTAGTTCCAAGTTTACGATCACGAAGAAATGTGCTCATAGGATTGATATATCCAGTTCCAATAAATGGTTTCTTTTCCCACTGACGTTTGACTTCTTTATGATGAACGAGTTGATTTGCTTCACCATCAGTAAGAACAATACACTGAACTTTTTGAAGTTTGTTTTCTTTTTGAAACTTAGGAAGGATTTGATGAAGAGTAATAAGTGCTTCATTCAAAGGAGTTCCAGAAAGTCCAAGACGATTGGAGTAAGTATAAGGAGAACTATAAGTCCTACCAAAACAATAAGCAAGACGCCAAATGTTAAGCATTTGATGTTCGAGAACACTACCAGAAACTTTACTGGTGAGAATATTCATCATAGCAAAGGTTTCGTCTACAACAAGGAGACCATCTTTCTTTTGATAATGAGGAGTGCGGTCAGCAGCTAGATAACGATCATTCTCATAATCATACTCACCTCGCCGCCATTCATTCGTGAAGGCATAAACTTCAAAAGGAATAGATACTTTCTTACAGAACCAAACAAGATTGAAAAGTTGCTTGCAAGTATCAAGCATTACATCACACATAGAACCACTCCAGTCCAGTACAAACACCAGACCGTGATTCTTTCCATCAGGAATGACAGAGACTTTCTTAAAGAGATCCTCATTGTATTTGTAAGTATGAAGACGCGAAGTATCAAGAATACCTGTACGAGCAGTTGAAGCACGAGCATACTGATCTGCTGCCTTACGACACTCAAACTCTTTCACAAGATAGTTTACTTCCTTTTGAGCGGAAGACTTGAACTTCTTAAAGTCAATATCAGATTCTTTGTAAAGGTTTACTGGTTGATACCCTTTATCCTTTGCGTGATCGTTGTGAATTTTTTGTTGATGAGAAAATGAATCATCAATATCTTTATGAACCTCAGAGTTCTTGCCAATGATGGTATCAAGATTTACTTGAGGAACTTCAATATAAACATTTTCATAAGAATTATTATCAACAAGATCACGAATCTTATCTTCAAGAGATTCTGCAGTACGAACTTCAGGTTCATCCTGAATCTCAGAAGAATTTACTGGAGTTTCATCACCTTTAGCCGTTCCACCATAAGATTCATTATCTGAAGAGTTATTGCCCTCACCTTCTTTTTCCGAAGAAGAGTCATTGGTTTCTACAGATTCTCCTTGGGGAGATTGGGAGTTTCCTTTCATCTCATGAGAATCAAAATCAGAAACTTTCTGCTGTTGTTCTTTTTCTTTTTTACAATACTTATAGAGTTCTTCAGCAGCAATCAGTGAATCTGCAAAACTTTCACAAGCACTAATCAGATTAATAATTTCTTGCTCTTCGGGTTTGAAATCAAGTGTAATGAAATTACCAATCTTAAAGTAAAGATTAGCACGATCTGCAAGATTGAAAGTAGAAATATCCTCATCTCCAAGTTGGAAGAAATCTTCTTCGTTCAGTTCTTTGTAACCATTGAAGAAAGTCTTGGCAAGACCAGCATACTTGCGCTTCATCAGTTTCTCAATGCGAGCATCCTCAACCACATTCACAAACTGCTGAGGAACCTTTGCAGTCTCAGTCCAATCCTCATCTGGGGTAAAAAGTGCGTGTCCTACCTCATGACCCACCAAAAGATCATACACAAGTCCACTTGCCTTTTCCCACAAAGGAAGTGTCAGAACACGAGTATGAACGTTAAAGCAGGCAGTAGATACTTTCTTGTGCTCCACCACAAGATCTTCAGTAGCAAGCAGTTTAGCAAGTTGGGACTTAATTTCGTAGGAGACTGCCATCGGTTTCGTTTCGTATGAGACCATCATAAAACGAAAGGTCGCCTTTTGGGCGACCCATGTGACGCTTTTTGAACTGGGCGAGTCGTGCTTTTGCTTGTCGAAGTGCTTGTGGTTTAAGTTTTCGTTTCTGTTCTTTCTTGGAATGATGTTTCCAGTTTGGGACTTGCATTGTTCTTAGGTGGTTTAGGCTACCATACGCGAAAAACCTTTGACTTTCTCAAACCTTATGACACTTTCAAATCTGTCCTCTAGTCCCGTCTTATGCGAAATGACAAAAATATTTGCATCCTTAATCACATAACGAATAATCTTAAGGAACTCTTCTGTACCAAATCCATCGAGTGAACTATCAAACACTTCATCCATAATTAATAGATTTGTGCTAACTGAATTCTTCATCCTTGCAACTTCTCTCCAAGTAAAGAGTAGTGCAAGGTCGATTCTCATTTTTTCACCTTCACTAAAAGAAGCATATGAGAAATCTTCGTGAATAGGTGACTGGACGGTTTCGTTAAACTCCTCATCAAGTGTGAAGTTAATATAGAAATCCATCATCTGAAGATAACGGTTAACTTGCTGATTTATCAGCGGTAGATACTTCTTAATGATTTTGGATTTTACTCCACCGTCTTTAAGCAAACTATACGAAAAATCGTAATAGTTGATTGTGTCTTTTTTAGAAGCGAGGTCGTCGTATGTAGTTTTTAAGTTGTCTTTGAAGGATTCTAACTTCTCATGTTCAGAATTTCGGTTTGCAAGGTTCTCGGTAAGAACTTGAATTTCTGATTCAAGATTTCGGATTTGTCTCCGCAATCCATTAATCTTAATATTGTTTTGAGAAATACCATTCGTTAATTTTGAAATCTCCTTCGACAGAGTATTAAATTGACGCTCTCGCTCCTCTTCCTCTTTAATTGCCTCCTCTAGTTCTTTATAACCAGATTGCAACTCCTTTGCTTTAGATTGAGCGTCGTTAATTCTATTTATTCTGAAGACCTCTTCGATAGACTGAGTGCAGGTGGGGCATACCGTATTTTCAGTAAAAAACTTATGTTCTTTAGTAATGGTAGATACTTTTTGAGAAATCTTACCTTTTAGATTTCCCAACTTACGAAGTTTTTCTGCATACCCAACCAGTTTATCTTGCTCTCTAATATACTCATAAAGAGGTTCTTCCAGAGAACAATTTTCATTCATATGTTGGTGAATTTCTTTATCTAAATCGGAAATTTTTCGATTATTAGTATCAATACTTTCTTTTCCGCGATTCTCAAGTTCCTCAATAAACTCTTGCTGCATCTTAACTTTATCAAGGAGAGATTCTTTTTTCAATTCAAGAACTTTAACTTCTTCTTTTGACTGACGAATCTTTTCCTTGATTACCATATTCATTGAAGAAAAAATCTTAATATCAAGAAGATCCTCAATCACTTCTCTACGATTAGCAGCAGAAAGTTGCATAAAAGGAACAAAGGTACTTGAACCAAGAATTACAATCTGAGTAAAAGATTTATAATTCATCTTAAGAACGTTTTGCTCCAACCACTTCTGCTGATCTAAAGCAGCCGCAGATTGATCGAGAGCAGTATCATTTCTCCAAATTTCAAAGAGTGCTGGTTTAATTCCTCTTACAACTTTCCACTCAGTATTTCCAATAGAAAACTCAACCTCTACTCTACAGTCTTTTTCATTAACTGAGTTGATAAGTTGTGGTTTATTAATCTTACGGAAAGGTTTACCAAACAAAGAAAAAGTTAGTGCATCAAGAACTGTACTTTTACCGGCTCCATTTGTACCAACAATTAGATTGGTTTTATTTTTGGTGAAATCAACTTCAGTATACTGATTACCAGTAGAAAGAAAATTCTTCCATTTAATAGTTTTAAATAAAATCATGACTAGAATTACTTGGAGGTATTACAATATCATCAGGTGTAATAAGAGTGTATTGATATCCGTGCATTTCGCATGTTTTTATCATCACCTCATCTTCAATTTCAATCACATGCATTTCAGGATATCCATCCTCTTCTAGCATCATAGCATATCTTACAGCATCATCCTCTTCTTCAAAAAGATACAGAATATGCTCCCCCTCGTCATCCAACACAGAGTAAGCACCTTCAGTTTCTCTACCATTGATTGTTAGAATAAACATCAAACCAGTTCACAAGCCTCTTGATAGATTTCTTGCATCATTTTTTGAATGATTGATTTATCAAGATTAATTTCTGCCTCCTGAATATATCTATTCAAAATAGATATAGTATCCTCACTTTCAAATGCTTCAAATTCTACTGGATCTTGAATATCGAAGTTTTCAATAATCTTGAGTTCTGCGATATTAGAGGAATAAAGTTTATCAATGAACTTTTCAAACTTTTTAGTGTCTGATTTCTTACGAACAACGACCTTTACAATTTTATTCTCATACTCGCGAGTATCAAATGTTTGATGATTGGTATCCTCATAGTAAATGTTATAGAACATTTTATAAGGATTATCAACTGGAGTATGTTCTAATGTTTCAGTATCGAAGATAGTAAATCCACGAGTGTCATTTACATCAGTCCAGTAAATTTCATATGGATTACCTAAGTAAAAGACTGTTCCGTTAGTCGATCGAGTGTGATAGTGTCCCGAGAAGACACGTTCGAACTTGTCAAATAACTTGCCTTCCAAACCATGCTCCATGACGATTTGGCGATTAACTCTAAATCCTTGGAGTTCAAGGTGCCCCATCGCACACGGGCAAGTTGTCTTTTGAATAAGTTTGAGAGTGCTTTCCTCATTTTCTTGATTAATCCAGGGTATAAAAAGTGTTCTGAGTTTATCCAGCATCACTTCAGTTGGTTCTGAATATACAGTCACATTATCGTATTCGCGCAAAAGTAAATCAACTGCATTTACATTATTAGTGTTCTTATAGTAAGCAGTGTGATTTCCTACAATTGTGTGAACCTTTACTCCCATTTCTTGGAGGCGATCGTAGTAATTATTTTTAGCCCACGATAGAGCAGAGAAATCAATTCCCTTACGACTATCAAAAGTATCTCCCATATCTACAACAGCAGTAATCCCGTACTGTTCCAGCGTCGGGAAAAATACATCATTATAGAACTTTAGAAAATAATCATGAAAGAGTTTAGAATTCTTTCGTGCTCCAAAGTGTTGGTCTGTAATAATTGCTACTTTCATTCAATAGCGAAGTTTAGAGTGAACGTTATCCTTAATACTATTGTAATCGCTATAGTTGCTTCCGTCAAGGCTATTGTCATCAAACACTTCAGAGAATCCAGAACGCTCAAGGATTTTGTTTTTGATTTCTAACTGACGCTTCTCTCTTTGGATACGACGAAGGAATGCGTAGTGAATGATTTGAGTAAAGTATGCAAAAGGATTTTGTGACTTCTCAGGATTAAAGTTATGAATATACTGAACGCAATTCTCGATACCGTCAGAAATCATGTCCTCTTTGAACATGTAGTTGACAAAATTTGGTTTAAATGATAGATGATTGGCAATCTTCAAGAAGCACTCCCCAATGTAGCGAGGAATGGGAGGCTTTGGTTTTCCTTGAATTAATGCAATCTCTTTATCTTCACGATACTTAATCAGTGCAGCAAGAAACTCTTTATTGTTAACATAATGCTCTGACCTCTTTCTTTTGGTCATGACTGCTGTGGTTATCATAAGTTTTTATCATTATTATGTAGAGATTATAACACTTTCGAATATAGTTGACAAGGTATCTAAAAGTTGGTACAATAACCCTTGTCCGGGTTGATAAGATAAGGCTTAGCTATTCTTATAAAGCTTCTCTAGAATCTCTTTAGCATCATTAACATTTGATATGTAACCCATTCTACGATTAATCTTTGATTGCTTCGAAGATTCTTTATTTGCCTGACGTATATAAGATTGATACATCATAATCATTTCAATATCAGAAGATTCGGAAAGAGTAAGCACATCTTCTAGATTGATTATAAACATATCTTCTTTGGTTGTTTTTAACCAGGGTTCTAATTTATATCCAACAACATTTGTCCTACTCTTTATTTCACAAATAGTAATTGGATTTGAAATAATTAGAATGGTTCTATCTTCTTCCTCAGAAGCTGCAACCTTGGCAAATATCTCTTCTCCACTTTTTAATTTTATAGTGGCATAAAAGTCTTCTTCAATTCCCATTTTTCTTAAGTTGTACGGTGATTATTTCATAGTTAAAATTTTCTTCATTATAGATTTTAATTCTTTCGATAAGATGATTTAGAGTATAATTTTTTTTAGAATTTGAAGTGCAGTCATCTGCAATATCATAAAGTGTTGCTTTTACTTTATTTTTTCCTTTTCTAAGAACTCGTCCAATGCTTTGGAGATTTCTGATTCTTGATTTGCTTGGTGAGGCGAAGATAACATTATGGAGATTTTTAATATTGATACCTGTAGAAAAAGTTCCATAGGAAGCAACAATAATTGCATTGTTTTCTCTTTCTGTTATTTCCCTAACCAATTCTCTTTCTTCAGTATCAACTCCACCGTGAATAAAAAATACTTTTCTATCACTTCGCTTATTGCTATTTATCTTCTCATAAAGAATAGCACCATGAGTTTCCACTCTTGAAAATAGAACAAGACTATTTCCTTTCATATCCAAAGAAAGATTTGTAATAAACTTATTTCTTTGTTCGTGAGAAATTAGATATTGAATTTCATCCTCATAAGTTTCGAATTTTTGAGGAGAATGTTTCAATACTATGCACTGAATATCTAATTGAGAAAGATGACCTTGTTTCATCAATTCATCAGTTCTTGTCACCTTATAAGAAGGGCCAAACAATCCCTCTAGAACCCATTTGTGAGTTTGAGTTCCGTCTAGAGTTCCTGTAAATCCAAATCTATATTTTGCATGATGAAGTTTAGTCATAATTTCAATAAGTGACTTACTCTTGAAAAGATGAGCTTCATCTCCTATAATTACTTCATACTCCTCAAAAAATGAACGTTCAAGTTTATAAACTGATTGCCATGTAGTAATTGTTACTGGATGCTCGTTTGTTTTTTCTCTACCCGAATAGATACGGTGACAATATGAATCAGCATCCCAACCATAGTCTTGGAAATCCTTGTACATCTGCTCTACAAGGGATGTCGTTGGAACAACTAGAAGAATTTTTTTCCCTTTATCTACATAATACCTTACAAGGGAATAAATCATTAAGGATTTACCTGAGGCTGTGGGTGATATCAATAATTTTCTATTATGCCTTAGAGCACCGTATACTCCCTCTATTTGATACTCTCTCGGAGAATGAGAACAAATAGATTTCATATAATCCTTTACTCCTTCGTATGAAATACCTTCATTGACTTCAAAAGGCATTCCATAGAATTTATTCTCTTTAAACTCATACGTATACTTATGGAGAGATAGTTTATCAACAATTTTATCCAACAGACCAGTATAGATCTCTCCAGTATGAGTGCTTAACAGACGAATCTTGCCGTCCCAATGTCTGCTTCTGTACTGGGACATAAATTTTGCAGATTCAACCTCAAAAGTAAAGTATGGTTGAAGTTCATATAAAATGTGAGGTTCGCAATTTAGTTTGATGCAAACCTCATTTTTCTTTTCGATAATTACGTCACTCATAGCATCATAATTGCTATGAGTATTTATTTACCCTAGTCCAGACTGAAAACGTATAAATTCTATTGCATTTTTAATCTGATAAGTTCTATTCTGAATCATTTTCAAAATACTTTCAATGTATGTAAGCATAGTATCGTAGTAGTCTATCTTTAAGCATACGGTAGAAAGACTTTCATCTGCATCAAGATATTTTTGCATCGTATCTTTATCGCGAATCTTTTTGGGAAAGGGATTTTCTACATATACCTCTGGGTCAGATTTTCCTGAATAATACTCATATCTTTCATGACGAATATTTCTTTTTTGTTGCTCTGCTTTTTTTCTTAAAAGAAATATTGTATTATAAAGTTCAAAGTATTTTGCATGAAGACCTGGGATGTTTGTTGATTCTGTATGAAGATTATCCATATCAATTTTGGAATCTTGCTCCCACATCTTTTGAATCATATCAAGATCAAAACTCATAATAGGTTTCCTTGCAAATCTCTTATATTGTAGATAGTATACTTGAAACTTACGTCAGCCGTAAAGTACTGAATATCGGTATTTGTTGCATCAAACATTATTGTCGATAATGAATATGGAAATAAATCTTGGAAAGTTACTTCAAAATTTGGAATTTGGCTGCTTGTTAGTATTTGTAGAGTTCCATCAGAATAGATATTCTGCCTGTCCTTCACATAGTTTCCTTGAATCAATCCAGATTCCTGAAGTTCTGCAAACTGTTCTAATCTTTCTGGAAATCCAAGACCACGGATCCAATTTTGTATTTCCATATAATTTTTGAGGTCTTCATCAACCAAAAACCTTAAACTCAAGTCTCCAAATTCTATAATATCGCCTGGAGTTGGCAGTGCCTTTAAGTACGATGGTTGATTTACCACACCAAGATTTAATTCTGGTATATTTGCCTGATTGCAGAAAAAAGCAACTTGTGGGGTTCTAGTTAGAGTGAATTTAAATCCAGTAGGAGATAAAAAATTCCTATTATCAATCTGAGCTCTAGTCATCTTTTTTTAAATATTTAGATAAAAAAAGAGGGTCCGAAGACCCTCTTGGAATTTATGTGAAATGGATCACATAAGGTTCTTAACAGCAACTCTACGATAGTAGCGGTTGGTGTTAACATTGAGTCTACCCTCACCTCTGGTGAGACCCTCAGAGAATGGGTTAGCAACAAGACCATAACGGGTCTTAAAGCCAATCTTAGGCTGGAAGGTGTCTTCGCCAACGGCACGTACCATCTGGAGAGGTACATAGGGGCAATAGAACAGACCTGCATCATAAGGTGAAGAACCCTTATAACCAACAACGTAGTACTGGTTACCAGGAGTTGCATTACCTGCAGTCAGGTTAGCCGAATATGGGTCAATGTATACGCGGAACTTGCCCATCAGAGTACCAGCAAAGGTGTTGCCAGTATCATCAACGTTCAGGTTAGCGTTCAGTGCAGGGGTGTAGTCGAGAACACCAGCCATGGTTAGTGCTGAAGCAACGTCAGCAGAACACATGATGATGTTGCCCTTTCCGCGACGAGTTCTTTGTGCGATTGCGTTAGCATCACGCTCGATTTGGAACAGAAGACCCTTGAACTTCTCAACAGACCAACGACCGTTTGAATCAACGTCGAGGTCGAATACGCCAGCGGTAGCAACGTTTTGTGCTGCACCCTTTTCAGCGGTCATGTAGATGGTACGAATAACTTCGCGGTTGATTTCAGCAAGAATCTCAGTTGAGAGAATGTTTGCTAATTCCGCTTCAGCATTCAGACCGTGGATTGCCTTAAGGTCTTGAGCGAGCTCGAGTGAGTACTCAGCCTTTAGAGCGCGTGACTTTGCAGTAACAGTGACTTTCTCAATCGAGAATGCCATCTGGTTGAACTGGTTGCCTGCAGCATCGCCAAGTGCTTCCGAATCGCCAGTTGGCATACCCTGACCGACGTTATAATCGGTAGCAGCAACTGAAGCAGCGTTCAGAAGAGCTGGGTTGCTACCAGACTGTGCGGTAGTACCAATACCAGAACCTACTTGCGAATGAGCGCCAGTAAGAGTGGTATCGAAACCTGAGTCTGTACCAGAGAAAGCAGTATCTACTTCATTATAGAATGCTTCTGTACCAGTTTGATTGGTGTAACGTGAACGCATTGCGAAGATGAGTCCAGTAGGACCGCTCATTGGTTGAACGCCAGCGAGGTCATATGCGACCAGGTTAGGCATTGAACGACGAATGAGTGAAATCAGAACTGGATCAAAACCAGCAACGCTTTGGCTACCACCACTACCAAAAGCGCCGCTAGCGCCAGCGGCATTGCCACTGTTGGTTGGTGATTCCATGAGCATACTCATGGAGCCATTGTCGAAAGCAGATTGCTCTCTAACAAATCTTTCTTGGTTTTCGAGCAGGACAGCGGTTACAGCTCTACGATGAGAATCTTTGATTGGATCAAGACCCTGATAGTCTAAGAGAGGAGCCCACTTTTCCTGCAGATGCTCGGAATGGAACATTTGCTTTTACCTTTTACTAAGTGTTTGTTTTTTGGGTTTGAATTATATTAAATTCAATTATTTGCTGAATGCTGAAAGAGTCTTCAGATATGCAGCCATTGGACCCGAAATTGATTCAGGTGCATTGTCTACACCTTCTGACAGAGATTCAGTTCTTGCCTTTGGAGAAACTGCTCTTGAGGGAAAATATGATTCTCTCAGAGTCTCCAGTTTTTCACGATATTCTTCTTCACTTTCAAACTCAACACTTTCGGCAAGTGAAGCGAGCTTGTCTTTCTGAGTGTCTGCAAGACCATCAGCGACCTGTTCAAAGATTCCATCAGCAACC
>Ga0315904_10003289_pt1 | contig 23940 bp, 30 predicted proteins | sample LakEriMetagenome_6_FD_203529 | JGI IMG/M metagenome (GOLD analysis project Ga0315904, IMG submission 203529) | Freshwater fungal communities from buoy surface, Lake Erie, Ohio, United States - Buoy 12 MA120 | ecosystem: Environmental > Aquatic > Freshwater > Lake | place: USA: Lake Erie, Ohio... | reverse complement strand
CATCTTACCTCAAGTTGAAATAAAGGTCAAATAAAATACGACAAACCTAAACTATAATTTTAGTTATAAGGTTTGCGAGCGTATAGGTGGCCAATAGGCGGATCTCAGATTTACCTGCAATTAGTTCGGTCGACATTGATGATGCCGACCTATTTACTATTGTCCATACAGCTGAAGTTGATCCTGGATTAAAAAATAAAAAATTTACCGTACAAGAACATAAGGCATATCTCAATAATTATTACTTGCAGCTGACCGGCGGCACGGTTAACAACCTGACGGTCACTAATAACTTAAACGTATCAGGCAACACGACTCTCCAGGGAAATCTTGGTGTTTCAGGTACTGCCAGTTTTGCAAATTTAATCATCGATGATCTGACCGTAACAGGTACCCTAAGCGGTGCAACAATTACCGGTCAAAGCATCCAAGGTTTAAATGTTAATGGCAACAACGGTTATTTTGTAAGCCTTCAAGTTGTCAATGGAACGGCAGATACTTTTCAAATTTCTGCAATTAGTGGCAACACAATTACAGGTAATGCGATTGCTGCAAGCGGTATTACCGGTCAAACGATTACCGGAAATACGGTTAATGCCATTAATCTTAATGCCGTAACGATTACGGGAGTTACCGGAGTTTTTACAACCAGTGTTTCTGGGGCTCTTGTCACCGGCAATGCGGGAAGTTTTTCAAACGTAACTGGTGTTTCTGGTGTATTTACAACGCGTCTTTCTGGCGCAACCATTACCGGCAATACTGGTTTATTTAGTTCAATTACTGGTGTTTCCGGTACATTCACAAACCAGTTATCTGGCGCAGTCATCACTGGAGTTACGGGTCAATTCACGCAACTCAATGCGGTTACTGGCCAGTTTGCCAACCTTTCTGGCGCAACTGTTACGGGCGCAACAGGACAATTTACAAGTCTGACCGCAACATATGTAACAGGAACTATTGGTGTTTCTGGGGCAACAGTCACTGCACTTACTGGAAACATCAATCAAGTCCAAGGTGTTTCAGGTGTCTTCACTGATAATCTGTCAGGCGCAGTTATTACTGGTGATGTTGGACGTTTTGCTAACTTTACTGGCGTCTCCGGAACGTTTACAACGCGTCTTTCCGGTCAAACCATTACAGGTGTAACGGGTTTATTTACGAGTATTACGGCCGCAACCGGTACTTTCACCGATCAAATTAACGTCAGCACAATTGCTACCACGGGAAGCATCTCGGCAAGTGGTAATTTATTTATTGGCGGCTCTGGAACTGTCGTTAATAACTTTACTGTTAGCGGCACGATTTCAGGTTTGACCGTTACGGGTACGACTGCTTTATTTGACAGCGTCACTGGTAATGGCATATATGGAAATACGCTTGTTTACGCACCAACCGTTACCGGTAATATTGTCCAAGCTACTTCCGTTACCGGTGTCACAGGTGTCTTTACGACACTGTTGAGTGGTGCCACCATTACGGGTAATGCAATTAATGGAGGTACGGCAACGGTTGGCACCGGTAACTTTACTCGTGTTTCCGGAGGAACAGTCACAGGAACCACTGGTTTATTTGGTCTATTAACAACTGACACTGGGAACTTCACTCGTATTTCCGGTGTCACGATCACTGGAACTACTGGGCTCTTTAGTTCTACTACCGTTGTTAGTGGTCAGTACACAAATCTGTCTGGTACCACGATTACCGGTAATACCTTAACAGTTGGAACGGGACGTTTTACCCTGGTTACAGGCACAACGTTTGTTGCGGGTGGCGTTGTCTTTGCTTCTGGTGCGGGTGACGTTCGTCCTTTCAACCAATTCTCCTTCCCTGCAACACCTGGTACATCAGGTTATGTTCTTGCCACACTTGGCAATGGACAGACAACTTGGACCGTTGCAACAACCACAGGAACTCTTGTTACTAACGCCATTGCAGAAACTAAAATTGTCATTGACATCAACTATGCAATTGGAATTGGATACAACGGTTTATCTGTTGGACCTGTTGAAATTGCATCTGGATTTACCGTAACGGTTCCATCTGGTTCAACTTGGAAAATCTTGGATTAAACTAGATTTAAAGGATAGTAGTTACTCATGCCATACGGAACTTTAAAGGCAGATACGCTTACTTATTACACCGCCACAGGGGATGTCAACCTGGCGATTAGTGGCATTGCACTTAACGGCGCTGCTGTTGTTTCTGGTGTTAGTGGTATTTTTACCACTGTTGTTTCCGGTGCAACGGTAACCGGTAACGCTGGTCAATTTACCACTATTACTGGCGGTACTGTAAACTTTGCAAATATTACTGGTGTTTCTGGTACGTTTACCACCAGGCTTTCAGGTGCAATTGTAACTGGTAATACCGCTCAATTTACCACGGCAACGGCAGTAACTGGTGTTTTTACCACGAGTATTTCTGGGGCGACGGTAACTGGTGATCTTGGTTTATTCAATACAATTAGCGGTAATCAGGTCGTTCTTGCTACTGGACTTTCTATCCCAAGCGGTAGTGACTCCTCTCCATCCATCAGTGTAAACGGAGACCCAAATACTGGACTATATTCCCCCGGCGCAGACCAAGTAGCCATCTCGACTAATGGTGTTCAGCGCATCAACATCGAAGCTGATGGCGACATTAACATTGATGGCGGTGGTGTGTTTTATGACGCTACCAATAACAGACTAGGGATTGGCACTACGAGTCCAAGCCATCGCTTCAACGTTGTTCAAACAGCGGGTGGAGTCATGGCAAACTTTAGCAATGGTGCTGATGCTGACTTCAACATCGGCTGCACTTCTGGTGTTACAACTATTGGTCCTGAATTTGGGGTTTTAGCACTCAAGTCAGTTAATACCGAACGCGCCCGCATCGACAGCTCCGGCAGGTTGTTAGTTGGCACGTCTAGTACTACAGGGATCGCATCAATTGTTGCCCAAGGGAATAGCACAAATAGGGCAGGGGCTGGGGTGCTTGGTTTGGGGAGAGGAACAAGCACCATTTCTAGTGGAATTCAGCTAGGGCTTATTGATTTTACAGATAACGCCTACAATATTTATGCTCAAATTCAATGCGTAGCAGATGCGAATCCTGGATCGGGTGACTACCCAGGCCGCCTAGAGTTCTCCACTACCGCCGACGGAGCGAGCAGCCCGACGGAGCGGATGAGGATTGCTCAAAACGGCGTTATTACTATCCAAAATGGTGCAGTTGCTGTTATCGGAACCCTTACCGATGGAGCAACTATCACACCTGATTTTGCCGCAGATTGTAACTTCACAGTTACTCTCGGTGGGGCGCGTACAATTGCTAACCCAACCAACATCACTGCTGGTCAAAGTGGTAGCATCTTCCTGGTACAAGATGGAACTGGAGGACGTACAGTTGCTTGGGGTAGTTTCTGGGACTTCCCTGGTGGCACCGCACCAACATTATCGACTGCTGCTAATGCTGTAGATCGTATCGATTATGTTGTACGGACCAGCACCAGTATTCACACGGTCTTTACTGCAAATTATTCATAATTTTGGTATAGTTTTAGAAAGGATTTTTAACCATGGCTACCAAATCTTCTGCTGTTTTTACCTGGAACATCTCTCAACTTGAGCGTGAAGTTTCTGATGGTTTTGTGTTCACTGCTCATTACACCATCGACGCCAAAGATGATGTATACACCTCTGGTGCTTACGGCTCCATTGGTTTTGAGCGCCCAGACAGCCTGATTCCATACTCGGAATTAACCCTTGATGAAGTGGTGGGCTGGGTCAAAGAAGCCCTTGGTGAGGAAAAAGTTGCTGATATTGAAGCTGCATTACAGAAGCAACTTGACGAACAGCGTTCTCCCTCTGTTGCCGCAGGACTTCCCTGGAGCAACTGATTTTAAAATCGTTTAATAACCCACCTGAGCCATGAGTCTTTTTCACAATAATGCGTTAATTGGTGCCAGTGGTTCAGGTGGGGCTTACAATATCAGCCGCAGCCTGCGGTTTAACTCAGCCGATTCGGCAAACTGCACTAAAACTGCCGGGACACCGACTTCTTCTGGAACTTGGACCTTTAGTGGCTGGATAAAGCGGGCAACACTAGGAGCAGACACCGGCATCATTGGTGGTCGCGCTAGCGGAACTGCAACACAGATCTACTTCAAAGCAGATAACACAATCCGATGGTACGAGAATGCCGCAGATTTCAGCACAACTGCGGTATTTAGAGATGCCTCATCTTGGTATCACTTTGTATTCACAAAAAATGGATCAACTTCGTGCACGATTTACGTCAACGGAGTTCAGTTGCAGCAAAACACAACAGGCATCCCTTCGACTTCTCCATTAAACGCAAGCGGTGCCGAGCTGTATTTAGGCGTTATTCCTACTCTGCCATCAGGCGTTAACTTCTATGCTGGTCATTATTACGCCGATTTACATTTTATCGACGGCCAAGCCCTAGACCCCACCAGCTTCGGTGAGTTTTCCGCCACCACCGGCGTCTGGATGCCTAAGGACTACACCGGAACATACGGCACCAATGGGTTCCGCCTGACCTTCGCGGACAACTCCGCAGCCACAGCCACCACGCTGGGCAAGGATGCCGCTGGCAGCAACAACTGGACGCCGAACAACCTCAGCGTCACCGCTGGTGCAGGCAACGACAGCCTCGTAGACGTTCCCACTAATGGCAGTGAGACGGATACTGGTGCTGGTGGGCAGGTTAGGGGGAATTATGCGACGTTGAATCCGCTGAACCTTGGAGCAAGTGCAACTCTGGCAAATGGGAATCTAGATCATGCCAGTACAACGGCAAGCTGGACGACAGCACTGTCCACAATAGGAATGCAGACCGGCAAATGGTATTTTGAAGCCACAATGACTTCGACCGGAGAGCAAATGGTCGGAGTAGCAAATACATCTTTTACTACCAGCACCTACCTTGGGGCAAACACTAATTCGTGGGCTTATTATTCAAGCGGGGTTAAATACACGAATGCGGGGGCATCGTCCTATGGTGCGTCCTACACCAATGGTGATGTTATAGGCGTTGCGCTTGATATAGATGCTGGAACTGTTACATTCTACAAAAATGGCTCTTCTCAAGGGCAAGCGTTTAGTGGTCTCGCTGGTCCCCTCTTTTTCGGTGTAAGCGGTATTTCTAGCACCACTAGGACCGTCAACTTCGGCCAACGCCCCTTCGCCTACACCGCCCCCAGCGGCTTCAAGGCGCTCTGCACGGCAAACCTGCCCGCCCCACTAGTCACGAAGCCTTCCACGGTGATGGATGTGGCGCTCTACACGGGAAATGGGACAGCTCGAAGCATCACGGGCCTTGGATTCAGTCCTGACATGGTGTGGATCAAGAGCCGCAGTGCTGTTGGCAACCATCGGATCACTGACATTGTTCGAGGTGTCACTAAAGAACTTTCGCCAGATCTGACAAACGCAGAAGGCACAGATGCCAACGGAGTCACTGCGTTTAACTCGGACGGTTTCAGTCTGGGTATCAGCAGCTTCCAGAATGGATCAGGAACTACTTACGCCGCCTGGTGCTGGGACGCCGGCAGCTCCACCGTCACAGATAACACCGGCTCCATACAAAGCAGTCGGAGGACTAATGCGACGGCAGGAATTTCCGTTGTCACCTACAACCACGGCAGCGGCGTTGGCGCAAGCACCATCGGCCACGGATTAGGAGTCGCACCATCGCTCATCTTGAGCAAGTTCAGGGACGGCACGACTAACTGGGATGTCTACGTCAGGGCACTAGGCCCTGGTGGTCGCCTGATCCTGAACAGCACTGCAGCGTTCTCATCAGAAACGGATCCGTGGAATAACACGAATCCCACTTCCACCGTATTTAGCGTCGGTCCGTCTTCCTGGAAGGGTGTTGGTAATCATGTCGCCTACTGCTTCGCCCCAGTAGCCGGGTACTCTTCTTTCGGCAGCTACATCGGCAACGGCAGCTCAGATGGGCCGTTTGTTTATACCGGGTTTAGGCCGAGGTGGATCATGGTCAAATCTTCTTCGGTCGGTGGCTCTCCGGGATACGACTGGATAATTCATGACACAGCGAGATCGACGTATAACCTTAGCGATACACAGCTAATTGCAAATAGCAGCGTTGCCGAAAACCAAGATTCAAGCGGAGCAAGTACTGTGGGCTTTGGCTGGGACATCCTGAGTAATGGATTCAAGATCAGAACATCCACTGCCGGGCGTAACCAGTCTGGTCAAACCTTAATTTACGCCGCCTTCGCCGAATCGCCCTTCCAATACGCCCGCGCACGCTAATAGTGAACACGACTGACGGGGTAAAACTAGGCTAAAATAAATATATTGGATAAGTAGACAAACAAAATGTTTCTTTTAGATGGTAAGCCCCTGGCTCCAGATGCAGCATTTACTACGCCAGATGGCACGCGTTATCCTGCCAATTGGCTTCGTTTATCTACGTTAGAAGAAAAAGAAGCTATTGGAATTACAGAGGTCCCAGATCCCCCAACCTGGGATCAAAGGTTCTACTGGGGATACGATCAAGACGGCAACCTAATTCCCAAGGACCACACGCAACTTGTGGAGCAATGGAGTCAACAAACCCGTCAGCTTGCTAACACACTGTTGCTTCCAAGCGATTGGATGATTGTACGAGAAGTTGATAATGGTGTACAAGCAGATCCTGCGTGGCGCACATGGCGTGAAAATGTGCGTTTAGCATCTGGCAGCAAGGTATTTGAAATTAAAGCAACCACTACAACGGATGAGTTGGCTGCTTATATCACTGGCCCTGATTATTCAGCATGGCCACCTGATCCGTCTCATCCCGTACCAACTGATACTCCCGTAACCGAGTAAAGATGTCCATACAACTCATTGATGCGGTTAAGTACTACAAAGAGCTTCCGCATCAGCGAGAAGCTTGGGAGTGGCTGCAAACTCAATTAACACCTGAACAACTTTCTGAGTTTGCAATTAAATACCGCACTGAACCAAAACCAGTTTCTAAAACAGAAAATACCTGGGACGGTGTTTATAAAGTTGCCAAGGAAGCTGGCGCAGTATTTCCTGAAGTTGTTTCAGCGCAATGGGCACTGGAATCTGGCTGGGGTAAACATTTTTCTGGTACTTGGAACGCGTTTGGATTAAAAGGATCTGGCACCAGTGTTAATACTCAAGAGTTTATAAACGGTAAATGGATCACGATCAAGGCAGGTTTTATTGACTTCCCCGATTTAGAAAGTTGTATTCATTATTTAGTGGACCGTTGGTACAAAGATTTTGGTCGCTTCAAAGGTGTTAATAGGGCAAAAACACGGAATGAATGTTGCCAGCTTTTAGTAAAAGAAGGGTACGCAACTGATCCTGAATACAGTACAAAATTAATGCAGATCCTTGACAGGCAACTTGGTACAGCGGGCAACATTCCTAAAGAAGAACCGGCCAAGCCTAAATTTAATCCCTGGAGCCCATTCACATTTAAAGTAACGCCCAATATTACGTACGGCGAACTAACTCTTAACCAAGAAGCGCGGCGTTTTACCAAGCAGTATCAATGCGATACAGCACTAGAAATTTGCCAGTTCCTTGAAAAGGTACGTAGTGCATTTGGGAATAAGCCTTTAATTATCACCAGCGCTGCACGACCTGAACCCATTAATACCCAAGTTGGTGGTGCTAAAAATAGTGAGCACACCTATGACGCACCGTCTAAAGGAGCTGTTGATTTTTATATCGAGGGTGCCAATATTTATGTCGTACAAGATTGGTGCAATAAAAACTGGCCATACTCATTGGGTTATGGTGCACTGAAAGGTTTTACACATGTAGGAATACGAGAAGGAAGGCAACGTATCCGCTGGGATTACTGAGATGAAAAAATACAGGGAACCACTCATCAGAGTGAATGTTTGCTGGCAAGTTAGAGACGAAAAAAAGTGCGTAACCCTACCAAAAGAGCAGGCTTACGCAACTAGAGATTGGGTTGAAAGAGAAGGCGGCGTTTGTTTTTGGTTTCAGGCTTTACCTGATTGATCAACGTTGCTTGGCGCGACCAACAACCAGAGCAGCAATCTCAATTAACTTATAAAGTTTGCCAACGAGTTTATCGTCGGAAGGGGTAGGTGTTAAAGCGCAAATTGCAGAAGCGGCAGCATGAATGGCTAGAGCAACTTCTAAATACTGATTAAGGTGTTGCATGACTGATCTATAGATCTATTTACATTCTAAAGCTTGGTGTAAAGACTTTATTTAATCTTCATAAATACGGCAACCTCTTTCCCAGGGATTATTGTCGCAGTAGTTTTTGAAAGCTTCAGCAGGACTTGGTGTACCAAGATGAAAACGTTTGGACAGTCGACAAATAATCCAGTTGTACAAATTAATCATGGTACCGTTGCAAAGGGCACAAGAAAAGCGGGGAATTTATCATCGGCCTGGTGCTCACGTTGCCATGCTGTTTCCCATTCAGCTAAAGAATGATCGTGCGCATCTTGACCAACATAGGTTTCTGTATGGTCATTGAGAATAAAATCATCATTCTCTAACAAGATATAGGCAAAGTTTTCCAGCAGTAAATTAAAATCTCCTGAAACAAACTCAAGAACTACAGCAACTTCGTAGGACAAAGGTTCGTTGCGTGTTGTTGATACACACAACAAGTAAGTTCCTTGTGGTAATGGGTAATAACGTTCATCTCCTTTATCTAGTCGATTGGGATCAAACGTGTTGTACAGATCTGACTGAGCATCCATGACGTGCCCAACATATGGGTTGTACACTTTGCCGTCAATTGTTGTTGTAATACTGTCATCTTGAAAAATTCCACGCCCTTGAATAGGGTTAAGGTTTAAATCGTAAACGGATGTGTTGATGTATTTGGGTCTTATACCTCCTTTGACTACGATGAGCCAAGCTTCTGCTGTGATTGTAAAACTAAACCAATGGTTATAAGATCCTCCGCCATAACCACCATTGGAATTTAATGACGTATCTCGACGGCCAATAACCTGGTTTCTTGGCCCCAAGTTTCCTTTTAGATTACGAATAGATAATTGACTAAATTGACCCATGTTTAATGGGTTGTTTTGTGTTCGTTGCCGTTGAATATCTGGATTACGGGCCATTTATTACAGTTGAACCAATCAAACTATTCTACTCGTTCGGTATTTCTATATTTTCTGGAAACGTAATGGTATTACGAAATGCTTTATTGAATACCAGGGGTTGATCTTTGTTCTTGCCGTAAGCCATCAGCTTTTCTGCTTTGAACTCAATTTCAAACGGTTGGATGTTTTCTGGATAAAACAGTTTGTTCCAACTTGAAATTAAATGTAATGGATTGCCGCACCTTGGATTGCCACATAAATGTGTGACGACCATGTTACCGATGTCGCCCCAGGCACAGTTGTAAATAGCTTTATGAAAGCTTAAGTTTTCAGCCTTTTGGTGGCTGTAGGCCGACCGGTAGGACGGCATGCAAATACGCTTGGGTGTATAGGGGCCAGGTGATTCGATTGTCCAACACTCATCCGCAGCCCCCTTGGTGACCTTCTGCCATAGCTTTTGGTACCTGGCTTTGTATTCAACATTGAGGTAGTTGATGTCAAAACCACAGAGGTTTGATTGGATCTTATGAACACAGTGGTAACACCAGTGACGTTCTTTGTCCCTGATGTGGTGGTTATGCGGGCAAACAAAACCCCGGTAGTAGCCTTTGGTATCAAGCTCCTCGTCGGAGAGACCGTCAATACCCGCAACAAAACGAAAGTCTGTTGCTTTGGCTGCCTTGCGTTCAGAACGATGGAGGTTTGCCATCTTAGAAAAGGGCAGGTGCGCTGGGAATCAGTTGCTCCCCCCTGGGCTTCACAGCGTGTGCGTGACGTTTCTTATTGAATTTTTGAGTTGGGATTAACGATTTCCTGTTGTCTTTATCAAGATTACTGTATTCATGCATGATGTCCAGCTCAATGGGATCTTCTTGCGTTCGCAGGAAATAAACGAGCCGGTGCGCCAGGTAAACCGTGTTGTCGATGCAGACCATATAAAAACCCGTCACTTTGTTCAAGCGTCCAGCCTGAGTCCCAGCTTTGTTACAAGCTTTGTCGACCACCCACTCCAAACCACTGGGGTAACGGTCCGAAAGTTTGATCAGCTCTTGAACCCGCCAGAGGGGTGGCATGGGCTTGCGGTTGCGAGACACGGTCTGTGAGTTGAGTGTTCTCAGATTTTACGGCGAACCAGGCGTGGTGTCCAGTGCAGCAGAAAACTAAGAATCGAATAGGATTATTCTATATATAACTTAAATGACGCAGCTTGACCAAAGTGTACGTACTTTATTTCTCTTCACCATCCTCCGCACCTTTCAAAACTTACAGTATTTACCTGAAGTGTCATTTACCTATAGGGGGATATAGCGAGGTGCGATTCTTAGTTCTTATGCACCGCACCCTAGTCTCAACATGAGACTCCCTCCATAAAAAAAGGGCCGCCGAAGCGACCCGTCCCTACATCCACAACGCAAGCTTAGGGCTATTTCCGCCCGTAGTCGTCGCTCTGGCGTGTAATGTCCTCTTCATACAGCAGGGATCCCCTCTGGACCTCAATCAATTTGAGTTCGCAGTTACCGGCCTCCAGGCGGTGCCACTCACCCTGCGGGATATGGGCCGTAATACCGGGGGTTGCAGCGATACTGCTTTCACCCACGGTGATGGTTCCAGAGCCACTAACGACAACCCAGTGTTCTTCACGGTGTTCATGCTTCTGAAGGCTGAGCCGCTGGTTGGCGTTTACCACCAGCAGCTTTACCTGGTACTGCGGACCTGTAAGGATTGTTTCAAACCATCCCCAGGGCCTTGTCTCCGAATAGGTCATGCTGTAGTAGCGGCTAACTCCTTTTCTTCTTTCTTAGCGCCTTTTTTCTTGCGTTTGCTGGTCTTAATTTGAGGCTCATCCACCTTTGTCAAGACTTCTTGGAACACATCGTTGAAGTCAGCTGCAACCGTATCCCAGTTGAAGCAGACATCAGTGACGCGTTCATAGCATGCCTGGGCCACATCATCCAGTTTTTGTCGGTCTTTGTAAAGTTCCGTCAGAATACTGGCCAGATGATTGTCGTCCGGACAAGGCATGATGCGACCAAAGTTTGTGTCTACATCTGCATGAAGGTTGCGAATCAGTGGACCGCAGCCTTCAAAAATTTCTTTACAGGAGGTGTGATCCGGAACCACCTGGGCCACACGGCAGGCAGCATGTTCAAAGTTAACCAAACCCCAACCTTCCCCTTTACAGGTATTAACACCTACGTCGGCAACGTTGTAGATGGTGTTAAGTAGCTCCACATCCACGGAAGGACCATGGGGAGTGGGCGCTGTCATGATGATGCGACCGTTGGGATCCAGACCTTGACGGGTCATTTCCCGGTGGAAGAGGGGCATGATGTCCCAACCCTGGTCCTTTTGCCCCATGTGCAGGTAAAGCTTGGCGTCTGGCTTATCAACAGCAAATTTGGCGAAGGCGGAAATTGTGAGGTCAATCCGTTTGCGGAACTGGTTGCGATTCCCGTTGAAGACAATGAAGTCGTCGGGATCCAGGTTGAGTTTTTTTCGTGCTTCTACCTTGTCAATGGGGTAGAACTGACCAGAAGTTACACCGTGAGGGACAACCCAGATTGGTTTTTCAACCCCAGCCTTAATCGTTTCTTCTGCACCGAATTTGGTGTAGCAGATTGCTGCGTCCCACTCATGCATCGTTTCGGTGAGGCAACCGTACCACCCATAGGAGTCCATGGGGTAATAGCCCACGAACTTAAAACCGATCTGCTCCTTGAGATCTTTGATTTGACTCCACTGGTTGTTGATGATCCAACAGTCGTTGATTGTAAAGATCACATCAGGACGAACACGTTCGGTTACTTCACGAATCCGAGCTTCACCAAAAGGCTGGTTTTGGTACATGTTGGAGGCGGGGTACATGAAGTACTCTTTTTGCAGCGGTGTGTAATCACCGTGCCAGTTGCACCCCAGCACATGGATTTCGTACTGATCTTTCAGGCGGCTCAGCACGTTTTCAGTCACACGAGCAAAGCCAGTGGTTGCAACGATGTCACCGACCCACAGCAGCTTGGGTTTATTTTCAGCCATTTAATTGGTTATTGACTGCAAACAGTATACGAAAAATTGTTTTTGATGTTTTTGTTTTATACTAAATATTAGCAAAAAAGCTCAAGCTGTTTAACAGATAAGCCAATGGCAATACGTAGAGGCGGCGGTAATAACAGGCCATCTGGCGGAAATCCCCGTCCTGCAGGCCCCAGGCCGACTAGAGCAGCTGGCGGAAGTCCTCGTCCCGCTGCTCCTACACCAGCTCGACCCACTGGTGGCGGCCAACCCCGACGTGCTGCTGCCGCACCAGCTCGACCAATAGCCGGTCAAAGACGCCCCGCCCCAACTGCTGGCGCCCCAATCCCGGACCGTCGTACAACCGGAGGTGCTCCAACGTCTCGCCAAGAGCGTGTTTCTTCTCTTGTACAAAAAGGAAAAGAAATGGTCCGTGGTGTAACTGCGGAAAAAGGTTTTGCTAATCTGCCTGCTTTTCAACAGATCCTGAAGGATTTAAAAGCCAGTGGCGCTAATAAACGAGTAGCAAACCTGCGTGCATTAAAACAAGAAGCAATGGGCAGGCCAGGTGGAACCGCCGGAAGCCCTGGTGCAACCGCAGCAGGTAATGACAGCTACAAGACTAATGCCATTGGTCAGTATGCACGTACCGCCGACATGTATGGCATGGGCACTGCGGATCAAGGCGTATTTAGTGGGGCATCCTGGAACCAAGCCAAAGAAGCTGGTTTTACCGACGATCAAATCAAAGATTATTTATCAGGTGGTAACACCGGTTTGATGCTGGGAGAGCGGGTTAAAGATGTTGTAGAAAACTACGACAAGTACATGAAACCCGTGGTGCCCAACATGGAGTCATTTACTGATCCACGCTCGGGCGACACCATTGGAGCTAGCACAGCTTCCAAGCCAAACGTTTTCTTTTCTCCCGTAAGCATGTCGGGAATTAAGAATATGTGGGGCAATGCAATGGATGACGTACACACTTCGCAGGTCATAGGTGACGGTGTTGATTGGAGTGATCCTAAGAATGCAGGAGCCCTTGGTAATTATTATTCTCGGGAAGGCGCTATGCGTGCACTAAACAGTGCATATGCAATGTCTACGGCAAATCCCGACCTACAAAAAAACATGGCTGCATTTATTGACAGCGGTCATGTTGAATCCCTTTTAACCGGAAGAACACCAACAGCGCTGCCCTCTGGATTTGCCGGGCTATTTAATCCAGCGATGACCGGACCCACTACGTCTTGGTCCAAAGCATATGCAGATCAAATGGCGTACAAGGCCCCCTGGATGAAATAAACCAGTTATTGAGGAGTTATAGAACGCACAAGTTCTTTCTCCTCTGACTGTTTTGCTTTTAGTTTTGTTTTGAGGAATTCTGCTGCCTTGTGGGTGTTTGTTGTATCACCACAGGTGTAGAGATCGATGGCGGCATAACCCAACTCCGGCCAAGAGTGGATAGATGCATGCGATTCCGCTAATAAAGCCAGAAGTGTTACCCCTTGCGGTTGAAACTTCTCACCAAAAACACGCAGGATTTTGGCACCCGCCATATTGAGGGCTACTTGAAGTAGCCGCTCAAGTTCATTGTAGTCATCAAGGAGTTCTTGATCACAGTCATAGAGATCAAGAATCAGGTGCCGCCCGTTGCTCACAGTTCGTTTGCTACCTCTTCCATTGTCGCATTGGATGTTTTATCTATTACATCCCCATAGAACGTACGCCATTCTTCCTTATTAAGACCAACCTCAACAAGGGATGGATATTGTTCGTACTTGGGACTGGATGCCCGCAGTGCGATGTTGACTACCCGCATGCCGCGACTGTTCTTGAATTGATAGACATTCAGCTTCAGCTGGTGAACGCATACGTCCATCAAGAGGGATTCAAAACGACTACGACCCAGGATGTTGCTGTTAGAACCACGGGAGAACTCGCAGTAGCTGGCATACAACCACTTATCCCAGTTGATGTACAGGTTTGAGACACCACCAGGTGCGTGCTTAGCCAGGCCCACCGGAGATGAAATACCTGGATCAAAAACCACACAGTGTTGCATCCAATCCAAGATCTGGTTGGATTTCAAGATCTGTTCTTTGTGATGCTTGGCAAAGAAATCAACCTTCTCGTTGGTTTCCATCAGGTATTCCCGCATCTCGGCTTCCGTCATATCCAGAACCCAGTTCACCAGTCCTGGCAGCAGAGCAGCAAATTCACCGAAGGGACGACCGTGATCGTCCATATCAATGAGGGTGCGTTGCTCAGCGGAGCTACCAGTGAAGGGACGATCAAAAGGAATGGTGAGACGACGACGCGCCAAACCAGAAGTCGGATCAGTCGTTTGGATTGGTTCGTTGGCGGTGATCATGACCAGACCATTGAACTTAAACGGCTTCTGACTCCCAGCTTGGAACTTGCGCTCATTACGGATGAGGTCACGACCGGTGATTGCTTTTAGTACAGAGACCGAGCCGCCGTAACGCTCCACATCATTGAAGAGCAGAAGTTTTTTCTTATAGAGGTTGGCGGTTTCAAATCGGTTTTTCTCCAGATGTTCCAGCGAAGAAATCATGGCGTTGTCGTCGCCAACCAGCGCATGGGCAAGGTTGCTGTAGGTGGACTTACCAGACTTACCAGGTCCAACAATCTCAACAAACTTCTGGATATCGGAGTGACTCAGTAGTACCGCCCGCAACCAAGCCCTCAACACTTGGACCCGACCCCAGCTGTCATTCTGTGTGGACTTCAGCCATTTAATGATGGGCTCACATGCGGCGTAGGGGTCATATTCGTATGGCAGTTGCTGCGTGATGTAGAGATCACGGTTAAACGGCATCAACTCCCTGGTCTCAACATTCAAGATCCCGTTGGTAAACAACAGGTATTCATTACCCTCATACCAATCATCAAAAATAGTTGAAATCCTCAATTGCTCCATTAAATCGGAGATGAGGTTCATGGAGTAACCGCTGTGCAGCAGACCATCCTTGATGGCATCTAACCGGCCTTTGATGTCGCCCTTAACTTCGTATTCCGACAGTTGAGACCACAGCCCCTTGCGTTGATATTGATACATGAAAAATGCGCCATGCGATTGGCTATAGCGCAGATTCCCCTGGTAATCCTGCAACAAGATTCCAGCAATGACATCAGATGATGGGTTACGTGTTTTTTGTTTGTTGCCATTACCGCCTCCATAGTTTGGGCTACTCCTGCGATGCAGGACCCTGGTGTCACCCTCCACCGATTCCATTTCAGGTGTTGCAACTAGACCCAAGTCTTCTTCCAGTTCTGTTAATAGTTTTGCAACGTGATCAAGCATGGTGTCATCTACATTCATTGATTTGTGATTTTGGGAAGGCTCCCAACCGTTTTCTTTGGCAACGTGGACAAGCGAACCGATACCACGTCCACCACCTTTGGAGAAGGAACGCCACCGCCTATGACACTCACCGTCTTGATACTTCTCAGATTGACGGGACCATTCATCCCAATGATCAAGAAGGGATTCGTCCAATGAATGGAGCGATTGTCCAACCATGATCCAGATGTCGTAATCATCTGTAGCTTCTGGCGGCATGCCCCACATGGCTTCCAGTGCCAACTGCATGTCTCGCTCAAGCGAAACTTCAGCGTTAATGGCAAAGGATGGGCCAATGATGCGGGTGGTTTCTTTGGCGGGAACACCCTGCTTGACATTTTTTTGAATGATGGCATTCAGCAGCCAGTCGGGAAACTCAGGCAATTCCTGGATCCACTCAAACCCTTGGTCGGAAGCCGTGAAATAACCTTCGGTTTCTGGATGCAAACCCATTAGCACCCCTTGGTGCCGTTTCCAGAGAATTTCTAGTTTTTCTTTTTCTCCTTCTGCGTGCCAGGTGTATTTGTTACGGACGAGATGTTTGTGTTGATCGCGGGAGAGGCGATACAGTTTCCGCTCTCGGCCCTCTTTACCACTGAGGATCGTCAGCGTATCGGGCAGCGCCTTATTAAATGGCAGTTCCGACAGTGATTCGATGAGTGCGTAGACGGTTGGACCGTCGACATCAACCCAGATCAACCCATAGGGATGGTTATAGACAGGACCGCCGAGCAGGCCAACTGCCTTGCAGCGACCCAGCAGCATTTCATTTTCTATCTCTTGCGGACTGAACGGTTTGTTTTGCCACCCCGCAATGTATGGATCCTTGTTTGGACCCAGTGGAGTCAGGGGCCAATCAATAGGGATGTAATCGAGCCGAATTTCACCGGGCTTGAGGGCTTGCTGGTTGGTATTGGTCATGCCTGGTTGCTCGGTCGAACTTCTACTTTAAAGTTTTTATCAGCAAAACTTGCCTCTTTCAATAGCCAGAAAGCGTGAAGATGCATGTCAGTGGGCAGATAAAAACAGTCTCCATCCGCCGCATTCATCATGCGACTCATGAGACTATTTATCCACTCACCTGTACAGACGTTGATGTCCATGGTGAGGGCTTGACTTGTTTGTCTTCTTATCCTACGGCGACCAATCCAGGGGATTCATTACGAGTTTCTGGAAATCACTGAGACTTATTGGACTCATTTAAGACTCCATGATTCTCTTTATCAACCTTTTCAAACTTGGCAAGCATCCTGTCATAAATTAAAACAGGATCTTCTTTTGTTACTACAGAAGAATCACAAGCAATTGACCAAGCAAGACGCTTGCGTTTTTCAACTGGATGATCTGGGTTGTAAGCCACAGCACTCAATAAAGCCTTACGTATTGTACAAATAAAGATGTATTGTCTTGATAGAATGGTTTCATACGAATAGTTCATCATGCGTCAAGCTGGTAAAGGCGGCGGCAAACAAACACCAAAAGCCGTTAACAAAGCAGGTAGCAAGCAGGGCATGCCAAAGCCCCGTGCCGCAAAACCAGGCGAAAAAGCAAAAGCATCACGCCCTGTAGCCTCTAAAGGTGCCCCTGTTCGTCAAGAAAAACCACAGGCTGGCCAACGTCCTGCACGCGTACAAAAACAAAAAGCAACGCCAGTGCCTTCCCGTGGCACAGCACAAAAACCAAAAGCTGCAAAACCAGCAGCAACCACAGGAACGAGTACTCCTACACCCACGAGTGCTCCCTCTTCCCCTTACATGGACATGTTAAATCAAATGCGTTCTCAAGCAACTGCCGCACAGAGCGCAACACGTCCCCTTTAAATTAAGTCTGGGTCATACACGTTGCAGTTTTCAATTTGGTTGTAGTACTCTTCAACTATTTTGTACCAATCTGTATGTAAAGAGTCAAGAAAACGTCGCGATATTTTAAAGACTTGTGTTCTCACTGGAGTTGAAACAAGAATGGCAGCTTGTTGAACTTTTATTCCTAGGGTTTGGGTAATAGCAATGTCGTACGCAGCAAGCTGCTTGCAAGTCTTTTTAAATTTCATGTGACCACCCAAGAGATCACGCCATTCAGGCGATCCTTTCTCCAGGTCCTTGGGCCACTTGCGGCTATAAGGTTTAACGCTGGTCTTTAAGTCAGCCAGCGTTAACTTGTTATTGGCAACAGCAATAATATCAGGAGCACCAGCCCAAGCACGACCTTCTGAGTCACAACCCCAGACGCGAGCAACGTCATCAGAACCAATAGTAAAGTCATATTTATCCAGAACAGGCGACTCGGCCCAAAGGACTTCCTGGAACTGATCCAGAATTGCTGGCATACCCGCCCAAAAGTCCGCATAATCATCTTTGATTTCTGGGTTTTTATTTCCTTTAAGGTACTGCTCCATTCCATAGTGAATGGCCGTACCTCTTTCGGCAGCAGCTTCTTTAACACCTGGATTATTTTTGGACCACATTTCGAGCTTCCGTTTGTTTGCTTCGGAAGCTGTTTCGCTGATGATTGTGGTTACGGACGGTGCAGGTCCAGTTGGTAAGGGCGTGGTGTAGTGCCTTCGCCCATTAAGTGTTATCCTGGCTGCGGTCCGATTGATTGACCGCATAATTTCTGGTTGCTCATCCTTGGCTTTAATCCAAGGATCCTCATTGTTTAGTTTAGCAACCATTAACAGGTTTTGTATATTGCCTATAATTTAGCAGGTTGAAAACTAAGAATGGAAGATTTTAAGCTTGTGGTGATGACGATTTTGTTCGCTATGCTGATTGCAGCATTGATTGAGCTAGCTCCCCATTGGATCCGTTAACCAAAACACGGCTATTCATCCAGGGTTGGTGGTCTTGCCTGGGCGTATTAATGCAGATCTTGTGGACCTACATTAAGCTGAACTGGGTTTGGATCCTGGCATGGTGTGCAACATTAGCCGTTTTTATTACTGCGATCCTGACATTGACGTAAAAACGTTTATCCGCCTTGATGAGCACAGCAGAAACGGTGTTGCGTTTGATGACATCGAAACAATAGAGGCCGATGCATTTGAGGCAAAGCTCCTGGAAGAACAGGAGCCTCACCTGCGTGTTGACCTTTAAACAGTTGCCAGATCGTAAGTAATCATTTCTTTGACCATATCTTCAAAGGAGATACGAGGTTCCCAGCCCAGTTCCCCATAAGCCTTGGTGCAATCACCTAGGAGAGTATCGACTTCAGCTGGGCGATAGAACTGTGGGTTAATACTGATAATTGTTTTATCAAGCGTCTTACTGAAACCAATTTCATCAACGCCCTCACCACGCCATTCCAAGTTGAGGTTGAGATAGTCCGCAGCAATCTCACAGAATTGACGAACGCTGTGCTGCATGCCCGTTGCGATCACATAATCCTTAGGCGTTTCTTGCTGCAGGATTAAACGCATGGCATCCACATAGTCCTTGGCATGGCCCCAATCTCGTTTGGCCTCTAGGTTTCCTAGTTCAAGGACTGGGATTTTGTGACGAATGACACTAACCAATCCTTTGGTGATCTTCTTGGTCACAAAGTTGTCACCCCGGATTGGGCTCTCATGGTTAAAAAGGATTCCGTTGGCAGCAAACAGATCGTAGCTCTCGCGATAATTAACGGTCAACCAATAACCAAACAGTTTGGCTACACCGTACGGACTCCTGGGATAGAAACCCGTCTCTTCATTTTGAGGGAACGACTGGACTTTCCCAAACATTTCGGAGGTTGATGCCTGGTAGAACTTTGGAAGAGTAGTGGCAGCACGGCATGCCTCCAAAACATTCATGACTCCGATAGCGTTAGCGGATGCGGTGCTGACGGGAGACTTAAAGCTGACACCAACATGGCTTTGAGCAGCTAAGTTGTAGACCTCATCAGGAGCAAAGTCTTGAATCACCCTGGTCAATGAAGGTGCATCAGTCAAGTCTGAGTATTCAACTGTTACATTCTTGGGGATTTCATCCCCAAAAACCCATTTAAGTTTGTTGAGATGGTTGGGTTGGGTATGGTTGCGTACAACACCACAAACTTTGTAGCCATTATCAATCAGGTTACGCGCAAGATAGGACCCATCTTGGCCAGTAATTCCAGTGATCAGTGCTCTTTTCATTTGCAATATCTGCGTGGTTAAAGTATAACCATTAAAAAGATCATTAGTCATGACGGTGTTTGATTGGCCTCTCCAGAAAAATACGATTGGCTGGAAGGAGCGCCTGGCACTGGCAAAATTTATCCTTACCTCTGATCGATTCACCAACGGTCCCGAGTGCCGTCAGTTTGAAGAAGAATGGAGTCAATGGCAAGGCGTCCCGTATTCCTTGTATGTAGCCAACGGATCTGTCGCCAACTTCCTACTGCTTGATGCAGTACATGAATACTACTTTCCAGAGAAGGAACAGCTGACTATTTTTGCACCAGCCATCAACTGGGCAACCAACATCTCAACCTTCTGCCAACAGCATCACAATGTTTACTTCTACGACATTGATTACGAAACCTACAGCCCCACGGTTGAATCCGTCAACCAACTCTCAGCCAAAGGCCTGGAGCCAGACATTGTTTATTTGACGCACGTCCTTGGCATTTCCAATGACATGCAAAGGGTCAAGAAGTTGTGGCCCAATGCAATGATCATCGAGGATTGTTGCGAATCCCATGGTGCGCGTGACATTAAAACCGGAGTAAAAGTTGGTACCACAGGCGTTGGCTCAACCTTCTCGTTTTACTTTGGTCATCACATGACGACCGTCGAAGGTGGAATGGTGTGCATCAAAGATGAAGGACTTTACAACCTATTGCGTGCCAAACGATCTCATGGTTTATCACGCGAGATGATCTCTTCCTATCGAGTCAATATTCAAGATCGATACCCAGATGTTGACCCGACTTTCCTGTTCCCAACCAAGGGATACAATTTCCGGAACGTAGAAACCGGCGCTGTCCTGGGGCGCATTCAACTGAAAAAACTCGACGCCTGGAACGACCAACGTTCTAAGAACTATGCGTTGTTCCGCAAGGAAATGTTAAAGCGCTCTTGGTTTGAAACCCTACCCAAAGCGAAGGGCAACAGTGCCATGACACTGCCGTTTCATTGCATGGATGAAACGATTGCCACTGAACTTAAAAAGTTTCTTCAGCTGATTGGTATTGAAACGCGCCCATTCCTGGTCGGCAATCTTCTCCGTCAGCCCTTCATGGAGGACTACGAATCCGTCATCCCTCTTCCCAATAGTGAACGGATGCATACCAATTCCTTTTACATTGGCAACAACCACTTCATTAACGAAGCCGACATCTACAAACTTGCGGAGAAATTGGACAAATGCGGATACTGATTTGCAGCATCATCCGGAACCGAGAACCATTCCTGTTTGGATGGAAGGATCAAATCCTATGTCTCAAGGATGAAAACCCTGGTATTACATTTGATCTTTCCGTTTTCGAGAACGACTCAACCGATGGAACAGTCGAGTACTTACAAAAAATTACACCCGAACTTAAGGAGGAACTAAACGAGGTTTGGATCCAAACCTGCAAGAAGGACTGGCCTTATTTTGGTTCAATTCGAGCCGAGGATCGCGTGAAGTACCTGGCTATGGCACGCAACGAATGCCTGGAGAAAGCCGATCAAGAAGTTGGTCTTCAGTATTACGACAAGGTTGTTTTCATTGAACCCGACGTTGATTACGACCCTGAGCAGATCAGTCAACTTTTTTGGGTAGACGACGATATTGCATCGCCCTATAGCGTTCATCCCATGAATATCCAAAGTCACCGCTGGATTTATGACAGCTGGGCAACCCGTATCAATCCAGAGGATGACATTTTCAAAGGACCACGTATCTTTGAGATGCCACCCCGCCTTGACGTAGCATCAACCTTTAATTGTTTCTGTGTTTATCGCGCCAAAACATTTGCGGAAGGAGCACGTTTTTCCGGTATCAACCCATTCACCGATTCTTGGGACTGCGATACCACAAACATCTGTTATGCGTTTGCAGATCGAGGTTATGACAAGATTGGGCTCTACAATATTCTTCTAACCCACTTAGGAAACTAAGGCAAACCGTACTGTTTATTCAGGTTCTCCGTATTTTACAACCCATGGAAAAACTCCCAGAATATATGCAGGTGATCAAAGAGGGCAAAACCCTGGTCGCCAATCACAACAAACTATTAGAAAGTTTATTGCTGTCGAGGCAAGCTAATGACAACAACATTTATACTGACCAAACAACCAACGGAATCGCAGATGTCTCTTTCGACGCAGGTGAAGGAATCGGTAGCACAGGCGACGGCGCACCTGCGTGATGCCCTTGCATTTGCTGCACGATCTGAACATCCCATCACCATTAGTTCATTGTCAGATCTTTTGATTCGTTGCGAATCACTAGAGCAGATGGATGAGATTATGCAAAAGTTTGGCTCTTCATCTAGTCGGTCAGGCAACTTGCCTTCCCAGAACTTTGGCAAAGAATGAGCGTTATCGCATAACGGAGGAAGATCGCCTCCTTAAATATTTTGCCCAGCTGGAGCGGTTGATACCCAACCCTCCGGCTAATTGGGCTGTGAATGCTAAGCCATGTAAGTGGGCTAAAATATTAAAAGAACGTAAGAATAATCTTGATGGCTCAGGAGAACAAGTACACGAAACCGGAGTTACGCGAGAAGATTAAAGATCGCGTGATGGCTGGATCTAAAGGTGGAAAGCCTGGGCAATGGTCTGCGCGTAAGGCTCAGCTTGTGGCGCAGGAATATAAAAGTGCAGGCGGTGGATACAAAGGTGGGAAAGGCGAGAAGCAAAAGTCGCTTGAGAAGTGGGGCAAGGAGAAATGGATGACAAAAGATGAATATGAAAAACGTGGCAAAGCTAAAGCTGCTGCCAAGAAATATAAAGAGAGTAAGTAATGGAATTAGCAGGTAAGTACGCAAATGCAAAAACGGGATACACTCCAGATGTGTTTCCTGATCAACGCATAATGCAAGCATTGGCAGCACAAACTTCTGATCCTGAACTTAGAAATGCAGCACTAGACTTTCAATACCCTTTTAAATTAAGTGAGTTACAAAGCAGTAAATATTCATCCAACGTAAAGCAATCCATCATGAAAGCAACCATAGGAACATTGGGTTAATCATGGCAGACAAAGCAATTCAAAAAGGCTATACCAAACGTTACCTACCCGAATCCGCCTGGGCCTCATTGTCCAAAGAAGAACGGCAGGAGACAGATCAAAAGAAACGCATTGCTAGTCGCGAAGGTAACAGTTTGTCCCAAACACCAGGAAAGCAAAGCTTGCTGGACGTGCCGCACGCCGTTACCGCGACAGTAAATCCTGATATGCTGACACATGGAGCAATACCGCTCTAGGGGTAATAGTCGAAAACCCCTTCCACGTTACGAACGTGGTGCTTAACAACGGTTGAGCGAGAAGGAAGTTATGATCCCGGTATAACATCCGGGATTTTTTGTGCGTGGCGTATTTGAATCACAATCTTCCCGATTGGTCCTGTTACATACGCAATGAGTTTCTGTACAACCACAAGCAAGGTCATGGTGAAGTAACAAAATGTGACGTGCATTCTGTTGCCAGCATTGAGAAGCGAGTGCCTCTCTTTGAAGCCTTTCTTGAAAACGGTGTGAATTGGACACGGCGTCCCCTGCATGCTTTCTGCTGGAAGCCCGATGCACCCATCGAACCTTTGGAAGATGTGATGTATTGGGATTGTTTCTCACCTTATATTGACGTTCAGAAACGTGCACGGCTTGCCGGGTTGCAAGCTGAATTGATCAAGCCCAGCGGTGAGAAGGCTCTTGGCTCTTACATGTTTACTCTTGATTGGTCATGGGAAAACAAGGGTACGACCGACTTTAATTTCTCAGAGACACCTGAGCATAAGTGCGCCCATCTTTTCAAGATGGAAAGCGGCAACTACTACGCGTATCCCAACAATCGAATTATCTGGTACGACAACGCCTGGACCTTCAACCGAATCAAAGAAAACCCAGGGTATGAGATCGATATGACGGTTTACTCCGTTGAAAACAAAAAGAAGCTGGAGACCTCAGACCATTACATGTATGAGGTAAAGCATGTAGAATAATTTTGTTCCCCCTCTCTTTGATGGGGCTCAGTTGGCCGCTGATGCGCCGGGGACCCATTCGGCAAGCGCGAAGGCTGGGTGACTCGTTAGGCAAATAGTCTAGAAGGAGAGCCCAAGATAGAGGTGCAGTCACTGTCTGGATACGCCTGGTTAACTCACAGCCCGATTGTCGGTAAGCCAGTTACACTGCATCCATCTATTAGCAACACCTCCTATGCTTAGCTCCGATACGTAGACCATTTTGTTGACGTAACCAAAATGGTTTTCAGGATGATGCACAAACCAGGGGGTCACTCGGTCGGTAGTCTATTGGTAAGGACGGGCAGACAATGCACAAGAAAGCTGGTTCGATTCCAGCACGACC
>Ga0315904_10003288_pt1 | contig 23945 bp, 18 predicted proteins | sample LakEriMetagenome_6_FD_203529 | JGI IMG/M metagenome (GOLD analysis project Ga0315904, IMG submission 203529) | Freshwater fungal communities from buoy surface, Lake Erie, Ohio, United States - Buoy 12 MA120 | ecosystem: Environmental > Aquatic > Freshwater > Lake | place: USA: Lake Erie, Ohio... | reverse complement strand
CCCCACCACCCGCCGCAAGAGCCGGTCCGGCAGCCCCCAGCCCGAGGATCTGGGACTCTCCGCTCCTTCACTCGGCGTGAAAAACTACGTGCTCGACACCAATGTCCTGCTGCACGACCCCGCCTCGCTGGAGCGCTTCAAGGAAAACCACCTCTGCATCCCCGTGGACGTGCTCGCGGAACTGGACAAGTTCAAGAGCGAGCAAACGGAGCGCGGTGCCAACGCCCGCCGCGTCCACCGCCGCCTGACGGAAATGTTTTCCTGCGCGGAGAAAGTCACGCAAGGCGTCACCAACACTTTCGGCGGCACGGTGCGCATGGTCATCTACGATCCCGCGACCTGCCCGAAGAACTCGGAGATGCTCAATCGTTTCCACCGCATTTTTCCGGATCGCGAGCGCGTCGATCACCGCATCCTCGCCGCCTGCCTGTTGCTCATGCAGCACAACGCCGCGCCGGTCGTGCTTGTCACCAAGGACATCAACATGCAGCTCAAGGCCCGCGCCGTGGGCATCGAGTGCCAGGACTATCTCAACGACAAGGTGGACGCGCGCGAAGTCTCCAACTACGATGTTCGTCGTATCGAGGTCGATACCAACGAACTCCAGCGCTTCGCCAGCACCGGCGATCTCGTCATCGGCGAAGACCGCATCGAAGGCGTCGCCATAAACGAGTATGTTCTGTTGGGAGCCGGGGAAAAACAAACGATCCCCGCGCGCTTCACCGTGGAAGGTCGCTTCGCCCGTCTCAATTTTCCCGAGGTGCTCAAGATCCCGGACGGCCAGTCGCTCAAGCCGCTCAACCTCGGCCAGCGCTGCCTCATCGACGCCCTGCTCAATCCGGAAATCTCGCTCGTCACCTGCTACGGCCACGCCGGCACCGGCAAGACGCTCGTTGCCGTGGCCGCCGGCCTGCACGAGATGTTCAACCGCCGCTACAACGGCATCACCGTCAGCCGCCCGGTGGTTTCCATGGGCGAACAACTCGGTTTCCTGCCCGGTTCGCTCGATGAAAAAATGCGCCCCTGGCTGCAGCCCATCCACGACGCGCTCGACTTGTTGATGCGCCCCGCCGCGCCGCTCGGCCCGCGCCGCAAGCAGCAGAAGTCCGCCACCAACGCCGCACCGGCCACCGTGAAGAAACCCTACGAAACCCTCATGGAGCAGGGCATTCTTGAAATCGAAGCGCTCTGCTATATCCGCGGTCGCTCCATCCCCAACCGCTTCTTCATCCTCGACGAGGCGCAACAACTCACGCCGCAGGAAGCAAAAACCATCGTCACCCGCATGTCGCGGGATTCCAAACTGGTGATGGTTGGCGACCCCGCGCAGATCGACAACCCCTACGTGGACAGCCGCAGCAACGGGCTGGTTTACACGCGCAACCGTCTCAAAGGCCAGCCGTTCGTCGCCCACATTGCGCTCAACCGCGGCGAGCGCTCCGAGCTGGCCGAAGCGGGCGCGCGCCTGATGTGATCATGTCCTCCGGCTTTGCGTGCCGCGCGGATCCGGATCTGTGGATGCGGGTCTTTCCTTCTCTCACATGATGCTTTGATGAGAGAACGATCCGTCTCCGATTTCAGTATCGACTTTCCATCAACTTAAGAACTTGCGGAAGCAGTGCTTTGATTCAGCGCGTGGACGATTTTCCCATCCGCGCCGGTGAATTGATATGAGTGGCGAAGACAGTTCCCGAGAAATTTTTTCCCAGTCCGCACCGCCTGCGGCAACGACTCACCATGTGCCAGTGCGGCGGTGATGGCGGCGGAGAGCGTGCAACCCGTGCCATGCGATCCGGCCACCGGGATGCGCTCGTCGCGGAAGCGGTGCAAGCCGTTGTCATCCGCAAGCACATCAAGGCAATCATCGGTGGCGAGATGTCCGCCTTTGAGCAGCACCGCGGTGCCATACATCTTCGCGATGCGCAGCGCGGCCGCTTCAAGCGCGGCTTCGTCCCGGATTTTATCACGCAGCAGAACCTCCGCTTCCGGCAGGTTGGGAGTGATCACGCGGGCCAGTGGAAACAGCAGCTCGCGATAGGCAAGGATGGCGTCGGGTTCCAACAAAGGATCACCGGTGGAGGCGACCATCACCGGGTCCACCACCAGCGCGAGGCCGGGGTGCCGGGCGAGGATGTCCGCCACGGCGCGCACGTGGGCGGCGGAAAAAAGCATGCCGGTTTTCAGCGCCGCCACGGGAAAGGAATCTAGCAATAGCGACACTTGATCGGCGACGATTGCGACTGGCACCGGATGCACTTCGCGGACGATGTTGGCGGTTTCCGAAACCACGCAGGTCACGGCGGTGAGGCCGTGGACATGGAAGTGTTGGAATATTTTCAGATCCGCCTGAATGCCCGCGCCCGACGAGCAATCGGAGCCTGCGATCGTCAAGGCAACGGGCGGCGCGTGGGTCATGGCTCTTGGTATCGCATCGCCCGCGCCCCGCAACACTTGAAATGTGCCGGATGGCACATCGGGGGAATTCCGCGTTGCGGCATGCGGCCCGCTGGCTTAGAACAGCCCTTCCCGACACCCGCATGAAGCATCTTCTATCCATCGAACAACTCGACGCCGCTGAAATCGCCGGCCTGCTCGAATCCGCCGAATACCTCAAGCGCCAGCGCGGCAGGGACGCGAAAAAACTCGAAGGCAAAACGTGGGCGCTCATTTTCACCAAGTCATCCACCCGCACCCGCGTGTCGTTCGAGGTCGGCATCCGCGAACTCGGCGGCAATCCGATGTTTCTCTCGAAAAACGACATCCAACTCGGCCGCGGCGAACCGATCAAGGACACGGCGCGCGTGCTCGGCCGCATGGTCCACGGCGCGATCATCCGCACTTATGCGCAGGGCGATGTCGAGGAGTTTGCGGAACTTTCCGGCATCCCCACCGTCAACGCGCTCACTGATGACGAGCACCCCTGCCAGATCCTCGCCGACCTTCTAACAGTCCAGGAAAAGCTCGGCGGTTGGGAGGGCGGGAAGATCGCCTTCGTCGGCGACGGCTTCTCCAACATGACGCGCTCATGGATGTGGGCTGCCAAGCGGCTGGGTTTTGAACTCGCCGTGGCATCGCCCGCCTCCTGCCAGCCGCCGGCGGATTTTCTAACAAAACTGGACGCGCCGAACGTGAGCGTGACCACCGATCCCGCGGTGGCCGTGAAGGACGCGCATGTCATCAACACCGACGTCTGGCTCTCGATGGGCCAGGAGGATCAGAAGGACAAGGAGCTGGAATTCGCAGGCTTCGAGGTGAACGCCGCGCTGCTGGCAAATGCCGCGCAAGGGCACATCGTGCTGCACTGCCTGCCCGCCTATCGCGGCAAGGAGATCAGTGAGGAAGTGCTGGAACTGCATGCCGATACAATCTTCCAGCAGGCGGAAAACCGGCTCCACGCGCAAAAGGCGGTGCTTGTGGCCATTGCGCGGTGAGGCGCAATTACTCTTTTGCCATCACCTCCCTGCACCAGGCCAGCGCCATCAGGGAATAACCCGTGCCATAAGGCTGGTGATAACTATAGAGCGGATAATCCCACCACGACCCGTCTTTTTCCTGGCGCATCAGGATCAACTCCGCGAGCCGCCGCGCGTAGGCCGCTTGTTTCCCGCGCGGCAGCAGCGCGACGGATTCGGTGAAGTAAAAGATTCCGTAGTAATAGAAATAACCTGATATCTGGAAATGCGTCTCGTGCGGAACAGGCCGCTTGCGGCCGATGCTCAGCCAGCCCTCGCGATCGAGAAAACGTTCCGCCCAGGTGATGATGATTTCATCGGTCACCGTTTCATCGCCGAAGATCCGCATCGCGGCGTTGCATGCCTGCGAGCGCGCGAGCGATCCGGCAGGGCGGTTGATCGGCGAGCGCGGGCTGTAGCGGTGCGCGTGGGAATAGGTGTAGGCGAAATCCGACGTGCGCTGGCGGCGTATCGAGTCGATCGATTGACGGACGATTTTTTCATCCAGCGTGACACCCATGACTTCGCGCGCCTCCGCCATGGCGAGCAACAGCGTGGCGGTGGTAAATGCGGTGGGCATGCCCGAGGGCTTTTGCGTGGCGACCTCATCGAAGAGATCCAGATAACCCCAGCCTCCGTCCACTTCGTGGTAACGGTTGGCGAGCGCGACTTGTTCCTGCCCTAGTTTTTTCCATGCGTCTTTTTTCGCGGGGTCGGTTTCACGCTGATAGAGGCGGGTGATGGCGCGGAGGCCATAGGCATGGCCCCAAACATTGTAGGTGGTGGTGGTGTCGGCGCGGCGGAGCTTGGGAAGTTCGCTGGCAGTCCATGCGGCGGCTTTTTCAAGGGCGGCCGATGTTTCCGGGCGCGTGTCGCCGGAGTCGAGCATGCCGGCGAGCGCGAGACCCGAAGCGCCGGCGCGGAAGGCATGGTGCGCGCCGGGAAGCGGCGCGTAGATGTTGAGTCCCTTGGTGAGCGTGGGACCGCCCCACGAGCCGTTGGCATTCTGTGTTTTTGTTAGAAAATCCACCCCGCGGGTGATCGCGGCGTCGATGGCTTGCCGGGTGACGGGTTCATCCGCGCGTGACGCCATGGCGAGCATGGGGATCACGAGCAAGGCGCGGGATGAAAAGAGTTTAGTCATACCAGACTCACGGAACAACCACCACCTGGCCGGGTTCGAGACCGGATTGGATTTCGCACTCGCCGTTGAAGACGCGGCCGCGTTTCACCACGCGGCGTTCGGTTTTTCCGTCCGCAAGCTTGATGGCCACGGTCCAGCCGGACTTGCTTTGTTCCACTGCCTTGACCGGCAACACGATGGCATCCGCGGTTTCATGAGTGACGAGTTGAATGTTCATAGTGGCGGCGGGTGCGATCGCCGGTTGCTTCGGCCACTCGGCGGCAAACTCCGCCTTGTGGCGGCCCTCGCCATCAGGCGCGGATGACAGGCTGACGAGCTTCACGGGAAATTCGGCGTCTTCGCGACCGGGCAACCATGCCGCGCCGGACGCGTCCGGCGCGAGTTGAGATGCGGCGGAGTTTTCAACAAAGGCCACCAGTCCGAGCTTGGCATCCGCTGGAATGAAGGTGGCGAAGGGCCTGCGAACTGCGGGGCGGCCGTGAACTACAAGCGTCTTGGCCGCGTCTCCCGCGGACCAGCGCGAGTTATCGATTACTCCATGATAGAACCAGCCGGCGGAGGGGGCGGTGATTTCGAATTGTTTGCGGTCCGCCTTGAGGTCTTCGAGCATTTCGCGCTCGCGTGCCAGGGCGGTGCGAAGGGCTTCGAGTGCGAGTTTTTTCCCGGCGATGGCACGTGGTGCTTCTTCTTCCGCCTTGGCCAGCGCGAGCGCCTTGTCGCGCTCCGCCTCCGCGAGCACGACGGCCTCGCGCGGCAACATCACCTCGCGGGTGCGGACATGCGCGAGCCGCTGCATGCGCAACTCGAACTCCGCCGCATCGACGCGGTCCTTCTGGCGCTTGAGGATGATTTCCTCGGTGTCCTCGGTGAGGTCGTCCGCTTCATACATCTTCTTGAGCTGGCGGAGTTCCTCACTCTGGTTTTCGAGCATCATCTCGGCGCGTTTCAAATTCTGATCGGCGTCCTCTTCTTCGGCTTTGCGGCGCACTTTGGTGAAGTAGGTGTTTTCCTCCCTGGCCTCGGCAGCGGCACGGCGCAAGGCGCTTAGGCGATGCGGCGAGGTTTCCTCCAGATGCTTCAAATCCAGTTCGGCTTGGGCGATTTCGAGGGTTTTGGCTTCGATGGATTGTTGCGTGTCGTGGATTTTTTGATCGATCGCCTCCGGATCGAATGCCGCCAGCACCTCGCCCTTCTTCACGCGGCTACCATGCGGAGTGATGCGCGTGATCTCGAATTCCGACCATGCATTCGCATCCAGCATGAGCTGCGTGTGGCTGCCGGGCATGACGCTCGCGGTCAGCGGGTGGCGGATGACGAAGGGGCGTTTTTCAATCGTGATCTCGGTGGGACCCTCCGCACGCGCGGCGGGCGCCAGCAGGATCGCAGCTAACAGAAAAGTCGGGGTTCGATTCATGACGGGTGGGTGGCTGAAAACAAGGGCATTGCCATACGCGCCCGAATGACAGCCACATTCCGCGGATTTGCAAGCCCCGGCCACTCCGGAGACGGACAGGATGCGTTTTGCATGCGAAATCCACGCTCTGGCAGATTAATTGAATGGCGTTCCATCCATGCGAGGCTAGGTTTGATTGTTTCTCGCAATCCGCAAAGCGGACAATCATTCACCACTCACGACCATGCATGCATTCGATCCCGAACAATCGATCACGGAAGCGCGTCGCGAATTCGGAGAACACGGAGGCGTGACCCCATCGATCGAAAGATCCTCCACGTTCACGGTGATGGAACCCGGCGAAATGCCGGAAATTTTCGCCGGAAAAAGAAGTCCGGACCGCGGCGGTTGTTACCTCTACAGCCGCCATTTCAACCCCACAGTCAATGTGCTCGACCGTTATCTGGCGGCGATGGAGGGGACGGAATTCGCAGTGAGCACGGCAAGCGGCATGTCGGCGATCGTTTGCGCGCTGCTGCAACTCTGCCCGCACGGAGGGCACATCGTTTCCAGCAATATGGTCTATGGCGGCACCCACGCCCTGCTCAACGACATGCTGCCGGAAATGGGCATCCGCACGAGTTTTGTGCCCCCCGATGATCTGGCAGCCATCGAACGGGCGATCCGGCCGGAAACGAAAGTGATCTATGTCGAGACCCTCGGCAACCCGACGCTGGTGGTGGCCGACATCCCGGCGCTGGCCGCACTGGCTCATGCCCGCGGGATCAAACTGGTGGTGGACAACACCTTCACCCCGATGATCGTCTCGCCCGCCCGGCTCGGGGCCGATGTGGTGGTTTATTCCATGACCAAATACATCAACGGCGCGAGTGATCTCATCGCCGGATGCATCTGCTGCACGCGGGAGTTCGGGCATTCCCTCTATGACCTCCACACCGGGCGGGTGATGTTGTTCGGGCCGACACTCGACCCACGGGCGGCTTTCGATATCATGCAACGTCTGCCGCACCTTGGCATCCGGATGCGCGAGCACAGCCGCCGGGCGCTGGTGATCGCACAGCGTTTGGAGCAGGAGGGCGTGGCGGTGATCTACCCCGGCTTGGCCAGCCATCCGGGGCATGAGCGGTTCAAGTCGCTTGCTAATGCGGGTTATGGTTTCGGAGGCATGCTTGCGGTGGACTGTGGAACAGCAGAACGGGCGAATGCCCTGCTGGCGGTGCTGCAAAACGAGGAACAGTTCGGCCTGATCGCGGTTTCGCTGGGTTATTACGACACCTTGATGAGTTGTTCGGGTTCTTCGACCTCATCAGAAATCCCCGCACAGGAACAGCAGGCGATCGGAATCTCGCCGGGCTTGCTGCGACTCTCGATCGGATACACCGGTTCCCTGGAATCCCGCCTCGGACAAATCGTCCGGGCCGTTGCCAAAGTGGGTCTCACGAACGCGGTGAGATGATCTCCGCCAGCATTTCCGCGATGCGTTTTTCGGAAACCTTTCCGGCGCATGGCACGTCGGGTGCGAACAACGAAACGCGGTATTCTTCGAGTGCCCAGCCGGGCGGCCAGAGCGCGGGATCATCGGGTTTCTCCGTCCACAGGCGGAACCATGGCAGCCATAGCCGGCGCATGCGTTGCATCTTCTCAAGGTCCTTGACGATCGGAAGCGAATTGACGCGTCCGAGCCGCGAGCGGATCCCACGCAGGCGGCGTGGGTAATCACACAGGCCGGTGAAACCCGCGCGCCATGCGAAGCGCGGGCGGAACAACCACGCGAGTTGTTCATCGATGTCTTCGGCGATTTCGCCCAGATTGCGGTCCTTGCGGTTGCGGGCCAGCCAGTGGTGGATGTCGGGAAGGATTTCCATGATCTCATCGAGACCCGCTCCAATGGCCGCCGCAGCCTCAAACCAGCGGCCACGCGCTTTTTCCGTTAGAACGCGGAATGCATCGGGCGATTGTGGAAACCTGCCGCCCGCGGCCCCTTCCGCTGCGAGCAGAATCAAATCATCCAAGGATGTGCCGCCGGTGCCGAGGCGCGGCAGTTCGATCTTCGCCTTCATGCCCAGTGGATATTTCTTGCGCAGATGATCGACCTGCGCGGTATGGGCGAGCCACAGCAGCCGCGCACCGCCCGCGCGGTGGGATTCCGCCGCTTCGGCGGCACTGGTGAAGGCGCGCACGCCGACGGATTTGCCCTCGTCCACGAGCGCGGGAAATGCCGGGCCGCCGGGTGTTTCCACGCGATCGGGCAACGTCTCGCCATCCCACGAGCTGATGCCGCTGCGCTCGATGTCCGCATTGGCCGCAGCCTCGAAGCGGACGCGCATGCGGTCGGCGAGCTGGAGTTTTAACACCGCGACATCCTCGCCCATCGCAAGTTCCTCGCCCTCGTCATCGCAAATCCAGATCTTCGTCACCAAGTGCGGCGGCAACCGCGAGGGATCATAGGCGTCGGTGGGAATGATGGCTCCGGTCCGGTCTTTGACATGTTCGGACAAGGCTTGGAAAAGCGGCATGTCCTTGGGCGCATGGCACCACAGATCCGCGAAACCCTCCGCCACTTGCGAAATCGGCTGGCAGACGCGGCGGTAATCCTTCGGCAGCGAGCGCAGCAGGATTTCCGCGCGTTCGCGCAGGTTTCCATCCACGCCCCAGTCGGGCAGCCATGCGGGAAGCTTGGGCAGTTGATCGACATGCACGCCGATCGTCACGCCATCATCGCGCTCGCCCGCGGCGGCATGATAGTAGAGCGGATATTCCACGCCGTTGTGGATGAGGGTATCGGGAAACAGATCCAGTCCCAGCGTGTCGAGATCCTCGTCGAGCACATCGGCTAGAGAGAGTGAGAGCGTGTCTTCGTGGTTCGAGAGCCACTTGTGGAATGCGGCGGCGGTATGGATTTCATTTGGAATTCTGTCTTCACAGAAACGCAGCACCGCCTCCTCGCTCCACAAGCCGCCGGGACGCCGGAGTTTTTCCTCCACCGCGCCGATTGATTCGCGCATGACGTCGAGTTGGTCGAGGAACCGGCAGCGCTTGCGCAAGCCACCTCCTAACAGACCTTCGCGCAGGAAGACGGAATGTGCGGCTTTGGCATCGACGCGGCCATAGTGCACGCGCCGCCCGGCGACGACGGGCAGGCCGCCGCAGATCACGGTTTCCTTGCCGTAAACCGCGCCCTGTTTCTCATCCCAATGCGCCTCGCCGTAACGGCTGCGGCAGAGGTGCGGCGCGACCTGCTCGACCCATTCCGGATCGATGCGCGCGACTCGCCGCGCCCACAGGCGGGTGGTTTCCACCAGTTCCATGGCGACAATCCACTCATGGCGTTTGGGGATGCCGAACAAACCCGAGCCGGGAAAGACGGCGAAGAAACCGCCGGAAGCGCTGCGGTAGGATTTGTTCTCGCGATCCCACAAACCGAACTGGCGCGGCACGCCCGCGAGCAGGCAGCGGTGGATGGCGGCATAAGACTGATCCCTGCCCAAGGCCGGAACTTTAACCTTCAACTCCCGTTCTAACAACTCTTCCAATTCATCCGCCACGTTCGCCCATTCCATCACACGGCGCGCATTGAGAAATGCCGTGACACAGTATTTGCGCAAGGCGTTGCGTTTCCACCTTCCGTTGTCCTCGCGGAACTTCATCACATCCCGCCAGAGGCGCAGGATGCCGATGAAGTCGCTCTCGGCATCCTTCCATTGGGCGTGGGCCGCGTCCGCCTCACGGATCTTTTCCGCCGGCCGTTCGCGTGGATCGTTGGACTCCAGTGCGGCAATGATTGGCAGCATTTCCGCAAGACAATGTTCCTTGCGCGCCTCGATGAGCATGCGCCCGAGCCGCGGGTCCACCGGCAGGCGCGACATCTGGCGGCCGTAATCGGTGAGTTGTTTGTCGCGATCCAGCGCGCCGACTTCGCGCAGCGTGCGGTAGCCCTCGGAGACTGCCTTCGGCGCGGGCGGATCGAGAAACGGAAACTCGGAAATCTCCGGCAGGCCGAGCGCCTTCATCCGCAGGATCACGCCTGCGAGCGACGAACGCCGGATTTCCGGATCGGTGAACTCGGATCGTTCTGTTAGATCGCTTTCCTCGTAGAGCCGGATGCAGACGCCGTCGCGCACGCGGCCGCAGCGGCCCTTGCGCTGGCGCGCGCTGGCCTGGCTCACGGGTTCGATTTGCAAACGCTGCACGCCGCGCCCGGGACTCCAGCGGTTGACGCGGGCGATGCCGGAATCGATCACGCAGGCGATGCGCGGAATCGTCAGCGAGGTTTCCGCCACGTTGGTGGCGAGGACGATGCGGCGCTGGTTTCCCGGATTGAAAACGCGTTGTTGGTCGCCAAGCCCGAGCCTTGCGAATAGCGGCAGGACTTCGGTGCCGGGATAACGTCGGCCGTCCAGCGCATCGGCGCACTCGCGGATCTCGCGCTCGCCGGGCAGGAACACCAGCACGTCGCCGCGCGGCTCGATGCCATTGAGCATGTCCACCGCGCGCGCCACGTGCTGCGGCAGGTCCTCGTCGTCATTCGGCGGCAGGAAAAACTCCGCCACCGGAAACATCCGCCCCGGCGCTTCGATCACCGGAGCGGACTTGCCGTCCATTGCGAAAAACGCGGCGAACGATCCCGCATCGAGCGTGGCTGAGGAAATCACGAGTTTCAGATCCCGGCGAGTTTCCAGCAGCCGCTTGAGATAACCTAACAGGAAATCGATGTTCAAGGAGCGTTCGTGCGCCTCGTCGAGGATCAACACCTGATACTGCCGCAATTGCGGGTCGCCCTGGGTTTCCGCCAGCAGGATGCCGTCGGTCATGAACTTGATGCGTGTCTCGCGCGAGAGTTTCTCCTCGAAGCGCACCTGATAGCCGACGAATCCGCCGAGCGGCACGGCGAGCTCCTCGGCCACGCGTTTCGCCACGCTTGCCGCCGCAATGCGCCGCGGCTGGGTGCAGCCGATGCGCCCGCCGTCGGGTCCCATCGCCTCCGCCACCATCTTGGGCAGCTGCGTGGTTTTGCCGGAGCCAGTATCGCTCACCACCACGATCACCTGGTGCGCCTTGAGCGCGGCAAGAATTTCCTCCCGGTGCTCGACCACCGGCAGCTCCGCGGGATAGTTCCAGTTGCCGGAAAATCCCGTCATCTGTGAATCGATCGTTGCTTTGGTTTGTGAATCACGCCGCGATGTTTCGACGCGCTGCCTTCGCTGGCAAACGCTTTTACCGTTTCGCGGCGGCATGGTCATTCTGTAACACCGTTCTTGTCCGGGTGTGGCTGTTTCACCAAACTCGCGCTTGTCATGCACTTGCCCGCCATCATCGGTTTGCTCTCCGCCCTGCTCGTTTCCATTGCACCGGCCGATGCCCCGGCACCCCCGCAAGCGGACCGCAAGGTTAAGCGTGATCGTTTCGGCGACGCCCCGGCCGGCGAGCGGCGCACTTACAAGCACTCCGGCGGGAAGCCGCGCGAGCTGGAGCTTTATTTTCCGCCAAACCACGATCCGGCGAAGAAGGTTCCGGGGCTCATCCTCTTCCACGGCGGCGGCTGGGGCAGCGGGACGCTCGCGCAATTCCGCGCCGCGTGTGCCTACTTCGCGAGTCGCGGCCTCGTCTGCGCCACCGCCGAATACCGCATGCTGTCCGGCGATGAGAGCAAGGCCCTGCCCGCAGGGGAAACGAAGAAGCGCGTCTGTGTCACGGATGCCAAAAGCGCGATCCGTTGGTTCAAACAACACGCTGGCGAACTCGGCATCGACCCGTCTCGCATCACCACCGGAGGCGGCTCCGCCGGTGGTCACATCAGCGCCCTCGCCACCCTCAATCCCGGGCTCAACGATCCGGCAGATCCCGCCGGGATCGACACCTCCGTGGTCGCCTATCTTTGGTTCAATCCGGCCTTTTCCCCAGGGGATGCGCAGGATCCGGAGGTTGATGTGCTCCGTTTCGTCAAAAAAGACCTCCCGCCCGCGTTTGTTTGCTTTGGCACGGAGGACGAGTGGAAAAAAGGCTGGGACTCCGCACTTGCGAAATGGAACGAGGCCGGATGCTCTTCGATTGAGTTGAGCCTCGCGGAGGGCCAGCCGCACGGATTCTTCAACGAACAACCTTGGAAAAACGTCACCCTCATCGCCGCGGATCGTTTTCTCGCCCGACTGGGACTTCTCAAGGGCGAGCCGACACTGGCTGCGCCCGATGGCGGAGAAACTCTCGTGAAATGAGCTTTATTGCGCTCTTGCTCACGGAATTCCGGAAATCCTCCGGGCGTCCGCCCTGAAAAAGAAAGCGGCCCGATGGATATCCCCGGGAAAAACCCAAAAACCCAAGGGATGACGTTCGGGCCGCTTTTGTCTCGCGACGGCGGCAAGCTAGGCGGGAAATCCGGGCGGTCAACGGATGTTTTCCTGACATTTCCGTCACAAAATCCGCACCGGCGCGGGCCAATCCGCTTCCGCCTTGCCAGCCCGCGGGTTTGCGCCAAACCTCCGTCCAGCCACTATGAATCCAGTTCTGATCATCGGTGCCGGCGGGGTCGGCAGTGTCGTCGCCCACAAGTGCGCCATGGTGCCCGAAGTGTTCGGGGAAATCACGCTCGCCTCCCGCACCGTCTCGAAATGCGAGGCCATCGCCGCCAGCGTGAAACAGCGCACCGGGCGCGCGATCGCCACCGCGCGAGTGGATGCCGACAACCCGGCGGAAACCGCGGAACTGATCCGCAAGACCGGCGCGAAGCTGCTGATCAACGTGGCGCTGCCCTATCAGGATCTCGCGCTGATGGACGCCTGCCTCGCCGCCGGCTGCGATTACATGGACACCGCAAACTACGAGCCGAAGGACGTGGCGAAATTCGAGTACTCCTGGCAGTGGGCTTATCAGGAGCGCTTCGGAAACGCCGGCCTCTCCGCGTTGTTGGGCTCGGGTTTCGATCCGGGTGTGACGAATGTTTTCACCGCCTGGGCGCTCAAGCATCATTTCGATGAAATCCACACGCTCGACATCATCGATGTGAACGGCGGCAACCACGGCAAGGCCTTCGCCACCAATTTCAATCCGGAGATCAACATCCGCGAGGTCACCGCCGAGTGCCGCCACTATGAGAACGGCTCGTTTGTGGAAACTCCGCCGATGTCTTTGCACCAGTCCTTCACCTGCCCGGATGGAGTCGGCACTTATGAAATCTACCGGATGTATCATGAGGAGCTCGAATCGCTGGTGAAACACATTCCCACCATCAGGCGCGCGCAGTTCTGGATGTCGTTCTCTCCGAACTATCTCAAACATCTCGAAGTGCTCGGCAACGTCGGCATGACGCGCATTGATCCGGTCGTTTACAACGGCGTGGAAATCATCCCCCTGCAGTTTCTCAAGGCGGTGCTGCCCGATCCGGGCGATCTTGGCAAGTCCACCAAGGGCAAAACCTGCATCGGCAACATCATCACCGGCCTCAGGGACGGCGCTTTCAAGGCGATCTACATCTACAACATCTGCGACCACGAAGCCTGTTATGCCGAGGTGGGATCGCAGGCGATTTCCTACACCACCGGCGTGCCGGCGATGATCGGCGCGAAACAAATGCTCGCCGGTTCGTGGCGCAAACCCGGCGTCTGGAACATCGAACAACACGATCCGGACGATTTCATGGCGGACCTCAACGCCCACGGACTGCCATGGGCCTGCATCGAACTCACCCGCGCGCAGGCGGAATCACTGCAACCCGCCTGAGCCGCAGATAGATATCATGAGTCACGAGATGATAGATTCCACGGAGGGATTGATCCGCCACCTCAAGGAAAGCAGGCAGGTTGCGGATCCACCCGTGTGCGCGGTGGACACCGAGGCGGACAGCCTCCACCGCTACCGCGAATCGCTTTGTCTCGTGCAGTTTGCGGTGCGGGGCAAGGCGGTGTTGATCGATCCGCTCGCGATAGAGAACCTGGAGCCGCTCGGCGATTATCTCGCGGAGGCGACGGTATGGATGCATGGCGCGGATTATGACATGACGATGTTCAAGCGGCAGTTCGGCAAGCTGCCGGCGGTCGTATATGACACGCAGATCGGCGCGCGACTGCTGGGCGCGCGGCGCTTCGGCCTCGGGGATTTGGTGAGCCAGTACTTCGCCGTGGAATTGTTGAAAACCTCGCAAAAGGCGGACTGGGGCAAGCGCCCGCTCTCGCCCAAGATGATCGAATACGCGATCAACGACGTTCACTACCTGCTCGACATGGGCGATCTCATCGTGGCGCGGCTGCGTGAGCTCGGGCGTTACGAATGGTTCGAGGAAAGCTGTGCGGCGGCGCGCAAAAAAGTTCTCGAGCGCGACGACTCGAAGGAGGAAATGTGGCGCATCCAAGGCTCCGGCAAGCTCGACCGCCGCGGCCTCGCCTGCCTGCGCGCGCTCTGGCAGTGGCGTGACGCGGAGGCGAAAAGCTGGGACCGGCCCTCGTTCATGGTGGTGACCAACAAGCAGTTGCTCGAATGGAGCGCCGAGCTGGCGGCGGGCCGCAGCGTGACACTGCCGCATCATTTCAGGCCGGACCGTGTGAAACGTTTCCGCGCCGCCGCGGCGGCCATCAACTCGCTGAGTCAGGACGACTGGCCCGCGCGCGATGCCGTCAAACGCCGCAAGCGCGACCGCGACTTCGACCGCAAGGTGGACGCGCTGTTGCAGCACAGGGACGCGATTGCCGCGAAACTTGATATCGAAAGCTGCCTCATCGCCCCGCGCGCGGTCTTGGAAACCATCGCCGCAGAGGAGGCCAGGCCCTCGGAGCTTTTGTTGAAGTGGCAGTTGGAGTGCCTTGATCTGGCGGAATGAGGCCGCGCTCTCCTTCAATGAGACATTGACCGGAGCCGCGCCGGATGGCATGGTTTGTGGCGCATGAAACGCTTTACGGTCATTCCGTCAGCCATCGTTCTGGGACTCGCGGGTTGCGATGACATGAGCCGCCCGATTTCCAGTGGCGGTTTCGATCCTCTCAGCCAGCCGGGAGCGGGAATGAATGAGGCGTCGGCCAACACATCGGCATTCAGGCCCGGTCAATTTGTCCGGGCCGTTTTGGACAACACGGCGTTTTTCAACACCCGTCCCAAAGGCGACAGCGATGCCGACAAACTGCTTCCGCGCGGCACCTCGATGAAGGTGATATCGTCGAGCGACAGTTATGTGAAAGTGGAACTCGACAGCGGCGAGGTCGGCTGGGTCCCGGCGCTGATGCTGGAAGATCCGAACGCGGTGACAAGCCCCGCCGCCGGCTTCGGCACGATCAATCCGGGTGAGTATCAGGTTTATCCTCCGACGGGCGGTGAGTTGCCTGCGGTGAATCCGGGCGAGATGCCACCCGAGGGCGCGATCCCCACAGTCATCGATCCCGAGGCCCCCGCCACTCCGAATCCGGTGCCGCCCGTGACCGTGCCGGACAATGCGTTTCCCACACCCGCGCCGCTGCCGGAGCCTGCGAAGCCGGAGTGAGGCGCTTCACGCGCGGTGACGCTCGTAAGCCTCGACGATGCGGCCGACCACCGCATGACGGATGATGTCCGCTTGCGAAAAGCGCTGGAAGGCGATGCCCTCGACTCCGACGAGTGCGTGTTCCGCCTCGCTCAAGCCGGAGCGCACGCCGGGTTTCAGATCGACTTGCGAGCCATCGCCGGTGACGACCATTTTCGATTCATCGCCCAAGCGGGTGAGGGCCATGAACATCTGCTCACGCGTGGTGTTTTGCGCTTCATCGAGGATCACGAATGATCGGGCGAGAGTGCGGCCCCGCATGAATGCCAGCGGCGCGATTTCAATCGTGCCCTCGTCCAGATAACGCTGGCCCTCCTCCGGATCGAGCATGTCGTGGATGGCGTCATAAAGCGGCCGGAGGTAGGGTGCCACTTTCTCGCGCATGTCACCCGGCAGGAAACCAAGCGCCTCGCCCGCTTCCACCGCCGGGCGTGTCAGCACGATGCGCTGCATGACGCGGCGTTTCAAAAGAGTGAGGGCCATCGCCATGGCGAGATAGGTTTTGCCGGTGCCGGCCGGACCGAGGCCGAAGACGACGTCGTGACTTTCAATGGCGCGGACGTATTCGAGTTGTGCCGGCGTTTTCGGGATCACCGGCTTGCGCCCGCGCGAACCCACCAGCCGCACTTCCGCCAAGTCCGTCACGCCTATGTTTCCCGCTCGCGCCGCCACATCCACCGCCAGACGAAAATCGCGCATTTCGATGCGGCCGCCCTTGCGCTGGGCGCTTTCCAAATCCGAAAAAACCGCCCGCGCCCGGTCGATCGCATCCGGGTCGCCGGAAAGCATCACCCAGCCCTCGCGCGTGACCGCCCTCACGCCCAACGCTTCCTCCAGATAAGCGAGGTTCTTGGGATCGTTGGCAAACAAACCGTGCAGGAACTGCGGCGTGTCGAAGTCCAGTTTGAATTCCGATGAACTTTCTTCAGGCATGGGCGGGGTAATCCAGCATCGCAAACCCGACCGCACAAGCCGCAATGCCATTCCATCGACTGCAAAAAAAATGGCGGCCCGACTGATCATCCTCAGGGAAAACCCATTAACCCCGGGGCATCTCAGTCGGACCGCCTAGTGTCGCGACAGAGATGAAAAAAAGCAGTGGCCGTGCCAAATTTTCCGGCGATTCTGAAAAATTTCAGCCCATCCGGAAAACGATGCGAGCCTTGGTCAGGTCGTAGGGCGACATCTCCATCTTCACGCGGTCGCCCACGACCAGGCGTATGAAGCGCTTGCGCATTTTGCCGGAGATGTGGGCCAGCACCTCGTGGCCGCTTTCAAGCCGCACCCGGAACATCGTCCCCGCGAGCACTGCGGAGATGTCGCCCTCCACTTCCACCGCCTTGTCCTCTTCGTCTTTGGTCGAGCGTTTGGGCGGACCATAACGGTTGCGGTTGCCGGAGGAGCGTCGTCCTTGATTCTGGGGGCGGGAGGCCATGATGGGTATAAGTGCTGCTTTTCGCGGCGAAGCGCCGCATGTGCGGCTGTTGGTTAAATCATCGTTCCAGTGCCATCAATCCCAAAAAACAGGGGATTTCAAACGCGTGCCTTTTTAAGCGAGACAGGCGCTTGCCAAGCCGCCGGACAACATTCAAGTTCGCCGCGCGGTTGATAAAACCCGGCAGCCGCAAACATTAAAAAAATCCGCCACACGTTTCACGTCATGCCCGAGATTTCCGAAAACGAATTGCCAGCCAACGTCAAACCGCTCTGGCTCAAAGCCCTCACCGCCGTCCAGGCCAACAACCACGACTACGCCATCACGCTGCTCCAAGGGGTGCTCAAGGACAGCCCGGGCTTCCTCGAAGGCCGCAAGCTGCTGCGCAAGTGCGAACTCATCGCCACCGGCGGCTCGAAGAAAAAGGGCGGCCTCTTCGGCATCCAGACCGGCGGCATGGGCGTGATGAAACTTCAAGGCGCCGCCAAAAAAGACCCGCTCGGCACGCTGCCGCTCATCGAAAAGGAACTCGAAAAAGACCCGCTCAACGATCAGGCAAACGATCTGCTCTTTGATACCTGCGTCAAACTCGAGTTGTTTGAAACCGCCGCCTTCGCGCTCGAAACCATCCGCAAGGGCAGCCCGGAAAACGCCAAGCTTCTTCACAAACTCGCCATCTTTTATCTCGGCCGCGATCAACCGCAGACAGCCGCCGAAGTTTACAACGACATCATCAAGCACCATCCCACCGACGGCATCGCCATCAAGGGTTCCAAGGACGCCTCCGCCCGCGCCTCGATGCAGAAACAGAAGTGGGACGAAAACGCCGACGTGCGCAGCCTGATGCGCGACCAAGGGCAGGTCGAGGAACTTGAAAAAGCCACACGCACCGGACTCACCGCCGAGCAGCTTCAAGAACGCCGCGACAAGGTGATCGAGAAATACAACGCCGATCCCAACCATCTCGGAACCGTCAAGGAACTCGCGGGCATCTACGAGCAGCTCGAAGACTGGCACAATGCCGAAACCTTTTACAACTGGGCGCACACCCTGAGCGCGGGCGACGTGGCGCTTGCCACCAAGGCCTCGGCCATGAAGGACCGCGCGATCGAGGCCGACCTCAAACAACTCGAAGCCGCCGCCGCCGCCGACCCCGGCAACGAGGATCTCAAGGCACAACTCGAAGCCCGCCGCGCCGACCGCCTCGCGGAACAAGTCACCGAGGCCCAGCGCCGCGTGGACCAGAACCCGACCGATCCCCAACTGCGCTTCGAACTCGGCAACGCGCTCTACAACACCGGCGATTACAGCGCGGCCATCCCCCATCTCCAGCAGGCCACGCGCAACCCGCACATCCGCACGCGCGTGCTGCTTCTGTTAGGCCGCACCTTCAAGGCCAAGGGCATGTTCGACCTTTCCATCAAACAGCTTTCCGACGCGCTCGCCGACCTGCACGCCATGGACAACACCAAGAAGGAAGTGCTTTACGAAAAAGGCATCATTCACGGCGAAACCGGCGACAAGGCCGCGGCGCTCGACTGCTTCAAGCAGATCTACGAAGTGGACTACGGCTACCGCGACGTGGCCGCGCGCGTCGAATCATCCTACAGCTGAAGCACAAGCCTTCAAGGCATTGGCCTGGAGCCCTCAGCGCGGCAACATCGTGATGCGGTAGCGGTCGTAGCGGTCGCTCGGCGTGAACAGCCAGCCGGGCTTGGTTTCGAGCAGTTCATAACCCGTGAGCATGAACTCCGGCAGAAACTGGTTGCTGTTGGGATCGTATGCCTTCTTGCCGGTGTAATTGCCGCGGATGCGGTATTCGTAATTGTTGTCGTAGGCGTAACGCGCGCCTTCCGGGCCGTTCTCCGCCAGGCGGTCGGGCGTGTGTTTTTTGTCCTCGCGCATGATCACCAGTTTCGCACGGCTCCACGGCTTGCGCGGCTCGCGCAGGTATCCCCAGAAACGGGTTTTCTCCACGAAGTAACGGCGGCCATAGTAGAAGCTCCCCGTCGGCTCGGAAGCGATCGCCGCATTGCGCTCCTCCACGGTCGGTCCGCCGAGATTGCCGCCGCCCATCGACGCGCCGCAGTGGGAGAGCAGCACGCACATCGGTGTCAGAAGCAGGATTTTCCAGAGCCGGTTCGTCATGGCCGGAAGCTATTTGAACCCGCCAGCCGGCGGCAAGTCCGGAGAAACGGGGACGCCGCTCGTTTCATCAAATGCCTTGTCGGAAAGCACCCAGTCCTCGGCCAGCACGCGGGTGATTTCGAACTGCCGCGCCTCCGCGCCTTGCGGACGCTTCAGTTCGAGGGTCGCCCGCTTCAGCTTGCTGTAAATGTTTTCCGCATCCTCCTGCTGATGGAAAATCACCGACAGCGCCCGCGCCTGCGGCGAGTCCTTGCGACAGTAGCCTAACAGAATCTGCTCGGAATCCGGCGAGGCCATGCCATAACACAACCAGCTGCCGTCGTCCTTGAAGGGGCCGTTGAAATAACTGTCCTTGGCGAGGATCACGCGCACCACGCCCTGACCGCCATCCGCCGCGAGCAGTTTATCCCACGCCGGCCGCACCGTGCGCGCGAACGCTTCGAAATCGACCTTCCAGACACCGCGCTCGTCAGGCGTGAGCAGGGCGAGGCGGTTGCGCGGCGTGTCGTCCTTGGTCGTGACGACGAGCACGCCGTCGATGAGAAGATGGTTCGCATCCATGCTGCTGAGCCATTGGTAGCCGGTGATCCCGCCATCCCGTTCGCTCATGCCTTTGAGAAACTCGACCGCCGCCTCCGGTTCCGTCGCGCCCAGTCGGAAGTATCTGCCCGCCAGCGCCGGATCCCGCACCGCCATCGCCTGTTTCACCCACTCCAAGGCATCCTGTTCGGAAGGCGAGGGGAATGCTGAAACATTGTGGCGCCGCATGTTGGCGGCCGCGTCCTCCGCGCCCACCCTGCGGCCCATCTGGCCGCGCAGCCACGAAATCACAAAGAAGCCCAGCACCGACAACGCCGTCATCAACAGCACCATCGACCACACCAGAACCAGATTGCGGCGGCGTTTCCGCTGCGGACTCGAGTCGTCCTGCATCTCATCGCGCCTGCGCCGCTTGCGCGGTCCCTTGGGCAGCCCCGTTCCGGGCACGCGCGCCACCCGCCCGATGTTCGGGGCATCTCCAGCCGCCCTCGCAAAACGCTGGGACTTCACGGACCGGTGAATATCGTTGGGTTTCAATGCCAGCTTTCTAGGCCGCTTGCGGATCACCCGCAAGCCGAGAATCCCCCCTTGGCAACAAGGGGAAAAAAGTCCAAACCCCCACCCGTCATGCCTCGCATCCTCATCACTCTTGGCGATCCGGCGGGCATCGGCCCCGAGGTGGCGGACAAGGCGCTTGCATCCGGCAAACTTCCGGCAAACCACAGCTTCGATCTGTTAGGCGACCGCTCCGCGGGCATCCCCGGCAAGCCGGACACGCGCTCCGCCGCCGCCGCGCTCGCCGCGCTCGAAGAGGCCGTCACCCATCTCAAGCTCGGCCATGCCGACGCCGTCGTCACCGGACCGGTATGCAAGGACAATCTCCAGGCCATCGGTTTCCCTTTTCCCGGACAGACGGAATATTTCGCATCCGCCTTCGGCGTGCGCGACTACGGCATGCTCCTTACTGGCAAGACCCTCACCGTCGGCCTCGCCACCATCCATGATGCATTGGCCGGCGTGCCGAAGCTGCTGACCGTGGGCAGTATCACCCGCATCGGCACCCTGACCGCCGGTTTTCTCAAACGCCGCGGTATCGCCATTCCGCGTGTCGCCGTGGCCGGACTCAATCCCCATGCCGGAGAAAACGGCGCGTTCGGCGATGAGGAAACGCGCATCATCCAGCCAGCGATCGATGCGCTCAATCAACTTGGCATCGCCACCTTCAGCGGCCCGGCCGTGCCGGACGCCGTGTTCCGCGACGCCGCCCGCGGCGCGTTCGATGCCGTGATCGCGATGTATCATGATCAGGGATTGATTCCCCTCAAGCTGCTGGATTTCGACAACGCGGTGAACGTCACTCTCGGCCTGCCCAAGCCGCGCACCAGTCCGGATCACGGCACCGCCTTCGGCATCGCCGGCAAAAACCAGGCCGATCCGTCATCCATGATCGCCGCCATCCGGCTGGCATGCGAACTGGCGTGATCATCCGCGCCATCCGTGCATGGCATCCCGCCTTCATGTGTCACAAAATGGCCCTGGGACAGAAACGCAAACTGTAGGACAATGAATAAGGTTCGCGCTCCGCGCTCGGCATCGACTATATTTCAAACTTCACCGGACGCCCTTCGTCGAGGTCGATGAAATCGAACATGGTGGAAACCGCGCCGGTAGGCAGGCCGATTTCGGCGAGGCGTTCGTGGAGCTTGGCGGTGCCGGAGTCGCGCCAGCCGCGCTTGGTCATGAAGGCGTTCCAGATTTCGATTTCCTCCTCCGAGGGCCTTCGGCCGCGGGTGAAGGCCCATTCGAGCAATTCATCGTCGCTGCCGCCCTTGAGGACTTGTTCGCGCAGGATGTCGTAGTCGATGGCGAGGAAACGACAGCAACGCGAGTCGAAGGAGGTTGGATAAGCGAAGCCGAGCGCCTTCGTCCATTCGTCGGGCAGCAGGCCGCGGGCGTGCAGGCGGATCTTGTCGAACATGCGGCCGAAATAAACGATGCCGCCGGTTTGATCATACGGGCTGCGGAGCCCTGGAATGAGCGTCGGGTTTGGATTGGAAACGGACATGGCCGGATGAAAGCAATAGCGATGGCTTCACACAATCCAAAGAGCGCGTGTCCGCGCCGACAACCGGGTTTACGGGTTGAGTGTTGATGGATCCGCCGCTTCGCGCCTCATCATTTGTTTTGCCTGCCGCAATCTGACAAGCAGCCACACCGCGGTGATTGCGTAAACCACCAGCCAGAACAGGAATGCGCGCGGCATGGCGCGCGCGGCTGCGGCGGGGAGTTCGGCGATCGGCAGCAGACTGCCCGCCGCGTAAAAGGGCATGCTTGCCGGAGATATGCCTGTCAGCCACACCGCCGCGGGGATCAGGCGCTCGCTGGAGACGCCGAGCACCATGCCCGCCATGACCGGGGCCGCGCCGCCGAGAATGAGGGCGAGGGCGAGCGTGCGGCCACCGCTTTTTTCCAGCAGGGCCTGGAAGACCAGGCCGCAGGCCAGCATCATTACCGCGAAGTATCCGAAGACGGAGAGCGGCACTTCCTGTCCAGGAAACCAGCGCGATCCCACCAACTCGCGGCTGAACCAGAACCATCCCGCCGCGCCGGCCATAGCCATGAAGATCGTGTGGCCGGTGGAGGTGGCCGCATCCGAGGTGACGGGAAGAGAATTCATGTCCAGCTTGCGGGCGCGCCGCCATCCGCGCATCTGCCCGTCGCGCGATGGCGTGATGATGCTCGTCAGGATGAACAGCAGGCCCAGCGTGACGAGACCGTAGATGGCGGACATGAGCACCGCCTCCTCAGGCCGCGGCTGCCAACCGTGCACGATCCTCGCCATGCGGTTGAATCCGCGCGAGGGAAACAGGTCGCCCGGATCGATCAATGGCAGCGCGTTGCCGAGCAGCAGGATTTGAATCCAGACAAAGAACCCCGCGGCCCATGTTTTTCCTAACAGATGTGCGGCAGCGCTGCGCCACTTGCGGCACAGCATGATGATGAAGGTGAGGACCAGCCCGCCTTGCGAAAACACGGTGAAGACGACTTCGGAAAAATCCAAACCGAAGAATTTCACCGTGGGCACGAGTTTTTGTCCGGCCTCGACCAAGGCTGCGGCGTCGAGCGGCAGCAGACCGGGAAGGCTTTCTTTGAAGACCGGCGTGACAGTGAGGTATTTGAAGAACACCAGACCGAAGTTCGCCATCTGCGGAATCACCGTGTAGAGGCTGAACACAAGACCGATGGAAACGAGGAAGGCCCAGCGGCGGTTGCGCACCACCGCGCCCGTCAGCAGGCCGGTGAAATGATAGAGCGCCGTGGAACTGAGGACGATGGCATAGAGCGGCAGCCAGACGCGCCAGTCCACCTGCCCGCGCCACAAGCACCACGCGGTGAAGGGCAGCGTGGCGAGAAACATCACATGTTCGCGCACCGGCAGGCCGATCAGATAACCCAGCGTTTTCGCCAGCGGTGACATGGGAATCAGCCGTTGATAATCGATGACGCCCTCGTCGCGCTCCGCGGTCATGCCTCCCGCCACCTGCGCGGTGCCAAGCACGAACAGGATGAGGCATTGGAAAAACAGCAGCGCGATGGCTGCGGGACGCGCGGAATCGATATCACTCATCTTTGCGCTGATGCCGATGGATTGTGCGAGCGCCACGATGAACCCGGCGATCATCACCGTGATCAACAGCGCGACCGCCAGCCCCCGCAGCCTGAGGCGCGAGCGGCAGTAGCGGCGGAAGATCGGATTGTCCCACAGCCGCCATGCCGGATGGTCGTGTGGCCGGGACATGTGCTCGGGCCGGTTCATGATTTGCGGTTGTTTTCGGCGACTTCGACCAGCAGGTCCTCGAACGACGAGCGTTTCTCCTCGAAGGCGCGCATGCGGACGCCGTGGCGCACAAGATCGTCCAACAGGTCCGCCTGCGCATCGTCGTCACCGTTGAAACCGAAGCTCAACCGGTTGTTGGTAATTCCGAGTTCGCTCACGCCGTGTCGTGCCGACAACCAGCCGTGCGCTTCCTGCACGCGTTCCAACAAAGTGATGGTGATCACCCGCGCGGTGCTGCCGAGTTGGTGGCGCACTTCATCGGCAGTGCCCGTGGCCAGCAAGCGCCCGCGGTTCATCACGCAGAGTGAAGAGCACATTTCCGCAAGCTCGCTGAGGATATGTGAACTCACAAACACCGTGGCTCCGTTCGCGGCAAGCCTCCGCAAGGTGTTGCGAAGGTCGCGGCGTGCGAGCGGATCGAGCCCGCTCGCCGGTTCGTCCAAAATCAGCACGCGCGGACGATGCAACAATGTTT
>Ga0315904_10003287_pt1 | contig 23950 bp, 46 predicted proteins | sample LakEriMetagenome_6_FD_203529 | JGI IMG/M metagenome (GOLD analysis project Ga0315904, IMG submission 203529) | Freshwater fungal communities from buoy surface, Lake Erie, Ohio, United States - Buoy 12 MA120 | ecosystem: Environmental > Aquatic > Freshwater > Lake | place: USA: Lake Erie, Ohio... | reverse complement strand
GAATAGGACAAAGATTGAAAGAGACTTACGGATTGAAGTTTAATCCTACACTTTTGGATATTACTAAAGTTTTAGGAATTTCCCCTAAGGCGGTTAAGTTCTCAGGTAAAATGACAGTTAAACGTGGAGATATCTGTGTTTGTTGTGGAAAGACTTTGACTGATGAATTCTCTATGTTAACTAAGATGGGTAAGACTTGTTCTAAACACATGGGAGTTGAATATATCACAGATAAAAGTCAAGCGGATCGTTTCCGTGAGGAGTATTTGAAACGTGTAGAAGAAATAGGTGAGATGGAGTTTTGGGTTCCTAAATCACAAATCAAAAAGTGGGAAGGAACCGCTGACATCTTGTTAAAGATGTTTTAATAAAATGTGAGAGGTGGTTGGTAAATAATACCAACCATTTGCTCAATTGGTATAGTTTTAGTTATTAGTATTTATTATTTATTTAAAAAAAAACACAATGGAAGTAATTATCGCATGTTTGGTACCTATAGTATTGTTAGGTATCATGTTTGTGTCTTATATGACACATAAGAGATAAAAAAAGGGACTTAAAAGTCCCTTTTTATTTATAAACTTAATAACATATCTATTAAATCTGGGTGTGGGTACATATCCACTTTTCCTCTAATAACGTTTGTATGTGTATAAAGACCTGGTACTTTTTCAGCTCTTGCAACATCTAACACATCAAAACCATCAGCGCCTTTTGCTCTAACATATTCAACCAAACCAACTCTTGGATCAATAGAATATTTTTCAGCAACAAATTTAATCCAATTCTCTAAAGATTTTAATTGTGCTTCAGAATAGTTATGCCAGTATTGGAAACCTCTAAATGGTTTTGCTAATTTAATAACTTGACTTGGATCTGCCGGTGTATTAACATAAGTTTTACCATTAACAATTTGACCCATAGAACATACTTCAATTGCGACAGAGTTTCTATGCATTACAGAGTTTCCTGTACCTGTATGCCATCCATAACCTCCTTCAGGAAAACATTGAACTAACTCACCATCAAATTTAACATTCTTACCATCAACAGACTGACCACCTAAAATATATTCAGTACCAACATTTCCTCTGTTATCTCTTGCCCACATATCAGCAACTTGATAAGGGTTAGGACCACCTGCTGTGTGATGTAAGAAAATCCATTTTTTAGGAACAGGACCTTTAAAGTAAGTTCCTTCTGTCATGTAATATTTTTTAATACTTAATGCGTTTGCAACTTCAATGTTTTCTGCATTATCAGTATTTAAAATACCCATGTGTGCCCAAGTTCTTGGACCAACAACACCATCAACTGTTAATCCATTTTTCTTTTGGTAATTTTTAACTGCGGTTTCGGTTTTTGGTCCGAAGTCACCATCAACTGTGATTTTAAGGAATTCTTGTAGGGTTTTTACCGCCTCACCCTTACTTCCTTTTTTTAATACTACACTCATAATTTTAATTTTATTTAATTATAAATATATTTATATGTAAATAAACTTTTAAATTTTCTATTATGAAACTTACAAAAGAACAAGTATTAGGTATTGTTAGACACGCTTTAACCTTTGTTGGTGGTATTGTTGTTATGAAAGGTTGGGCTGATGATGCTATGGTTACAGAAATTATCGGTGGTGTTATGACATTAACTGGTGCTATTTGGTCAGTTATTGTAAAAAAATAATTAACAATTGACTTTTTTTATTTGAGCCCCACTCAAAAGGTGGGGTTTTTTAAATTAAGTTATATTTATTAAGTAAAAGTACGTATGATAAGTGGATGGATTGAATTAGCGATAGCCTTTGTAACAGGAGTTATTGGGCCAATTATTGTTCTTTTTGTTAGAAACAAAATAGAAAAAAAAGAAAAACCTGATATGGTTACTGAAGCCTTAAAAATAAGTGAGTTAGTAACACATAGAATGGATGAAATAAGAGAAGGAACAAGGGCTGATAGGGTTTGGATTACACAATTTCATAACGGAGGGCATTTTTACCCAACAGGTAAATCTATAACTAAATTTTCAGTAATATATGAGGTAGTTAATGTTGGGGTATCATCAATACAAAATAATCTTCAAAATATACCTGTAAATTTATTTTCAAAATCATTTAACGCTCTAGTTGATGGTGATGTTATAGAAATTGCTGATTTTAAAGATGAAACTACGGCAACTTATGGATTAAAATATTTTGCAGAAGAAAATGGAACAAAATCTTCATATTTATTTGCAATTAAAACTATTGATGATAGATTTATCGGAACTTTAGGTATTGACTACACAAAAAGAAAAACTAAATTAGAAGATGACGTAATAAATAATATTATGATACATGCCGGTACTTTAGGTGGTGTATTAATGTCACACTTAGAATAATGAAAAATATTTTAATTGAAAATCTAATATACAGAATTAAAAAAAAGTTAATTAATGAAAGAAAAACTGACGAAATTTCATTAAAACTTTCTAGAATGGTTATAAACCAATTTAAAAAAGACGAAGATTTTGAACTTTATGATTTAACTTTTGAAAGAGGTGATGAATATGCTTCTTTTGATTTTAAATGTTATTTTTTAGAAGATGTTGATTTAGACGATCCCTTTTCAATTCATGCAGAAGCAGATATGCAAGAAATATATATGGAAATAACATTTAACCCACAACATTTTCCTGAAAGTATGGAGGATTTAGTTGCTGAAGTTAAAGAAACAATTGAACACGAGTTGGAACATGTTGAGCAACAAAATTTTGAAGACATGGATATTGAAAGACAAGATGATTTTGATGACGAGGATGAAGAGTATAATTTTAAATATCTCACATCAAAAGTTGAAATACCTGCATACGTTAGAGGACTTATAAAAAGATCTAATACCAAAAAAATATCATTATCTGACGCCATGGAAGAATGGTTTAAAGAAAACAAAAGAAAATTCAAAAACCCAAAAACAGATTGGCCAAAAGTAAAAAAGGTTTGGACATCATACGCAAATGAAATGAGACAAAAAGAAAGAGTAAAAAAATTTAAATAATGTTTGTTTATTCAAAAAAGGTTTAATACCTTTGTTCTAAAATAAACAATATGTCAAAATTTAAATCTTGGTTAAGACGACAAGTCAAAAGAATGAAAGTCCGTTTACGTAAATGGAATAGAAATCACAAAGTTTTTAAAGCACCTGAAATTGTAAATGGTTACGAACCAATATCTTGTGCTATAGTTAGAAAAATGATTTTACATCCTGACTCAAAATTTACAATTGCACCACTATCAGAAAAAAGATATATTGTTAATAAAACTGTTGATATTTTTGTAATAATTGAAGATACTAAAGTTGAAATTACAAATCACGTATATCATTATGTTGTCACTTTAAGTGAAAGAGATATTGATAAAATAAAAAAACTTTATGATCAAAAAGTTGAGGACGAAAGATTGACTTATGAGGATCAGATTAAATCACAAATAAAAAATACCTTACATACAATTTATGATAAAATCAATAAATAATAACCCAATAATTGAAACACCAAAAGGTAAAGGTGAATTGGAGAAAATTTTTGTATCTGATCTTGGTTTTTTAATGTTAAGAATTGACAATCTTGACGGTACTTTTACCACATATAATTTAGGAAAACACAATGTTGAAGACAACATATTTTCAAATCAGTTAATTTGTTTAAAAAAATTATAATAAAATTAATATGAAAGAATTAAACGATAGTGAACTTTTAGAATTGGCTTGGAAAAATTTGGCAAGAGCTGACAAACATTTATATGCAACAGTTGTTTTGGCGATTGTTGGGTTAATACAATCTATATTATTATTATTTAATTTTGTTGGAATTGTTAGTTTTTTAATTATATACCCAATTTCTCTTTTATTATATCTTTACCACAAAAAAAAACAAGAAAATTATATGAAAGTGGTTAATGATGTATTAGAAGAATTAACCTCAAGAGGTATTTGATTATGAAAAATATTATTTTTATACTTACACTTATAATAATGTCTAGTTGTTCAAACTGGCAATATAAAGATTTTACATATTTGAAATGTAAAAAGTTAGATAAAATTCACGTTCACTTATATTATCACGAAACATGTGAGTGGAATTGTTTAAATATTGATAATGAATATTATTTAGTTGTTGATACTGTTAGAGTTAAATATAAAACAAATAAAAACGGAGATTTAAAAAAATTAAAACTAATAAAATGACAGAAAGAGAGTTAATACTTTTAGGATTTAAAAGTGAAGAAATTAAAGAACACGATGAAGACGATTCCTACTACTATGTACTTGATATAGTAGATGGATTAACTTTTATTACACCAACAAACGAAGAAATAAAAGATGACAAGTGGTATGTTGAAGTTTTTAATACAGACCCACAAATTCGTTTTACTGAATTTGGTGAAGTACAAGGGTTAATTAACCAATTAACAAAGGCAATAATAAAAAAATAAAAATAAAAAAATGGAACAAGACAGTAGAATTTTACAAGGAGCATTAATGGAACAACATAGAAGAATCATTAATGAAATTGCAGACATTAAAGCAGATAAGTTTGAATTAACTGAAGAAGATAAACAAAAGATCTCAAAATTAGAATTACAACTAAAAGAAATCGCTCAAAGACTTTACGTACTTTATAATAAGTAATAATGAAGAACATACCAACACACGATCCATACACCGGAGAACTTAACCCTTACTACGAAGAATTAACAGGAGAAAAGAATCCATTATCGAAAGATGTAGAAGATGAAAGTTTTGACATTCCAAGATTTGTCGGTAGAAAGTTTAGGTATAATGGGAAGTACGGTTTATCAACATGGACCGATACTGTTAAAAGAATATCATATAGACAAGGGATAGTATTTGATAAACCATTAAAGTTTAAAGTACCAAAAAAAGGTGAAGACTTTAAAGCAGAAAAAATAAACATTATTGGGTATAATATTGAATTAGATGTTATTTCTTCAAGGTCAGGACAAGTTTATCCTTTTAATGAATGTGTTTTTATTAACGATTAAAATATAAAAAATGAAATGAAGTATTTTAAAATGTTTCTGATGTGGTTAGGCTTCATCGCAATCGGAACAATGTTTGGCGAATATGTCGTCAGTAGAGAAGTAAACGGGTTCCTCCAACTGTTAAGTTTTGTTGGTGTTGTAGGGGTCCTTATGTATGTAATAAACGAAACAATAAAATTATTTAAAAAAACAGAAAAAAATGATTAGTACTTTAATTTTTATTTTAGGATTGGTGATTGCAGGATTAATAGCATTTACAACAAGAGAACAAATGTATGTGGTAAAGGAAGATAGATGGGGTGATAGTAAAGAGATGTTTAATACTATGTGGATTATGAAACCAATTGGTATTTTCATAGTAGGTCTTTTAATTTCAATAATCCAGCCATTTGCATTAGATAGAGTTGATGCAGGACACGTTGGTATTAAAGTTAACTTAACTGGTGATAATCGTGGTGTGTCAAATTACGAATATAAAACAGGTTGGGTTATGTATAATACTTGGATTGAGCAGTTACTAGAGTTCCCTACATATCAACAACATATTGAGTATAAAGATCAAACTGTGATTACAAAGGGTGGATTTGCAGCAACAATTAAACCAAGTTTTAACTACTCACTTAAACCAACGGCTATTGGTAATATGTTTGAGAATTTAAGATTAGATATTAAACAAGTTGAACAAGGATGGTTAATGAATGCTATTGTCTCTTCAGTAAATGACGTGGCTAATAAGTGGGAGGTTGATGCAATCTTTAATAATAGAGAACAATTTGAAGCGGCAATTGTTGCTGAATGTAATAAAAGATTATCTAAATGGTTTGAAGTGTCACAGTTAAGAACTAACATCACACCACCAAAAGCATTACAACAGGCGATTGAATCTAAAACAAAGGCGGTTCAAGAGGCACAGGCAGCGATGCAACGTAAGTTAGTTGCAGAGGCTGAAGCTCAAGAAAAAATCGCAATCGCTCGTGGTGATTCTGCAAAAGTTATAATTGATGCAAACGCGGCCGCATTGGCAATGAGATTAAAACAAAAAGAGATTACACCGATCTATGTTGAGTATTTGAAAGCACAATCTTGGAATGGAGTATTACCTACAACAGTTGCAGGTGGATCAGGAACATTCTTAAATATTAAATAATATGATAAGAAAAAGTATCGGCATAATTTTAATGATAATATTAACATCTGTAACATTTGGTTATTTTGTATATCTCTCATCCCAAAATAATAAAGTTTGTGATGAATTAGTAATATTAAATGATGGGTCACAAATTGAAGCAACACAGGTATTATCATATGAAAGTGGAATGAGTACCATAAAAATGTGTAACGGACAATGGATGGACACACCAACAGTTAATATAAAGATGGTCAAACCTATTGAGAAATAAGATTCAAACCCCAATTATGAAAGTTGGGGTTTTTTATTTACAATAAAACAAAACTATCCTATATTTATACTTGAAACCTTGTTACTGGGGTCCGAGTGTTCTTGAAACATTTGAGTTGGATAAAACCAACAAATCGGTCACCAATAAAATAAACTAAATAAAAATAAGGAAAATGATTTACAATCAAGTAAGTGATAAGCCGTGTGCGTATATCACAAAAGACAAACAAAGAGTTAAACAGTTCGGAGAGAATGTTTACTTAAAAGACGGATCGGAGTTTGAAATTGAGCTCTATAATGGATCAAGAAAAACCGTCTTATCAAAAATCAAAATAAACGGAGAATTTATTAACGGAGGTGGAATTGTTTTACGTCCAGGTGAAAGAATATTTCTTGAAAGGTACATTGATGTCCCTCGCAAATTTAAGTTTGAAACTTATACCGTTGATAATTCAAATGAAACAAAAAAAGCAATTGCAAACAACGGAGATGTTGAAGTTTTGTTTTATGAGGAAGAAGATATAATTATTGGTAGATTAAACAATAATTTAAATTGGAACCCAACTTATGTTAATACCGGTGGTTTTGGTGTTACTCATCTTACATCAACTAATAACGTTATTGGAAACAATTTCTGGACTTCAAATGTTGATTACACTTATCGACCAGATACGGACATTACTTTTAGTAATAGTAGTAGTAGTAAATTAAGTTTCAGTAATAATCCAAGATCGAATAAGTATGAGTCAAAATACGACCAAAAACCAAGAAGTTTTGCAAAAAAATCTAAATCAGTTGAAACTGGAAGAGTTGAGATGGGATCTTCAAGTAATCAAACATTTAAAACCGTAAGTAAAAATTTCAATTCCTGGACCGTATCAACATCAACTTGGAAGATATTACCAGAATCTCAAAAACCATTTGAGAAGAAAGACTTGATTGATAGATGTCCAAAGTGTTCAACAAAGATTAAAAAATCATCTTGGAAGTTTTGTCCTGAATGTGGTCATCAAATGGTTAGAACCAAAACTGAAATTCATTATACGATGGATGTTAATATAATGATTGATGGTAAACAATATCTTATGTCAACCTATAATGATACTTTAGATAATTTCTTAAAGAGACATGAAAATAAATTAATTTACATAAAATCAGATTCATTAACATCTGACTCGTTAAGAGCAATCGTTATTGACTAATAAATAAACAACAAGGTTTCAAAATATTAAATCCCATCTTTATAGGTGGGATTGTTTTTTTAATTTAATTTTTTTATATTTGTGTTATGAAAGGAAAATTATATAAAGCACCAAATTCGGATATGTATTCACTTACAGTTGATGGTAAGTTATTTGCATCTACAGAAGGCGGTCCTCTAATGGCTATTACAGATAAATTATCGGTTAAAAATTGTATCGACATTAAGAATGGTTATGACTTGGATAAGTTGGCAGAAGATTTTGCTAAATACCATTCAATATATCCAACAGCACAAGATGATACTGAATATGGATTTAAAAATGGATTCAAAAAAGCAATTGAGTTGAATAAAGACAAGGTGTTTACTTTGGAGGATATGGGTAATCTTTGGGATTTTTGTACATACAATAAAGGTACTTTTGCAGAATTTATCCAATCCCTCCGAGAATCAACCGAAATTGAAGTTGAGATTAAAATGGAACCTTGTTTCTATGACCAATCATTAGGTGGATTTTCAACCTCTTATACTGAAGACAAACCAAAAGAACAACCAAAATTAGATGAGGATGGTTGTTTGATACTTAAAAAAATTTAATAATATGGAAAATAGAAGTACACACTACGGAGACTTGGCAAAATGGGTCGAAAAGGTAATTGATTCTTGTGAGACATACCAACAAACGTTTACCGCAAGTAAATTAGTTACAAATTTTAGAAAACAATTGATGAAAAATACTCCAGATAAATACTGGAGTAACCTTCAATACGATGTTATTTGGCCACTTGAGAATAAAATAGTTTATAAAAGAAATCAATTAAGAAAATGATTGGTAAAGTAATCCACGACGGAGAAAAATATGTGGTAAAAAATCAATATAGTGATTTACCGTTAAAACCTAACGGACCAAATGAAAATCAACTTATTGAGATGGTTGAAAAACAAGGGTTTGCTTTTGTTGATTTTGAAGTTGATACAATTGCTGAAGGCACAAATGAGTTTGATGTTATGGATACAGATGTTGCAGTTATTTTAAAAGTATATAACGAAGATTTTGGAACACCAAAGGAATCTATTTCAATTGCAACTGAAAGACACGAAAAAAACAAATACCCAATCGGTGGGTTCGCTCCTGGTCATTATTGGCATAAAGGGTGTATAACATGTAAAAAAGAATTCATCGGCGATAAAAGAGCTGTTCAGTGCGAACCTTGTGCTATTGAAATGGTTAGAACTAAAATTATTAAAAGTGAAGAAGGTGGATTTGAAATTGAACGTGATTATTTACAAGGATTTATTGATCAGTTTGGTGATGGACCATTAGGTGAGTTAGATCCAAATGAATGGAAAGCAATTGATTTTTTAGAATGGTTAAAACTTAACAAATATAAAATTATAAAAGAAAAGAAAATATGAACTACAACAACCCATTTGATCCAAACATGTTTAAAAACTTAGAAAACATGATGAAAGGGTTTCAAAACCCTCAAAGTAATAACGGATTTTTTAATTTTAATAAGATTAAAAAATATTTAATAACATTTATTGTTTCAATATTTGTATCAGGTTTTGCATTAGGATTAGCGATTGGATTATTATTTTAAAATTAAAAAAGTATGGAAAAAGTAATTGAAGTAAATTTAGGTGTGGGAATGAATATGATATTTCCTGAAACAGTAAAGATTGTTATTGATGTTGATGACGAACAAGAAATAAAAGAGGAAGAAGAGTAATAAATTATGAAATGGTTTTATTTTTTTATTGTTTTCTTTTTAACTTCTTGTATTGAAATTATTGATGATTTAAAAATAAATCAAAATGGTTCTGGTACTTTTAAATACACAATAAATTTAAGTGCTAGTAAAACTAAGGTCGGGGCATTTTTAAGTTTAGATAGTTTGGATGGTAAAAAAGTTTTAAAGACTCCTGAAATAAAACAGAAAATTAATTTAATAAGAATTAAATTAAAAGAACAAGAAGGGATCACCAATGTTTTAATAACTGAGGATTATGTTAATTATATTATTAAATTACAGTTAGATTTTAATAATGTTGAAAACTTAGAACTTGCATTAAAAGAAACCGTTAAAACTTTTTATCAAAACGGAGATTATAATTATGATTGGATAAACTATAACAATAATGTTTTATGTAGAAATATACCAGCGTTTTATGGAGACTACATTAAAAACTATACATTCAAAGAAGTTGATAAATTAAAAGAAGGTTCGTATGTTTCAATAACAAGATTTTCAAACAAGATAGGTAAGGTAGAAAATAATAAGTCAGTTATATCAAAAAGTGGTATGGCAACCATGATAAAAACAACACCAGATTCTGTAATTTACAACCCTAAATTATTAACAAATAAAATAACATTAAATAAAAAATGATAATAGATATGGAGCCATTCTTTAAATTTTTATTAGTCGGTTGGGCAATAGTCTTTCTAGTTTTTTTTAGTTGGGTTGCTCAATATTTCTATAACGAATGGAAAAATAAGAAAAAATGAAAATACTATATTGGGCTATTAAAATTATATCGGTCGCATTATTGATTGTGCCGTTTGTTTTATGTATACCTGGTGTTATATTACACATTTTATCAGAAGAAATTGAAGAAAGATTATGAAAAAATTTTATATATTTTTTTGGTGGTTACGGAATCACCCCGAAATAGTTTGGATGAAAATTAAATCAAAATTTAAAATATGGTAATAGAAGTTAAAAAAGATTGTTTGTGTGAACACTATCGTCATGAACTATTGAATTATTATAGACCAGGACTTGTTGAAAAAAGATTTAAAACCGGAGAACAATTTGAAGTTGTTAAAGAATGGCAGAATTTTTATGGAATGTATTACAGAGTTAAGGTTGATGGAAAATCACACGACATAGATATAAATAATTGTAAAATAATAACAAGATGAAAGCACAAGAAGCAAGAAAGCTCGCAGAAGAAATTAAAATAACTCCAGAGATTGAGGATACAATTGCTGAAATTAAAAAGGCTGCAATGTTGGGTAATTTCTCAATTTATAAAGATACATTATCAGAACCGGCAAGAAACCATCTAAATAAATTGGGTTATAGTGTTAAATGGTTTGACATACAAAGAGACGGTTATTGGCAAATAAGTTGGTAAGAAATGAAAAACATTAAAGAACTTACTGAAGACGAGGCAAAGGAAATATTAAAATTTGTCTATCCAAATGAGAAATATTATTGGTTTAAGAAACTATCATTTGAACCAGTAATCACTGAAAATGGTAAACAACAGATAACATTTGGTGGTCGGTCAATTATAGGTATTGAGTTTCATGATGGACAGGACAATTGCATATTACATTTTGATAATTCCAAAGTGGTTTTATGGTTACATAAGAATGGTTATGATATTACAGAATTACTTGAAGCAAATTCTTACTTAAGCCAAATGGAAAAAGACTTTGAAAACTTCGCATTTGCAATTGAATGGATGTCAAAAGGTGAAGAAGGATTTAAAGATGGTTTTAAACAAAATTGGACATTGGAATATGTTACAAAAAAATGTAGAGAATTGTTAGATAAATACTATTATAAAGATTATGAGTGAACAAATTAAAATAGAACTTTCCTTTACTATGGAGGAAATGGAGAACTTCCTTTTATACAACTACCCAACAAACTATCACTGGAAAGATAGGGTTAAGAAAGATGTTATGGTGTGGGGTACTAATAATGTTGTTGAAGACATAAAAGAAGAATTTGTTAAGTGTTTCAAGGAAACATTATTGAGTCAAAGACTTAATTCAAGACCATCAATATACAAATAAAATAAAAGATGAATAAAGAAACAAAATTTAAAGTGGGAGACAAGGCTCACAAACCAAAAGGTTATAAATTTCCATGTACAATTGTAGGTGTATTTGAAACAATTGCCGGTGAAGTACGGGTGATTGGTGAAATGGATGAATACGGATTATTACATATTTTCAACGAAAATCAATTGGAACATTATGAATAATTATTATCCCCAACCAAAAGAGACGTGGCAACACTACAAAGGAGGACAATATGAAATTGTTTGTATGTGTAATCACACCGACACAAATGAACCTCTTGTGATTTATAAATCACTTTCATTTGGTAGTACATACGCTCGTCCATTTAGTGAGTGGAATGATGTGGTTAAAGATATGGATGGACAACCAAGTTATCGTTTTAAAAAATTATATTAAATATGAATACATTAGATAGACAATACACAGATTTATTACAGTACATTTTAGATAATGGTGTCCGTAAAGAGGATCGTACAGGGACCGGAACAATTAGTGTTTTTGGTAGGCAGATCCGTCATAAAATGAGTGAGGGATTTCCATTACTTACAACAAAGAAGATGGCATTCAAGACGATGGTTACGGAATTAATTTGGTTCTTACGTGGTGACACAAACATTAAATTTTTGGTTGATAATGGTTGTCGTATTTGGGATGGAGATGCATATAAGAGATTTCAAAAAACCTGTCAGTTTGAGAAAGACGCTAACCATATATTACCTAATGAATGGATATCAATGAGTAATGATTTTATGAGTGCGGATATCTTAACAAAAGAAGAATTCATCAACAAAATCAAAACAGATGATGAGTTTGCTAAGAAGTGGGGTGAATTGGGTCCAATTTACGGTAAACAATGGCGAAAGTGGGGTACAGGTGAAAATGTAACATTAGGACACAACGGTCTACATACATTAGTTGGGGAAAAGGTCATAGACCAAATCACAAACCTAATCAACGACCTTAAAACAAATCCGGACTCAAGACGATTAATGGTTTCAGCTTGGAATGTTGGTGAATTAGATTCAATGGTACTTCCACCTTGTCATTATGGATTTCAAGTTTATACAAGAGAGTTGACGGCCAGTGAAAGAATTACTTATAAAAACACTAAACAAATTAATTTATTGGACTCAAACGAACTGTTTGATTTTATAAAAAGTAATGTTACTATGGATTTAGATGATGAAGTTCACAAAGTATGTGACGAATCCAATACACCAAACAGAGCAATCTCTTTAATGTGGAATCAACGTTCAGTAGATACATTCTTAGGTTTACCATTCAACATTGCATCTTACGGCTTGTTATTAGAAATCATTGCAAAAGAAGTTAATATGATTCCTGATGAATTGATTGGTAATCTAGGTGATACGCATTTATATTCAAATCATATTGAACAAGCAGAAGAACAGATTGGTAGAGAACCATACCCACTACCTAAATTAATTTTAGATGATTGGTATTCTACTCAAGGTGACACATCAAATACGCCAAAAGATATTTCTGAGTTTCTAAAGAATATTCATGTATCACATATTAGAATTGAGAACTATCAATCACACCCATCAATTAAGGCTCCATTATCAAATTAATTATGATACACCAAATAAAAACCTTTGACAAAAAAATTCTTGTGGAACTGAAAATTATTGATCACGGAACAGAATTTTATACTTCAAACGAACTTTCCGTTCTTAAACAAAAAATTATGGATGCAAACCGAGAACACGGTTTACAATTTGAGAATGATTTCTCATCTTTAAATGGAATTAAAGAAGAAACAATAAACGATAAATTCACTGAAATAAGTGAAAGATGGGGATTAATTTACGAAAAGGTTTAACTATGAAAGAACTATCAAATAGACATAAAAACGCACTTAAAAACACATTTCCTGACCTTGAAATTCAAAAGGAAGTTGAACCACAAACACAACTTGAAGAACTAAACGACTATTTGAGGTTATTAGCGGATATGGATAAAGTTGGTATTAGAAGAAAACTTTTTCTTCTTGAGGGATATATGAATAAAGTTATAATTCAATTAAAATAAATAAAATGAGCGAAAAACAGACGTATGATTATGGATGTGTGATGTTGTATTTTGATTTTCCTGAAATCAAAAACCTACATTCATTAATCGATGAAGAAGATATCTATACCGAAGATGGTGATAGAAGTTTTGGTTTAGAAGATGAACCACACACAACATTACTTTATGGATTACATGATGATGTAACAGAAGATGATGTTAGAGATACTATTAGTGGTTTTGATTATGGAACTTGTAGAATCACAAACCCATCTTTATTTGAAAATGAAAACTACGATGTTTTAAAATTTGATACGAGTGGGCCAAACCTACATGAAACAAATTTTGAACTAAAAAATTACCCACACACGACATCTTTTCCTAACTACCATCCCCATTTAACTATCGGTTATTTAAAACCAGGTATGGGTAAAAAATATGTAAATAAACTAAAAGGATTACAGTTTAAATTGGATCCGACCCATGTTGTATATTCTATGGCAAATGGGGACAATAAAAATATTGAAATATGAAGTACAGAAAAAAACCAGTTGAGATTGAAGCTATCCAACTAACAGAAGAAAATCTTGATAAGATAATGGAATTTTGTGGTGATAAAATTAAATCACATCCACTTACAGGTGTAGTTATTGAAACACTTGAAGGTAATATGACTGCAGATAAAGGAGATTACATAATCAAAGGAATTAAAGGTGAATTTTATCCGTGTAAACCGGACATTTTTGAATTAACTTACGAAAAAGTATAACTATGAAAACAAAAGTATATTCAGCATTCCCTGGTGTAGGGAAAACAACTTATTTTAACACCACAGATAAAAACGTATTGGATAGTGATAGTTCAAAGTTTGATAAGAAAAACTTCCCATCAAACTACATAGATCATATTGAAAGAAACATTAAAGATCCAAAGGTAGATAAGATACTTGTATCATCACATAAAGACGTAAGAGACGCATTACTTAAAAAAGGAATACCTTACGTATTAGTTTATCCCGAAAGAGACATCAAAGATGAATACATCCAAAGGTATAAGGATAGAGGTAATAACGACGCATTTGTTGATTTATTAAATAAAAATTGGGATAATTGGATGGACGAGATGGATAACCAAGAAGGTTGTCAAAAAGTAACGCTTAGTTCAGGACAATACCTAGCAGACGTAATTGATTAATTATGAAAAAACTATTCAAATTTTTAGGTTGGTTAGAACAACAAAGAATAAATGCAATGATTCACACAGGAAGGGGATTTAATTAATATGACAAACGAACAAATATTAAAATACGGAGAAATACAATACCTTAAAGGTAGGTTGGATGAATTATTTAAGGCACTACCAACAGTATCCGATATGAGTAGGTCAAGAAAGTTAGATCAAAGGGTTGAGAAATATTTACAAAAACTTAAAAAAGTTGATGAGGTCGCATACCATCTTTACCAAGTAGAATTACAATCAAGACAAAAATCAAAAGAAAGGTCAAAAAAAGATATACAAGAACTTTTGGAACAAATGTTAAGTGTTGAAAATATATCGGAAGAATTATTAAAAAAAATTAAAAATCAAATTGACAAGTATTAAATAAAATTTTGTATATTTGTAATATGAAAAAAAGAATCACATTTATAAGCGACACTCACACTAAACATGAAAAACTAACAGGTTTTTTAACTGGTGGTGATATGCTTATACATGCTGGTGATTTAACAAGTCGTGGTTATATAACTGAAATAGAAAATTTCATGAAGTGGTACGACAACATAAATAACTACGATACAAAAATATTTATCGCAGGTAATCACGACTTTGGATTCCAAGACGATAACCAAAAACTTCGTGGGCTTCTTACTGGTTATAAAACTATAGATTATCTTGAAGATGAACTAATGATGGTTGGTGAAGATTACGATAATATGATAAAAATATGGGGAGCCCCTTGGCAACCTGAGTTTCATAATTGGGCTTTCAATCTTCCTCGTGGTGAAAAGATAAAAGAAAAGTGGGATATGATACCTATGAATACCGATATACTTATTACTCACGGACCGGTATTTGGTAAGTTGGATTATGTTCCTTACAACAACATTAATGTCGGTTGTGAAGAGTTATTACTAAAAGTTCAAGAAATAAAACCTAAAATACATGTATGTGGTCATATACATGAAGGTCATGGTTATGTTTTTGATGGTACTACTCATTATATAAATGCCGCTAATCTTAATGGTCGTTATGAGTTTCGTAATAAACCACTCACTGTTGATTGGGATCCTGAAACAAATGAATTAGAGTTTGTTGATTAACACCGGTTATAAATTAATCGGTGTTATTTCTATAATATCGGCACCAAAACCTTTATTCTTTAATGTTACTTCTTGTTCGTTAGGATAAAGAATGTTATTTTTTATTGATTCATAAAAATCAATAAGTTGTTTTTGAACTTTAACTTTAATCATATAAGGGTTTTCACCATAAGAACTATCTCTTAAAGATCCGTAATGACTATCAATTAAATTTTTCTTATTCATAGAGTAGTGATTACCTGGGTATTGTGTGTCTATTTCATCTTCACTATCGACAAACACAATTCTATATAATGTTAATGTTTCAGGTAAATTATCATAAAACTCTGTGATGTTATTTAACTCATACATTGCATCATCATTTTCAAAACCCATCTCATATAAATAACCAAGAAGGTTGTCGGTATTATCTTCAGTTAATCTAACATAACTTTCTTTAATTAAATAACCCTCATCAAGTTTTTCAGGTTTTACATTTTTTGGTTGTAATGGTGGATCTAATAAGAATTTTTCATTTAACCAATTTCTTAATTCATTTTCAACAAAAAATTCAGGTACTTCTTCTTCATCTGGTTTTTCACTTGCAACCTCAGCAATATATCTCGCGAACTTAACTTTTTCTTTTTCATCTAACATGGTTAATAAACCATCAGAGATAAAAAATATTTTTGATAATGGATCACCAATACCCAACTCACCTTCAACCATGTTAAATATTTTCATAATGGATTTACCCCACCATGTTTTATAACTTGTTGTTTCTTCTAATGCTGGTTTAAATATTTTATTAACTGCCCTTATTAAAGATGCGGTAAAACCAGCAATTGCTAATTGTGGAATAAACCAAGGTAATATTCTTATTGTTGCCTTAAATCCACCTTCACCGATATTTAAAAATAATCTTCTTGTTTTTGCTGATTCAACCAACTCCCTTAATTGACCAAAGGTTATTTTACCTTGTGCTTTACAGAATTTTTTTGCGTCACAAATATTTTTAATTGCTCTATCGGATGGTTCTATTTCTTCTTTTAAATCTTCTTTGGTATCAGAAATATTACCTTTAACTTTTTTAATTATGTTTCTAATTGTAAAAACTAAACCAGATAAAACTACACCACTTAATAAAATATTTACATTATCTGTTGTTATGTTTCTATCATTTATAATTTGATTTAATATTTTCATTATTGGTGTTAAAAGAAATGAGAAACCTAATATCTCACCTAAAGAATATGTCATACCTAAACCAACTTTAAAAACACTTCTAATAATATCTGTAATATTTTTTATTAAATCTTTAACACCATCTAATGGTTCTGTTAAATTTTTATCTTCTACTTTATTAAGTAATTCTTTTTTAGATATATCATTTAAAAGAATTGCAACTGATGTAATAATTAAAAGGGCAACTTCTGATGATTCTAAATTAAATCCTGAACCTGATAACAATCTATTAACAGGACCCATAAATGCACCCATACCAGCACCAAATGTGAAAACAATACCAGCATTTATTTTAAGGTCTTTTAATGTGTCCTTAATTATGTTTTCATTTAAAACTTCTTTATATTGTTCTTCTGTTAATATTATTTTCATTACTTTATTTAAATTGATAAAAAACGACGAACAGATTCAACGTTTTCGTCATATTGTTTATTAAACCATTTTAAAACCATTTCTTCATCAGGAACATATTTCATAATTTCATTATAATAACGAGCATCAATAAGTAGTGTTTTAGGTTTTAATACTTTTTTAAGTTCCCCATCATCACCCCATATACCAACCATTCTTGGTTCAAGGACTCTAAAATAATGTTTATCTGTTTCCTTATCGTAGTAAACTGTATTTGGTGAAAATTCACCAGTACTATCAATCTTTGAACTTAAATTATTAAGTTCAGGTAATATAGAGTCAATTAAATTCTCCATAACAGATTCCTTTAATATTTTTCTAATTAGTTCTTTCATAGTGAATTAATCATATCTGTTAAATGCATATTTAAATAATCCTCAGTATCCATATGATTTTTAGCCATTAAATCAAAAATATGTTTCAATAAGTTTTTATTTATTTTTAATTCTTCCTTAACATATGGCATATATAAAGAAAATATATTATCTTTTGTGCTACCATTATCTTTTGTTATTTTAAACGGAAAATTATTTATTGAAAATTTTATAGTATAAATAGTATATAAAATATCAATCCCATCAAATTCATAATTTCCAGATTCAATTGACTTCAATAACATTTTACCAATCTCGTTGTCACTATTACCCGATATCCAATTTTTAAATTTAGAAAATAAAGATGGGTTGCGTTTAGGTTCTCCCGTTAGAGAAGATACTAATTTATCGTATTGTGATTCTGTAATTATTATTTTCATCATCTATTTTTTCAACGGAGATTTACGTTTAAGAACCTTTGCGTCTTGTTTATACTTTTTATTAAACCATTTTAAAATCATATTATCATCTGGTATATAATTTTGTATTTCATCATAAGTTTTACCATCAATCCATAAAGTTTTTGGTAGATCTTTGTATTTTGTAATTTCATCGTCATCGTCATCATCAAAAGACCAAACTAACGCTCTTCTTGCTTCAGAAACTCTAAAGTAATATTCTTTATCATTAGGATTGTAATATATCGTATTATACCCATACAAATTTGAACTAAAATTGGATTTTCGTTTAAGATTATTAAGTTCAGGCATTGCAGATTCAATAAAATCATACATCACCTCTTCCTTTAATATTTTTCTAATTAAGTTTTTCATAAATAATAATCAACCAATACTTTAAAAACTTTATTTAATTCATTATCTGGTAATTTTTTAAGAGAAACATAATAATTATCCACAGATTCGTCATACATATCACCGTCTTCATCGTATTCATAAACACCAATCTGAACAGAACCATCACCAACTGAAAGTATATATTCTTCAAAAGTATGGCCGTCACCGTTATCATAAGAATCAACTTGACCTAATGAAATATCCGAATTAATTAGTTCATAAAAATATATATAACCATCAGGATCATTAGCGTTAACGAGTTCATTAATTAATTCTACTTTGTTACTACTTCTATTAAAGTAATCAGGAAATATTTCATTAAAACTTGTAATATCACCAATCATTTTAATTGTTTCTAAAATACCATTTTCAGAAATATAACCCAATATAGTTTTTTGAAATTTTGATAGATTTTTTTCTTCCTCCACCTCTTTTAATATTTTTCTAATTAGTCTTTCCATAATAATATTATAAATAGTTTGATTAAATAAAAATATAATCATACTTTTGCATTATGGAAATAACACCTAAAATAAGAAAATTGATATACGGCATGTTTGACACGATAATTGAAGGTGCCGATAAGTACGTAACAAAATCATCAATGTGGTTAATATTCACAGAAGAAAAAAGATGGGTTATTGAATTTACAAACACAAAAACTCTTTGGTTTAATTATAATCTATTTCAATCTGAATTAAACTTACTTAGCATGGATTGTGTTGAGTCAAAAGATATAATTAAAGAATGGTTTGAATCAAGATTTTTGGGTATTAATGTTGTTGACGAAACTTTAAGCACTGCTGGAAAACCATTGAGGGTTGAAAACACCATTCAAAATGGGGTAAAGGACACCAAAAAATACACACGGATACTACCAAGTATTGTTGAAGACACCATTCAAAATGGGGTGAAGGACGCCAAACAAAAAAATATGATTTACTACAAGCGAGTTGAAGATACCATTCAAAAAGGGGTAAAGGACACCGCAGGGACATACAACGTAACCTTGACAGATGTTGAAGACACCATTCAAAATGGGGTGAAACATACCAGATCTAAAGCCGGTGTTAGGACCACCGGGATTGAAAATACCATTCAAAACGGGGTAAAGGACACCTTTGAGGAAGTTTTTAAATCCTTGTTTGAGGTTGAAGATACCATTCAAAATGGGGTAAAGGACACCGAACAAAGAATTTCCAACATGCGAAATCGTGTTGATAATACCCTTCAAACTGGGGTTAAAGAGTCAAAACCAATTTTGGAAAAAAATAAATTGTATGTTAATAAAGCCATTCAAAATGGAGTGAAAAATACTGAACCCGATGATTTTATGAATGACATGGGTGTTGAAAACGCCATTCAAAATGGGGTAAAGTACACCTTATTTGATTTTATAAAAGGAAGGGTGTTTGTTGAAGACGCCATTCAAAATGGAGTGAAAGAAATTATAGATAATCCATTTTCTATGACAACCAATGTTGAAAATGCCATTCAAAATGGGGTAAAGGAAATTGATGGTGATTCAAGTCCGTTGGAGGATATCGTTGAAGACACCCTTCAAAATGGGGTAAAATATGTCAAGGACGTACTTGAATCCTTAAATCCTGATTTTGAAGATACCCTTAAAAATGGAGTGAAAGAAAGTTATCCGTATTATTTTGAGGGAGATATAAATGTTGAAGACACAATTCAAAATGGGGTGAAAACCACCTTACCTGAAGATGATATTGATATTGGTTTTGTTGAAAACGCAATACAAAATGGGGTAAAGGACACCCAAACACGAATGTGGTATCCATTGGGTGCGGTTGACGAAACCATCCAAAATGGTGTGAAAGAAATCTCAGCTTGGGTTTTCCCAAGAAGTAGGGAAATTAATAATGCGATTGAATTTGGTGGTCAGCAACCACCGAATGTTGATAAAACAATTAAAAATGGAGTGAAAGATGTTGGACACTTTGACATGGATGATAATATCATTGCTGAAGATGTTATAGAAAATGGGGTTAAAGAGGTGAAGTCGGTATACTTAAGGAGTTGTTTAGGGGTTGGAGACGCCATTCAAAATGGGGTTAAAGAAACACGAACATTCAATTCACCACCAATTAAATCTATTGAAGACACCATTCAAAATGGAGTAAAAGATGTTTTAGGGTGGAATTTTAATATGAGGCAGGATAATGTTGAAGATACTATTGAAAATGGTGTTAAACATACGATGTGGAGTAATGATGATGACGAGGTTAAAGACGTAATTAAAAATGGTGTAAAACAAGTTAAATCGGACAAAGGATATATGAATCACTTTAAACAAATTTACAGAGCGGAACAAACTATTCAAAATGGTGTTAAAGACATAGGTGCTAGACATCTTCGTATAAATCGTAAAGTTGATGATGCTATTGAAAATGGAGTTAAAGAAGTTAAAACACCTGGTAATGGAGACATTGTATCAACAGTTGAATGGATGGATGAAAATAACACCTATAATGTTCCTGAATTGATTGATGAGGTTATTCAAAATGGTGTTAAAGAAATTAAACATAAGATGGCTGAAAGTTATCAACAAAAAGATCATATGGTTACTAACTCAATAATTACTGAAGATATTAATGACGCTATTGAAAATGGTGTTAAAGAAGTTAACGCCGCCTATAAAAACCCGAACTCGTACCATCATAAGTGGACGATTGACAATGTTCTGGAAAATGGTGTTAAAGAATAAAAAAAAAATTATTATATTTGCAATATGGAAAAAATATTATACTTGGTGAGAGGTTGTCCAGGAAGTGGTAAAACAACTTTTGCTAAAACATTAGGTTCTATTATTATAGAGGCGGACCAATACTTTATTGATGGTGAAGGTAATTACAAATTTGATGGATCAAAAATAAAATTGGCTCATGAATATTGTAGAGCACAAACTGAAGCTTGGATGCAAACTAAAGGTGACCAAGTCAATGTGGATAGAATTGCAGTATCAAATACATTTACTCAAGAGTGGGAAATGGAACCATACTTTGAAATGGCAAAAAGACATGGTTATAAAGTGTTTTCAATTGTCGTTGAAAATAGACATGGAGGAACTAATGTTCATGAAGTACCGGAAGAAAAATTAGAACAAATGCGTAATCGTTTTGAAATAAAATTATGAGTTTTAGAAAATTATTAACAACAGGAAAAGTTTATATAACATCCGACACACATTTCGGACACAAAAATATTGTGAGAGGTGTAACCAATTGGAGAACGCAAGATGGTAAAGTACCGGTTGATTCAACAAGGGACTTTCAAACAATTGAACAAATGAACCAAAGACTTGTTGATGGTATTAACCATTTTGTAGGTCAAGATGATACATTAATAATGTTAGGTGATGTTTCATTTGGTGGATTTGATAATATTGGTATTTTTCTTGAAAGATTGGTTTGTCATAACATCCATTTAATACTTGGAAACCACGACCATCATATTGAGAATAATAGAGATTTTGTCCGAGGAAGATTTTTAAGTGTTCAACACTACTTGGAAGTAAATATTGAAGGTCGTGACTTTGTGTTATGTCATTATCCTTTACAAAGTTGGAATGGATTAAACAAAGGTGTAATTCACCTTCATGGTCACGTACATTTACCACCACACCGTAAATTTGGTAATGGAAAAAGACTTGATGTCGGCATGGATGGAAATGGAATGGACCCATACAGTATTTCTGAAATAATAAAAATTATGGATAAAATACCTGTTGGATCTGATATGTCAGGTGATCACCATTTGGACGGATTAGTTGGTGTTGTAGGTTAAATTACAACACCAATATATTTATTATTATGGGAAAAATCATTATTACAGAAAACCAATTTAACCAACTAACAAAAAAACTTTTAAGTGAAGCTGTTGGTGTACCTGAAAACATATTAGATGAAGGTAGAGAATTATATGAAATAGTTAAAAACGAATTAAAAAACCTTACATCAATTGAAGGTGAATATGAAATTGAAGATATTGAAATTGATATGACAATTTCTGACGTTAATTTTACGAATTTAAACATATTTGTTAAAGTTGATGAATTTGAAGAATATGATGGAAAAGAAGCATTAATCGCATCAATGGGTGTTGGAAACGAATTTAATTTTGAAGAAGGTATTATGATGCAAGTTAATGTTGAGTCATCATCCATAGATCTAATGATTCAGTTTATTGTTTCTGAAAATTGGGATGAAAGTGATTTATATGATGCTTTTGTAAAAGATAAAACACATAGTATATCTGTAATGTCTCATGAATTAATGCACAGATTTAGAAGAAGTAAAAAACAAAAAGGATTGGCTGGTGAAACTGCAGATTACCAAGCCTATTCATCATCAGGATTAAATTTTGGAATACCCGTTATAAGTGAATTTATGAGATTTAGTTATTTTATTCAAAATGAAGAAAATGTTGTTAGACCAACGGAAGTAGCATCAAGAATGGTTGAGATGGGTATAACAAGAGAACAATTTTATAATTTTATAACTGAAGATCAAGTTTTTAAAGAATTAAAACAAATACAAAATTTTTCATTTGAATATCTAATTAATAGTTTAAAAGAACAAATGGATAGAGTTGATGGATTACTTGAACATATTGGTGAAGAAACTGAAGGAAAATCTGAAGATGAAAAAATTAGTATGGTTTTAGAATTAGTGTATGTTAATTTATCTAATGCAAAAATGGAAAATTTTGAAAAATATGTTTTAACAAGACAAGAAATGCTGTTTTCAAAGTTAGGTCCGTTTGCACAATTTATGGGTGCTAAACAACCATCAGAAAGTAAAACAAGACTTCTTAAAAAATATCAGAACCACGTTACAAAATATGCAAATAGAGAAATAGACTTTTTTAAAGACGAATGTGAAAGATTTAATTATGTTGCAACAAAACTTATGAAAAGAATATCAAAAATTTATTCATTAATTCCTGACGAAAAAGGTCAAACAAATGAATCTATATTAGATTGGGAATTACACCAGAAACTTATGGAAAAGAAATATGGTAAAAGACCAATAGATACTTCCTACAAATACAAAAAATAATTTGTTTAATCAAATTTAATTTCTTACCTTTTATTTATAATGTCCGATGATAAACAATCGTTTTAATGTTGTTTATCATTTGTTATGTGTTAGTAATTTTTATTTAGGGATATTTATATATAAAGGTAAAATTATGAGTAAAGTAATGAGGAAATATATAGATACATTCAAAAAATTCAATTTGAATGAAAGTGTTACTAATGAATATAAACGAGATGAAGATGATGATGATTCACCTATTATAATTGAA
>Ga0315904_10003284_pt1 | contig 23955 bp, 11 predicted proteins | sample LakEriMetagenome_6_FD_203529 | JGI IMG/M metagenome (GOLD analysis project Ga0315904, IMG submission 203529) | Freshwater fungal communities from buoy surface, Lake Erie, Ohio, United States - Buoy 12 MA120 | ecosystem: Environmental > Aquatic > Freshwater > Lake | place: USA: Lake Erie, Ohio... | reverse complement strand
ATGGAGAATACGGTTTCCAATAAATTGCGACTGCTCTTAAACGAGTTGGCAATATTAAATCAACCTGAGCAAATAGAGGGGAAATTTATCTACAATGCACACACCTTGCAAAGAATAAAATTGCTAAGTAGTGAACTGTATTTGCTGGCGGATTTAAGCCAAGGCGCAAGCCTCCCTGTTGTTGAGGTGGCTATAGAGCACCAATTGGAAACACAAACTGTGGCGGAAGAGGCAAGCCAAGAAATTGTGCTTGAAGAGGAAGCCAAGCCTGTAGAAACCCCGGCTGAAGAAATTGAAATCCCAGCGGTTGAGTTGGTCCAAACACCAGCTCCTGAGGTTCTCGAGGAAGCGCCTGTTGAAATCCCAGAGCCGCCTCCTGTTGAAGTACCTTTGGTTGAAGCAGCTCCTGTTGTGGAAGAGGAGATTGTGGAATCAGAAGTTGAATCTACTCCCGAGGAAACTTCTACTTATCCTTCTTCACTGAAGAAACGTGAAATTAAAATATCGCTTACCAGGCGTTTTGAATATATCAATAACCTTTACTCCGGCGACGCCAATGAATTCATGATGTTCATTGACGCGGTGGAAACTTCTCTAAACTTGTCTGAGGCCCTGGGAATTTATGAAAGAGAGTACAATGCGCGGCATTGGCAAAAAAGAGCAGAAAGCGCGGATGATTTAAAACAAATTATAAAACGCAGTTTTTAATTCTAAGGTGAAGCGGTATTCATGCTTTACCCATGAATGCGCTAAGTAGTATTCCTTTTTTTCGACCCACTGTAGCATTAATCGTGGGTATAGGTTCAGGTTTGTATTTTGATATATCTGGACACCTAGCACTGTGGCTATTGATCATAGGCTTGGGTATTTCGCTGTTTTTGGCCCTCTTGTTTCAATTTACTACGGGATTTGCTGAATCAGGCTATTGGAAAGGCTTGTGTTCTCTGTTGTCTTTGGTCTTTGTGGGCATATTGCTGTCTTATTATTCTCAAACGATTCATGGTGCTTCATTCTTTGATAAAGTGCCTGCTTCTGCCCATCTCAATGCCAAGTTGCGCTTGAGTGATGAAATTGTGGCAAAGGCCAACAGTTGGCGCTGTAAAGGAGAAGTGCTAGAAGTCCTCAATAGTCAAGGTCGTCGGGTAAAGGTTTCTGGCAATGTGCTTGTATACTGGCCGAAACGAAGCAATGCGAATAAGCCACTATTGGCATATGGAGATGAAATTTGGATTGTGGGCACAATACTGCCTATGCCTTCAGCTGCCTTTCCAGAGGATTTTGATTTCAAAGCGGTAATGCGCTATCAAGATGTTCAGCATCAACTTTTTCTGCAGGAAGGCTCTTGGAAATGGGTTGGGAATGGAGGTTCTAAGATTTATGAATTGGGGTTTTATATTCGGAATACATTGGTTTCGGAATTTGCACGAATATTCGAACCCAAAACTGCTGCCATGATGTCGTCCCTGCTGCTGGGTTACCGACAAGAAATGGATAAAGAATCCGTGGCTGCCTTTTCAGCAACAGGAACAATGCATGTGCTTGCCGTGTCTGGACTGCACGTAGGTCTTATTTATTTACTGCTTGTGCTCTTATTTGCGGGCAAGCATAGGGTTACAAAGTTGAATATCGCGCAAGCCATGGCCGTTATTGCTATGTTGTGGTTCTTTGCATTGATTACAGGTTTATCGCCGTCGGTAATTCGGGCCTGTGCTATGTTTTCAATCATTGAGATAGGCAGGTCTATATTGTACCGTCAGTCCAATTTGTTGAATAGCTTATTCACGGCGGCATTCATACAATTGCTGTTTCAACCCTTGAATCTGATTGATGCCGGGTTTCAATTGTCCTATTTGGCCGTTGCGGGTATTGCGATTATTTATCCCAGCATTATTGAATGGTTTCAGCCGGGGAATCGCATTCTCAACTATCTGTATCAAATGGCGGCACTGAGTGTGAGTGCAACAATATCGACACTTCCTGTAACGCTGTACTACTTTCATACGTTTCCAGTTTGGTTCATTCCAGCAAACCTCATTGCGGTTCCTATATCCTCCTTACTGATTTACTTGGGGATGCTGTGCTTGTTGCTGGCCAAAGTCCCTTGGCTTGGTGCCGCTTTAATCTGGCTTACCGAAGTAGGGATGCGCTTTTTCACGACTGCGGTCACTTTTTTTAGCAAGCTGCCCGGTGCAACCATTCAAGGCTTGTATATCACAGTGCTTGAAGCCCTCGGGATGTCCGTTTTGATTATGGCCTTTATTATTAAAGGCGTTGTTGGGAATGCAAGGATGTATGTATTTCTAATAATTGGAGCTTTGGTAATTGGTGCACAGGGTTGGTATGATTGGAATGTAAGGCAGAAGGAGGGCAGGTGGATTGTGTGTGAGCTCAAGGGGAATCTGCTTTGTGCGCATCATCACGGAAATGAATTGGATGTTTATTCTGCTACACTGCGCAAGTCGCAGGCAGATTCACTGGGAAGCTATCTCATGAGTTATGTTGCTGCTTACAAGGTAACTGAGCTCCGGTGGACCATGTTGGAGCAGGGTTGCAAGGCATTTGGTCATGTAGGTGCAAAGCAGCAGCAGATCGCTGTTTTTAATAAGTATGCGCAGTTGCCTGTGGGGTATAAGGGCAAGATTTACTGTCGTCAGCGAGATGAAACTGAAATGAATATACATTCACAGAATGTTTGTACGGTTAGAAACACATTTATTATACTCGAGTGAAATCCAAGTTGGGTTTGTGGCTATTTTTGATAGTTGGTGTATTCAATCTGACAAAAATATGACATTTGTAGCATTGTAAAAAAGGCTTCAATAAATTTATTCAAATAATTGATAATCAATATATTAACTTATAAATAGATCTCGTGTTGATTCGAATGAACTTTCGGCTTATAGTCATAGCTATCAAGGGTTTAGATGTGTAAAAACCATTGTGCTGTCTACAGAATAAAAAAATGTTAATGAAATGCAAAATCCAAATGAACATTCAATATATTTGCCTTCTAAACCATAACATATGAAATCAACATTACTGTCAAACACTGTGAAAGCAGGCAAAAAGATGGGATTAACCATCCTGGGTTTTGCGGCGATCACCCTCTCAGCGCAAATGACGGGATCTTACACGATCAACGCGTCTAACGCTGCGAGTACAACAAACTTTAAGGACTGGAGATCTTTGTCTCAAGGATTGCAAGGTCTTTCTAGAAATGACTTAGGTCCAACACTAGCCGGTGGCGTAAGCGGCGCTGTAACTGTAGATGTTCAAAGTGACATTACCGAAACCGCGCAAATCACTTTCCCAACGATAACTGGAACCAGCAGTACCAACACCATCAAAATTAATGGTAATGGTAAGTTCATTTCAAACTCAATTTCTGGTGAAATAATCTCTTTCACCGGCGCTGATTATGTAACTATTGACAATTTGATCGTAAGAAACACGAACTCAAATCCAATTGGAATTCGTTTTTCAAATGTTTCAGATTACAACAGCATCACCAATTGTACTATTGAGTTTAGCGCAATTACCTCCGGCACTACTGCAGCTACAAGGGCTTACATTGCTTTTGCCGCGTCCGCTTCTGCCTTGGGTACAGCAACCACCAGTCACAATGGTTCATTTAACGTAATTAAAGGGAACACATGCAAAACTACCAATTCAAACAGCCCAGGTCCAACTTTTGGTATTGTTTTGATTGGTAACACTTCTGATTACACTTCTACAGCGCACAATAATGAAGTTTCAAACAACATTGTAGAAAATTTTTATCAAATGGGAATTATTAGCTTTTATGGCAATGGTAACCAATTGTTGAATAATGATATTTCTAGAAAAAATGCAACTTCCTACAATTGCGCTTCTACACTTTATGGTATTTATTCAGCATATACTTATGCTGCAAATAGAAACACAAGAGTAGCGGGTAACAAAGTGCACGATTTGCCACATGTTGGTGCGGTAGCAACCTCTGCGCCATCAACAGTTTATGCGAGCTATAACGTATACAACTATGGTAATGCAACCTACTGGTACCAGTTCGACAAAAACACCATTGAGAATATCCATTGTAATGGTAATTTGCACATGGGGTATAACTACTATAACACTTACATAGAGCTTACCAATAACTATATCAACAATTGTAGAGTGCCAGTTACAACCTCGTCTGCTTACGCAAATCAGGGTCTGAATAACTACGGAGCTAACAACTACAAATTCAATAACAACACAATTGAAAATTGTCAGGGTGGTTATTATTTCTATGGTGTTCGAAGTGAGTATCCTAGCAGTTCCTCTCAAATCTCTGAAATTTCAGGCAACGTAATCCAAAATAATACGAATTCTTACTACTATAGTTATCCTGTGCGTGTGTATTACCCTTACAACAGCGCAGCATATCCAGTTAAAATAACTGATAACAAGATATTGAACAACACGTTGAACTATTATTATATGTATTGTATTTATGCTTACTACTATGGTAATTATGAGATTTCTAGAAATACAATTACTGGTAATAAAAACGTTGGAACTGTTGGTTATGTTTACGGTGTGTACAACTATGGTAATTACAACAGTAAGATTAACAGCAACTTGATTGCAAATAACGCTGGTTATTATGGTAACTACGGTATTTACAGTTACTATGGTTCTAGCAATTCTTACTCTTTTGAGTGCAGACAGAATACAATTAGTATTGATGGTTCTACCTCTGGTTATTCTTATAATTCAGGATATCCATTAATGTTATTGAATTACTACCACCCAAATCAGTGGGTTACTGGTAACATACTTGAAGCAAAAAATTGCTACTCTGTTTACACATATGCATACAGCTATGTAACTCCTAAAGCATTCACTGAGTGGGACTACAATACCTACTGGTACCGTAACAACTCTTACCAATATTTCTATACCTTGAGTGGCTCCGCTACTGACTTTGCAGGCTGGAAGTCTCTAGGTATTGCTGGAAATAATGAATATTTTGGGGATCCTAAGTTTAGAAGTGCTCCAACAGATTATCGTTCTGATATTTTTGAAGATCAAAACAATGTACCAACTGTAGCAAGCAACGCAACAGACTTGATGGGTCAACCAAGAAATCCTGGTAAGTCTGATCGTGGAGCTGTTGAAAGCTACTTAGATATTCAGGCGGTATCTACCAATTTTAGCGTACCTGCAACTGTTTGCGCTGGCTACGAAGTATCAGGTGGTACTACTATTACTGTGAAAAACTTGTACACTTATGACACTGCCTACAACTTTAATGTTGCTTATGCAGTTAATGGCGGTGCTAAAACTACAGAATTGGTAACTGCCCGCATGCTTACAAATGACCAAGCAACTGTTACATTCTCAAAAGGCTTGAAATTGAACCAAGTAGGGAATAACCGTATTGCCATCTTTATTGATTTGCCAGATGATAATAAGAGCAATGACTCATTCATCTTCAATACCGTAGTTAAGCCTGCTCCAGGTGGATCTAAGTGGAATTTCTCAGCCACTGCAAGTCAGACTATCTACCAAACAGGTAAGAAGAATGATGTAACGGTAGTTAACGAAAAAGCGATCTACGATATCAATCCTCCTCGTGCGTATGCAAACACAGATTATGGTGTTAAGTGGACTGCAACGGCCTATGCAACTACTGCAAGCGGCGCAGCTGTAACAGGTGCTTCTATCTCTAAGAACCCTACTGGTTCCAATGATATGGAGTATACCTTCACTACCAGCAATGTAAACTTGGAAGACAGCATGATCACCATGTACTTGAAACTGTCTGACCTAACGAATGGTTGTGATACCATCATCAAGCGCGATTTGTTGATTTACCCAACCATTATTCCTGACTTTACCTTCCCAACCAAAATCTGTAACGGTGATGACGTTGAATTTAACAACACTTCTACTGTAAGAAGTGGTAACATGGAGTTCATTTGGGATTTCGGTACGGGTAACCCTGCTGACGAGTCTACTGCACCAAACCCAATCTTCCGCTTCCCAGGTACAGGTAACTACACTGTGAAGATGACTGCAAAAACGCTTCCTTATGGATTTACAGTATCTAAGACCCAAACTGTAAATGTAAGCCCAATTCCAACAGTAGCATTTGCGAAAGTGAATGCATGCGAAGGCCAAAACTTGATATTTACAAACAAAACAGTACCAGCAAACAGCACATACACATGGGCATTTGGTGATGGTTCATTCTCAACTGCAACCAACCCAACCAAAATGTATGCTACTACTGGTCAGTATATCGTAACCTTGAAGGCAAACCTGAACGGTTGTATCGGTGAGATCAGCCAACGTGTATATCAGTTCGACAAGCCAAAAGCTAACTTTGCATTGGTAAGCGGTACTTGCGATAACGATAAATTTGTATTCGACAACAAGTCTGCCATTAAAGATGGTCTATATGGTAACATGTGGGACTTCAACGACGGTAACGTGAGCACTGAAGATGAGCCAGTTCATACCTTTGCATCTTTCGGTAAGAAAGTAGTGAAGTTGACTACCACTTCTGAATTTGGTTGTGTAGATAGTAAATCTGATACGGTAATGGTAAACGAAAGTCCAAAAACAGACTTTACCCACGACCCAGCATGTTCATTGACTCCAACGACTTTCACCAACACTACTCCAGCAGCGAGCAGCAACGTGAAGAGCTACAACTGGAACTTTGGTGATGGTGGAACAGCAACAGCTGAAAGCCCAGTTCATAGCTGGACTGCACTAGGACCAAAAACAGTAATGTACACCATCGAATTGTTGAACGGTTGCAAAGCAACTGCAACAAAAGATTTGAGTGTAGGTGTTCAACCAAACGTAGTATTCAGTGCAGAGAACGTATGCGCAGGTGACCCAGTAGTGTTTGAAAATAACACCAGTTGGGCACAAGGCGACATCACCTTTAACTGGAACTTCGGTGATAACACCAGCAGCACCAACTCTGACCCACAGCACGTATACACCACAAACGTAACCAAGACGTATAACGTAACCTTGAAGGCGTCAATTGCAGGTGGTTGCGAAGCTACTTTGACTAAGCCAGTAACTGTAAACCAAGGTCCAACTACTTGTGACTTTGCAAACACAGCAGACTATGGCTTTGGTTTCTACGGAATGAAGTTTGATCCAATGGATGCAGGCGGAAACCAGAAGACAGAAGCAGGTGTGACTTACACTTGGGTATTTGATGGCGGTGGAACACAAAAAGGTGGCACTACCAGCTACAACTTCCAAGAAGACGGAAGCTACACTGTAACCATGCGTGCAAGAGTAGACGCAACCGGTTGCGAGTGCACAGTAACCAAAACTGTAGTAATGAACAGAACCAACGCGAAAGATTTGGAAGCAACAGGCATGACTGTGTTCCCGAACCCGAACAATGGTAACTTCAACATTGCCTTGACTGAGACTTTTGGCAGCGATGTAACTGTAGAGGTGTTGAGCATGACCGGTGCGGTTATGAGCAGCAGCACAGTGAGCAACACTGGTTTGATCGCAATCGAGAGCAACGATTTGAGTGACGGCGTATACATGGTGCGTGTTCGCAGTGGCAGAAAAGTAGCCACCCGCAACATCACTGTGCGTCGCTAATTTTTAAAACGCAACAACTAAAAAAGCCGAGGATTTTATCCTCGGCTTTTTTGTTTGTAGGCTCCGGAGGTAGCAATTAACTTTGTATCCCATGTTAGAAGTCAGTGTAGTAGGTAGAATAGCCACAATTACCCTTAACCAACCGGAGAAGAGAAATGCCCTAGGGCCACAAATGGTGGCTGCACTGAAAAGTGAGATAAAAAAACAGTTGGATCAGGAGGATGTGAAGATTATTCTGCTCGCTGCTCAAGGACCTGCTTTTTGTTCTGGTGCGGACCTAGAGTATTTAAAACAGATTCGAAATTTCTCGGATGAGGACAATTTGAATGACAGTCAGAATCTCCGTGAGCTGTTTGATTTGATATATAACAGCAATAAACTCATTGTTTCTAAAGTAAATGGACCTGCCTTGGCAGGGGGCTGCGGACTGGCCACAATATGTGATTATTGTATTGCTTCGGATACGGCAAAGTTTGGCTATACGGAATCGCGGATCGGATTTATACCCGCTTTGGTTATGGTCTATTTGCGTCAAAGAATACAAGGTGCAGCCATGCGCGATTTGCTATTGTCTGCTCGAATCCTAGAAGCTGCGGAAGCGAAACAGTTGGGCCTGGTTGATGCAGTTGTCCCCTCAGAAAACTTGGATACTTACACTGGCGAATTTCTCAACGGCCTGCTAACTTCTGTATCCGGGAGTTCAATTGCCTTGATAAAGGAAATGTTACGTGAATTACCCGGAAAGAATATGGCTGAAGCCTTGGATTATGCCGCTAGAATGAACATGAAGGCACGTAGGACCGAGGATTGCATGCGCGGTATAGATTCCTTCTTAAATAAGGAGAAAATACAATGGTGAACTTGGTAGACACCCATTGCCATATCTATTCGGAGAAGTTTCAAGAAGATTTATCAGCAGTAATGGAAGCTGCCCAGTTGCAAGGGGTGAAGCGCATCTATATGCCGAATATTGATATGGAGAGCATTGCGCCCATGATGTTTTGTAAGGAAACCTATCCCACTGTGTGTTATCCTATGATGGGGCTGCACCCATGCTCTGTAGACGCGAATTGGGAAACTGTATTGGATGAGATGAAGGTGTGGCTCATCTCTCATACATTCTATGGAATAGGAGAGACTGGGTTAGACTTGTATTGGGATAAAAGCACGCTAGAAATTCAGCGTCAAGCGTTGCGGGTGCAAGTGCAATGGGCAATAGAGACTCAACTTCCATTGATATTGCATACCCGCAGTGCGGTTCAAGAAACGGTGGAAGTTCTTCGAGAGTTTAAAGGTTCTCCCTTGTGTGGTATCTTTCATTGCTTTAGTGAGGGGTACGAGTATGCGGAAGAAATTGCCGACATGGGTTTCTATTTTGGTATCGGTGGGGTAGTGACGTATAATAATTCGGGCTTGGCAGAAGTGGTGGGACGGTTGCCTAAAGATAGAATTCTATTAGAAACAGATGCGCCCTACTTAGCGCCAGTTCCTCAGCGGGGCAAACGCAATGAACCTGCTTTTGTATGGCATGTAGCACATAAACTTTCAGAAGTACTTGGCTTAAGTATTACTGAAGTGGGAGAGCTGACGGCTCGCAATGCGGATAGGTTGTTTCATAATCAAGATTAATTTGGGTTTATTATAGGTGCGCGAAAATGCGTGTGTGCCTGCAAAGCGGAATGTCAACATGCTTCGCTAGCCCTTGGGCTGCTGTGTGGAACGGTATTACAGGCCGCCCGATGATCGGGCTGGAGGCGAGGGGATTATTCGTTCCTCATGATCCCTGAGGGGGAGGCTACAATTACACTCACATCTGCTAAAGCAGATGTTTTTGTTCCCATAGCATACTTCGCTAGCCCCAAAGGGGCTGACACAGATGCTATGGAAACAAAAAATCCCGCCGGTGGCGGGATTTGAGTGAGATTGGCGGAGAGAGGGGGATTCGAACCCCCGATAGGCTTTTGGCCTATACACACTTTCCAGGCGTGCTCCTTAAACCACTCGGACATCTCTCCTGAATGGGGTGCAAAGGTAGGTTTTTAGGAAGTCAGAACCAAGGGAAAGCCTAAGTTCGCTAAGAATACGAATAAGAAGCTGGGTGTAGTAATTAGGCTCGGAAATACTGCGTAAGCAGTTCAGATATGTTTTGAAGCAACCTGTTTTTAACATTTGCAGAGAACTCAATGGTTTTGCCATTGTTCAAAATCAAGGTTCCCGCATTGTTGTCTTCCTTCACGATTTCCTTAATATGGTCGAAGTTGACCACATAGCTTCTGTTTACCCTGATCAAGTTGGGCATATCGGTGAGGAGCTTCAAGTAATAGCCCATGGATTTAGAACTCTTTACCTCTGTGTTGTCGTTCATCACAAAATTGGTGTACGGTCCTTCTGCCTCCATAAATAGGATGTTGGCTATATCTAAGATAATAGCTCTATCCTTTTTATTGATCATGATTTTATTGCGGTAGTTGTTGAAAGCGGGCTCAACAGCAGGCGTATGCCTAGCAATGAAACCAGATAACACAGACTTGATTTCCTTCGGTTCTGTTGGGTTCATTACAAAGTCACGCACACCATATCTAAGTGCCTGAAGTGCATTTTTCTCGCTTTCAGTAATGTATACTACGTTGTTCTCAATACCTTGAGGTAAGGTTTTTAGGAAATCAAGGGCATTGTCGCCATTAGCGGTGTTGTCTTTTATAAACAGAATGTCTGGGGAGTTTTCGTTAATGGCAGTCTTTGCTTTTTTGCCATCGTTAAATACGCCATAAATTTCTACTTCATTAAAGTTATCTTGGATAAGGGCTGAAAGTTTAGAAGACTCGGAGTCTTCATGGTCAAGTATCATGACCTTTACGGAGGGTTTGTCGGATTTCATAAAGTCCAATAGAGAAATTAGAGATTCAGTGAGCTGATTCTTCTACAAAGGTACGCAAAATAAGAGGCGGTACTTAATGAAGAGCCATCCAGATTTTTGAAAATGGTGAAAGAAAATTCAAGATTTTGGAAATTATTGACGTTTTATCCTTTATCTGGCGCGACTTGCCTAAGTGCTGGGGTGTACTTCTGTCTCGAAAATCCGACTTTACGAAAACCTATTCTCAGTTAACGAAAATATTTTTTAAATTTTTTAAATTTTTTTTATAAGTGCCATCAAATAGCATTGTAATGCGTTTAACTATAAGTAAATCAATACGTTAATAGTTGTTTTAGGTGTAAGTAAGGATTAATGAAACCTATTTTATAATTAACGAAACTGCATTTTGAATTAACGAAATTTGGAAATCTAGTTGAAATGAAATTATAATTGCATTGCCCAACGGAGGGTATTTATTATGGCAAACAGAATACACTTACCTGCAGTGTATAGCTTGATAGCTCTTTTGCTATCTTGTTGTAACATCCTGGCAGCTTCACCCAAAGCAGCCTTCTCTGCAACCCCTATTTCAGGTTGTAGTCCACTTAAAGTGGATTTTATCAATAGCAGCAGCAACGCTGTTACGTATCAATGGTTATTTGGCAACGGAAACCACAGTACTTTGGCTGTACCCTCAGCTGTTTACATTACTGCCGGCAAATACACTGTAACATTGATCGCTAAAGATGCCAAAGGCGTTTCTGACACTTTGGTTCTCAAAGATTTTATTACTGTATTTCAATCACCTACTGCTGATTTTATTTCAGACAAGAAGGTTGTTTGTGCTAAGGATTCAGTTCGTTTCCAAGATGCAAGCAAACAAGGTGATGGTGCGATTGTATCGTACAAATGGGATTTTGGCAATGGTCAAATTGCAAGGTCTAATGCATTCACATGCGGATACCCATTACCCGGGGTATACGATGTAGCTTTGGCTATTACAGATGTGAATGGTTGCACCAGCATTAAAAAGACCAAAGACTTTATCCTGGCCAATAACTTACCTGTAATTAAGGTTCAAAGCGACAATCGCTTTCAGTGCAGCGCACCTGCCATGGTGAACTTGTACGCCGACATCACAGGTAAAGCGCCATACACATACGCTTGGAAATTCAGCGACGGTGGCACAGCCAACCAAGCTAAACCTAGCCATTCATTTGCATCAGCAGGAAAATATGATGTATCTGTTATGGTTAAAGATGCAAATGGTTGCAGTAATGCGGTTACTGAAAATGCTTTTGTAGTTATTAATTTACCCGTTGCCGCATTTAAGGCAAATAAAACTGGACTTTGTGAAGATGGTACTGTATCGTTCTCAAATGCATGCAGCCCATTGAATGGAAAAGGTCGTTTCCATTGGAATTTTGGAAATGGCGATACTTCGAATATTGAGAATCCTCATGTAAAGTTCCCTAAAGCAGGTAAGTACGATATTACCCTTACTTACTACTGGGACAACTGTGTGGCCACACATACTGAAAAGGCCTTGATTGATGTGAAGCCAGCACCTACTGGTAGAATTAGCCCTGGTGACACCTTCTTGTGTCGTGCAGATCGCGGCGATCTTGTATTGCGCGCTGTAGGTAAAGATTTTAATAAAATAGAGTGGACTCCAGGTTCAGACTATTCAAAAATGAGAGTAACTACTGATTCTGGAAGCTATGCGTTTCCAGCAGATACCGGAAATGGTGTATATTATATGAAAGCGAAAATGTACTCTCCTTATGGTTGTGGTACAGTTGAAGATTCAATTAAAATTGTAGTTCGTGGTCCTTATGCTGATATGTGCTTGACCAAGAAGGCCGGTTGCATTCCTTATGATGGTGCTGCTTCTTTCTGCGGCGGCAGCGCTGATCCTATTGCTACCTATAAGTGGATTGGATTTGGCCAAGCCTATCCTTTCAACTTGAAAGCTATCAATTACACCAATAAGAAGTTTGGTGCAAGTATTCTGAGATTGGTAGTTACAGATATTAATGGTTGTTCTGATGAAGATATTGACTTTATGGCGGCAGGTATACCTGTAGACGCTAAAATGGATACTGATAAAAAAGTAATTTGTAACAATGAGGTTCTTACCATTTACAATTACGCAAAACAAAAGAACAGAGACACTGTGGCTTTCTTCTGGAGCTGGTTTGGTAAAGATACCTTGCCTTTGGCATACGGTGACTCTGTAAAAGTAAGGTTCCGTACCGAACCTTCTAAGAATGTGAAAATTACGGTTACCTCTAACTCTTTCGGTTGTGCATCACAAGCGGGTGTTGTAATCGAGGTTCTAGGTCCTATGGTTAAAGGCGCTGTGCAAGCCTATTGCGAGCAGGATTCTTTCAAGGGTTGGAACATGAGCACTGAATACACCAGCACCTATTGGAAGTATACCAATGCACAGGGCAAGAAGATGATTGAGCCAAATTTGTTCTTGGGCCGTCAGCTTAGAGATGTGAAAAGTCCTTGGATTTATGCTGAAAACAGCAAGAACAATTGCAAAGACAGCATTCAATTGGATGTAGCTGTTGATCCTCAAGATGCAACATTTACTTACGACTTGAAGTGCGGTTCTAGCGTGTTGAAGGCGAAAAACTTGTACCAGGGTCTTCATGATACTATGTTCACTTGGACTTTGACACACAAAGCTTCTGGTGAAGTAACTAAAGTGAGAAACAGAGACTTGTATATCAATTTGCAAAAGTCAGGCGACTATAGCTTGAAGTTGGAAGCGATAAACAAGAACTACATGTGCACCCGTTCTACATCTGTAGATTTCTACATCAGCCCAGCTGTGGATCACAAGCCACTTGCTACTATCGATCGCAATAGCTGCTACCCTGTGAAATTGGAGTTGAAAGACGCCTATTACAAAGAGTGGACTCAAGCAACTTGGAAAGTGGGTTCTACCATGCAGGTATCGGATAGCACAGATAATATTTACATTGAATATATTTCTAACGAGAGTGTATTGCCTGTGTATTTGGTAAAAACCGACAGACAGGGTTGTAAGCACATTGATACGTTCGGTTTCCAAATTGGAGGCGCCAGAGCTGCAATCAGCATGATGCAGGATAACAAAAACTGCTTGGCTCCAGTATGTCATTTCAGCGCGCAGAATAACAACACTACTTCTGGTGCAAAGTATACTTACGAGTGGGATTTCGGTCACCGCATCAGCAAACTTCAGAATGATACTGTGCAGTTGCATGGTTCTGCTAAAGTTACTGCGATGTTGACTGTGTCTGACGAAAAAGGCTGTAAGTCTAGAGATAACAAAGAGTTTGATATTAAAATTGGCAAGCCACACGCAAAATTTGTGGTGTTGTCTGATACCTTGGAAGCTTGTCCTCCATTGCAGGTGATGTTTGCCGATTCATCTACCAGCGAGTATGGCCCAATTACCTACAGAAGCTGGAACTTCGGTGACGGTTCTTCTTCAGAAAAGTTGTTGCCTGGCAAATTGTATGTGGTTCCTGGTAAGTATCCTGTATCTGTAGAAGTAGCAAACGGCTCAGGCTGCAGAGACACGTATGAGATTCCTGATTTGGTAGTGGTAAAAGGTCCTATCGGAACCTATGCCCTAGACAAATTGAGTGGCTGCCTTCCTTTGGTTGTAAACTTGAACAGCAAGGTTTCTAACAACGTGGCAAAATATGACTTTGATATGGGCGATGGTGTTGTGTTGGACTTGGGCGCTAAAGCGCACACATACAACCGTCCTGGTCAATATATTCCTAGATTGATTTTGGTTGATTCTAATGGTTGCAAATATTCACCAGACCCGAAAGATACAATTGTTGTCTATGCGAGTCCAGTAGCGCAGCTTTCGGGCGGTGAAGTTTGTAAGAATGCGAAAATGGAACTGAAGCACCAATCTGTTTCTCTGGATCCAATTGTGGCTACAGAGTGGTTTGAAGATGGCAAGCTTATTGGTCAAAATACAACACAGGCTGTGCGTTTTGGAACTGAAGAAATGTATGCCATTGGCTTGCGTGTAACTACCAGTCATAAGTGCCAAGACAGCACAGGTGCTGATTTCCGCACCTACGGTGTAAAAGCAGGCATCTCTGTTCAAAAAGAAGAGGTTTGCTTGGGTGATAAGATTCAATTTAATGAAGATGTTAAATCTGATACCACACTTGCCTATAGAAGATTGGTATTGGGTGATGAGGTTGTATTGCTTTCAGACGCGATGCGCTATGTAGCTACCAAAAGAGGTGTATTGCCATTGCAATATGTAGCAACAGACGTATTGGGTTGCTCTGATACTATGAATTCAACTGAATTCTTGAAAATAGGAGACACCTTGGCTCCACCAGCATTGAATATTTACAGAACTACAGTTCAGGATAATTATACTACTCAAACATTGTTTGCGCCAAGCAAAGAGGTAGATTACAAAGGCCATTCATTGTATATCTTTAAGAACGGTTACTGGCAGGAAGCTGCAAAAGCAGAGAATGTATACGATACCAATATGGTGGCTACTGGTTTGAATACCTTGAAGAATAGCTATTGCCACATTATCAGACAGCAGAACTTCTGCGGTATGGTTTCAGACACTATTAAAGTTGTTCCTCATTGCACGATTGAAGTAACTGCAATGGGTGATACCAATGCAGCACTTGTGAACTGGACTCCTTATACCGGTTGGAAATCATTGGCTGCTTACAAAGTATGGCGCAAAAAGGCTACAGATGAGCACTATGCCTATTTGGCTACCGTGGCTCCGAACAAGCTGAATTACATCGACAGCGCAGTGTATTGCAATGCGGAGTATGATTACAAAATTGAAGGTGTGGAAGACGGTGGTTTTCAAATGAATAGTTTTTCTGATACTTCAAGGGCTAAGCCTGTACACTTTATGAGTGTGCCTGCACCTGAGGTTTGGAGAACTACTGTAAATGACAATGCATACACCCACACAGAGTGGATTATGCCAGCGCACAAATTCCCGGTGAAGTATTACACTTTGTATCGCCAGGATGCAGCGCATGGCTTGGAGTTTTCTGAAACTATATATGCTCCAAACTTGAACTTTGACGATTACAAAACCGATGTACAGTCAAGAAACTATACTTACACTGTTACTGCTACTGATATTTGTGATATCACCAGCATTCAAAGCAATGTAGGGCGTAGCATTTTGTTGGACGTGAAAAAGGCAGATGAAGATCAGAATGCTGCATTGAATTGGACGCCTTATGTTGTATGGAATGAAGGTGTTGAATCTTACCAAGTTGAAAGAAGCATTTCAGGTGGTGATTTTGTAAGCATCGGTTCTGTAGACGGTCTTACTACACAGTTTACAGATAAAAATTTGCCTAAAACTTGTGAGAAAGACATCAAATACCGCATCACAGCTGTAAGAGCACAACCTGCAGCATTTGATAGCACACATTATGCAGTATCTGTTTCTAACGAAGTAGATTATACTCCAGAAATTCGTTTTTACATTCCTTCAGCGTTCACACCTGACCAAAACAATCTTAATGAAGGTTTTCGTCCTGATGGTGTGTTCTTCTACAAATATGATATGAAAATTTACAATCGTTATGGTCAAAAAATATATGACAATGACGTTTGTTTGAACGCATGGGATGGTCGTTATATGGATGAGATAGCACAGGAGGGTACTTATGCTTATCTTATTACAGCCTGGGACATGGCAGGAAAGAGTTATCAGTTCAGGGGGTCCGTTACCTTATTGCGCTGAGTTTACTCCTCAGGTTATTAACACCATCTATAACACCCAAAGCCCTGAAGAGATTCAGGGCTTTGAGCTTTTATACGCTTTTTGTTTTTTCAAAAAAGCGCAGAAAGAGCATTGATAGAGGGATACTTTGCTCCTCCGGTTTTGGTTATTGTGTGATGATGATTTTCTCAGTCTTGCGAATGTTGTTCGCACCGGTTACAACCACGAAGTAGGTTCCAGCAGACAAGTTGATGTTCTCCAACTGTATCATTTGGTTTTCAGTTTCAACATTCTGTTTCACATTCAACTGTTCAACCATGTTTGCGTTCATGATTTGGATTTGATATTCACCAGCCTCAGTTGCGATAACATTGAACTTGTTTGTGCTTACAAGTGTTGGGAATACTTTGATCTCATTGATTTCTCCTACACTGTTGCTCACATATTTGGTAGCCAACACATTTACAGTACCTGTGATGTTTCTTTCAGAGATTCTTACAAAGAATGCACCTGTCTTCTTAGCCATCATGTGGTTGTATTGCTGAGAAACCATCTCAGAAGTGCCTTGTATGGTAGTCTCGTAAGTGAAATCTACACCGTTTACACTTGTTTCTAAAATGAATTCGTTTCTGTTTGATTCACCATAGGCAATCCATGAAACGTTGTGACCTTCGTTGTTGGTCTCGACAGTGAAGCTACCAAGGTCAACAGGAAGGGTTACGAAAGGAGTGAAAGTTTGAAAGCGGGCATTTACAGAGTTCGCAGATGATACTACAGATTGAATAGGAGTGCCTCCTACAGCAACTGTTTTGCTCCAGTTATTTGCAGCGCCGAAAGTGTAGGTGGTACTGGCACCGTAACGAACTTTACCTGCGGTTGCGCCGCTTAAGGTCCCACCTGGCATAATTCTAATTACACCATAATATTGCGTTGTCCCTACAGTATAATTAGAAATGTACAATTGATTAGATTGTAATTTTAAGGTGCCATATACCCATATAGTATCAAAGCTATTGGCAGTATCTAAAGTAGACGCTGTATTTCCAACGTTTGTCGTAAGCGTAATTGTTGCTTGGGGTTGAATTACAAGAGTTCTTCCTGGAGAGTTGGTTCCGCCTGGGAATGTTTGCCTGGTGAAAGGGAAGTTTGTAGAGCTCCAGTTTGCAGTCAACGTTGCTACATGAGCTACAGTTTGTGCGCTAGTTTGGCTAAAGGCAGTTACGATGGTAAGAACGCCTGCCAGCAATCCTTTGGTAATGATGTTTTTCATACTATTGGTGTTATTGTTTGTTTTTTCCGATACAAAGATTCAGACAAACTGCACTCTAATATTGGACTAGTTAATGAAATAGGGTTATTAATTAATGAATAAAGACAATTGATTAATAATGTCTTTTTTTTACTTGTTTGGTTTTTAATGCGTATTTGTGTTTGTGTTTATGATGCTGTAAAATTATGTATATTAATAAGTTGTGACAATTATAGAAGGGGTTGCCTATGGGTATTTGGTGGGTTTTGTAAATTGAAAACAAGGTTTTGTGTATAATAAAAAAGGCCCAATCATTTGGATTGGGCCTTTTCACTATATCGAAATTGATTTTATTCTGTGATGATGATTTTTTCGGTTTTAGAAAATCCTGAAGGGCTGTAAACTTTTACCAAGTATTGCCCTGCTGGGAGCTTGCTCAACTCCAAGCGGCTTACTTCGTTTTCAGTAGCTGTTTCAATGGTGCTATTGATAAAACTCACTCCGTTGTAATTGATGACTTGAACCTGGTAGCTGTTGATTTCAGAGAACATCAAATTGAGTTCTTCTGTTGCTGCAACTACAGTTGGGTATACATTACATGAAGCGATTGCTGCATTGTTGAGTGTTACATATTTGGTTGCAAGCACATGGGTGTAGCCGGTAGTATTGGTCTCGGAAAGCCTTACAAAGAAAGCGCGGTCTTGGCGGTTTAACAGGTAATCGTAGATCTGCTTGTTTGCTTCTGGATTGCCTGAAATTTCTGCCACCTGGGTGAAATCTCTTCCGTTGGTGCTGATTTCTAGGATGAAGTTGTTTCTGTTGGATTCTCCTATGGCTGTCCAAGAGACTTCGTGGCCAATTTCAGTAGAATTTACAGTGAATGAGGCTAAGTCCACTGGCAAGGGCAAGAAGGATGGAACGAATGTAGCAAATCGCACAGATGCATCCGCACTACCGCTGGTGTTGTAGGTCGCCATTCTCGGACCTGTCACGTTGTACCGGTTGCCACTTGTTGGTTGGAAAGTAACTCCCATATTTTCAAAAGCAGTTTCATCTCCTGAAACGTTGCCTCCGCCAATGATGCGGCCGTTCGTCATGACGAAAATTGTTCCGCGTCTTGTTCTAGAAGAATTATAGTTGCTTCCAGAGAATAAATCTCTGTTGCTTGACGATTCACTGTAAAATTTGATATCATTGTCGGATCCGTTTGCCCCCATGTTTAAAACTCCATAAATATATAAAGTATCCAGATAGTCGACATCATTTGTAAGCGTGATTGTGTCACCAGGCATGATTATGAAAACCTTTGGTTTGAACCGGGTTGTGCTCCCTGATGATGTAAGAGATCGGATTGAGTCGCCACTAATTATAGCTCTTTCAAATGGATTTCCGCTACCGGGGAAAAAGGATGAGTTGAACGATGCACTTGACCAGTTTGAGTTTCTTCCAGATTCATTGGATACAAATACCGGACGTTGAGCTTGAAGAGTTGAAGCGATTGTGCTAACCACTGCTGCCACAGTTAAGAAAGCGATTTTAGTAAATTTCATTTTTGGTGTTATTATTTCCGACTGCAAAAGTGGGTTTGATTTAATGGATGTCTAAGATTGATTTATGAATCGCATGAACAACTTTAATAAACAGCTAATCCGATTAATAAAGGATTTGTTTGGAATGACTGTTCCAGGTTCTCTTAATGATGATGAATAAGTTTTTGTGTAAGTGATTGTAAAACAATGAATAAGGTCTTTTTGTTATTTTTTATATTTGTTGAAAGTGTGGTTTGGTAAAATGGAATGCTGTTTTGTTGGGTTTGATAAAAACAAAAACCCCGAGATTCTCGGGGCTTTTGGAGCTTACTCAATGAATGGCTAATCCGTTTTAGTATTCTTGAGTTTTTTATTTGGGTAGTAATGGGTTGAGGGGCGCCTTTTAATACCTGGGTTGTATTATTCTGTGATGATGATTTTTTCTGTTTGGCGTGTGCCGTTTGCACTGATGATGCTTACTGCATAGGTGCCGTGTGTAAGGTTTAGTGCGCTTAAGTTGATGGTGGTCAGTTGGTTTTCGGTTTCAGTGCTGATGTTGCTGTTATACATTACTTGGTAGTTCAAGCTGCTGATTTGTATACTGTAGTCGCCCGCTTCTGGAGTAAAAATGTTTAGGTTGTCGATGCTGCCTTGGTTCATCACGGTTGGGAACACGCTGCTTGTTGCTGTTTCGTTGCTTGCAACTGATACTTTGATGGTAGCAAGTACTATGATTTCACCAATGGAGTTGCGTTCAGAGATGCGAAGGAAGAAAGATTTGTTCTTTTTGCTGATCTGGAAGCTGTAGTGTTGTTCAAACATTTCAGCAGTGCCTTGTACTTCAGTTTCGAATTCGAAGTCTTGGCCATTGGTGCTGCTTTCAAGGATAAAGCTATTTCTGTTTGACTCACCTGTAGCGATCCAGCTGGCGAGGTGTCCTTCTTCGGTGGTCATTACATTGAAAGAAGCGAGGTCTACAGGGAGAATTTCGAAAGTAGGCGTGAAGGCGATGAAGCGGGCACCTGGGCTTGCGCTAAGGGTGTTGTATACTGCTTGTTTGATTCCAGTTACATTGTAGGGACCATTAATGTTGGCTGCAGCAGTGCCTGCCCATGAGAATCGGCTGCTTCCATTGCCGCCTGTGATTAGGCCGCCATTCATGACGCGCACCACGCCACGACGGGTTCCTGAGTTGCTGTTTGTGAGTTCTATGTCGCTTCCGTTAGAACCCATATTTATGGTGCCGTAGATATATATTGTATCAATTCCTGTGATGTCATTGGTTAATGTAAGTGTATGTCCAGGGAGCACAATCAATACATTTGGAGTAAAAACAGTTCCGTTGGTGGTTGTGGATGTGTTTGGGCCACCTTTAGTTACTGCAGTGAATGGAAATCCTGAATTACCTGCTGTGCTAGAAGACCAGTTGCTTGTACCGTTAGATTCGTAAGCTGTTCTGCCGAATGAAGGAGCAGTGAAGCTTGTAATTACTGCTGCCACAGTAAAAAGGATGTTTTTGTTAAAGCGTTTCATTTGTGTTTGGTGTTATTCTCTGATGCAAAGTTGGGGGTAAGTGCAGGTACTTAGTTTTACCACTTTACGAAACGCTATTGTTAATTAATAAATAAGTATTGGTACTTAATGATGGGTTGATATTGGATTAATGTATCATAGTCTTTGGTTAATGTATGTGCATAAATGATTAATGAAACATAAGTTCCACTAAATCAATGTATTGATCATGGTATAATGCTGGAATTGGGTTGTTTTAACCCTGGATATTGCCCACTTTAAGGAGGCTTTGAACCAATTGGCTCCAGGAAAATTTGGCTTTCATGCCTTGTATTCCGCTATCAAATCGATCTGTAGGGGCACTATAGAACCGGTTAATGCCTTCTGCAATGGATTCAGGTGTGGGTTCAGTTACATAACCCACTTCTCCGTCGGGGACAAATTCGGCAAGTCCGCCCACATCGGTTACAATCATGGGCTTGTTAAAGTGGTATGCCACTTGGCTTACTCCACTTTGTGTGGCGCTGCGGTAGGGTTGTACAATAAGGTCTGCAGCACTAAAGTAATTGGCTACATCGCCATTGGGTATAAAATCGGTGCGCAGTTCCAGTAGGTCCGCTATGCCCAAGTCTGCAATCATCTGATGGTATGGCGCGGCATCTTCATAAAATTCACCAGCTACAATGAGTTTAATGCCTTGGTTTCTGAGGTTTTCTTGTCCCATGGCTTGCAGCAGCATGTCCAGTCCTTTATAGTGGCGTATAAATCCAAAGAAGAGTATGTATTTGCCATTGGGGTCTAAACCCAGCCTTTGGCGCGCTTCCGCTTTTGGAATTTCTGGACCGAAGTTGTCATACAGAGGATGCGGGTTAAACAGGTGTGGCTGTTTAAAAGAAAGATCATCCAGGTCCTGCAGTACCTTTCGGCTCATGGCTACCGCGCCGTGCAAAGAGGGTAGAAACCAAGCTGTAAAGGGTTTGTCTATAATCCGTCTCTCATGCGGAATGATATTGTCCGTAATGGCTACAATGCGGGTGTGTTTGTTTCCCCGCACTATGCGTGCAATGGTGCCAAAGCAGGGACCAAAAAAGGGCATCCAATAGCGAAAGATAATGAGGTCGGGTTTTTGTTTTCTGTATTTAAGCCCTTTGGCAATCCAGTTGAAAGGATTTACAGAGTTCAGTTCACGAAGTATCTTTATATGTGTAGGACCCGGTTCGGTACTATATTGGGTTTGTCCAGGGAAAAGGAATCCGGGGTATTGCAGGGTGAAGGTAGAAATCTCTACCTCGTGGTCTTTTGCAAATTCTTCCGCCAGTCGTTCATTGAAGGTGCTTAGTCCGCCCCGGTAAGGGTAGGCGGGGCCTGCAATTACAACCTTGAGCTTTTTCATTTCTCTGTGGTTTCTGCAATGCTGTACAGGTTTCTATCGGGATGCATGCGGCTTATGAGTTCGCCTAAGAATCCTGCAAGAAACAGTTGTGTACCAATAATCATGGCCACCAGTCCAATGTAGAAAAGGGCAGAATCTGCCACTTTGGGTGCTGGAGTGCCTTGGAACAGGTGAATGGCCTTGTCTATAAGGAGCCATGCTGCCAAGAAGAAGCCTATAAGGAAGGACAGTGTGCCAAAAACACCAAAGAAGTGCATGGGCTTTTTGCCAAAGCGGCTCATAAATACAATAGTGAGCAGGTCGAGGAAGCCATTCATAAAGCGTTCGATTCCGAACTTGCTTTTACCAAACTTCCGTGCGCGGTGCTCTACCACTTTTTCTCCAATATTCTTAAATCCTGCTGCTTTTGCGATTACGGGGATATAGCGGTGCATGTCTCCATAGATCTCGACATTTTTCACTACTTCAGCCCTGTAGGCTTTTAGTCCGCAGTTCATATCGTGCAGTTTGATTCCAGAAAGCACCCTATTGGTGTAATTGAATAACTTAGAAGGAAGGTTTTTGGTCAAGGCATTGTCGTAGCGTTTCTTTTTCCAACCGCTTACCAAGTCGCAGCCTTCATCCAGAATCATGGCTCTCAATCCAGGGATTTCTTCAGGAGAGTCCTGTAAATCGGCATCCATAGTAACGATAATATCGCCTCTGCTTTCACCAAAACCCACGTTCAAGGCAGCGCTTTTGCCATAATTGCGCCTAAAGCGTATGCCGCGCACATGCGGGTCTTTAGCAGACAATTCTTGGATGACACCCCAAGACCCGTCTGTACTTCCATCATCGATGAAGAGGATTTCGTGGGAGTAGCCATTGTGGTCCATTACCTTTTTAATCCAGGTATAGAGCTCAGGCAATGAGTCTTTCTCGTTGAGCAGGGGAATGAGTATGGTGAGGTCCATGTTTCAGGTGCAAATTACTATGGTTACAATTAGAATTCCTATACTGCTTCTGTGAAAGGCCTGCTTTGAGGCATATAGAAATGTTAAAAACTTCTAAAACCGATGGCGTCGCGCACTTCTTTCATCGTTTTTTCAGCGCTTGCTCTGGCTTTTTCGGCACCGATTGCGGCTGCCTTTTTCACAGCATCTTTGTTGGCCGTCATATCTTTGATTCTATCTCTCAAAGGCATGATGAAGTGTTCCATGTCGGCAGCGAGTTGTTTTTTCAAATCGCCATAGCGTATTACGCCCTCTTTGTGGTCTTGGTCAAATTTGGCAATCACATCTGCTTCGCAAACCAATTCCATGAGGTCAAATAAATTCTGCACGGCTTGAGATTTAGGGGCGCCTGGCTCGCTGGGTCCGCTGTCTGATACTGCGCGCATAATCTTTTTCTGCAGCACTTCAGGTTCGTCGTCCAAGTAAATATTGTCTGCTTCGCCTGCGCTTTTGCTCATTTTCCCACCCCCAGTAAGTCCGGGTACTTTTATCAATTTGTCGCCAAAGCTGAATGCCTGGGGTTCGCCAAAAATATCGGTTTCGTAGAGCCTGTTAAAGCGATTGGCAAAGGTTCTTGCCATTTCCAGGTGTTGTTCTTGGTCTTTGCCTACAGGTACACGGGTACCTTTGTGTATAAGGATATCAGCAGCCATGAGCACCGGATAGGTGAGCAAACCTGCGTTGATATTGTCGGGCTGACTTCTGGCTTTTTCCTTAAAGCTGGTTACCCGTTCCAATTCGCCTTTGTAGGCATTCATGTTCAGAAATAGGTAGAGTTCTGCGGTTTGGGGCAGGTCGCTTTGCAGGTATAAGGTGCATTTTTCGGGGTCTAGGCCTAGGGCTAAATACTCAGCAAATACGCGATAAACACTGGCGTTGAGGTCAGCTGGAGTAGGGTGGGTGGTGAGAGAATGGTAGTCGGCAATGAAGAAAAAGGCCTCATGGGCTTCTTGCAATTTCAGAAAGTTCTGAACCGCCCCGAAGTAATTTCCGAGGTGCAATTTTCCGGTAGGGCGTATGCCACTGACTACAATTTCAGACATGGTGCAAAGATAAGGACAGG